>Ga0187776_10000130_pt1 | contig 37252 bp, 29 predicted proteins | sample 0216_BV02_MP12_2_FD_132426 | JGI IMG/M metagenome (GOLD analysis project Ga0187776, IMG submission 132426) | Tropical peat soil microbial communities from peatlands in Department of Meta, Colombia - 0216_BV02_MP12_20_MG | ecosystem: Environmental > Terrestrial > Soil > Wetlands > Peat | place...
GAACAATGGTCGGGACGGGCAGATTTGAACTGCCGACCCCTCGCACCCCAAGCGAGTGCTCTACCAGGCTGAGCCACGTCCCGACTCTGAGAATTTTACACCATCAAGCTTAGTGGCAGTCAGCTCCACCCGAAGTGAGAGCGCGAATCCCCAGACGCGAGCCAGCTCACGCTCGTCGGCTTCTGATTTGCCTGTTACGCGCCGCATCGGCTTTTCGATGAGCCTATTCGTCTTCAATTCCCAGCTTTTGGCGGCCTTCCGGGCTGATGCGCTGTGGCGTCCACGGCGGATCCCAGACCACATTGACTTTACAGGTGTTCACACCGGGCATACTGAGCAGCGTCTGGCGGATGTCGCGGCTGATTTCGGCGTGCGATGGGCAGCCCTGCGCGGTGAGGGTCATCTCCACTACTACGTCGCCTTCGTTCTCTACTTGCACACCATAAATCAATCCCAGATCTACCACGTTCAGAGGGATCTCCGGATCATAGCAATTGCGCAGCTTGTCCATTACATCTTCGCTGGAAATCGGCATAACGCAATTGTAGCGGATTTCATTTTCTCCACCTCGTTCCTTAATTCGTGAAGCCAACGCGAAAAAGCAGCAAGGCAGCAGCTTTTCGGCGACAATGTTCAAGTTCCTTCGGGGTGGATAGGCTGGCGCTTTTTCAGTCCCGGATTCCAAATCATGACACTCCGGGTCACGCCGCCAAATCTGAAAATTCGGTGAATCTTCCTATACCTATGGCCTATTGAATCTCTATTCACGAGGTGAATATGCCAGCCGTACAGACCCGTCAACCCAGCCGTCAGCCCAGCTTCTTTCCGCAAACTCCACGCATACTGACTCAGCGCTCCGCGCCCAAGGGACAGAATTTCGGCAAGTCGCGTCGTCCCTTCGGAGATCCCGTCGCCGACCCTAAGGATGATCCTTACTTCGAGCCCCCTCCCGTCACCAACAACGTCAATCTCACCCTTCCACTCGTCAGCATCCTCCCCGATGCCGACACTCGCATCGCGCAGTCAGGACAACTCGTCTTCCACTCTGTGGGCGACACGGGTGGCATCCACGGCGACGACGTGCAGCGTGCCATCTCCGATGCCATGGAAGCTCAGATCACCAAGGCCGGCGATGGCGCAAAGCCCATGTTCTTTTACGACCTGGGAGACGTAATCTACTTCAATGGCCAGAGCACACTGTACAAGTGGCAGTTCTACGAGCCCTACCAGTACTACCCCGCTCCCATCTTCGCCATTCCCGGCAATCACGATGGCGACATTCGTGTTCGCAAGGGCGATCCCATCGACACCGAACCTACGCTCTACGGGTTCATCCAGAATTTCTGCGACACCTTCGCGCATCACGATTATCCCTATCGCGACACCATGACCCAGCCTTATGTGTATTGGACCCTGGAAACTCCCTTGCTCAACATCATTGGCCTCTATTCCAATGTCGAGGGCTCGCTCGATGCCCGCGGTACTAATGAACAGCAGGCTTGGCTTGAGGATCAGATGAAAAATGCTCCCGCGGATCGTTGGCTTCTGGTGACCGTGCACCATCCGCCGTTTTCGCTTGATAGCAGCCACGGCGGCTGTCCCGATATCCTCTCGGCTCTCGATCGCGCCATCGAAAAAACCAGGCGCATTCCCGACGCGATCCTCTCCGGACACGTGCACAACTACCAGAGGTTTTCACGAAAAGTGGGCAAGCAGACCGTCCCCTACCTGGTGGCCGGCGCCGGTGGTTACGCCAACACCGACACCCTGATGCACAAGCTTCAGCGCAAAGCAGGACAGCCTATCAAGACTCCCTTCACCACTACCCTGCAGGACGTCACTCTCGAGAACTATAACGAAGATAATCCCGGCTTCCTGCGGGTGACTGCCGACAAAAAGCACCTGACGTTTGAGTACTTCGTCGTGCCTTTCAAGACTCCCACCAGCGTGAGCCTGTTCGATTCGGTCACCGTCTAGATTGCAGTCGGCTGTTGCGCGACTCTGCAGGTTCGGTTCCGGCTAACGCCTGGAACCGGACCTGTGCCTTCTACGCGCGCCGTCCTCGCCGCTGCGCTCGTGACGAAATCTCCTCCACCACCGCAAAGTTGATCTTTTTCATCACCGGATCGATTCGATCGACCAGCACTCGCACAGTTTGCCCCAGCGCGTAGGTTTTGCGGTTGCGCTGGCCGATGATCTGCTTGGTGTTCTCGTGATACGTGTATCTGTCATCGGTAAGCGTGGCCAGCGGCACCAGTCCTTCGATGAACAATTCGGTCAACTCCACAAAGAAACCGAATTTCGTAACACTGATGATTAGACCATCGAAGTGCTCTCCAATGCGCTCCTCTATGAATTTCACTTTCTTCCAGTCCATCAGCTCACGTTCAGCGTCATCGGCGCGGCGCTCGGATTCGCTGCTCTCCTCTGCGATCTCGTGCAGGACTTGCAACGGAATTGGACCTTGCAGTTGTTGACTTCCCGGCGCGCGCGAATGATGCCCGCGATCAGCTCGCTTGGGCGATCCCTTGGACCAGGGCGAACGGCTATCGGTCGCGGCATCCCGCACGGTCTGAGGCGTTGATCCGGCGCGCTCCCATCCCGGCTGAGAAGCCACCAGCCGGCCTGCTCCAATTGGAATCTCGCCGTCGTGCTCTTCCGCTGAATCACGCAGCACTTCCTTCAATATCCGATGCACGATGAGATCGGGATAGCGCCGAATGGGCGAAGTGAAATGTGTGTAGCTGCTCGCGGCCAGGGCAAAGTGGCCCGCATTCTCCTCGGAGTAGCGCGCCTGCTTCAGCGAGCGCAGCATCAGGTACGAAAGGATGCGCTCCTCCGGCTTGCCCTCGATTTTCTGTGCTAGTTTCTGATACATACGCGGCGTGATGCGAACATCCTGCGGAATCTCGACTTGGCGGGCACTGCGGCCAGTACCGCGCCGCTCTCGCCGATCGGCCTTCACCTCCATGCGCCGTACAGGCAATGCGCCTACCCCCAGCGAATATCCGAAGGCCGCGGCCAGGCTCTCAAACTCGAACACCTTCTTGGGATCCGGCTTTTCATGGATGCGGTATAGGCTGGGAACCTGTTTTTGATCCAGGTAGGAGGCGACACACTCGTTCGCTGACAACATGAACTCTTCAATGATGCGATGAGCAATGTTGCGTTCTGAGCGGGTGATGGCTTTCATCAGACCGAGTTCGTCGAACTCGATGACTGGCTCGGGTAAGTCGAAGTCGATCGACCCTCGCCGCTCCCGCTTTCGTCGCAAAATCATCGCCAGCTCGCGCATCAGCTCAAAGATGTCCACGATGCCGGCGTAGCGCTGGCGCAGGATGGAATCCCCCTCCAGGATCGCGTTCACGTCGGTATAGCTCATGCGCTCGGCGGAACGGATGACGCCTTCGTTGAGAACGAATCTGACGATTTCTCCCTGGTGATCGATCTCCATCACGCAGGACAGCACCAGCCGATCGACCTGTGGCCGCAAGCTGCAGAGATCGGTCGAAAGCTCCATCGGCAACATGGGCACAGCGCGGTCCGGAAAGTACACAGAGGTTCCTCGCAACCTCGCCTCCCGATCCAGTGCCGTGCCCTCGGTGACATACCGCGCCACATCTGCAATATGCACTTGCAATTCGAAATTGCCGTTCGAGCACCGCCGAACCGTAACCGCGTCGTCGAAATCGCGTGCGGTCTCACCATCGATGGTCACAATGGGAAGATTGCGGTAGTCGCGGCGCTGGCGCAGTTCGCGGGCGGAAAGAATGTTTTCAAACTGCTGCCCTTCCTCCAGCACCTCCGTCGGAAATCGATGCGGGATATGATGCTTGCGGATGATGATCTCGACATCCACCCCAAAATCGTCTTCATAACCAAGAATCTCCAGCACGCGGCCCCGCGGATTCTGCGTGGGGGTGGGCCAATCGGTGATCTCCACATCCACGACCACGCCCTCCAGGTCGCTCCACTCCGTGGTTCGTCTGGCTTCCTTGCCCAGGACACGGTGTGGCGTCTCCCGTCGAATTCTTGGAGATGGCTGGCCGCCTCTGTGGTCAGACTCCATCTCTTCACCTTCGGCCTCTGACGGGCGCGGGTACTCCTGGCCCCGCTGAATGATGATGTCCTGCGTGATCTTTTCATCGATCGGCCGAACGTAGTTGTATTTGCTGCCGTAGTGAAAGGTTCCGACCACGGTCGGGTGAGCTCGTCCGAGCACTCGCAGGATTCGCCCCTCAGCCCGACCATCGGAGCGGATCGCTCCCAGTTCCACCAGCACGCGATCTCCGTGCATGGCGTTGTCCATAGCGCGCTCGCTGACGAAGATGTCACCCTGGATAAGGCCACGAATTTCGTCGCTCTCCGGGATTACGAAACCATATCCATCGCGATGCATAATCAGCCGCCCCACAGCCTGGTTCTTCGCCGCCGCCCGGCGAGGCATGGCATAGCGATCGTCAGAGTGGGTCAACTGTCCACGCTTGACCATCGTTTCCAAACGATGCTCCAGCTCGCGTCGTTCTTCATTCTTAAGGCCCAGTTCGCGCACCAGTTGCTTGAATCCGGCGGATTGCTTGGGTTGTTGCTCGATTTTTCGCAGGATGGCGCTGTCCGACAGCATGACTATTTCGATTTTAATGGGGAGTGGGTTCGCAGTCTTCCCCTTGTTCTGTGTCCGGAAATGACCGGGCGCGGAACAGGACCGCCACGGATTTCACGAATTGGCAGAGAACGAAGAAATTTTAAGAAATCCAGAGTCCGGCAACCAAAAGCACCTATGCCAGGAAGTCTTTTTAAATTCCTGTCAGTGGGAATCTCTCGAATCCGTGGGCCATGTACTTCGGCCCAAGGGCCCAGGTTTTCCAGATGTTTTCCACACCTTTCTTATTTGCGGCAACGGCGCAACACGGGTATAACTAAGTCGGTAACACCAGCAATATTTACATCGCCACGAAAAAAATTCGCGAAGGCAAAGAAGACCAGCCAGCGCCTTATCAGAGTTGAATTGACCTGCACAGGCTGTGTTTGCGCTGGTTCGTGTCATTGCTGGACGCTGGCAGGTTTTGGCGAGAAAAGTGCGAGTGTTACCCGTTGATCCCCTACAGGAAAGGATTTGAAGTACATGTGGAAGCCCACGAGTTCCAGTACACCCACCCCCTCTACACCTGAGCCGCCGCGTACGTCGCCCCCTGCGGCGCCGGCCTACACTGAACCCACTCCCGCGGCGGCGCCACGCAATGCCACCGTGACCCCGCAGGACCAGGCCACCATTGGCAAGTCGCTGGTTATCAAGGGTGAGGTTTCCGGTTCCGAGTCGCTTTATATCGACGGCCGAGTCGAGGGCTCCATCAATCTTCCTGGCAACCGCGTCACCGTCGGCCGCAATGGCGTCGTGAACGCCAACATAAACGCGCGCGAGATTGTCGTCCTGGGCAAGGTGAAAGGTAACCTGGCTGCCAGTGATCGCGTGGATATCCGCACCGAAGGCTCGCTGACCGGTGACGTAGTCGCCCAGCGCATCAGCATCGAAGATGGCGCCTTCTTCAAGGGTGGTATCGACATCCGCAAGCCCGGCCAGAAAGTGAACGGCGAGACCAAAGAAGCCGTGGAAACGGCGTCCGCCACGCCCGCCCGGGTTTAGAACGTGAGAGTTTAATGGCAGGCTGAGTGGAAGCGCTTCGTTTTCCCTCAGCCTCAACTGATCTGAATTGCCGCTGCAGTTGCACTCTCCTCTCCCTGCGCCCGGGCGTCGAGCTGCGCGGCGCTCGAGCGCATATGCTGGAAAAGGTCTTGCAACTGCTTTCCATTTCCTGCCGGCACCGGAATGTCTCCAAGCCCTTTACCGCTGCGGAGCCGGTGAAGAGGCCTGAGGGTGATTGGGACTCAGTCGGCGACCGCCCCACTCATTATGTCGTCTGCCTCGATTGCGGGAAAAAGTTCGCCTACGATTGGAAAAGCATGCGCATCCTGCGCTGATTCTCACGGTTCAGCGCGGCTGCTTAGCGCCTCCGGCGCACTGCTTTCCGCCGATGGTTCTCGACGCCGTTGCCGCAGATCGTGCAATAGTTGTGAGCGAGTGATCGCAAGCCCTCCGGCGACTGCCGCCGCCCAGGTAATCGTCGCTAGCGCCAGCGCTTCCAGATCAGCTCGACGGCTGCCATCAATCGCGAACACACCCGCCACCTTGTAGCTTACGACTCCAGCAAACAGCGCTGTGATCGCTGCCTTCCCCAGCTCTTTCCAACCCAGAAGTTGAGCCGGCACCAGGCTACGGCGGTGCAGCAGAATGGCAAGCACAACCGTGTTAGCCATAATGCCGATATCGGAAGCAATCGCCAGGCCCACAACCGAGAGCGCATGAAACAGCGACCAGTACACCGGAAGCGACGCAACCGTGATGATGCTGCTGGCGACCATCGGCGTGAGCGTATTGCCGGCGCCGTAGAAACCGCGCGAGTAGATCGCTTGCGCCGACCAGAAGGCTAGTGAGAGCGCAAACCAGAAAAAGTAGGCCGCAGTCTCGCGGGAATCCCCGAAGTGAAACCGGCCACGGCGGTAAACCAGGTCGATCACTGGAAGAGCCGTCGCCATCATCCAGGCTGTAACCAGGAACGATGCCGCAGAAATCCGAGACACCGCCCCGCTGACGGTCTCTGCGAATTCCCGCAGGCGTTTCTCGTTAAACAGACGCGCGAAAAATGGAAGCGAAGCCTGACCTGCCGCCTGCCCCAGCACCGCCATCGGCACTGCGAAAAGCCGCTTGGCATAGTTCAGGCGAGTAATGTCACCCGCTCCCCCAGAGGCGAAATAGCGCAAGATCCAATCGTCGGCAGTTACCAGGGAGACTCCCAACATAAGCGGAATAGATAGCCCCACCCATTCGCGAAACGCAGGGTTGCCGGTATCAAAATTCGGCACGTACCGCATCCCGGTGCGTACCGCTCCCATGGCGTTGATCAGGAATGGCCCGGTAAAGCTTCCAGCAAGGGCGCCCACCGCCAACGAAGCTATACCCAGGCGGCCGGACAGGAGCACGCCCCCCAGAATGATGAACAGGTTATAGAGCAGCGGTGCGAACGCGGGGATCAGGAACAGCCGGCGGGAAAGCAGGACTGCCGATACCACGCCCCCGACGTAGAAGAAGATCTGCCCCGGCAGCAGGATCCGTGTCAAAAAAACGCAGAGCCGAATTTGTTCGGGCGAGAATCGCGGAAAGATCACCCGCTCGATCTGGGGCGCGAATATTTCTGCCACCACTACTCCCAGTGTGAGCACACTGGTCATGACCGTGATGATTACGGAGAACGTTTCCTGAGCCTCGGTCTCGCGCTGCTTCGTCAGAAAACGGGTGTAGATCGCAATGAACGTTATGGAGGCGGTGCCGCCGGCCAGGATGTAGTTCAAAAAGTCAGGAAGTGTAAACGCGGCGACATAGGCGTCAGTTTGCGGACCCGCGCCAAATGCCCACGCAATGTATGCTTCCCGCACATAACCAATCACTCGCGACAGCATCACCGCCGTCATCAGCAGAAGGGTGGCGGAAAATGCGGAGTGCTCGTGCGACGGCCTCAGGGCGCGCAAAACACGGTGCAGAAAGCTGCGCTGTGCAGGACTTGATGCGGGGAGAACGCCCATGAATGTCGCCATCGCGATTCTACACGCATGGCAAGTTAACCAGGACGCGGCCCAGCTTCTATGATCCCGCTTCGTTACTGCAATTTTCCAGGGTTGTGCGAAAGCTCGTTCTCGCCAGGTCCAGGTGGTTGGAGACAGTCAAAGATACAGCCCCGGAGGGGCTGAATGGCATGGCCTCCAACCTCAGCCGCGCGGAAAATGAAACAAAATTGTGAGTGCCCTCGGGCACGACAGACTTCTCACAAACACTTTGTCCAGCCACTCTGTCCGCGCTCTCTGACCTATTTGTGCATCGCCCCGAGATCAAAACGGCCAAGATAAATAGGGCGCGACACAGGAGGAGTTGACGTGGTTACGTCGATCGGATAGGGAGCGCTGTTCAGCGTGGGATAACCCCACACCTTTCCATTGCTGAGATCTATTACAACCTTGCCCTGCACCTGAGTGCTTCCATCGGGCGCGCGCAGCATGGTGGTCCCGGGCTCAATGTAGAGATTCGAGCCATCCGGCTGGGCTTGCACTGGCTCTGGAGCAAGCACCGGACGCAACCCGATCACTCCCAAAAAAATCGCAATCAGCAACAAGAGCAGCTTTGCCAGACGGTCAATCTGCATCACGCCTCCAGGCTTCTAGTGTGTGGCGGAAGGTTAGCGGCAGAATGGAAGGGAGGCAACTGGTGCATTGCCGGATTCTGTGTGCTTGTGGCCATCTCCGAAGAAGCTGCTCGAGCCGAGCGGGAATCAAGATAGTTTCTAGACGATTGCAGGTTTCGGGCGAACAATCGGCCCATGAAGCACGATCGTTCGTTTAGCCCCGCACGTCCGGCACGCCAGTACACCACTCCCAGAGGCGAGCAGACACGTCAAAGTATCCTGCGTTCCGCCGCTGATATCGCCTCCGCCGAGGGTTTGGACGGCCTTTCCATTGGACGCCTCGCTTCTGAACTCAGCATGAGCAAAAGCGGGCTGTTCTCGCACTTCGGCTGCAAGGAAGAATTGCAGCTGGCAGTAGTTGAGGCGGCCCGTGAAACTTTTATGCAGGAGGTAGTCAACCCAGCCGCCGAATCACAGCCCGGCATCCCACGTCTTTGCGCCATGCTGGAGGCATGGATCGCCTGCATCCAACGTCGGACCTTTCGGGGTGGATGCTTTTTTGCTGCAGTAGCAGCCGAATTCGACAGCCGTTCCGGGCCGGTGCGCGAGAAGATTGTCAGCCTGATGAGAGCGTGGTACGTAGCGATTCGCGGTGAGGTGCAGCGCGCTCAGAGCCTGGGTCAGATCAGCCTGGAACTCGACCCTGCACAAATCGCGTTCGAGCTGGTTGCACTGGTGCATGAAGCCAACTCGGTCTTCCAGTTGCTCGGACAAGAAGATGCGTTCGAGCGCGCGCGGCGCGGTGTCATCGAGCGCCTGAGATCGGCGGCTACGGATCCGGCAGGTCAATTCCTTCCGGGGCTGACAGGATCGGGAGTTTCGCTTGCGCGAGCAAGTTGAACTAGCACGGCTTCAGCCGTGCCGACTAGGCCAGGAAAAATGCGGGCCTTAGCCCCTGGGGGAACACACGGTTTCCTCATGCGGTTCATATGAGATAGCTTCCCACTGCTCCTTGCTAATTTGCCGCCTGCTGCCTCGCCTAGTCCTCAAATTCCGTGTTAGTAGCATGATGAGGCAGCGCCTCCGGCATCTCCGAGACGTTCCACATCCAGGCGGCTAAGAGCGCCGCACCCTCGTTAATTTCGTCGGGGATCACTTTGTCAAACGTGTCGGTCTGGCTGTGATGCGCCTCCCCGTATTTCGCCACCCTCTGAACGCAGAAGTATGCCGGCACACCCTTATTCAGGAAGGGCACGTGATCTGAAGCGCCGAAATATCTCGTGCTGAGCGGCTCCAGGTCGAATATTTCTTTGAGGGGAGTGTAGATTTCAGCCATAAGCGGCGCGGTCTGGTAGAGATTCTCCAGGGCAATGCTAAAGACCTTGCCGGTGCCCGTATCGAGAATCAGCACCCCGTCCATTTGCGGGATTTCAGCCGTGTGTTTGTCGAGATACAAGTCCGCGCCGATGCTCCCCTGCTCCTCTCCCGTGAAGAGAATGAAAGTAAGCGTGCGTCGGGGTTGCCAGCCGAGAGCCTTCAATGTGCGTGCCGCCTCGATCACGGCCATTGCCCCGGTGCCATTGTCGAGCGCACCCTGGCCCAGGTCCCAGGAATCCAGGTGACCCCCGATGATCACGCGTTCGTTAGGAAACTGGCTGCCCTGAATCTCGGCGATCGTTATGGATGCCGGCACCGGCCCGGCGCTGAACGTCCCGCTCAGGTTTACTTTCATCGTGACTGGCCCCGCCTGCGACAGGCGATAGATAAGGCTGTAATCCTCATGAGTGAGGAATCCCAAAGGCGCATCCGAGGGACGGTAGCGGCTGAGCGATGACATGCTGAACAGGCTGTCCGTCTTTCCGCTGTCCAGCAAAATCACCGCCGGGCCTTCGGCCGCGATGGCATTAAGCAGCTTCCTGCGCTCCGACCAACCCGCTTCAGGACCTTCCTGCACGCCGCGCGCAGGCGCAATCACCGCATCATAAGCGTTCTCTGGCACCTCGTTCGCCGAGGGCAATTCCACTGGTTCCCGCAATACAATTGCTCCCTTTATTTTCCTCTTGTAAGCTCCCAGGTCGGACATCTTCTTGGCCTTCACCAACAGCACCGGACCCGTCACCGCGCCGTTGGTCGATTTGCTCCATCCCATAGCGCGAATTTCGATCTGCCGCGAAACCGGGGCGACGATCTCCGCCTGATCCTTCCCGCGCGTCCAACCCTGGGGAATCTCCGTCGTCTCCAGATGTGCGGCAATGCCGTACTCCTTGAAGCGCTGCAGGGTCCAGTCGCTGGCTTTCTGCATCTGCGGCGAGCCCGTCAACCGCGGTCCGATCTGCGTGGTCAGGTATTCCAGATTCTTCATCAGTTCGGAGTGTGCCTTTACCTCGTCGGCAATCTTTTGATCCGCCACTTCCATGGCCTTGCGGTAAGAAGTCTTTTGTTCTTCGGTTCTGTCTGCCGCCGAAGCGATCAGACAAAGCAGCAGGGCGGCGGCAACAACCACGCTACGAAAATAGAGCCTTTTCAAGGGATCCGGTCCTCTGTTTATAGATAGGAGCACTCAGGTGATGATATCCAGAAAGAGTGAATTCTTAAAACAGTTCGGCATCGAGCATCCAATCATTCTGGCTCCCTTGGGCGGCGGACCGAGCACGCCGGAACTGGTTGCCGCGGTTTCCAATGCCGGAGGTCTCGGCTCGCTTGGCGCTGCTTACATGACACCAGCGCAAATCAAGGAAGCGATATCTGGAATTCGGCAGCTCACCCACAAGCCATTCAACGTGAATCTGTTTGCCGGCGGCTGGGATCACGCTGGTCCCTTGGATGCAGAACCGATTTTGACTTTGCTCAAACCCGTCCATGAGCAACTGGGCATAACGCCTGCCACTCTGCCCCCAATACCTCCGGATCCGTTCCCACAGCAACTGGAAGCAGTGCTCGACGCGCGGCCGGCGGTTTTCAGCTTCACCTTTGGCATTCCGTCGGTTGAGGATATGGAGCGCCTTCACAGGCTTGGCATTCTGGTTCTGGGCACGGCAACCACCGTAGAGGAAGGCCGCATGCTGGAGCGCGCCGGTGTCGATGCGGTCATCGCGCAAGGCAGCGAAGCGGGAGCGCATCGCGGTACTTTCGCCGCGCCCTTTGATGCAGCCATGGTTCCCATACGCGATCTGGTAAGTGGTTTAGTCCGCGCGGTGTCGTTGCCGGTAATCGCCGCCGGGGGTTTGATGGACGGCCGCGACATCGCCGAAGTCTTGGCAAGAGGCGCCACGGCAGCAATGCTGGGCACAGCCTTCTTAGCCTGCCCGGAAAGCGGCGCCTCCCAGGCATACAAACAGGCGATCCTGGCGGCGTCACGCGATACAACCGTGATCACACGCGCCTTTTCCGGCCGTCCCGCACGTGGACTCGTGAATACGTTTATTGAGCAGTTGCGTGGGAAAGAAGATCTGATCCTCCCGTATCCGGTACAGAATGCCCTCACGCGCCCTATGCGCACCGCGGCAGCCCAGCGGGGCGAGCCAGGATTTCTTTCTCTCTATGCAGGACAAGGCGTTGCCCGTGCGCGCGCCATGCCTGCTGCCCAGCTGGTGCGATCCCTGGTGGAGGAAATGAACAGCACGACTCGCGGAAGGGAACTCCACAGCACAACCTGACAGCACCGTCGCACATCATAAGATCACCCGTCGAATGACCCAAATAGTATGATGAATGGTGCTTCCTCCATCGAGCCAGACACGCATTGAAATCGTAGGAGCGCTTCGCGGACTGGCTGCGCTCGCTGTCTGCTGGTTCCACTTCACCTATGGACAGCACCCGCTATTGCATCGCAGCGGCGCGTATGGATGGCTCGGAGTTCACGTCTTCTTCGTCATCTCCGGATTCATCATTCCTTACAGCATGTATCGCGCAGGATATCGGCTGCAGAACTACTTTCGTTTTGCGGCAAAGCGGCTGGCACGCCTGCATCCGCCGTACGTAGCTTCGATCGTGATTACGCTGGTCATGATCTACGCCGCGCTCTGGGTGCCTACGGCGGATGGATACCGGCCGGAAGTGGGATTCAGCCAGCTGCTTCTGCACTTCTTCTACCTGAACGACGTCGCCGGCAAGCCGTGGTTCAACGTCGTGTATTGGACGCTCGCCGTCGAGCTCCAGTGGTACCTGCTGATTGGCTTAGTTTTCCCCTTACTCTCGAACCGCAGGGCCTGGGTTCAGGTGGCCACGGCGTCCCTCTTAATGGGCAGCTTCTATCTTGGCATGCGCCATGAGCGGCTCGTTTTTCACAGCGTGCCAATCTTCCTGCTGGGTGTTTTCGTATTTCAATACCGGGTAGGTTTAAGTGGCGGAATACGCACGCTGCTCTCAATTGCGGCAGTGCTCGCGATGATGCGCTCGCCCATCGGATTGCCCGTCGCCTGTGTATCGGCAGCAACCGGAATGGTAATCGCCAGTTGCTCATTCCAGAACCGCTGGTTCAACAAGTTGGGTGATGTGAGCTATTCGCTCTACCTGTTGCATTTGCCTGTAGGGCTGACCTTCATCGGCCTGGCCTCACGGCTGCCGTACTCCGGTTCTTACCTTCTGATGATTGATATTGCTGCCGTGGGCGCTTCTCTGGCTGCCGCCTATCTGATGTACTGCCTGGTCGAAGAGCCCTCGCAGCGGTTATCGTCGCGTATCAGCCTGCATCCTGCCTCGGAGACGGCATCGGAGCCAGCCTTGTCCACTGTGGCGCCAGCTTAGTTCCGGCAGTTCGCTGGCATGAAGCTGAATGCTGATATGGATTGCCGGCTTAATCCATGTGTCCGCCGTGACTGTGGTCCATCTGCCGCTCCACCGACCAGACCTCGGCGGACGATTTCTCGAAGGGATACACGTGCACCATCCATCCGAAGATCACGGGCTTGAAGCTCCCGCCTGCCTTCTGGCATTCACCTTCGCTGACAATCGAACCGGCCAGGCCAAAGCGCGCTTTGGAGCCGAAGTATTCCGATTCCAGCCCCTTGGGGGCAGCGCAAAAATTGGTGTGCTCGTGCCATTGCGCGATGCTTAGCGGAATGCGCTCGTTCAACTCCTCTTCCGTCGCCTGCGCCGGTGCTGTGTACATGGCGCCAATCAACTTCCAGCCGCCGTCGACAGTCTTTTCGTAGAGCAAGGATGTTGGGTGCTCTGGATTCAAACGAAAGGCCGCTTCAAATCCGTACCAGTAATTTGTGAAGTGATACATCTTCTGCGGAAGATTTGGCAAAAAGATACGGTAGCCATCTGCCAGCGCGACCTTGTAGTCGCGATATTTGTCCAGAGTCGTTCGCGTCTCGGCGACGATGGCGTCGGCTTTCTCTTTGTCACCTGGCTGGAGTGGCCGCAGATCCGTCATTTTCATGTGCGGACCCATATCCATATGCTTATGGGACATGGCGTGCACCGCGTGATCCATGCCGGCGTCCTGCCCATCCGGTTGCGTCATGTGAGACATGTCATGTACAGGCTGGGCGGCTTGCGACTGCGCGCGCAACTGCCGGTGCACGGCCGCTTGTAATAGCACCAGTGCTACGACTACGGAAATTATGACTGCCAGTTTCTTCTTCATCCCCAACTGCTCACTTCATCAAGACGAATATCCAGGCCGCCAATTAGCAGGCATTTTACGAACCGTTTGGTTATTCGAAACGAACTTATCCCGCCCTCCGGCGCCGGCACTGCTCTTGAATGCTCCGTTTTCTGATTTCGGAGCTGCGCTCCCTGCTCCGCTTAATCAGTGGCCTGGCCTCTTTTTATATGCTAACCCGATAAGATGGGATTTGTTGTCACTCCGAAGTTCTAGGACTCGCTGATTCAGGAACCGCCTTGCCCACCAGGACGGCAAACTGCTGCGCATCAGCGTTCCAGCGGGGCGCAGAACGAATGGCGTCGATCACTTGCTCCGGTTCATCTACCACCGTCCACATATCGGAATGCCGCACATCCATGAAGCGCTCACGGATGCAGTGATCAAGCAACTCCAGGCAGGGATCAAAGAATTTCTTTACGTTCACCAGCACTATGGGATTTAAGTAAATACCCAGGCGCTTCAGGGTGATCGCCTCAAACAATTCTTCCAGCGTGCCACAACCTCCAGGCAGGGCGATAACCGCATCACTGTCCTTGAGCATCAGGTGCTTGCGCTCGCGCATATTTTCCACCAGCTGCAGCTCACTTAATTGATTGTGTGACCACTCCAACTCCTTCATGAAGCGAGGAATCACCCCAATCACGCAACCACCATTTGCCAGGGCGCCCTCTGCCAGGCTGCCCATCGAGCCCAGGCCGCCTCCACCGTAGATGATGGTGATTCCGTTGGCCGCTAGAACTTCGCCCAGCCTATATGCTGTGGCCCGGTAGACCGGGTCCGCCTGCTGGCTGGAGGCGCAATAAACACAGACGCGCTCGATATGCATATTCAAAGCTTACTGGGTAGAAGAAGGCTTGAGAAGATCACCGGTTGGACACGCCCGTCAGGGCTGAATCACCGCCTGATAGTGCTGGGACTTGGCATCGAAACGCGCCAGCAGCTTGTGGGCTTCGGGAAGAATCACAGCTTTTTCGTAGTCTTCACCGGCAAAGCCGCGCACCGCATCCATCGAGTCGAACAGGGTGATAGTGATGAAAGCGACCTCGTCACCACCCTTGCCGTCGCTGCGCAACAGATAGGCGCCGCGATATCCCGCCACCCGGTGGATTCCAGGAAGAATTTCGCTTCGCAGCAGGTGTTCATAAGCGTTAGCGTTTTCGGGTTTGGTCCAGCCATGCCACACTCGCGCGATCATCTCTCTGCTCCTTTTGTCCACAGCCTGCCTATACGCACCCAGGGGGCAAGAAGCTTGCACTTCTTGCGGATTGGCAGGTTCAATTTGAACAGCACTCAGCGGCGAACTGTCGTCGGTACCGGCTCGGTCGTTGCGCTCGCGGCAGAAAGCCCGAGCTGAATGAGTATCGAAGACGCGGCTTTCAGACCTGAGGCGATGCAATCCGGTACCCCGATTCCCTGATAGGCATTCCCCGCAACCGCCAGACCATGAATCTGATCGACTTCTCTTTGGATCCGCGCAATGCGATCGAGGTGCCCAGGCCCGTACTGGGCCATCGACTTCTGCCAACGATAAATGCGGCTGAACCTGGGCTCGGCCGCGAGTCCCAGAACTTGTTTCAGCTCGAGACGCGCAATATTCAGGATTTCTGCGTCGCTCAGCCCCAGTATGCCTTCGTCGTGCAGGCCTCCCAAAAAGCAGCGAATTATTCCACGCTCAGGCGGCGCCCGATGCGGAAACTTGTTGTGCACAAATGTGCAGGCTAGCATCCGCTTGCCTTCCGTCCGCGGCACCAGAAAACCAAACCCAGGAGGAAGCTGCTGCAGTGCCGGCCGCTCGTAACCGAGCGTCACCGTAACCGACGAGCTATAGGCGATCTGCTTTAGTTCGGCAGAAACTGCGGGGCTGGCTGAGCTAAGCAGAATGCCCGCCGCAGTGGCCGGCAGCGCCAGCACGATTGCATCAAACGGATGACGGGTCCCGTTGATGGACACCAACCAGCCCCCGCCAACTTGCCCGATCTCGCTCACCGTCGTACGGGTGCGCAATGCCTGCGGCGAAAGCCTTGCCTCGACGGAATCCACCAGCTGCTGCATTCCATTTTTTAGCGAGCTGAACAGAGGACGCGGCTTGGAATTCTGCGCAGACGGACTCTTGTGCGCCATCTCTTCCATTCTTCGGTGCGCGGCCAGCATTCCCCGGCTCAAGCTGCCATATTTCCTTTCCATCTCCACGAAGCGAGGCAACACCGCAGCCGCACTCAGAGAAGCGGCATCGCCGCCATACACGCCTGCCAGCAATGGATCAGCCAGCCTATCCACCATCTCTTTTCCGAAATGCCGTTCCACCAGCTCGGCTACCGTCTCATCCTGTTGAGCTGGTGTTGAGTTCGGCTTGCGAAGCAGTTCCATGCCCATGCGCAGCTTCGTGCCAAGCGAAAACAAAGGAGTCGTAAGCGTGGGCAGGATCCGTGTCGGAACCATGAACATCAGACCGTCCGGGATCGCGACCAGTCGTCCCTCAACCAGGATGTAGGTTTTGCGCTCGGCATCGTTCGACCCGATAAGCTGATCGCCGAGTCCCAGAGACCGGCAGAAATCCAGGCCGTAAGACTTCTCAGTCAGAAACGAATCGGGCCCGGCCTCGAGAACGCAGTCTTCGACGACCTCGGTAACCATCACCCCGCCCAGCCGATTACTGGATTCAAAGATCGTGTACTCGACGGGGCTCCCGGCCTTTCGCGCCTGCTCCAGCACAGTGGCGGCTGCCAGCCCTGAAATTCCGCCCCCGACGATAGCCACTCTCTTCATCAGGTTCACACTTTGATCTGAACAATTTTCTGCGGCGGTGCCCCCGTTGCCAGCCGCGAACGGGCCACATCCACCAGGGCCGCGATAAAGAGTGGCGAATCGTTCAGCGACTCCGCCCGCCACAGCTTCATGTCACGATCGGCGGCGAACTTCCGAAAACCGATATCGATGTCGTAGAGGACTTCCACGTGGTCACAGACAAAGCCGATAGGCTGCACGAATATTCCCTTGTGGCCTCTGCCTTGGAGATCCGCAATCGTGTCTTCTACGCTTGGCCCCAGCCAGGGACCGCCCGACATTCCCTGGCTCTGAAATGCGAAGGTCCAATCTTCCATCCTCAAGAAACCAGATTCCATCGCCACCAACGCCGCCGTGTCGTGTGCCTGTTGCTGATAGGGATCGCCTTCGGCGATAGTTCTCTGCGGAACGCTATGGGCGGTGAAGATCACCGGCAGACCTTCGCCCGCTTCTTCGCAGCCTCGTGTCCAGCCTGCCTTGAGCTTCTCGGCGAAGGCCCGAATTAGCAGCGGGTGATCGTGCCAGCTTTCCACAAAATCACATTCGAATGGCATGGTATCCAGCTGGCCCTGGAGAGCACTCCGATAAAGCCCCACGCTGGTGCGGGAATTCTGCGGCGCCAGACAAATCGTTACCGCCCGTTCGATTCCGTCCGCGGCCATTTGACGAACTGTGTCGGCGATAAACGGATTCCAATTGCGCATACCTACATAAACAGGGAGCTGAATCTGTTCGGATAGCGCCTGTGCTTGGCGCAAAGTGATTTCCGTCAGCGGCGAATGGCCAATCAGTCCATAGCGATGCTGGACCTCTGCCACCACCGCGTCTGGCACCGGCCGCCCTCCAGTAACGTAGCGCAAAAATTCGGGGATCTCCTCCACCCTATCGGGGCTGCCGTGAGCCAGCAGCAGGACGGCTGTTTTGGAATTCGCGTTCGACCCATTCGTCGTCATCACGCTTCCGTCCTCAGCATTTTTGCCGAATGCTCGTGCACGATTTGCGCGAGAGCTTTGACATTCTCCACCGGGGTTTCCGGGAGAATGCCGTGTCCCAGGTTGAAGATGTGACCGGGACGTCCGGCGGCTCGCTCCAGGATATCCAGGGCCCGGGTGCGCAGCTCCTTGACATCGGCGAATAAGGTTACCGGGTCGAGGTTTCCCTGCACGGCGCCTTGGAAACTAAGTGTTTTCCAACCCACATCGAGTGGGATGCGCCAGTCAAGGCCAATCACATCGGCTCCGGTTTCCTGCATCGATGCCAGCAGGGTCGCGCTGTCGGTCCCGAAATAGATGATCGGTGCGCCCGTTTTCTTCAAGCGCTGCACCAGATCGCGGGTGCGCGGAAGCACGTAGCGGCGATAGTCCTCCACCGCGAGGCAACCCACCCAGCTATCGAAGACCTGGACGGCATCGGCTCCCTGCCGCACTTGCTCGGAAGCATACTCGGCAAGAACTGTGACCAGCTTAGCCATCAACTCGTCCCAGGCTTCGGGATCGCGGTACATAAGCTTCTTGGTCTCGATGTAATGACGCGATCCGCCCCCTTCAATCATGTAACTGGCCAGGGTGAAGGGGGCTCCACAAAATCCGATCACCGGCAACTTCTCGCCGAAGTGCCGGACCACCAGCCGCACCGACTCGGCCACATAGCTCAGCTCGCTGGAGCGATCGCTGCGCAATGCTTTCACACCCTCGGCATCGCGAATTGGCTTCTCGATCACCGGTCCCTCGCCTGCCTCGAAATGGAAATCCAGGCCCATCACTTCCAGCGGCAGCAGGAGATCAGCAAAGATGATGCTGGCATCAACCCCTAACGCTTCAGCGGCGGTGATGGTGACCTCTGCCGCAAGCGCCGGCGTCTTACAGATTTCGATCAGGGAGTGGCGTTTGCGAACTGCGCGGTATTCCGCCATATAGCGCCCGGCCTGACGCATGAACCACACCGGAGTGGAATCGGTGGGCAGGCATTTACAGGCTTTGACGAAGTTGGATTGGGGGGCAGCCACTGCCTTCCAATGTAGCATTTTGGCGCCAAAGCAAGCCCGCGAATCACCTCACCAGACTTTGTGATGTAAGTCACAAGAGGACAAGGACCGGCATCCTGGGGCGACTAGCCGTCCTGCCTGCCACACTACGGTTGGAGCTGGACGATTATCGGCTCAGCAGTAACGAATCGCCGCTCCCAGGCAGACTCGAGAGAACTGCGCGGCCGAACCAGCTGACACGGGCTAAGAGCAGAAGTTGAAGACTCAAAATCAAAGTCAGAACCATCGCGGCAAGCGGTTTGGCAAATACTCGGACAGGTTGTAAACCAGCGACCAGCGCGCGTGAACTGAGGAGCAAGAAGTCACGGCTGAATGGAAGAGGCCAGAAAACACGCGCAAGATACACCAGAACCGCCCCTTCGACATATCCCAGCAGCGTGAAGAACATGCGTCGTGGTGCTGTTCCGAGTTGTACAGCCGTGAACATAATGCCTGTCGAAAGTTGAAACCCCAAATGGACGTCGGAGTTGCGAGTGCCGGCTGCAAAATCAAGTACTGCGAAAGAGAAAGGCGCCTTTTACATCGTTACCGCGAGAGCCTGTTGGATTGCCGCCTCCGGGTCGCGCTCGGTCTCAAGCGCTTCCCGCGGAATCCTTCTTGCAAGCTCTTTGATATCGCGGTTCACGATTTGAAGCTCTGTGGAGTCCTGAGGCGATTTAAGCAAACTGCGCGATTTCATGAGACACGCGTAAACCAGGCGAGCCGGACGGTTGTGCTCGCGCAGGAACAGCGCGTAGTTGTACCAATCCACCGCCTCGCCCTTGGGATCTCCCGCTGATGCATCCAGCTTGAGCGTTTGCTGATACAAATGAAGTGCCTGCTCGGCTTTCCCCTGCCTCGCTCGCAGATCAGCTTCACCGGCAAGGGCCACACTCTGTAGCCTGGCTTGCCCGCTGCGTCCTGCAATCGTTGCCGCTAACTCATATGACTTGGCCGCCTGCTCCTCGCGGCCGGCCAGTTGCTGACACTTGGCCAGACGGAAGAGGATTGGCGCTACCTTGTCCGCCGGAGGGAGTTGCTCCGCGCCCTGCTGGGCGATTTTCTCCAGGTAGATCACGTAATGAGGAATTGCCTCTTGCGCTTGACCCCGCGATTCCAATTCATCGGCTAGATACAGGTGTGCTGCGAGCTGGGAAGGATTAGCCGAAAGCGCCCGCCGCCAGCTTGCAAAGGCCTCATCCGCGTGACCCAGTTCCTTCGCCAGCACGCCGTGATTAACTAGCAGGTCCGAATCCCGGGGATTCTTTGCCGCCCACTGCCCAGTCAGTTCGTAAGCCTCCTGGTATCGGCCCTCCTCCGTCAGGTAGTGCAGCAGTGCGTTGCGGGGAGCAGGATTGGCTGGCGCGATGGCAATGGCGCGCTTCCAGGCCTCCACTGCGCTCTTGCCGTCTCCGAGTTCCAGTTCCTTGCTGGCGATGCGCATCTGCAGCGCCGCATCGGCGGAGTTCATGGCTGCGGCCCGATGTAAACCAGCCAGAGTTCTGTCCCCAACCGCTTCCAGGTAGCGTGCCTGATCCAATACTGCCCACGCCACCAATACTAGTGCCAGGCTCACTCGCAGAGCCCGTGCCTGGAGCGTGGCCCCTGCCAGCCAGCGTGCACCCCGGCCAAAGCCCAGACTGGCAGCCTCGGCGCCAGCCTTGATGCGCTCCTGCGAATTGAGAAGCAGGCTGCCGATGCGCCCATCGCGCAGCTTCCATATCGCGCCGTCGAGAATGAAATGGTGAAGGTTCACGATGGCACTGAAGATCAGGACGCTGGTGCCGAAATCAACATGAAAGAAGTAGCTCGCCACCCAGGGTCCGGGGATGAACAGAGCAATTCCTCCGACGATCATCAACCCGAAGTAACGCAGCGGTTGCCAGGCTGATGGTTTGCTGCCGCTCTCGTTGGTCTTGGCCTCCCGCCGCGCGTAGTAACTCGTGATCCACAGGTACTGCGCGGAATGCATCAACGCCAGCACACCCGTGCTGTAGCGGCTTTGCGGGATCTGCCACCCTTTGACCAGCGACAGAATGGTCGGAAGCAGGAACCACGCAAACTGCGTCGAGAGCAGGGTCAGTGACGGTATCAGCGGTCGCCATCCACTCCTCTTGCTCAAGCCTTGCATGCCAAAGCCAGACAGCAGTAGGAAACAGGTGCCCAGCAGCAATTGCGTCCAATGGCTCACAGGAGCGGGAATATTGAGAGAAACAAACAGGGGATCAATCGAATGACCGGTGTGAAATCCCAGGAACAGGAACAGGTAAGAAGCTACGAAAGCCCAGTACAATGCGCGGCGTTCTCCGGACGAAGGCTGCGCTCCCGCGCGCCGCGCAAACATCATGAACAGACCAAAGTTTTGGCCACTGTAATGCCATGGGCTCCAGGTCAGGTACAGCGTGAACACCCACGGGAGCAGGCGCGGAAACGCGTGCAACAGAACCAGGGTTGAAGCTATCAGCAACGTGATATGGAGGGTGAAGATCCGGTACTTCGCGAAATCCTCCCGCGTGTGATACGCCCGGTACAGCGTCGCCATGTAGTGGGGATAATTGAAGAATAAAGCCAGCGCGTAAAACCCTATCGACCACGCGATAGCATGTGAACTCGACGCCACGTACGTAAGCAGCAACAACGGCGCTGACCAGCCGCCGCAGCCTACCGTCTCGTCGACCCAGGGATTGTAGATCCACGGCCCGCTTCGAGCCTTTTGGCTACTCTTGTCCAAGTCTGAAAATCTCCCAGCTTCCTGGTATCCGCGCGGATTATATGTGGCGAACCAAGCCGCCTGTCCTATCCGAAAGGGTACGTCTGAAGGTAACTGCGCCCTGAACTGGGTATCCTGTCCTGCATTGATTTCAGCATCGCCCTGCGAAACAATGATCGAACTTTATGCCCCAGGACTGATGCCATCGATTCTCTCGACGCACTGGCGAGCGATCCCAAATGCAGCGCGGAAGACGTCTGCCAGCAATTGGCGAATATCTTTCAGCTGCGCAAAACCGAGGTCGCGCTGCTGGTGCTTCAAGGAAAGCTGCTAAGGTTTTTGTTTCCGGCTGAACTGCGCAGCGCAGGTTCGATTCCCCTCACCAGCTCGGCCGTAGCCGCAAAAACTGCTCTGTCCAAGAAAGCCGAACTCTTCAACACCTTCGCAAATATTAAGCACAGCAGCGTCTTCGAGATGGTGAAGCTCGGTACGGCTGACGAAAATCCAGACGCCCAGGTAATTCAAAAGCTGATGTCGGCTCCTATCCTTGACAGCTTTGGTGACGTCTGGGGCGTGATTCAGATCTCGCGCAAGGGCACAAGTCCTGCTGCGGCGGGACCGGATTTCTCCGAACAGGATTTGCAAACACTCCAACGCTGTTGCCAATCCGTTGCTAGACTCATGCCCAGGCTGGAAAGCGTGACTTGCTGATCGACTATGACCCAACCGCCCAATCAGCAGGTACTCCATCACCGCGGGAATTACCTGGTGCGGCGACAGAGGCTGGCTCCAGGCGAGTCCACACCCTGGCATCGCGATCCCTTCCATCGCGTGACGGTTGTCCTGAGCGGAGACCTGCTGAACATCGAGTTCCGCGATGGCAGCGAGACTCTATCGTGCAAGGTCACGGCGGGCGAAGTGGATTGGTCGGAGCCTGGCGATCGCGTGCACCGCGCCGTGAACGTCGGCACGCAAGTATTCGAGGAAGTTGTAACCTTCTTCCTCGATCGTCCAGACGCCGTGCCCCAACCTGAAGACGACTCGAATACTTCCTGAGTGTGCGAAGAGTCAGACAGACGCTGAGGCTGTAGCCAGCGTCTAATCTTGGCCGTTATGGGAGGCATGGGGTGAAAGGATTTTTATTGGGTGTGGTCGTGACGCTGGCGTGCACCGCACTGTTCCTCTATATCTACTTTGCCCAGGGCTTCGCGCCGGTAGCGACTTCGTCGCCTCCCTGGCCCTTCGAAGAAAAACTAGCGCGTGGAAGCCTGGACGCTCGCGCCCGGAAGGAAGCGCCAAAGACAGCGCCTATTGAACCTTCCGAAGAGAACCTGCTTGCCGGCGCGCACGAGTACATGGAGCATTGCGCCATGTGCCACGGTGTGCCCGACAAACCCGCTCCTTTCATCGCCAGGGGCGAATACCCCAGGCCACCGCAAGTGTTCCATCAGGATGAGCGCTTAACCGGAGACCCGCCCGGCGAGACCTACTGGAAGATCATCAACGGCATTCGCCTCACCGGCATGCCCGCATTCGATAAGCACCTCTCGCCGACCGAGGCGTGGCAGATCGCGCTGCTGTTGGCTAACGCGGACAAGTTGCCTGCCTCAGTGACGGCGGCGTTAAGCGAACCCGCGGAGCCGGCTTCACACGGTGAGCAGGCGGAGGCGCAGCACACCCAGGCCCACGAACATAATCACAGCCACAACCAGAAAAACAGCCACTGATGGCCTGACCGCTGCGCAGCGATAGACGCTGGTTTCTCTCCTATCCGGCGCTTAGCTTGATTCCTGCTCAAACTTCACCTTACCTCACGAACTCATCTTCGCTAACCGGACCGGGAGAATCTGTCTCAGGCAGGACTCCAAGCCCCACACCAGCAGTAAATGGTGTTGATTAGCCCCGCTGCCTAGGCAGTCGGGAGAATTGCAAAGCCAGAAGTTGCAGCGCACTCTATCGCCAAACGGTATCTTCCCGCCTCACCTCTGGCCGGAAAGATGGGGCTTTACTAAGAAACACAGAACTGGAAGGTCCCCCCTCAAGGAGGCGATATGAAGCACACTCCTCGAAGAGTTGCTATTGCTTTGTTGTTGGTTGCCATGTGTCTGGTGGCGTTCAGGGTTACCCGCCCGGAACCCGCTCACGCGCAAGTTGGCAGCTCAGGCGTTAATTCAACCATCAGCGCCCAGGACTGGCCCGCATGGCAGACGCTGCTGGAGATCCTCAGTGGCCAAACCCCGAGCAGGATTCCCACGTCCATGTCGTTCGCCAACCCGAGCGGCACCATCACCAGCTATCAACCAAATGGGGCGACCACAACCAAGAACAACGGTTTTTTTGCCTCGCTTGGCACAAATGGCCGCACCTGTTTCACTTGTCACCAGCCCCAGGACGGCTGGGCGCTCACCCCCGCCTCAGTCCGAGCCACCTACGCTCTGGCTGGTCCGAATGCCACCCTGTTCAGCCGCATCGATGCCGCGAACTGTCCGACTTCTCCGGGTGCCAACTCCAGCAATGGGGCAGCGTTTGCTTACGCGCACTCACAGCTGCTCACAAGAGCCAATTTCCGAATCAATGTGGACCTGCCGGCCAAGGCGAATCAGCAATGGTCTAAAGTCCTTGTCAATTACGACCCGACCGGCTGTGAGAACGACCCCAAGTACGGCTTGCCGGCCGGCAAAGCATCGGTTTACCGTCGGGTGTTGCCGGCCGCCAACTTGGCCTTCCTCGATCCGATGGGGCCACTTGGGCTTGCACCGGCTTCCACCCCGGGCCGGATACGCCCCACTTTCGCTCCTTGTAACAATGGAGGCTTTTGCTTAGGAAAGTCACCCGCGCAAAACAACACCAATATTGTTCCTACCGGCTCGCCGACCATGGGAGGATTCGCGATCATGTGGGATTCGCGTGAGCCGAACCTGATCACGCAGTTCATTGGCGCCAATGGCTTCCACGCCCAGGCCACCCAGCGGCAACTGAATCAGTTGGAAGGAACCCTGGCCAACCCCATGCCTGCCGCCTGCGCGGGAGTTAACTTCAACTCTTCATTCCCGCTCCCCACAGCCTGCCTGATGGCACTGAATAACCCTGAAAACTGTCCTCCCACGAATCCCCTCAACGCAGGATCTCCAGTCTGTCAGGCCGTACAGTTTCAGACCAATGTCTTTTTCGCCCAGGCTTGGGACATTCTGGGACAGGACCTGACCGGCGTCGATGGCAGCGGGGCAACTGGTGGCGCGCAAAACCTGGCTGGCTTTCTCGCAGCAGACGCAAGTCTCTTCGAACAGCGGCTAAGTCCACCCACGCCAAACCTGGTCCTCACCCCGGGATCCGAGTTCACGTTGTTTGATAACTGGGCGGGCATTAACGGCAACGACTTCGTCTCCCAGTCTCGCGCGTCGATTTACCGCGGACAGCAGATCTTCAACACCCGCACCTTCGTCATCGCCGGCGTATCGGGATTCAGCGATATCCCGGGCGCTGGCCGCGGCACTCCAGCCACCGGCGGCAAACTCACTGGAAGGTGTACTAATTGCCACAACGTGGTGAATGTGGGAGACGATGCCGGAATGCCAGGGTTCCATACCGGCATTGGCGATAATTTCTGCCAGCACGCCACCTTTCTAACCGCGACTGCGCAGAATCCCGTTCCTGCACCTTGCGGTACCGCCTTGCCACCCGGGCCTGGGGAGCCGTTGTTCACCTTCTATTGCCCGAAGGGCTCGATAGAGTACTTCAGCAACCCCGACCCGACAAACACGTACGACGTTTTTCAGACCACCGATCCGGGGTTTGCGCTTATCACTGGCCAATGTAACGATCTGGGGAGGATGAAGAGACCGATACTGCGCGGATTGGCGTCGCGTGCACCCTACTTCCATAACGGGAGCGCAGCGACTCTGCAGGACCTGGTCAACTTCTACAACCAGAGATTCAACATCGGTCTCAGCGATCAGGATATGAATGACCTCGTGAATTTCCTGTCGTCGCTGTAGTCCAATGGCCACTGTCGGGCTGGCGGGCTTTGAAACGCTTCCGCGATAACGCGGATATTGTTCCTGACAGTAATCAGGGGCACTCGCCATAGAGTGCCCCCTTTTCTTTTGCCCGGCCTTGGAGCCGACTCCAGCCTGAAACGCGCTTAGCTCACCTTGCGTACTACCAATGCCGAGTTCTTGCTGCCAAACGCGATGCAATTGCACACCGCCCATTCCGGCTCTGTTTTCCGCCCACACTCCGGAACGTAGTCCAGGTCGCATTCTGGGTCGGGCTCCTCGAGGTTGATGGTTGGGGGGAGAACCGCATCCCGCATCGCCAGCAGCGTGCATGCTACCCCCGCAGCGCCGCAAGCCCCCTGCGGGTGTCCAATCAGACTCTTGACCGACGATCCCGCCAGCCGATAGGCGTGCTTCTCGAAAGCCAGCTTGATCGCCCGTGTTTCGATACGATCGTTCAGTTCGGTGGAGGTCCCGTGATAATGGACGTAATCGATGGCCGATGGCACTGCCCCCGCATCCTCAATCGCCATCTGGATCGTGCGCGCCGGCTCTTCACCGCACTCCTGCAGCCGGACGCGATGGTAAGCTTCGCAGCTCGAAGCGTACCCGGCTATTTCCCCATAGATATTGGCTCCCCGCGCTTTTGCTCGCTCCATCTCCTCCAACACAAAGAACCAGGCGCCCTCACCCAGCACGAAGCCATCGCGGTCCCGCGAAAATGGCCGCGAAGCACGCTCCGGCTCCGCGTTCCAGCGGGAGGTCAGGATTCTCATCAACATAAACCCGCGCATGATGAGCTCCGCGATGGGAGCGTCTACTCCTCCCGCAATCATCGTGTGCAGGTGGCCCGATCGAATGTGCTGGGCCGCATAGCCGATTGCGTCCGTTGACGATGTGCACCCCGTCGAGATCACATGACTCAGTCCGCGGAAACCGAAATACATGGAAAATTCACTAGCCAGCGTGCCAATAGTGGAGGTGGGGATTACGTAAACGCTGGCCTGCTTGTGTTTGCCTTCGTAGTAGAGCTGATATTGCCGCTCGGTGAAATCCTGACTTCCGCCACCCGATCCGACCATTACCCCGACGCGGCGCAGTTCATCCAGTGTCATGGACTTGTGCTCTATGCCGGCGTCACCTAGCGCTTCTTGAATTGCCGCCAGTCCGAGTGGCACGGCACGCGATACGTGCTGTCTGCTGATGGGGTCCAGATATTGCTCTTCTGCGAAATCCGCTGCTTCACCCGCAATTTGAACCCTGAGTTCATCCGGCTTGAACCGGCTAATGCGCCTCACACCACTCACTCCGGCGCGGGTGGCATTCCAGAACGCCTCCCGGCCAATGCCGTTGGGACTTACTGCCCCGATACCGGTCACTACCACACGCCGCACCATAGCCTATTTATGCAGCACGGGACCGGGATTATTCAAGAGGGGGGCGTTGCGCTGAACCAGAGCGGACAAGAACAGATTGGAACCTGAGGCGCCAGCGCGCGTCTGAGCCCGCCGCTGAAATGCTGATCACAGCGAAGGACCTTTAGTTTCTGGCGGAGAGGGGGGGATTCGAACCCCCGGTACAGCTTTTGACCGTACAACGGTTTAGCAAACCGCCGCCTTCAGCCACTCGGCCACCTCTCCGCATCTCACAAGCCCTTAATTATTGAGGGCCTTATCGCAAAACCGCCTGTTCGTACCGGAGGCATCCTGAACAATTCTTGAACTATTGCCAGGATGCTGACCTTGGATGCTCCTGAACACAGGCGCGGTGGGCTCTAACACACGGCCAAGGATATCAGAAATGACTCGCCATCAGAAAGGATGCATTTTTGAGCAGGACGGCAGCCGCAGGTCCAGGGAATTGGGGTGGAACTTTTCTTTGCAGCGCGAATCTCAGCGCATGTCTGTGGCCGTACATCATGTGGGTATTCTGTAATGGTTTGCAATCTTCTGGAGCAGAGATCTTCGGCGAGGAACAACTCATGAACGTATATCTCCGGCGAGGGGCAATTGGGAGCGTGGCCGGCGCCATTGCCTCTATGGCTCTGGTTTCAACTCTGGGTCACGGGGCGCTGGCATTTGTGCTGGGACTCGCGCTGGGCGCGGCTTATGCCATGTCGCTGGGTCCGACCCGCCGAACCTATGTCGATGGAATGATGGCTGCCGCGGCCTTGGGTGTACCGCTCTGGGCCCTGATCAGCGTAATCGCGGTGCCGCTGCTCTCCACGCAGAAGCCTGAGTGGAGCGCTGAACAAATGCGCGGGCATTTTCCGGCTCTGGTCGGATGGGTGATGTATGGAGCCATTTTAGGCCTGATCACCCAGGGGCTGAATGACCTGGCGGCGATGTTGTTCGGTCCGGAGAAAGAGTTGGCCGAAGCCGCGCCTGAAGTGAAGACGCGAATTGTCATCCTGGGTGGCGGCTTTGCAGGAATGAAGACGGCGGAGCGACTGGAAGAAGAGCTGCGCCAGGACCGCTCGGTCTCGATTGCGCTGGTCAGTGAGACGAACGCCCTCCTGTTTACACCGATGCTGGCCGAGGTCGCCGGCAGCAGCCTGGAGCCCAGTCACATCAGCACCCCATTGCGCAGCAGCCTGCACCGTACGGAGTTTATGCGCGGGCGCGTGGTGGCGATTGATCTGCAGGGCCGGCGCGTTGTGCTTGAACCCGACATTTCCGGCAATGGCGAAGATGGGCGTGAGCTGCCTTATGACCACCTCGTACTGGCTCTGGGATCAGTCTCCAATTACCTCGGCATGGCCAATATCGAGAAGCTGGCCTTCAACTTCAAAAGCCTGTTGGATGCCATTCGGATTCGCAATCACGTGATCGAGATGTTCGAACGAGCGGATCGGGAGCGGGACCCCGCGGTTCGAAAACCATTGCTGACATTCGTTGTAGCGGGCGGCGGGTTTGCCGGAGTTGAACTGGCAGGCGCGCTGAATGATTTCGCCCATGGGATTCTGGCCGATTATCCCAATCTGCATGCGGAAGAGCTGCAAATAATTCTGGTGCATTCGCGTGACCGCATTCTGCCGGAGCTGAGTGAGTCACTCGCACGCTACGCCCAGAAAAGAATGGAGGCGCGCGGGGTAACTTTCCGTCTGAATGTCCGGCTCACCGACGCGCAGCCGGGAATGGTGATGCTGAGCGATGGACCGGTTCCGGCTGAGACGCTGGTGTGGACCGCGGGGACTGCCCCTAATCCGCTTCTGAAATCGCTGCCGCTGGAACGCGATAAACGCGGTGCAGTGGTGGTCAAACCAACTCTGGCTGTTCCCGGACATCCGGGAGTTTGGGCGCTGGGAGATTGCGCGGCAGTCGTGGACGCCAGGTCGGGCAAGCCCTGCCCGCCTACTGCCCAGTTCGCGCTGCGTGAGGCAGCGGTGCTGGCAAGAAATATCCGTGCTGAACTGGAAGAACGGCCGCCACAAGGTTTTCATTTCGATTCTCTTGGCGCACTCTGCGTGGTGGGGCACCAGACCGCCTGTGCCGAGCTCACTGTGCCCTTCGCGCGGAGCAAGTCGCTGCGCTTCTCGGGGTTGCTGGCGTGGCTGATGTGGCGCGGCATTTACCTTTCGAAACTGCCCGGACTGGAGCGCAAGATTCGAGTGCTCATGGATTGGACGGTGGAGCTGTTCTTCCCGCGCGATATTGTGCAGACAATTGATTTGCGGTAGGAGCGCTTCGATGGCAGCATCAGAGACTTCCCTTATGACGGTTGGACTGGGTACGCATCGTCGCACGATGGCGTGGAGCGCACCGCTGCTGGGCGTGGCAGTAGGGATCGCAGGCGGGGTCGCGCAAAGCGCGCTGTTGACCCACTCGCTCCTGCAGAACATGTTGTTGGGCGCGGTATTTGGGCTGATCTTCGGCTTCTTCTTTGCCGACCGTGCCAGCAGTCCGGGAGCGGGTTTGATCTGGGGTCTTGGCGCGGCGTTTCTGCTTTGGCTGATGTTGCCTGCCGGGATCGTTCCACTTCTCGTCCGATCAGAGCATTCTACGGCCATGTTGCAGGATGTTCGCCAGCAATTTCCGGCGCTGGTGGCTTACCTGATCTGCCTGGGAATGCCGGTCGGGGTGACGCTGGGATTCAGGCGCAGCTTGCAGCGTGATGCAGATCAGGCGAAGTTTCGTTGGGGGCGGGCCATCATGGCTGGCGGCCTTGCGGGAATGTTGGGAGGATTCGTTTTCAATCAGTGGATGTCGGTGGGAGAATTTTTCCCGTTGGTAGCCGGTGGTCCCGAATTGAGCTCGCGCGCGGCGAACATGAGCTGGCAGTTCGCGATTGCGCTGCTCATGGGTGTTACGTTCGGCTTGCTATTCCAAAAAGATGTGCGCGGCTACGGCTCCTGCATGGGATGGGGAGTGGGCTATGCCATCTTCTGCTGGTTCCTGGGTCCACTCACATTGTGGCCGCTCCTCGGACACATTCCATTGGACTGGTCCGCTGAACAGGGCAGCGCACTTTTTGGCGCGCTAGTAGGGCACATCATCTACGGACTGATCCTGGGCGTCACTTACGCCACCCTCGACCGCCTCTGGTTGCGTTTGTTCATACAGTCGGACCCCCTGAACCGGGAGGCGGAAGGGCCAGGGCTGCGCGTGATCAGGTCACTCGAGTGGGGAGCGCTGGCGGGATTGGCTGGCGGACTGGTTTCGAGCCCGGTGATGCTGGCGACAGGCGTGGTCTCCAGAGTTGCTGGTCTGGACACTCAACTGCTCGGCTTGCGCGGTGTAGTCGTTCATCTACTGGTCAGCGCTGGAATTGGCATGACCTACGGCTTGCTGTTTCGCAACGAGGCTCCTAGCTTGGGACTCGGGATTGGATGGGGATGGCTGTTCGGTCTGATCTGGTGGTATCTGGGTCCGATGACTCTCCTTCCGCTGGCATTAACCGGACAATGCGATTGGCGCACCGAAGCGGCGTCGGCTCTGCTTCCATCCCTTCCCGGTCACCTCATCTACGGTGCGACCACGGCTTTTGTCTTCCTTCTGCTCGAGCGGCGATACATGCGATGGCTGTTACTGGATCCGCGGATCGCGATGAGAGAGCAGCGCCGCGTCCGCCCGGTCGGCACGCCGGCCCCGGCATTGTGGTTATTCGTGCTGGGATTGGGTGTGCTGCTGCCGATTCTGCTGGGATAGCGAAAGCGGGCGCGCCAGATCTGTCGCGGCAGCGCCTCGAAATTCCAACCTTTCGCAAGAATAACCATACTTCAAGGACGGCGATTGGACGGACGCAAGGTCCTTCGACGCGCACCGGGTGAGGTGTACCCGGCCCTCGCTCAAGATGACAAATCCAGACCATCACGAATTCCGCAACCGCTACAGGTGCCGCAACATGATGAAATTTGCAATGGTGAAGTAAATGATGAGTCCGGTCACGTCGACCAGGGTGGCGACGAATGGAGCTGAGGCGCTTGCGGGATTCAGTCCAAGCCGCCGTAGTATGAACGGCAGCATCGAACCGGCGAGCGTCCCGAACGTTACCACTCCGATCAGCGCCAGGAAGATGGTTAAGGCAAGGATCGGAGTATGTGCTCCGTAGGTCCCGAACACCCTTTGCCAGAGAAAAATGCGCGTCATTCCGATGGCGCCCAGAATCATACCTAAGGCCACGCCGGAGACCAGCTCGCGGCGAATCACCTGGAACCAGTCGCGCAGTTTGACGTCCCCTAGAGCCATGGCCTGAATGATGAGCGACGTTGCCTGGGACCCGGAGTTGCCTCCGCTGCTGATGATGAGCGGAAGAAACAACGCCAGCACGACCGCCTTGGCGATCTCATCCTCGAAGAAGCTCATCGCAGTTGCGGTGAACATCTCGCCCACAAAGAGGATCGCCAACCATCCGGCACGCTTTTTGACCATTTCGTGAATCGCCGTGTGCATGTATGGGGTATCGAGGGCCTCCATGCCGCCGATGTTCTGGATGTCGCGGCTGGCCCGTTCCTCGACCACGTCTACGATGTCGTCAACCGTGACGATACCCACCATGCGTCGCTCGACATCAAGCACGGGAACGGCCAATAGGCGGTTGTCGCGCACCACCCGGGCGACTTCCTCCTGCTCGGTCTCGGGCCTTACGAACACAAGGTCCTTCGTAGTCATGATTTCCTTCACCAGCTTGCCCGGCCCGGCCGTGAAGAGCTGCCGCACTGAGACCACGCCTAACAGATGCTGATCCTGATCAAGAACGTAGCCGTAGTACATCGTGACCACGCTGGGGGCCTCTTTACGCAGATAGGAAACCGCGACATCGACCGTGATGTCGGGACGCAGGCGCGCGAAGCGCGGATTCATCAGGCCGCCGGCTTCGTCCTCCTTGTACGCTAACAGGGCAAGCACTTCCTTCCGCGTGGGTTCGTCGAGGAGGGCTAGCAGCTTGTCCCGCCATTCCGGCCCAGCTTCTTGAATCAAGTCGGCAGCATCGTCGGGCGGGAGTATACGCAACCACACGTGACGCTGTTCCTCGGGCAGGCCGAACAAGATAAAGGCTTGGTCATGGGGACTCAGAGCGAGGAAGAAATTGGCCTTCTCCCCGGTATGCATTTCACGAAATTGTTTCAGGCGCTCAGCATGCGAGAGATATGGCCAGCGGTCCCAAAGCTGATCGACCGCAGAGGGCGTTGCGAGTTGGGTAGCCATGTGGTCTTCCCCCCATTCGAAGCTGGCAGGTGCCGCGCGGCCCGCTCATACTACGACAGGATTGTTAAGAACAGGTTGGGGTGCGAAGGGGATCGCCTGGTGGATGCCGCGAGGCAAGCCCGCCGTGGACCGGAATACCGAGGCCCGAGAAGTGTTATTCCTTGCCGGGCACCCGAGGATGGAAGACCTTTCAGGGGACGGCCGAGGGCAAAATCAGAGGATTTTCTCATCGCAGGCAAGGCAGAGATCTAGTGTGGAAGAAGGCGCAATGAAGACGGGGCTACAAACTGTGGCTGAGCACAGGACCGTGCCCACATCCTTAGGGCCGGGTGAGAACGGTTTGATACGGATCGAGCACCAGCTTATGGGTACCTGCGGGTCCCGTGAGGTGGAAGGTGGTTTCGGGTCCGTCGGCAAATACTCGTCCTAGCAGGGTGGGAGTTTTGCTCGCCCCGGCGATCCCGTAAACCGGCACTGAAGTCACTAGCTCGTTCGGGGCCTCTTTCTGCCGAATCTTGCCGGTAATCTGGGTGCCCGCGGCAGAGGCAGTATATTTGACGTCGGCCAGTTCGAGTCGCGGAATCGCAGTGCCGTTCACCCATTCGTCAAAAAACCAGTCCAGCGATTTCCGGCCTTCGTAGCGTAGCGAATCGGGCAATTCTTCTTCGAAAGCTTCCTGCAACTCGCGATCGGTGATCTGCTTGCCTTCGTAGCGCTGGCGAAGTTTGAGCAGCGCGCGAAAGAATGGCTCGTCATACTGCGACTGCGGATCCTTGTGCGAGGACCGGGAATTGGGGAGTGAGTCAGCGTCGCGCATCATGGTGCGCAGCATATGCAGCAGCCAGGTGCCGCGGCCGTAGCTGATGCTTTCATAGCCCTCGTGAAACAGCGACGAGTAGAGCCGTATGCCAAGGGTCACCGGACCGGCATCGCGGGCCTCGTCACCATCTTTATTCTTCGCCAGCAGCTCGCGGCGGTACTCGTTCAGCACATCCTGCACGTCGCGCGACTGATTCTTTTCTATGGCGGCGAGGGCACAATAGTTGGCCAGAGCCTCGACAATCCACTGGTCGCGGTAACTCTTCCATCCGACTAAGTCGCCCCACCACTGGTGAGCCGTCTCGTGCACAGGCATTAAGGAACCGAACAGGATGGAGTCAAAGTCGCTAAGCCGCGCCTGCTGGCGTTCTTGTGCATTGAGGAATACGTAACTGGAAAGAAAAACCAGCGTGGGCCAGCCCTGGCTGGCGCGACCCGGCATCTGTGAGATCGTCAGCGAGCCGTAAGGATAGGGACCCATCTCTTGCGAAAGCTGCTCCACTCCCCTGCTGATTCTTTCCGCCACCATCTGCGCATTGCTGGCGGGAGCCGGTGCGGCTCTGGTCACCACCGCAGCTTCAACCCGCTGCTCACGGGGAAACACCGGAGGCAGCGGCGGGGGAAGAAGAACCGTCTGCTGTGTGGGGAAGCTGCGCTCCATGCCCGGGGCGGCATAAACCTCTACCGCAACCTGGCCAGCCGTGGCCTGGGCATGCGAGTAGTGACCCAGGTTGAAGCCGGCCAGCGGCGTGGGCCTCTCCGCCACCCAATGTGCCACGATCTGCCCTGCAGAATTCTGCTGAGAAACCCGCTTACCGGTGGCTACCAGGGTCCAGTCGCTCGGATAACTGAATTCCAGGTCGTAGTCCGCCATGCTCATGCCGCGGTTTGGGTACCAGATGCCCCGCGCCCCCACATACATCAGGCCGCCGCCGGCATCGGACATCACCGGGCCCGCGTAGGTAAACCGCAAGTGCAAGTCTTGCCCAGCTTTGAGACGTTCCGCAAAAACCACAGCGACGATATCGTTACCCCGTCTTGACAGCTGCGTTCCTTCCAGAGCTTCGTTCTGAAGGAACTCGATTGGCGCTCCCTCGCATTCCACCTTGTTGACTTTCAGGTAGCGCGATAGTTCGAACAAAAGCACGCGATCGCCACCCTTGCGAACCGTCATAGACAGCTGCGCGTCGGCTTCCAGATCGGTCGGCGGTTTGATCTCACTGCGAATCTTATAGGCGGTGACGCGCACACGGTCTCCAGGCTCCTCAACTGGCATACCCGAAACCACAGCTGGCGTGGCACTGCGCGCGGCAGTCTTGGTCGGAGCCGCAGTCTTGCGGCGCTGGCTCAGCACCATCCGCTTCGAGCGCATGGGAAACGCTGTCCACACGTTGTAGTAGGCCAGGCCGTTATCCGAGTGAACCAACTGCCCAACCACGATCTGTTCACCCGCGGTGGTGTCGAAGAAGAGATCGAAGACGCCCAGGCTGGTGCCGGCCAGGCGCGCCCGCAGCATGCGATCACCGGGATCCCGTTGCAGCTTCCCGTCTGCCCCGGTCTTGGCGTTCAGGAACGTCAAAAGCAGACGCAGGGCGTCAGATTCAGCCAGGGTTTGCACGGTCTCGTTCCACTTGCTGACGAATTCCTGCGGCTGCTCCGCCGTGCGCAGATAGGGATCCAGTTCCGCCGCAGTTTCATCGTTGAAACGTAGAAATGCGCTGGTGAATTTCTCTTCCAGGATCGCGGCCTTCGTGAACAAGCCCAGAGAGCGCTTCTCGACCCGATCCGGTGGAACCAGGAGCACTTCCCCTTCGCCCTCAAAAAAAGCCCCAGTGACACGCCCATCCACGGCTTCGGTAAACGCGATAACGCCGTCCTCCAGAGTCATGTGGACGTCTTCGCGGTCGATCGAGGCGCCGCGGATCTTGTATACCTTGGCCGGGTCCAGTCCGATCTGCCGCAGTTGTCTGTACAGGGCCGCCGAGGGACTTGGCGTGCCTCCCGGGTTGCTGGCCATCACCCGCGAACTGCCGATGCGCTGCGCCTCCGGGGGCCAGGGTGACACCGGCTCGGGATAAAGAGCATTCTGCGTGTCCTGCCAGCCCGCGGGCCCAAGCGCCATCGCCCCGCTAACTAGTACCAGAAGTAGCAGACCGCCGGTTACCCAGCTCCCAGGTCCGCGTTTGTTAAAATTTGCCGTTGTGCGCAGGGCTCTCATTCCCTTCTTGTTACTGCTTACGCCTGCCGTCCGGGCAGACACCATCCATCTCAAAAACGGACGCGTCATCGTTGCCGATAGCGCTCAGGAAAAGAACGGACGCATCGAATACCAGATCGGTGACAACACTTATCGTATCCCTAAAATCGTCGTTGAGCGAATTGACAAGGACGGCGAGCCTCTTATCGGCGGCCCCGCGGATCCTGCGGCGCCTGTCTCCGGCGCGCCCCGCCAGGATCTGGGAAGTCCCAAGGCGGCTCCGGATGTGCCTCCGCCTGACGTTGCCTGGGCCGGCGACCTGGGCAAGAAAGTGGTCCGTGATGGAAAAGTGGATCCTTCTGCTCTTTACGAGCTGGAGTCCGCTAAACCCGACATGGCTGGCGCTGCCTACTTCATCGCCGGCCGGTTTGAGCTCGAACACGGCAATCGCGATCAGGCGCGCATGTATTTCGAGCGCGCGTTGGGTTTCCTGCCAGATCATCCGGTGATTCTCACCAACTACGCCGCTCTTCTCATCCAACTGTCGCGCGCCCGGGAAGCGGTCGGTTACGCTGAACGCGCCACCCAGGCGGCGCCGGACTCTGCCGATGCTTATACCATCCTGGGCTACGCCTATTTCAACTCCGACCGCACACGCGATGCGATTCCCGCCTGGGAACACGCCCTGCGGTTGCATCCTGATCCCAAGCTGGAAGCCGTGCTGGCCAAGGCCAGGCGGGAGAAGGCGGCCGAAGCCAGCTTCACGGAGAACGACACCGGCCACTTCACGCTGCGCTACGAAGGTTCCAAGACCAATCCTGAACTGCGCGAGCAAATCATCAATGTGCTGGAGGAAGACTACAGCGATCTCGCCGGCGAACTGGGCATAACGCCCTACCAGAATATTCCGGTCGTGCTCTACACCGAGCAGGCGTTCTTCGATGTAACCCAGGCGCCCACCTGGACAGGCGCGATCAACGACGGCAAGCTGCGCATCCCGGTGCAAGGCGTGAATTCCATCACCCCCGCATTGGCGCGGGTGCTGAAACATGAGCTGGCGCACTCCTTCATCAATCAGGCATCTGGCAGACGCTGCCCACAGTGGTTGAATGAAGGCCTGGCACAGAGCGTCGAGCCCAAGAGTCTGGATTCGCGCGGCCTGCGCTTGGCTTCGCTCTACCGCCGGCAAGTATTCTTGCCCCTGCGGTCGCTGGAAGGATCGTTCATGTCGCTGTCCGCATCGGAAGCGCTCCTGGCTTACGACGAATCCCTGGCCGCGGTGGAATACATCCGCGAGAAGTACGGTATGTCGGATGTCCGCCGGATTCTCGAACGCCTGGGCCAGGGCGCCTCTACCGAGCAGGCGCTGCGGGACGTCCTGCATAACGGCTACGCCCAACTGGATGAGGACCTGGGACACTATCTGGCGGAGAAGTACCCCGCTCAGGGAGACTAGGGCCAGACTGTACGAATTGTGATCGGGTAATCCGTAGAGCGGTCGTCAGCATTCAGCCGTCAGTCGGAATCCCGATAACTGAAAGCAGCTTTCATTAACCTGCCCAGGTCTCGAAAACCTGCCCAGGTCTCGAAAAGCGCGAGACCTGGGGCACCCGGCATGAAGCCCTTGGCGATCACTCAAAAGCTAAATGAGTCAAAGATACTTTATGCTGCGCGGAAGCCCTGGAATCTCGACGCCGTGATTGACATCCTTCGCAACCCCAAATCTCCCTGCGTTCGCTCTGAGGAGAAGCCGGGGGTGCGTCTCGTTGTACCTTATCTCGTTCAACGCAAAACAGGGCGGACTTTGGAGATGTCCAAGGGCAACCGCCCTGCCGACTAATTCTAGTTTCAAGAACCCGGCTATTTCTTCAAAGGTACTGCCAAGAAGCCATGCGCCGGAGTGCTGGCATCCGCAGCGTCATAGTGGTTGCCGACGATCAGGCCAGCGCTGTTGATGCCCCAGACCGAGGTGAATCCTGCGCCAGGGTAGTCGAGACTGGTGAACGTCGCTCCAGCTTGAAGGAACCCGTGCTCGTTACCAGCGGCGTCAACATACACCCCAATAATTTGACCGTTTGCGTTGATATCGTTCAACTGAGTGAGTGTAGCTCCAGCTACCGGGACGTCGAAGCTAATGAACTGTCCTTGTTTTGTGCGGACGAACCCGTGCCCGGCCGTATTGGGACCAGAGTCCCATACGCCCACCAAGTCGCCACGGGCGTTGATGCCATC
>Ga0187776_10000131_pt1 | contig 37144 bp, 35 predicted proteins | sample 0216_BV02_MP12_2_FD_132426 | JGI IMG/M metagenome (GOLD analysis project Ga0187776, IMG submission 132426) | Tropical peat soil microbial communities from peatlands in Department of Meta, Colombia - 0216_BV02_MP12_20_MG | ecosystem: Environmental > Terrestrial > Soil > Wetlands > Peat | place...
CCATTCACCCTCACATTGCCGAACGCCCGCATGCTGACCTGAGACTCCTGCGCGAACAAGCCGCAGCTTGCCCCCAGTAACACCAAGGCTGTCAGGAACAGTCGTATTGACTTCGGACCCATGCGTTCTATCCGTATCCCACTCCATGATCGAATTAATGGCGAAAGCCTTCAATATCTTATTAATTTCCCCCTGAGCGACGGATTCCTGGCCTAGTTACCCCACTGCCGGCAACTGCACTCAAATTGCACCATCTTTCTGGTATTGACCCGCATTTTCAAACCACTTATGTTGGCTGGTACCAATCACTGGTTACGGCGTCACTTCGCAAGCCCTGCGAAAGGAGGTTCTATGTTTACCCGAGTCGTCGAACTCAATGCGAAAACCGGCAAGACGGGGGAACTGACTTCCACTATCAACCAGAAAGTGCTTCCCATCTTGCGTAAGCAGGCCGGATTCGTTGAGGAGACCGTGCTTGTGGGGGAAACCTCACCTCACCTGGTCCTGGCCATGAGCTTTTGGAACACCAAGGAAGATGCGGAGCGCTACAATCGTGAGCAGTATCCTGCGATCAATGAAATGATCCGGCCGCTGCTGGAGTCCACACCGGTGGTGCAAAACTTCAGTGTTGACACCTCCACCTCGCATAGAATTGCCGCGGGCAAAGCTGCCTGATCGTTAACCTGGAGGCGGGCCCTCAACCCGCCTCCGTTCCTGTGTCGTCGGGTAACGGAGCGCTGAGCTTAGCGCCACACCCCACTTGCAGGGGAGAGATCGCTAACGGACCGACCCCCAGAATCGTGGCTGATTGAAGATGCCCCCAGTTGCTAACCCCGAAGCCTTGGACCTGCTGGACCAGATCAAATCCCACAAGCTCGATCTGGATTCCGCTCTCGCCCTCATCGTGGATCGCGCCGCCGAAATCACCAGTGCCAGCGGCGCCGCTCTGGCTCTTGGTCCACGCCAGGCCTGTTATTGCCGCGCCAGTTTTGGCGATGCTCCGGAAGTCGGCGTTCCCATCCGTCCGGATTCCGGATTGACCGGCGAGTGTGTCCGCGAATGCCACACCGTTCGCTGTGAAGATGCGCACAATGATCCCCGCCTCGATCCCGCCGTCTGCCGCCAATTGAACCTTCGCTCCGCGGTGCTGGTGCCGCTGTTCTCCGGACCTGACGGGCGGGACTTCAGCGGCGTTCTGGAGGTTTCTTCCTCCCGCGCTCATGCCTTTTCCTCGGGCCAGATCAGCAAACTGGAAGAGTTGGCTGAAATCGCTTCCCTTCTCGCGTTTGGTGGCACCGCCGCTTCCCAACAACATAATGCCCCGGCTCGCATCAGCATGCTGGAGACTACAGAACCGGCTGAGAGCTTCCCTGGCCCCAGGGGCCTCCGCCTTCAGCTTGACACTCTGCTTCACCGCCTCAGGGATCTGCGGGGGATACGCTGGATCGTCGCGGCGGCGCTGCTGGTTGTGATCGGAGGCGCGCTCCTTTTTTCCGGCAGAGCGGCGCAACGACCGCCGGCAATGGAATCGCGCCAGAGCGCGTCGATCCAGCCCACGCCCGTGGCAGCTACTCTTTCCCCGGCCCCGGCTACTTCTGATGTTCTCGTAGATGCGGCGAAGGGCTCTCCCAACTCTCGCACTGCCGCGTCGCAAGCGAAACCATCGGCTCCAAAACCTTCTGCTCTTATAAGCCGGACACCGGCCTCCAGAAGCCACGAAAGTGACTCCTCAGCGGCTTCGACGGTGCAGGACACCACAACCGTGCTGGCTTCATCGGGCGCAGGGCGAAGTCAGTCCACTCAGGCGCCATCTTCGGCAACAGCCGACAAGTCGCACACTGCGCCTGAACCTCCACTGATCGCGGGCAATCTTGGTCATTCCACCAACGTTGTTTTTCTCGCGTTGCCCACCGTGCCTGGGAAACCGTCGTCGCCCGTCCGTCATTCTGAAGGTGTCACAGGCGGCACTTTGATCTACAGAGTCATGCCGTCGTACCCGGCAATGGCACGGGGCGGAAAGCTGGAAGGCGAAATCGTTCTCAGCGCCGTGGTTGCTCCCGATGGCACAGTGAAAAGCGTCCGCGCGGTCAATGGCAACCCGATTCTCGCTAACGCCGCCATCGATGCGGTTAAGCAGTGGCGCTATGATCCCTTCAAGCTCAACGGCGTGCCCATCGAAACCGAGACCACGGTCAAGGTCAAATTCAGCCGCTCGAATTGAGGCGAGTCGAGGTGTCACTAAGCCCATATTGGATATCACGAGAAAACGCAGATCCCTCGACTCCACGCCCGCGACCCGCACAAGACGCGGGTCGGAAAAACGCACGGGGCGTCGCTCGGGATGACAATGCTAGAAATGACAATCGTGTAAGCACCGCCCAACCATGCTGGCCGTCAGGCCCCCGGTGCTACACTCACTGCATGTCATTTCCGACTCCGCCTGGCGTCAAACTCATTAACGACTCCAACTACCGCGAGAACTACGCCAACAGCGTGCAAGTTCGCGTGAACGTCTGGGATTTCTTTCTCGTCTTCGGCACCATGCAGCAGCAGGTGGAAAACGAAGTCGAGATCCACAATTTTCAAGGAATCTACCTGAGCCCGCAGCAGGCCAAGGCCCTGATGACCATCCTGCAACAGAACGTGGCCAACTACGAAAAAACCTTCGGCGAGATCAAGCTCGATCCCGGATTAGCCGCGGTGGGTCCGGTCAACTAATATGCTTTGATGCCCAGGGAAACGAAGATCCTGGCCTTCCCCGCCGGCGTCGGCTCCGTTCGCCCTGCCGCCAAGTTCACCGCACCAGCGCAGGCTCTTGCGCTGGCTGCAGCTCTTTTCCTCTGCCTGGTTCTGCTTCACCTGCCGCTCCTGAATCTGCCTTACTTCTGGGATGAAGCCGGATATTACATTCCCGCAGCCCGCGACCTGCTGCTCTCCGGCTCGCTGATTCCTCACTCAACCCAGACCAACGCTCATCCGCCGCTGGTAATGATCTGGCTCGCCCTCTGGTGGAAGTTCCTTGGCTTTCGACCTTTGATCACTCGACTGGCAATGCTCGCTATATCCACGTTCACCCTCGCGGGTGTCTTTCGCCTAGCTCGCCAGGTTTCCAATCAGCAAGTCGCAATCGCTTCCACCGCCGGCACCGCACTCTACCCGGTGTTCTTCGCGCAGAGTTCGCTGGCTCACCTCGATATTGCGGCAGCCGGATTCACGCTCTGGGCGCTGTCTTCCTACCTGCACGATCAGCGCTGGCAGGCGTGCTTGTTTTTCTCTCTGGCCGCCCTCGGGAAGGAAACCGCCATCATCGCGCCGATTGCGCTGGCAGTCTGGGAGCTGGCCCGTCCATGGCTACAAAACCGCGGCTCGCGTCCACTGCTAGGGGAAAGGAAGGAGTTGCAGATCCCTCGCTGGCTGCGCCAGCTCGTGATGACAATAAAAAACGGACCTGATGCGGCTCGGCTAAAGGCGAGGCCTTTCAAAGCCGAGGATAGTCGGGCTTCTTCACACCCCGTTGACTTGTGTCTGTTGCCGCCCAGCCTGATCCGCATCCTCTGGCTGCTGCTTCCCTTGCTGCCGCTCGCTCTCTGGTTTGCTTATCACTATCACAAGATCGGCTTTGTGTTCGGAAATCCCGGGTTCGTGAGCTACAACCTCACCGGCACACTTCATCCTGTGCGGTTCCTGGCGGCTCTTCTCGAACGGCTCTGGCAGCTGCTCGGCTATCTCAACATGTTCCTGCTAACTATTGCCACGGCACTGGCCATGCGCCGCCCGGCGATCCTCGACGTGGAGCAGGCAGCGGCAAGAGCCAGCGGCAATGGCGACCGCCACATCGAGCGTCCGCGCATCGCCATCGCAACCCAACTTGTCTTTGCCGTGATCCTGATCGCGTACCTGCTGGTGCTTTCTCTGATTGGCGGCGCGGTGCTCGCCCGCTATCTTCTGCCCGTCTACCCGCTGGTCATCATTATTTGTGTCTCTACGATCTGGCGACGCATTTCCTGGTGGCAGGCTTTCCTAGGAGTCGTTTCTCTGGGCTTCCTGATCGGCCTGGTGACCAGCCCGCCCTACCACTTCGCTCCCGAAGATAATCTCGACTACGCCCAGTACGTTCGTCTGCATCAGAATGCCGGGAGCTACCTGCAACTGCACTACAGAAAGGGCCCGATCCTGACCGCCTGGCCCGCTTCCGACGAGCTCACTCATCCCTATCTTGGCTACGTTTCAAACCCGATCCCCGTCGTGCACATCGAGAATTTTTCGTACGCGGAGCTATTGCTTGCCCGTCAGGCCGCGCAGGATTACGAAGCAGCGCTCGTCTTCTCGACCAAGTACGAGCCCCCTTACGGATTCCTGCTGCGCCTTCCTTATTGGCAGAAGCTGCAGCAACGCTATTTTGATTATCACCGCGACCTGCCGCCTGCCGCCGCGGCACAAATTCTGGGAGGACACATTGTGTGGACCGAAGCCAGCAGCGGTCAGTGGGCGGCCATCATCGAGATGGATAGGGCGCTCAATGCCGGCAGGGCGCCTCACCCCAGGAGCTACCTCACAAATCCCTGACGGCCGGTCAGGCTGCGTCCTGGCGCGGCATTCACCTTCGGACTGCTCGGCTGGGAAATATGCCGCCAGTCCTCGGATCGGCGGCCAGATCGGTCTTTCCGTGGACTTCCGGGACGTGTTGCGTCCTTCCGCGCACAGTCCGAATCATTTACCCTGACGGCGGAACGATTTCTCAATTTTGCATCCTTGTCGTAAAGGAGAACGCGATGCCTTGTCAACCCGAAGTGCTGAAAAGTGTTCCGCTGTTTTCTTTGCTGGATGACGACGAGACCGCGATTCTATCTGCGCAGGTTGAGATCAAGAATTTCGCGCCGCGGGAGCGTGTGTACAAAAAAGGTGACCCGAGTGGCCAGGCTTACGTGGTGCTCTCCGGCAAGGTCCGTGTCACAACGGTTGACGAGGATTATCAGGAGGTTGTCGTCGACGAGCCCGGCAAGGGTGACTTTTTTGGCTTTGCTTCCATGCTGGATCAGACGCCGCACCAGACCAACGCGATTGCGCTCGAAGAGAGCACCTGTCTGGAGGTATCACGTGAGGATATCGCGATTCTTCTTGAGCGAAAGCCGCATGCGGGAATGGACCTGCTCACCACCCTGGGCCGCCAGTTCCACGCCGCTCAAGAACTGGTGCGCATTCGGGCCAGCCGCAACCCCAACGAAATTATCGAACAGGAGGCGACCACGGGCGAACGGATTGCCGATAACGTTGCGCGCTTTGGTGGCTCATGGACGTTTATTGGAGCTTTTTGCGCTGTGATGATCATCTACGCTACGGTCAATATTGTGCTTCACGGGAAGGCCTGGGATCCTTACCCATTCATTCTGCTTAACCTGTTCCTTTCGATGCTTGCCGCGATTCAAGCGCCCGTCATCATGATGAGCCAGAATCGCCAGGACACCAAAGACCGCCTGCGCAGCGAACTCGATTTCGATGTGAACCGTCGCGCCGCGAGCGAAATTCAAGGCCTCGCCCGCAAATTGAACCTGCTGGACGAAAAAATCGACGACGTCGCGGGTCTCCTTCGTGCTAAGGCGGTTCGCTAGCGCTGAATTGGCCGTCTGCTTCGGCACAGAAAATACCGTATGCCGGGATTGCTTTTCCGAGGGCTTATGGTCTTGGGGACACACGGTCCAAACATCCGGTTCATTGTGAGATAGCTTCTACACTGGCGCACGATCTATGCCGGCGGAAATTTTTCCCCCGCGCTCAGCCGGATGTTTCTGGCCCCGAGTAAGCGCCGCACCGAGCAGCACAAGCGGTACCAGAGTTCCCAGAAAAACAAGGTGATACCAGACCGGGAACTTTGCCCACAGTTGAACATGTGCGGGAATGAACGCCGCCAGAATAATGGCGCCGAGCACCCACGGCAGCCTGGTCCGTGACGGCACTATCCGGCCCACCACAGCGCCGGCAGCCAGCGACGCCAGAGCCCCGAGAATAAGGCGCGCGATCTTCATGCCAAGCGTAAATGTCAATGTCGGTTCAGCCAGGGCATAACCTGGAACGCCGGCTCGCAGCCCAAGGTTGAGTAGGGTGGCAACCACCGTCCACAGCACAAGCCCGGCAAGCAATGCGAAAATCGCCCGTTTCATAAGCAAATTCCTCCTTCCCTTCTTGCGGCCTATAGTTTAATTATACTAGTATACTCCAACTATGAAGGCTGAGCTACTGATTCTTGGTGTTTTGCACCGGGGCAATTTCCATCCTTATGAGATCAAGCGCCGGCTGAGAAACGCCATGATCGAGTGCTATACGGACGTAGACGTCGGTACGCTGTATTACGCGATAAGACAACTGGAGAAAAACGGGCTAATTACAGCGGTTCGACGGGAGCGGGTAGCCCGCGGGGGTGTGCGCACGGTTTACGGAATCTTGGCCAGTGGCAAGCGGCGATTTGAGCAACTTCTGAACGAGCAATTCGCCGCCGAGGGATCGGTTGCCCAAACTCTTTATGCCCCCATGCTTTTTCTGCAATTCAGCAACCTGCCCCTGGTCGCGGACTTGCTGCGAGCGAGGATCTCGCGAGAGACCCAGGCAATTCGAGAAATTGCCGGGATTCGGAAGCAACTCGGGTCAACTCCCGCAACCGGTGCACTTCATCTTCTCAAACACCTTGAGCTTCAGCATCGGCTCGACCGCAAGTGGCTTCAGGGGGTGCTAGCCGATGTCGAGGGCGGGCGTGTGCGGGACGTGGCAGACCCCCGGCGACTGACTCTGGCTGCCGCCAAAGACCCGGCCTCGAGAGGAACGAAGTTCCGAGAATGAAGCGCGGGTCAGAACTCCGGCAGAGAATCGGTCGCTAGATCACACGATCTCCCGATTACCCGATCCAAATTCAAAACAATCTGGCAGTTCTGTGATCAGTGCTCACCCAGTTCGTAGCGCAGTCTTGAAAGCTAAGGATTCACTACTCGCAACAGCAAACCGCTGCCAGCGGGAACGTGTACCTTCCGGGAAGACTGCAGCACAAGCTTTCCGATTGGTGCGGTCCGTCCGGCATGCTCGATCTTCAGATCGTCGAATCCGTAGGCACCGCAGGCCGAAGACGAGAACACCCATAAGGCCTGTTTGTCCGCGCTACCTTCTATAGAGCCACGGCATTTGGCTCCATCGGGAGTACTCAACTGAGCCACCACGCCATTGCCGTTCGCAGGTGTGCCAACCACCAGGCTGCCGGATGTCACTGGCCCGCCACCACGGTAAACCACATCGCCTCCCACTTGCCGCGTCGTCCAGGTATAGGCGGAGGTGCCACGGTCCGGGGCTGGATTGGTGGGAATCTGGGCGTCATAGACGGCCACCATGGAAGCGATTGCGCGCAAATCAGTGACGACCGGAATCTCCTTCTTCTTGATGAGCACGCGATCAAATTTCACAATCACCCGCGAAGCTGCACCGGTGTTATTGACATCTACCACCTGGCCCAAAACCCGCGACCGAGCTGGTATGTGTGAACCGGAGGGGAGTGGAACGTCCTGCATTACTCTGGCGACGATCCGGTCACCGGGCTTGTTGTGTGCGGTATCGATAGTCGACGAGAGCATGACAGGAATGATGGTGCCTGCGGGAATCGTGTCCGCCGCAGCCGCCATCGCCATGAGCAACAGGCAAAGAGAAACTATCCTGATCGATTTCATCTCTCATACCTCCTTTGAGAGTTAAGGTTCTCCTAATGCGACCGATCAGTGCTCACCCAGTTCGTAGCGCAGTCGAGCCTGGGCGTAGCGGTACTGATATCGAGCATTGGTGTTGCTGATATCGGCCTGGGTCTTCTGTAATTCGGCCTGGCTGAACTCCACGATGGAACCCAGGCCGAGGTCGTAGCGAGTTTGAGCCAGATCCAGAGCAAGCCCGGCTTGCTGCTGTAACTGGCGGGTCACGTCGAGCTGGCTATAGGTCCGGTTCAAATCCAGCCAGGCGGTGCGCACATCGCGAGCGACGCGGTTGCGCAGATCCAGCAGCCTCTGGTTGTCGGCTTGCGAAGCCAATTCCGCCTCGTGCGCGCGCGCATTGAACAGGAAACCATTGAATACCGGAATACTGACATTCACGCCGGCGCCGCCCCACCAACTAGGTACGTTGCCAGTATCAAAGGGGACCGAGCCAATGGTCGCCAAGGCGCTCACCGTAGGACGCATGAGATCGCGCTCCGCATCCCAAAATTTCTGTGATGCCTGGTAGCCGTAGGCCAGAGCAGCGACATCGGGACGCTTCTGCAATGCTTCGGCGATCAGGCTATTAACATCGGGCGGGGGCGCAGGGAAACCTGTGTCTTCCTCCACTAGTTCGAAATTCTGCAGCGACGGGAAACCAAGAATCGCCGACAGCGCAGCCTGGGCGGAGTTGTAGTTGTTTTGCGCTTCCAGGAGGAGGAGCTTGGATTGGGCCAGATCGACCTGGGCAAAACTCAGATCCAAGTCGGATTTGAGTTTGGCCTGGGTTAACGCCTGGACGCGGTCTACCACAGTCTGCCGTTCCGAGACTGTCTGCGCTGCCACCTTCACCAATGCCGCTGTCTGCAGTACCTGATAGAACGCCTGGTCTACGGCAAGGCCAATCTGCTGCGCCGTAGCCAGCGCGTTTTGATCTTCGGCCTTGGCGCGCAGCTTCGAACTGGAGAGCAGGTTGGTGCTGCGGCCGAAGTCGGTAATCAGTTGGGACAGAAAGGCTCCAGAAGCAGCGCGGCTGAAGAGAACAGGATTGTTCAATGCACCGGCAGCGATGCGGCTGTTTTCTTCCGCATCCACGCCGGTTAGGTTGACGACCGCAGTGGGCAGAAGTCCAGCGCGCGTCTGGCGAACCACCTGCTCGGAAGCGAGCGCATTGAGCCGAGCAACGGTGATTTGGGGATTGTTTTTGAGCGCCAGGGCCTCGGCATCATGCAGGGTCAGCCGTTGTGGTGCCGGAATCTGTCCGGGAGGGGGTGGAACCTGTGCGGGAGGTGGTGTAGGAGCTTGCGCAGGAGCGGGCGCTGGGACCTGTCCCGGAGCGGAAGCAGGAATCTGTGGCGGAGCGGGAGATTGTGCCCAGGCATCGCAAAATGCGCTATGGCAGAACATGGCAATCACCAGCAGGAAGTCAGTTCTTCTCATTCCCCATTGTCGAATCATGCCTGCGGTTGAGCCGAAGGCTCCTCCTTGCGATGAATCAGCAGATAGGCTGCAGGTACAAGGAATACGGTTATCACCACCGAAACCGTCAATCCGCCGATGATAGAGCGCGCCAGTGGAGCATACTGCTCGCTGCCTGCGCCTAAAGCCAAGGCCATCGGAATCAGACCGAGGATGGTAGCCAGGGAGGTCATCAAGACCGGGCGAAGGCGGATACGGCAGGCAGTTGCGACGGCTTCGCGAATCGGCATACCGTGTTTGCGCTGTTCGCGGGTAAACTCGACGATCAGAATGCTGTTCGACACCACGATGCCGGTCATCATCACGACTCCCATCAGCGACATCACATTCATTGTCGTGCGGGTAATAAAGAGGAAAACAATCACGCCGGTAATGCCCGGCGGAATTGCCAGCAAAATGATGAAGGGATCGACGAACGAGGCGAACTGCGCCATCAACACCAGATAGACCAGAATGATGGACAACAATAAGCCGATCGCGAAGCTGCGGAATGAGGCCCGCATGCCCTCAACCGAACCTCGCAGTGTCACCCGCACATTCTCGGGTGGCTTTACCCCGGCTACCACCTTCTCTACCCGGTTTGCGAGACCGCCGAGGTCTTCCGAGGCGGGCGCCACATAGACATCGATAACTCTGCGGAGCTGATAGTGGTCTACTTCGGTCGGAGTATTGATGACCTTCACGTCGCTGACCGCTTCCAGATCCGTGGGATTCACATTAGTGCCGGCACGCAGTGGGATCTGCTTGAGGTCGATAAGCGATTTCACTTGGGTTTCGGGATATTGCACCGTCAGGAAGTAGTTGTTACCGCTCTTGGGATCGACCCAGTAGCTGGGCGCGATCATGGCATTGGAGGTCAGTGCGGTGATGACGTTGTTCACAACTTCTTTTGAGGTGAGACCCAGGCGTCCCGCCATTTCTCGGTTGATGTTGAGTTGAATACCGGGATAGTCCAGGTCCTGGGGAATCAGCACGTCACTGACCCCTTTCACGCCGCGGAGCTTCTGAGCGATTTCCGACGCGGTTTTGTACGCTTCGTTCAGATCGTTGCCGCTTACCTGGATGTCGATGGGCGCAGGTAGACCAAGATTCACCACCGCGTCCACAAGCCCTCCGGACTGGAAATAGGTGGCCAGCTCGGGAACATCGTCAGCCAGCTTGCGGCGCACGCGATTCATGTATTCGTAGCTGCCGATCTTGTGGCCTTCCTTCAGGCTCACTTGCACGAAGGCGGTGTGCTGCGCGGAATTACTCGTGTAAATGGCAGAAAAGTCCGGCGTAATACCGATGTTGGAAACGATCATCCCCAAATCCTGCGGAGACACCACTTGCCGGATATCCTGCTCCACTCGCTTGATGTACTGATTGGTGAGCTCGATACGTGTTCCGCTGGGAGCCTTGATATTGATGACGAATTGTCCAGGATCGGTCCGCGGAAAAAATGACACGCCCAGGAGCGGGTAGAGACCGAGACTGAAAACAAAAATCCCGACCACACCGAGGATGGTTGCTACGGGGCGGATCAGGCTCTTGCGCACCGCGATGTCGTAGCGCATGAGCATGCGGTTGTAGCGGGAGTTGAATTCGTGGACAAGTCGTTCAAACCAGGATTTGCGAACGTCGTGGCCTTGTCCTTTGTCCGCCTCGTGGAGCCGTATGAAACGGGCGCAGAACAGCGGCACCACGGTCATGGCAACCATGTAGGAAGCAAACAGGGAAAGCACGACTGCCAGTGCCAATGCCGTGAACAGGAATCGGCTGACGCCGTAGAGGAAAACAACGGGGAAGAAAACAATCGCGGTAGTGATAGTGGCTGCGAGCACCGGCAGAGCCACTTCGCGCCCGCCCTTTTCAGCTGCGATCTCCGGCCGCTCGCCCATCTCGAGATAGCGGAAGATATTCTCGAGAACCACCACCGAGTTATCGATCAAGCGGGAAAAAGCCAGCGCCAGACCGCCCAGCACCATGGTGTTGATAGACCCGCCTCCAGCATTGATAGCCAGAAAGGCAGCCAGGGCGGACAGCGGAATCGACAACAAGACCGCGAGCGTGGCACGGGTGCTGCCCAGGAAGATCAGAATCATCACTGCCGTCAGCACTAGACCGATTCCACCCTCATGCAGCAGGTTCTCGATTGCGGTCTTCACGAAAACCGACTGGTCAAAAACCACTTTGGTGACCAGAGTCTTGGGGACGTCCACCAGGTCGCCGAGCGCTTTCTTGATTCCATTCACAATCGAAATGGTGTTGCTGTTGCCGCCCTGCTTCAAGATGGGGAGATACACGGAGCGCTGTCCGTCCACCCGAACAATATTGGTCTGGATGGCATCCGCATCCTTGGCATAGCCCACGTCAGTTACGAGTACCTGGCCGTTGCCCTTGGTCTTCAGAGGAAGGCGATCGATTTCCTCCGTGGTAGGAAGCTGGCTGTTGGTATAGATGTTGAAGTCTTTGGGGCCAATGCGCACATCGCCCGCAGGCAGGATGAGGTTTGAGTCGTTAACGGTGCGCACCACGTCCATGAGGCTGAGCTGGTGAGCTTCCAACTTCACCGGATCGACGTAAACCTGGATCTGGCGATATTTTCCTCCGAAGGGCTGGGGCACGGATGAGCCCGGCACATTAGCAATCTGGTTGCGAACCGTGAACTGGCCCAGGTCGTGAAGATCAATTTCGTTCAGCCCCTGACCCTTCAAGGTGATCAGGCACACTGGAAGGCTGGAGGCGTCGAACTTAAGCACAACAGGAGGAAGGGTTCCAGGCGGCAGACGACGCAACTGCGCCATTGCCAAGTTTGAAATCGTGTTGACCGCAGCGTTGGGATCGGTCCCCGGCTGGAAGTAAACCTTGATCAGGCTCACACCGGTGAGCGAACGCGATACCATGTGGTCAATTCCGCTTCCCAGGGTAAAGAATCGTTCAAAAGGGTTGGTAATGTTGGCTTCAATCTGCTCCGGCGGCATTCCGGAATAGAAAGTTGCCACGACCACGACTGGGATATTGATATCGGGAAACAAATCCACCGGCATGCGCGCCACCGTGGACACACCCACCACAGCGATGATCAGGCAGATCATGATGATGAAGTAGGGGTAGCGAATGGCAAATCCTGACATTACTGTTCGCCTCCCGCCGCGTCCGCTGTCTGTGCGCCTACAAAACCACTGACCTTGGGCACGACCACTTGCCCTGGCTGAAACGAGCCGAGATTGCCCACGATTACGCGATCCCCTTCCGTCAACCCGGAAAGCACTTCCACCGACGAAGGATCCTCGATTCCCGTCTTGATCTCGCGCCTGACTATGCGATTTTGCGAATCCACCAGCAGGACTACAGACTTGCCGTCCTCGCGGTTGAGCGACTGTACAGGGATCTTGAGGGCATCGGGATGGTTCTGAACCTGCAAGACGACATTTGCATACATTCCCGGGGAAAGCCGGTAATCGCGATTGGGTACATCGATCTCCACTTGCATGGTGCGAGTGGAGCGGTCGAGCGCATCCGTAAAGCGCGTGACCTTGCCGGTGAAATGTTCGCCCGTGGCTTGCACCGTCACGTCGGCACTTGCGCCTTCGCGAACCAGACCCGCCAGCGATTCGGGGACGGGAATCCTTAGCCGCAACACATCAACCTCGGCGAGCTTCACTACCGGCTGGGAGTTTTCGCTGGAGGTGCCTGCTTGCACCAGCGCCCCGGTATCGGCGAAGCGCCAGGTCACGACACCACTGAAGGGAGCGGTGAGACGCGAGTAATCGGAGAGCGCGGAGATGTGCGTACGGTTGGCTTTGGAAACGTCAAGCTGTTGCCGGGCAGCGGACAGTGCTGCCTTGGATGCTTCCAACTGGGCTTCGGCAGCCCGATCTTTGGCCTGTGCATCCTCGAGTTCCTGTTCCGCCACCAAGCCGGGCCGGGTTTTGGCAGCCTGTTCGAGGCGCCTCGCGGCCGCATGGAGGGCGGCATGATCCGCTTCCACACGCGCTACGTCGTTCTGGGCGCGAAGGATCTCTTGTTGGCTGTGACGGACGGCGGCGTCCGCACCTTCGAGTTGTGCTTCCAGCTCCGGGACTTCCAGAACTGCCAGTACCTGACCTTCTTTGACGCGGTCGCCGATATCCACGTTGATGCGCTTGATATAGCCCGCTACTTTGGCGTGAACTTCCACGTCCTGGTAGGGGATGAATTCACCAGCTACGGAAAGCGTATTGGATACGGGTCCGCGCTTGACGATCGCTACCGCCGCGCGTGGAGCAGCCGCCAAATTGTCAGTTGGGTTCGATTTGGGGCCGCCCGAAAATCGCGCAAAAGCAACCAGTCCGGCGACGACAACGAGCACGGCGACAGCAAACAGAAATCTCCGCTTCATTCTCTTTTTCCTCTGCTCACGAAGGGAATCCAGTAAGAGGGCAGATACACTTGCCCCTTTGAGAAGATCCATAAACCAATCCTTTTATCCAGGCAGAGTGACCAATAAGTTCGAATTATTGCGCTCAGCTAAAAGCTCTGCCAGAAGGAATCGGAACCGGCCGGCGATACCGGATCAGTAGCTGGGGGGAGGACGGCGCCACAGATTGGGCGCCAACGCGCCCGAAAACGGCGAAGGCGTCGCTTCATCCAGAGAAGCTGCTTGCGGCTCCGGCCCGGGCAGCAAGACTGCTAAGTCGGCCAATCCAGGTCTGCTCAGCAAGGGAGAAATCGATTCAGTGGAAACAGGTTTCTGCCGGTCCGTAGAGATCTTGATGTTCTTGACGTAGATCGATTGCCGGCTGGACGCTCTTTCATACTGGCCAAGCTTGGCGTGAGCCGCAAGGCTCAGAACACTGACCACCAGAAAGAAAAGCAGCAGCGTCCGAAAGGGACGCGCCGAAACCCGATTTTTGAAGCTATGCCCCATGCGCGGAGTTAAGTATGATGCTTCAAAATTATTCCGCAGTTGCAGCCGAAGGTCAAACGCCCCGAGTTAACCGAAAGGGAAAGGCCGCTTTCCTGAGAAAGCGGCCCGATTGGCTGCGGGTTCGCGAGACTTCGATCGAACTAGTCAGGCGACGCATTCCAAAATTGCCTGATCGCCATTCTTGCCATCCGAAGTGGCCACCAGATCTTGCCGGAGTCGCTCCATCTGTGCGGACGCTTCCTTGATCTCTTCAGCCCACTGGTGGCCCTGCCGCGGCAGAAAACCTCCATAGGTCTGCAGCAGCATGCGAGCGTTCTCCTCGATGGTGGAGGTCTTAGAGCGCGCCTGATGGGAAAGGACGGATGTAAGTCTTGTGAGCCGCAGGTCACGCGCCGCGAGTTCTTCCCTGTTCTGAACAGCTTCACGCTCAAGCCCGCGGGCGTGACGGCGGGCAAGTGCAAACAAACACGCGGTCAGCAGCAGCAGGCAGGAATTAACTACGATCGTTTGTCGCGAAGCCTTTTTCAGCTTCTCAGTCCGCTCTTGGTCGAAATTTACAACTCTGCTCGTTTCTTGAGCTGCCAGCGAAACCAGAAGTTTGCGAGCGCTGTCCATGTACCCCATTCCCTCGTTTGAGCTCACCAACATGAAGGCGCGGTGGCGGTAACCGCGTTCTCGCAAATCAATCGTACGTTGCATCTCCGCTTGTTTCGCATTAGTCAGCGACTCGATCTGTGAAAGCAGGGAGCTTGCGTGGTCTTCTTTGTTGGCTAACATCTTTCGCAGGTCAGAAAAATCGGTTCCGACCCTGCCTTTCGCGTCGTTGTACGGCTGCAGGTACGATGGATCGCCGGTCAGCAGAAATCCTCGCTGGCCCGTTTCCATATCAGTAAGATCTTGAAGGACAGCGGCGATGCCGGCCTGGATCGCGAAGCCTTCCTTTGTAACTGCCACCGTGTTTTGCGTGTCTTTCAGATGTTTGACACCAAGCCACGCGTTCCAAGCCATCAATGCGAGCAGTGCGATCCCACCGACTTTCAGCGCAATTTTTGCAATCATCTTCATTTTTATCCTTCAGCCTTTATTCAGAACGCCCTCAGCCGTGGCACGGGTAGCTTTGCAAATTTCGCTGCAAGCTTCCCGGCTGCGTCACTGCTGGAAATTGATGGTTCAGACGAGATAACCGAACTGGCAGCCACAGTAAGAGCACTACCGATTCACTCCCATGCTTACGGCGAATAGATGCTCCTAGAATAATAGGCCGATTTCTCACGGGGACGAGGTTATCTCTCTTGATGCGCACACCCTAGGTTCGGCCTACGCTGGGGATGCAAATTCCATCACTCGGCGCTTGGAGGGCTGATTCCCAGAACATAGATTGCCCAGGGGGCGATCACGGTTTCGTTGACCCAGTGATATGGCTCCTTACCGGTTGCCAGCGGCTTGTAATGGGCAACGATTTCCAGGCCTGCCTGCGAGTACACCTTGTCGTAAGCCTCATGAGTCCATAAGACATCTTCCGCGGGACGCCGGTCTGCAAACTCAGTGGTGATAATGCGCACCACATCTCCGGTTTCCGCCTTTAGATTTTCAGGATAGTCTTTCGTCGAAAATGAAGCCCATTCATGGACGTAGATTTCCGGCGTGGACACAATGTTCACGACCTTTCCTCGCGTGTCTAATAGCGCGCCTAAATTACCGAACAAGCGCACCTTGGTCTGCCAACCGGGAATGTTGTCGAAGGTAAAGGCGGAGAGTACTAAATCGAACGCTGCGGCTTGCAGGGCGCTAAGGTCGTCATTCTCTACGACGCGGTAATCTCCAACTTTGTCGAGTTCCCGCGCTTTAGCGATCATTTTGGGCGCAATGTCCACGCCTATCACCTGGAAGCCTAGTCGCCGCAGGAAACGTGTAGAGCGCCCGGTTCCGCAGCCGAAATCCAGCGCCCGTTTGCCGGAAACATGTTCGGAGAAAATTGCCGGGAGATCGCGAAAAGCGAGGTAGTACGTGTTAGCGAATTCCAGGCTGGCATACGCTTCCGCACGAGTCGTGTCGTCGTAACAATTCGTGAACGCCATCTGTGCTCCGTTCTGGTTTTGCAGAACTGTGGTCGGTTCTGTCACTCCACTCATACTTAGCCGCGGCCGGCGGTCGCTCTTGCCAGCGCACGATATCGTGCAGGAGGATGCCCGAATTTGCGCTTGAAGGCGCGATTGAAAGCGGGTTCAGACTCATACCCAACTTGGGATGCGATCTCGGCGACGCTGTAGTTCGTGGCAGCAAGCATTTGCGCCCCCATCTGCAAGCGCCACCGAGTGAGGTAGGCGACGGGGGGTTCGCCAAGGTATTCACGGAACCGTTCCGCCAGCACGGAACGAGAAAGGCCCGCCTGTTTCGCGAGGGTCGCGATTGTCCACTGGTCAGCGGTACGACTGTGCATCAGGGCAAGAGCCTTTCCAAGTTCGGGATCGCGCGCTGCCGCAAGCCAGCCAGTCTGAGCGCCGGGCAGTTCGGCGATGTAGCGCCGCAACGTCTCCACAAACAAGGTCTCGCACAACTTGGCCAGGACTGCGTCGGCACCGGCATGGCTGGCGCCGGCTTGGGCGATGGAATACTGAATCGATTGCTCGAGCCATTGGCCGGTCTCGTCATCGCGGATGTTCACCTTGAAGACAACGGGCAGGCCGGTGAGGAATACCTGGCTCAGGCGAGGCTCGCAGACCATGAAGCCACAGACAAAGCGACTGACCTCGCCACCGCCACCCGAACGCGAGAGTCTCAAGCCGCTGGAAAAAATACGTTGCAGTTCGCGTTCGCCATCGATGGTGTGCGCAGCCGGACCACTCTCCAGGATGTGCGCGTCGCCGTGGGGGAAGATGACGATGTCGCCCTCGCGAAGCAGCAGGCGCATGTCGGCCGCTTCCGCATAGGCCCTGCCTTTGAGCAAGAGGTGGTAAACGATGACATGTCCGGCCGTGTGTCGGATGTAAGGGGCCAGCTTGCACGAGTCCGGCGAGCGGAAACTCCATGGCGCTGAGAATTCCGCGTTGTAGAAGAACGCGGTCTCGAGTTTCACGGCCTTCAAGACTTCCGAGAGAGCATCCATAGGGTGGCAAAACGACGCCCGGCAAAGCCGGCCGGACGACAAGGCAAACAATCTTCGGCTTATGGACTTCCGGGCAAGAACGCGAGATTCACGATCAAGCGTGATGCCTCCAGCTGCCGCATAGTCGAGTCGGCTTGAGAGCAAGCCAAATCGTTGCACAGAGGAGAAAAATCATGCCACTAATCCAAGTGAAAATGATTGAAGGGGTCTTCACCACAGCCAAGAAGAAGGAGATTATCACGAAGCTCACCGACGCGTTGGTCTCGGTGGAGGGCGAAAATCTGCGGCCGTACACACTGGTCATCCTCGAGGAAGTCCGCAGCGGCGACTGGTCGGTCGGCGGAAAATCATTGACGACCGCCGATGTCCACGCGCTAGCGGGGGGAAAGGTTGCTTGAGCAGGATCACACTGCCGTAAGAGTTGCCCGAGCAACTAACTGCCTCACGTGGTCAGTAACCTGCTGCCGCAATCGCGTTCCTGGGCATGCGGCAGCAGGAGTCGTGTGCACTGATGAGACAGGTTTAGCCGTCAGCCGACCAGGGTGGGGATTGAGAGGCGGTCTCGAAACCAATTCCTTCTTCACCTGTCCCTCATGGCGACCAGAATCTCACGACTGACCACTCGCAGCTGACCGTCCTTAGGAACTACCCTCCACCAGCTTCCGCGCCTGCCGGAAAATTTCGGTGAACATCTCCCGCGTCAGCTTCCCTGTCTGGGTATTTTGATTCGAAGGATGGTAGGAGACGAGCAGGGTCTTCCCGTCAGGCATTTTGTACTTCGCTCCGTGCGCAAACAGATAGCCTCGCTTGCTCTGCAAAACACCTTGGCGTCTTAGGGCATTAAGGTACGCATCAAGAGCAACCCGGCCCAGCACGACCACAAGCCGCACGTTGGTTAGTATCTCGAGATCGCGATCCAGGTAACCCGAGCAGTTTGCGATCTCCTGTGGTGCCGGCTTGTTATCCGGGGGTGCGCAGCGAACCGCCGCGGTGATGTAGGCATCGATCAGCCGCAAGCCATCATTGCGATCCCTGGCGTTTGGCTGCGAAGCAAAGCCGGTCTCATACAGGACGGGGTACATGAAGTTGCCCGAAGCATCACCGGTGAATGGACGCCCCGTGCGGTTGGAGCCATGCGCTCCCGGCGCCAAGCCCAGAATCAGGACCCGAGCGTCTGGGTCGCCGAAACCAGGCACCGGCTTGCCCCAATATTCCTGGTCCTGATAGGCCCGGCGCTTCTCTCGCGCTACCTTTTCGCGATACTCAACCAGGCGCGGGCAGCGCCGGCAGACTACGATCTCCCGATTCAAGATCTCGAGAGCCGCGCGCGTCGAATTGGCTTTCGCCTGAGCCCTCATCCTATGGTCTCGAACCTGCCCAGCAGTTGTTCGTTCGCAGTCAAGCTTTCAAATCCAGCGTCGATCTTCTCGTACTCGGCAGCGAACTCCCGCTTGAAGCGCTCATAGTCTGCGAGACTCTCCCAGCGATCGAGCGTCAAATATCTGGTGCCATCGGACGTGTCCCGCACCAGCTCGGTACCTCGATATCCTTCGGCTTTGCGAAAGACACGGGCCCAGGTGCCTTCGGGCCCGTAGTGCTGCTCGAATTCAGAAGCGCGAGAAGCGTGTACCCGAAATTCCCAAACGATTACCAGCAACTGTCCCTTCCCTTTCCCAATTTCGAATGCATTCCTTTGCACATTGAGTGCAAAGCATTGCTCGCCTGGTTTGACGATCACCCTCGCCTCTCTTATATTCAAAGATTGGCAGCCGTGGCTACTAGTGCACGGTAGTGCCCAGGAACAAGGAAACGTAGTGACCGAAACGCAAACCAAATCAGCCCTCCAACGTGAGCTCCATGTAGAAGTCCCGGCGGAAGTGGTAACCCAGGAGACGGATGTCGTCATAGCCAAATTCCAGCGCTTTGCCAAGCTCCCCGGGTTCCGCAAGGGTAAGGTGCCGGCCACGGTGGTGCGGCAGCGCTTCGCGGAGGACATTCGCAGCGAACTGGTCGAGTCACTGGTTCCGCGCTACTTCCGCCTGGAAACCGAGAAGCAGGGCCTTCATCCCGTCTCGCAGCCCCGCGTCACTGACCTGCATCTGCACGAGGGCGAACCGCTGCGTTTCACCGCGACATTCGAAGTGTTGCCCGAGGTTGAAGTGACGGGCTATTCCGACATCCATGTCGAAAAGCCCGAAATTGTGGTTACGGATGAAGAAGTCCAGCAGACGCTGAATCAGATCCGCGAGGAGAACGCCAGCTACAGCGCCATCGAGGACCGTGCCATCCAGGACGGCGACTTTGCGCAGGTGGCCTTCCGGGGCGTGCCGCGGAGCGAGGAAGGCCAGCCTGTCACGATGGATGACGTGCTGGTGGAGATCGGCGGCGGCAACACTCTTCCCGCCTTCACGGAAAATCTTCGCGGCGCCAAGCCGGGAGAGGAGCGCAGCTTCGAGGTAAGCTACCCGAGCGATTTTTCCGACACCCGTCTGGCCGGCAAGGTGTTCGACTATACCGTGTCCGTCAAAGCGGTGAAGCAGAAGCAACTGCCGGAACTCAACGACGAGTTTGCCAAGGAAGCCGGAACCTTCGCCTCGCTTGACGAACTGAAGCAGAAGATTCGCGAGAGTCTGGAAGCGGAGAAGAAGCGCCACTCTGAGCACCAGGCCAAGGACAAGATCGTGGAAGAGCTGCTCAAACGCAACGATATGGAGGTTCCCGAGAGCCTGGTAGAGCGCCAGGTGGACGTTCGTCTGGAGCGAGGTCTGCGTGCTCTGGCGGCGCAGGGAATGCGCGCCGAGGACATGAAGAAGATGGATTTTGGCCGGCTGCGCGCCGGTCAGCGTGATGCTGCAGCTCGCGAGGTGCGAGTCTCGCTGCTGCTGGACAAGATCGCCGACAAGGAGAACATCGAGGTCAGCGATGAAGAGGTGGAGCGAGAGATCGCAGCCGTAGCCAGGCAATCCAATCAGACGGCGGAGGCGGTGCGCTCGCGTTTGACAGAGGATGGGGCGCTGGATAGAATCCGCAACAGAATCCGCAGTGAGAAAACCTTAGAGTTTCTTTACAACCGGTCCGCCTAAGCGGGCCTTTTTCGGGTTACGCCTCCCCCCTTGTCCAACCAGCTCGTGGGGCGGCAGTGTAGGCAGGTGCATAACGATGCTAGTGCCCATGGTGATCGAGCAAACCGGGCGAGGTGAACGCGCATACGACATCTATTCGCGTCTGTTGCGCGACAACATTATTTTTCTCGGTACCCCGGTTGACGACAACGTCGCCAATCTCATAATTGCGCAGATGCTGTTCCTCGCGGCGGAAGATCCGGAGAAGGACATCCAGCTCTACATCAATTCGCCGGGGGGCTCCATCACCGCGGGCATGGCCATCTACGACACCATGCAGTACATAAAACCGGACGTGATGACGATCTGCATCGGTCAGGCTGCCAGCATGGCGGCTTTGCTTTTGTCCGCAGGCGCCCCCAAGAAGCGGTTTGGCTTGCCCAATTCGAGGATTCTCATCCACCAGCCCTCGATGGGCGGGCTCTCCGGCCAGGCTACCGATATTGATATCCACGCGCGGGAGATCCTGCGCATGCGGGAACTCACCAACCAGTTGCTCGCGCGTCACTGCGGGCAGCAGTTGGAAAAAGTAGAAAAGGATGTGGAACGCGATTTCATCATGAATGCCGAGCAGGGAAAGGAATACGGAATCATCGACGACATTATCTACAAGCCAAAATAGAGGTCTTATATTGCGAGCACGCGGCGTCAGCTCCCGGCTCGAAGTTGGGCGGGTGAGTAAGCGAAGACGACGCCACTTAAGGAGTACCTGGTGAAATCACGTTCTGGTTCCGATGAAGTCTTGCGCTGCTCGTTCTGTCACAAATCTCAAGATGCCGTAGCCAAGCTGATTTCTTCCCCCAGCGATTACCCCCGGGCCTACATCTGCGACGAGTGCGTGGCGGTTTGCAACTCCATCCTGGAAGACGACCGCACGGAATCGCACGCAGCTGCTGCCCCCGATCATCTGCCCAAGCCGCAAGAGGTGAAGACCTTCCTCGATCAGTACGTCATCGGGCAGGAGCAGACCAAGAAGAAGCTGGCGGTAGCGGTCTACAACCACTACAAGCGGATTCACATGAACCGGCAGAGGACCGATGGAGTCGAGCTGTCCAAGTCCAACATCCTGCTGATCGGGCCGACCGGGACCGGCAAGACGCTTCTCGCACAGACCCTGGCCCGCATGCTGGACGTCCCCTTCGCCATTGTCGATGCCACCACTCTGACGGAGGCCGGGTATGTGGGCGAAGACGTGGAGAACATCATCCTCAAGCTGCTGCAAGCGGCTAACGGCGATGTCGGCCGCACGCAAACGGGGATCATCTATATTGACGAAGTGGATAAGATCGGGCGCAAGGACGAAAACCCCTCCATTACCCGCGACGTGTCGGGCGAGGGCGTACAGCAGGCACTGCTCAAGATTCTGGAAGGCACCATTGCCAACGTCCCGCCCCAGGGGGGCCGCAAGCACCCCCACCAGGAATTCACCCCGGTCGATACCACCAATATCCTCTTTATATGCGGGGGCGCCTTTGTGGGGCTGGAAAAGTTGATTGGCCGCCGTGTGGGCAAAAAGAGCCTGGGCTTCAAGGTGGGATCGGAAGAGGAGACCGAAGTAATCTCGCCAAAGAAGCGCGATGTTGAGATGCTACAGCAGGTGCAACCGCAGGACCTGATCAAGTTCGGGCTGATTCCGGAATTCGTCGGCCGCCTTCCTGTGGTGGGTGTGCTCGACGATCTCGACGAGGTCGCGCTGGTCGAGATTCTTACCAAGCCGCGCAACGCCATCATCAAGCAGTATCAACGCTTGTTCGAGTTCGAAAATGTAAGGCTCAAGTTCAGCGACGACGCTCTGAAAGGCATCGCCCGCGAAGCCATGAACCGCAAGGTGGGGGCACGTGGCTTGCGAATGATCTTAGAAGAACTGATGCTGGATCTTATGTACCATTTGCCCAGCCAGAAGCGGGTGAAGGATTTTGAAGTAACGCGGGAAATGGTGGAGAAGCGCGACGTCTCCATTGCTATGATGGAAAAGGCGGGCTAACCCATCTCGGTAGCTGACGGATCAGGCCCCGGTAGTTTAGGATTCCCATAGGACCTCATTGTGACCACAAATCGCGAAAAATTCGAAACCCGCAAACTGCCCATGATGCCGATCCGGGATGTCGTCATCTTCCCTTTTATGATGACGCCCTTTGTTGTTGGGCGCGAGTCCAGCGTGCGAGCGCTGGAAGAAGCCCTGGCCGCGGACAAGAAGATCTTCCTGGCAACCCAGCATGACGCCAGCGTGGACGAGCCCAAGCCCAACGAAATTTTCCAGGTGGGCACGGTGGTCAACATCGTGCAGAGTTTGAAGCTCCCCGACGGCAATATTAAGGTCCTGGTCGAGGGCATCGAGCGCGGCAAGATCCTGCAGGTGGTGGACACCGACGGCTACTTCGAAGCCACGGTTCGCACCGTCAAGTACACGGTGGAGACCAATCCGGCGATTGAAGCAGCGATGCAGCGCGTGACCGGATTATTCGAGCAGTACGTGAAGCTTTGCCAGTCGCTGAACTACGAAACCATGATCGCCGCCGTGCGCATGGAAGACCCGGCCAAGCTCACCGACACCATCGCGGCCAATCTGCAGCTCTCCATCGAGGAGAAGCAGGAGTTGCTGGAGATCTTCGATCCCGCCGAGCGGTTGAACCGCATCGCCGATGTGCTGGAGATCGAAATCGAAAAGCTCAACATGGATCGCGCCATCCAGACCCGCGTCAAGCGCCAGATGGAGCGCGCCCAGAAAGAGTACTACCTCAACGAGAAGATCAAGGCCATTCAAAAGGAATTAGGGCGCGGCGAAAAGAGCGAGTGGGATGAGCTCAAGAAGAAGGTCGATTCCGCCGGCATGCCGAAAGACGTGCATGAAAAAGCCCTCCAGGAACTGAAAAAGCTGGAAGCCATGCCGCCGATGTCGGCCGAGTCCACGGTCTCGCGCAATTATCTTGACTGGCTGCTGGCGGTTCCCTGGAAAAAGAAATCCAAAGAAATCCGCAACATCGATCACGCCGAAAAAATCCTCAACGAGGATCACTACGGCCTGGAGAAGATCAAGGAACGCATCCTCGAATTTCTCGCGGTCCGCCAGTTGGTGAAGAACCCCAAAGGATCGATCCTGTGCTTCGTTGGACCTCCGGGAGTCGGCAAGACTTCACTCGGCATGTCGATCGCGAAGGCCACGGGGCGCAAGTTCGTCCGCATGTCACTGGGCGGGGTGCGCGATGAGGCGGAAATCCGCGGGCATCGCCGCACCTACATTGGCGCGCTTCCCGGCCAGATCATCCAGATGATGAAGAAGGCGGGCACCAAGAATCCGGTTTTCATGCTCGACGAAGTGGACAAGATGTCGATGGACTTCCGCGGCGATCCATCGGCTGCGTTGCTCGAAGTGCTCGATCCCGAGCAGAACTACATGTTCGTGGATCACTATCTCGACGTCGAGTACGACCTCTCGCAGGTCTTCTTCATCGCCACCGCCAACGTGATGCATACTATTCCTGCGGCCCTGCAGGACCGCATGGAAGTGCTGCGGCTGCACGGTTACACGGAGCCGGAGAAACTGGAAATCGCCAAGCAGTTCCTGGTGCGCAAGCAGCACGATCAGGCCGGCCTCACCGACAAGAACTGCACGTTCACAGACGACGCCATCATCTCCATCATTCGCGGCTACACGCGCGAAGCCGGTGTGCGCAACCTGGAGCGCGAGATCGGCAACGTCTGCCGCAAGGTGGCGCGCAAGGTTGTGAAGGATGGCGGCAAGTACAACATCGGCGTCACGGCCGACAATATTCCTGAATTCCTCGGGGTCATAAAGTTCCGCGACACGCTGGCGCACGAAAAGAGCGAGATCGGACTGGTCACCGGCCTGGCCTGGACCGAAGTGGGCGGCTCCATCCTCAGCACCGAAGTGGCGGTCGTGGATGGCAAAGGCAAACTCACCCCCACCGGCAAGCTCGGCGAAGTGATGCAGGAGTCCGCGCAGGCGGCGCTCACCTATGTACGCTCGCGCGCGGTGCGTCTGGGACTGTCACGCGACTTCTACCGCAATCTCGACATCCACGTGCACGTGCCCGAGGGGTCGATTCCGAAAGACGGGCCTTCGGCCGGCATCACAATAGCGACCGCCATCGCCAGCGCGCTGACACGGATTCCGGTGCGCCGCGATCTGGCCATGACCGGCGAGATCACGCTGCGTGGCAAGGTTCTCCCCATTGGTGGCCTGAAAGAAAAGCTGCTGGCGGCGCATCGCGCAGGCATCTTCGAGGTCATCCTGCCCAAGGACAACGAGAAGGATCTGGCCGAGGTTCCGGAAAATCTGCGGAACGAAATGAATCTGCACTTCGTCGACACCATGGACGAGGTGCTGCAGGTTGCTCTCGAGCAACCGCTGCCACAGTACCTGCCGGAAGCCGCGGCGGCTCAACCACCCCTGGCCGCCATAGCGCCTGCTAGCGAGGGACCGACAGCGCACCAGTAGACAAGTCAGCAGAATCCCAGGTTAGCGCCGAAAAGCGCGGCGCGAACCTGGGGCACCCGCGCGCACCCGCGCATCGCGTCCTCAGTGCGAAGAGAGATCGCCCGAATAAAGGTTTAAAATGCTGTCAGCGAGAGACCGATGCCGCCTGCCCCGCTGCCACCTCCGAGAAAGGGTCTGGTTGGCCTGATCGCCGCCGTCGCAATTGTCCTCGGCGTGGTGATCTGGCTCCCCGCCATACGCTGGTTCTTCCTCCTCAGCATTCCCATCGGAGGAGTGGTGGCGGTGATTCTCTACTTCTGGAATAAGCACAAGCCGGTGAAGGTGGAAGACGATCGTCCCCTAAAGCTCCACTGAGGCGCGTGAGACTGAGCCGGAGCTCTCAGTTCCCTGCTCGAAGTCCTCAGCCAGCGGCAGCGTAGAGGGCCGCGGTCACCCAACCAAAGCTCAGGGCCAGCAATCCGGCGATGATAACGACGTAGTAGTCCTGTATTACCTGGAAGATTCTCATGAGTGCAACTCTCTGATGCCAAAACTTGCCCGCATGCTAGCCGGGACGGTGAACGCAGCGATGTGAAGTAGCTCACAGATCGGTGTTCACGGCGACCCAGGGCCGGATGGGCGCTCAGGAGGTTGCCTGCCTGTGAGGGACCGCAGTGCCGGTTGCGGGCTCGCTTGGCGGTTCGCTCATCGGGAGTTCGCCAGCAGAGAAGCCCCGGGCAGCGCCGAAAGGCGCGCGCACCTGGGGGACCGAGTCGGTGGTCATCGCAGGTTTAGAAGCAGCAGGTCCTTCGACTCGAGCCGGGATTGGTTCATCCGGCCCTCGCTCAGGATGGCAGCATAGGTGATGTGTGAGGGCGGAAGCGTGTTGTGCAGTGTGCGAAAGCATAGATGCTTCGCCCGCTGAAGCGGGCTCAGCATGACCCGGAGTGGACGCCGGGTAAATGGGTGTCTCCTCGTCAGAGAACGGTCGCGGCTGGATTTCGTGTTGGTGATGGGGAAGGTCGTTGAGGTACTGGAGGACAAACTCAGTCATATTGCGCGGCCCGCCCTTGTAGGGTTCGGCGGGTTCGGGAGCAGTTTGGGCGAAGTCCGGTTGACGGGTGAGGCTGGACATCAGGCGCAGGCAGTAGAAGAGCTTGCCGGCGGTCTTGAGATCGATGAGGCCCAGGAGTTGGGCCTGCATGATTTGCTGGCCGGCGATCATGATGGAGCGGGAGTCCTCACAGATGGGAAGCTGATATTCGGGCATGCCGGGGAGCAGCTCTGACTGGTGGAGCTGGTAGTGGAAGTGGCAGAAGGTTTGGCCGGGGAGAGGCGCGCCCGGGCAGCGGCGTCCGGTAACGAGGACGTGAGCGCAGGTGAGTGCAGGTGACATGACGTCGGTATCTCCTTGCAATCAGCAATCAGCAATCAGTAGTCAGCATTCAGCAATCGAGAATCAGGATTCGGCAGTCAGCTGGAAGGAACCTGGCTTGGACTGCGATCGGCGGCGGTGTTGTTGTTCAGCCGTTCCTCGATATTGAAGCTATAGAGGACGGTTTGCACGGCATAGATGAGTCGTCCGGCGAGCAGGGGATCGAGCGAGCCATCGGCCATGCCCTGGGAGATATGGTTGAGCGCGGAGCGAAGGGAGCGCTTGTTGGTGAGGTCGGGCAGGCGGAAGCGGCGGCGAAGGGCAGCGGAGCGCGGGCGGAGATGGAAGTAGCAACGGGAGCGGCCGCGCATGGCGGGGGAACCGCAGCGGTGGCCGTCGGGTTTGATGTGGTCGCAGAGGCGTAGTGGCACGGTGTTTCCTTTCTGTAGTTGTAACTTCTGTTGTCGTACCCTGGGTAGTGATGAGCGTTCGTTTTCAGCGAGTTATAGAGAATTTCCCGGCAAAATACTGAAACGGCCGGGGATAGAGTTCAAGTTCTTGAGAATATTGATGGCCGACAAAACCGAACCACAATGTCGTTCGACTCCGAGCCCGCGACCCGCAAAAAGCGCGGGCGGGGAAAATCAGCCGGGACGCGTCGCTGAGGATGACATTCAGGATTTTATTGAGCGCCTCGCCGGTGGCGCACGCCGGGATTCCGTGCAGCGGCGAAAATTCACTCCCTAATTTCAGTGTAACCAAGTGGAAGGGGTAAATGGGACAGAATGGCAAACTTTATATCGCTTTGCGATTAAATGGATTACAAGCAAAATTGGGCCAGGGGAGGGCTTGACAAAAGAAAGGCCCGGAGCGAGAAGGGGGCGAGGCTATCCCGCACACGTCCAAATCATCGCGAGAAATAGCCAGTTTTGCAGCGCACGGTTAACCCCGGCTGGCGCGGGCGGATGGCGATTTTGCGGAAGGAATCATCGCGCGCGGGATTGGTGGGATAGTAAGCCAGCTCATAGGAAGTGCGTAATTCTTCGCTGATCTGGTGAAAATAGGCCCGGGTGTCGGTTTTCTCGGCATCGAAATCGGTGCCCCCGGTGTCGTGCGCGATCCGCTCCATCACCCGCATTCCATACTTGTTGCGCGCAGTGAGTCTGCCGTGGCGCTTTTCGGTGTAGCGGATGGAGTAGACGATTACGTTCTCGTTCTGCGCCGCCTCGATGGCGTCCAGCAGGTGATGGGAACTGGAGTTGTCCTCGCCGTCGCTGAAAACGAGCAGCGCCTTCCTGCCGTTCTGTATGCCGGCCAGCTTTGTGGTCACGGAATAGTAGATGGCGTCATAAAAGGCGGTTCCCAGCTCTCTGTCTTCGACGGGGCCGAGGTCGGGGACGTTGCGGTCGCCCTTCTCGAAGCGCTCCCATTTTTCCCCCAGCTCGTCGGCCGATTGCGACAAGTCGCTTACCAGGCGCAGGCGATTGCCGAAGGCCACCAGAAACACCCGGTCGTGCGGCCCCAGCATTTCTTTGAGAAAGACCTCGAGGTCATGGCGGTGTTTTTTTTGAAAGTGCTCCTGGCTGCCGCTGAAGTCGACGATCAGTCCCAGAGTGAGCGGCACGTCAGCGCTGCGCGCAAAGAAAGAGATCTTTTGCGGCACCGCGTCTTCCAGCACTTCCACATCTTCCTGGCTGAGATTGTTGACCAGAGTTCCGTTGGCGCTGCGGGCCGCGAAAGCCACGTCCACCAGATGCACATCGACGTGAATGGGAGCCTGCGCCAGGGGAGAAATTGGGCAGCAAATACCGATAACCAGGAGGAGAGCCTGAACGCTACTACGCATTAGTTGTCCCCGGAAGGGCCGGGCTGGCAGAGTCTCAAGAAAGAGCATCGCCCGTCAAGAGGATGACGCGTGGGCAGGGGAAGAGTTAACGGCGAATTCGACTTCCGGCTGGGGAAAACCACGGTGACCAGGTACGAGGGATGCCTGGCGGTAGATGCTCGGCTGATTGTGCTCTTTCGCGAAAAGCATGTTGGGCGGCTCAAGATTTTGCGGTCCATGATCACTGAAGGAACCTGCCAGCGGAAGTAATTGTTGCTGGGTTCATACCTTCAGCTTCCCATTGTCATCACGAGGCCGCCGCTGGCGGCCGAGGGATCTGCAGTTGGGAACAGTCAAGAAATATTGGGTCTACATCATCTAGCCGCGAATCAAACTGCAGATCCCTCGCGGCCTAGCGGCCGCTCGTGATGACAAACGATTTGATTGAGCACTTTCCAACCTGGGCCGGACCGATGGGCTGCTCGTTCCTCTTGCCACCGGTGGCAGGAAGCTTGAAACTGATAGGGTGCGAGTTGCTGCGCGATTTCTGCTGGCTGCCACTTCCGTCGAGCACTTTCCTGTGCCCACGGTTCCGGAAGTGGCTTTTCTGGGGCGCTCCAACGTTGGCAAGTCGAGCGTGATCAATTCCCTGCTGGGCGAGAAAATGGCCAAGACCAGCTCAGTCCCCGGGCGCACGCGCAGTATCAATTTCTTTCAGGTCCGCCGTCCCGGCAAACCGACAGCCGAGCTGGCCTTCGCGGATCTGCCCGGCTATGGTTATGCCAAGGTATCCAAAGAAGTCTCGGCCGAGTGGCCTAAGTTCATCGAGCCTTACCTGGAGCATCGACCGACTCTGGTGCTTTGCATCGTTCTGATCGATACCAACATCGCTCCCCAGCCGAGCGACGCCGAACTGCTGGCCTGGCTTCGCATGAAGCAGCGCCGGTTTGTGGCGGTGGGCACAAAGAGCGATCGCGTTTCCGGCAATGTTCTGAGCAATTCCCTGAGAACTCTTAAACAAGAACTCCAGGTTGAGCGCATCCTGCCTTTTTCCACCAAGACGGGCGAAGGCAAGGCGGAGTTGTGGCGAGAGATACTGTCGGCGGCGGGGCTGGGCTAAGAGGAAGTGAGAAGTCAGATCGCTGCGGAAGTGCGAAACTGCTCTTACTTCGCACTTCACCCGATCTTACTTTTTACTTTTCAAAGCCGCGCCGGACGTGCGGAAGCAGAAGATAACAGAGCAGAGCACCCGCGATTGCCACACCCGTTCCTCCTCGGAGTAAATCGCCCCGAAACAAGTTGAACAGGTCCCCGAGAACCTGGATTGCGATGAGGGCCAGGGCGAGCAACCATCCCCAAAATCTGCGCCGCCACCAGCCGATTCCCGCAAGCGCTAAGGCCAGGGCGAGCAGCAGAAACGGAACGCCGATGCCCCTGCCCAGTGTCGCGAGCTGCTGATGAGCATTGGGATTCAATGCCCAGGCGAGATCCAGAGCCGTTCCCGGGAAAAGCAGAGTGACTGCCGCAAACGCGGCCATGAAAGCCGCGAAGAACAGGAAGATACCTACAGCGGTCAGACCGCGCGGAGAGCGGGGCTTCATCAACAGGATTCTAGCCCCTGTCAGGCGGAATGGCGCCCGGGGTGACAGGCAGGATGCCTGTCCTACTCTTACTTCACTCGATCTTACTTCGCACTTCCCCCGATCTTACTTTTTAGTTTTCTTGCAGCGCGGCCCTCTGTTCATTGGCGTAGTAGCCGCTGCGGGTGCGGACGAAAAGCTTACCGTGATGGGGGGCGTGGGCTTGCACTTTCACCGTGCGGAAGCCGCCAGCCGCCTGCGGAGTGGTGGGCTTGTAGCCGATGATGTATTGGTTGCGGATGTCGTGCGCGACTTCGCGGCTGATGTCGTCCACTTCTTTGAGATCCTTGGGAAAGAAGGCCTGACCACCGGTTTGCTCAGACATGGCGGAAAGGGCCCGCTTGGCGCGTTTCTGGCGCTCCTCGCCCAGGATGCCAATGGAGTAGACAGTGGGCCCGTTCTCTTCCTGCAGGCGACGCAGGGCCTGTTCGAGGGACAGACGGCTGGCGTTGTCCTCGCCGTCGGTCACGACCAGGATCACGCGCTTCTCCAGTTGGGTGTTCTTCTTTAGGTGCTGCGCGGAAGCGACCACCGCGTCATACAACGCCGTGCCACCGCGGGACTCGATCTTCTCCAGACCTTCCTTGAGCTTGGCAATGTCGGAGGTGAAATCCTGGTCGAGGTAATACTCGTCGTTAAAGTTCACGATGAAGACCTGGTCCTGAGGATTGCTGGCGCGCACCAGATTCAGGCATGCCTGGTTGACGGCGGGTCGTTTGTCGCGCATCGAACCTGAATTATCGATCACAATGCCGATAGAGACGGGAATATCGGCGTGCCGAAAGGAAGTGATACGCTGGGGAGAATTGTTCTCGAACACTTCGAAGTTATCCCGACTTAGATCCATAACCAGGTGACGGCGGTCGTCGACAACGGTGGCGTGCAGCAGCACCTCGTCGACTTCGGTGCGAATGACAAAGGTGTCCTGGTCTTTGCGGACGGTCGGCTTGCTTTCGGCAGGAATCTGGACGGTGTTTCCAGGCTGGTTGGGAGCATCGGTGGCGGGCGGATACTGGGGGGCGTCCTGCGGCCCGCTGGGAGGCGACCCAGGGTTCTGGGCAATTCCCAGGCTGGAGAGCAGCATCAACAGCAGGATCACGGTGAATGCCCTGGTGCGAGAGGAAACAGAAGAGGTTTCTAAGGTAAAAAGCGCCAGCGGTAACTTATTCGGAAGGTGCATAGTAACCCGTCTTGGCATAAACCCGGAGTGGCGGCAAACCCTTCGGCGGATTCAACTTTACCTTGATCTTCCGCCACTTGCCATCATGCCCCGGTTTAGTTGGACGGTAACCCAGTACATATTGGTTGCGCAACTCGATGCCAATCTTGGTGGCCACGTCGGCCAGTTCATTGGGATTATCGATGGTAAAAGTGCGCCCGCCGGTTACATCCGTAATTTCCGACAGCATCAGCGGGCCCAGTTTCTCCTCTTCCGTGCGCGGATTCACGTCGAAGATGCCAATGGCGTAAACCTGCACATCGGCTTCTCGTACGATGGATTTGATCTCGCTCTCGGTGTAGCGGCTATGGTTGTCACCACCATCAGAGATGATAAGCAGAGCCTTCTTCTGATGGCGCGCCTGCTTCATTTTGTGGATACCGAGATAGATCGCGTCCAGTAGCGCGGTACGCCCCTTGGGCACGGTATAGATCATTTTGCCCTGGATATCCTCGATGGAGGTAGTGAAGTCGGCGATCAACTCGGGGCGCTCATTGAAGGCGACCATGAAGAATTCATCCTGGGGGTTGGCGGTGCGGAAGAATTCGACTACCGCCTCGCGCGACTTCTCGATTTTGTTCGACATGCTACCGCTCATATCGAAAATCACGCCCAGGGAAATGGGTACGTCCTCACTGGAGAAGTGGCGGATCTCCTGCCGTTCATTGCCTTCGAAGACCTGGAAATTGTCCTTTTCGAGGCCGGTGACCAGGCGGTTCATAGGATCAGTAATGGTTACTGGCACCAGCACCAGGTCGACGTCGACCTTCACGGGCTTGGTGTGCGTCTTGAGGGAAGGATCCATGCCGGCGGGCGGAGAGGGTGAGGCGCTGCCGCCGGGCTGCGTCGGTTGTGAGCGCGGCGTGATGTGGACTTCGTCGCTGGTCTGCGAGATCGCTAAGGTGGTGGTCAGCAGAACGCAAACGAGAAGAGCGAGAAACTGTCTGAGCGCACGAATATGGCAGGAGCCGTCAGAAGGTAAGCCGTGAACCCACATTCCCCACGACACCAGCTTTGTTGCCTGCGGAAACGATGCGTAGCGGTGTGACCCGCTGTCTTTCCCGGCAGGGCGGGCCATAACATTCCTCGTTAGCATGGATGGTACCACAGTCTTGACCTTCTGTTTTCCGTTCTTTTGGGGAGAAAACCTGGGCCGGGTGCGTCCTGGTCCAGGTATTAGATGTCGTTTGTCGGTCCAGGGTGGGCTTCGGGAGAGTTGTTACAATCAAACGACCAGCACGAGACAAAATGGCAGATATCGCACCCTTCCCTGCTATCCGCTTTAATTCGGCCAAGGTTCCTCTCAACCAGGTGGTTACCCAGCCGTATGACAAGATCTCTGCGGAGATGCAGGAGCGCTACTACGCTGCAAACCCGCACAACCTAGTGCGGATTATCCTGGGAAAACAAGAGGCTGGCGATTCTGACGTTGAAAATGTTTACACCCGAGCCGCCGGCTACTTTCGCGACTGGCAGCATGCGGGCATTTTCCGCACGGACTCACAGCCTGGTTTCTACCTGTACACGCAGACTTTCCGCGTCCCTGGTACGGGGGCATCGGGGGAAAGTTCCCAGGTGGAGCGCACCGGCCTGATTGCTGCCGGCCGCATTTACGATTACTCGGAAGGCGTCGTTTATCGACATGAGCAGACACTATCCAAGCCTAAGGCCGATCGCCTTAATTTGCTTCGCGCCACCCGCGCTCACTTCGGCCAGATCTTCATGTTGTACAGCGATCCAGCTGGCCGCGTTAATTCCCTGCTGAAGTCGGCGGCCGGATCGGGGGCTGGATCGGGGGCGCCGGATATCGAAATTGAGGACGAATATCAGGTGGTGCACCGCGTATGGAGCATTTTCGATCCGGCGATCGTCCCGCAAGTCCAGCGTGAGATGGCCGACAAGAGGCTGATCATCGCGGATGGCCATCACCGCTACGAAACAGCGCTGAATTATCGCAACGAGCGCAGAGCCAACGCCGGAAGCGCGCCGCCGGATGCTGCTTACGAACGCGTCATGATGACCCTGGTGAACATGGATTCACCTGGACTGATCATCCTGCCGACGCATCGGGTGATCTTTGGACTGTCGGAGTTCAGCGAGGCGGATTTCCTCCAAGGCGCCAAATCGTTTTTTGATGTGGAGACATTAAGCCCGGGGGATGCCGGCGAAGATAAGCTGCGGCAGGCAGGGCAAGCCGGAACCGTGTTTCTGGCGGTCACAAAGCAAGCGACGCACCTTCTGCGCGCACGACCCGGCGCGGCTGATAGTTTGCTCGCAGGCATGAGCGCGGCCCAACGCTCGCTCGACGTTGTTCACTTGCATAAGGTGCTGCTCGAGCGCGTACTTGGCATCAGCGAGGAAGCGATTCGCAATCAGCTCCACGTCTCCTATCATCGCGACTTCCGAAAGGCGATCGCGCGTGTGGGGGACGGGGCCAATCTGGCAATGATGATGAATCCGGTGCGGATTTCTCAATTGCGCGAGGTGACATTCGAAGGAGGCGTCCTGCCGCAGAAGTCGACCGATTTCTATCCCAAGATGCTGAGCGGCCTGACGATCTATTCGGTGGGAGGAGAATGAAGGGGACTGAGCAGGGGCTGTGGTTGAAGTAATATCGGATGAAGTTTGATCGGGTGATCCGGTGAAGTAAAGAGTGAGCCCGGAAAGAAATTGTTCCGGCCGGCAAAAAGATAGATGCTTCGCCCGCGGGCGGGCTCAGCATGACCCGGTGAGGTTGCGAGGAAAACTGCAGATCCGGAGCCGGACTTCGTCCTCCTCGTGATGACGAGAAATATTAAAACTTGCGGCTTGGTTCTGGCGCTTGCCCTGGTGTGTCTCTTGCTGCTGGCTCCGGCAGCGGACGAAGCCCGCTTAACCATCTACTCTGCGCAGGGCGCCTCGAGCCTTTCGGTTGTCGAGCGAGATGGCAAACAGTACGTTGTGCTAATCGACGCCCTTCAGCCGCTGGGGGCAACGATCGCCACGCGCCAGGGCAATCACTGGAAACTGCGTTTCACCGCGCACGGCGGCTCGCCGTTGGAAGCCGAGTTCACCGACGAAAAAACCCGAGTCAAGCTGCATGGCAAGAAGCTTGAGCTGGCTGATCCGCTCGTCTTGGAGCGGGATCGCGCGCTGGTCTCGCTGGGTTCGCTGGCTGACGTGATATCCGCACTGGTGAACCTGCCGGTAGAGTTTCACGCCTCGTCGCGCAGGCTCTTTATCGGCCCGGTTGCCACCCCGTTCACAACTGCATTCGAGAAGGGAGCCGCGCCGCGCCTTGAGCTGCACTTCCCCAAGCCCGTGTCGCCATTCATTGCCAGCGAGCCGGGGAAAATTCGCATGGTCTTCTCCCGCGAGCCCATCGTTTCAGGCACCCGGAGCTTCAATTTCGCCGATAGCAGCATCACCTCGGCCACCTACTCAGAGGGAAACGGCACAGCTCAGATTGAAATCGATGCCACTGTCCCCTTGATTGCGCGATTTGAGGATGAGGGCAAGACAATTTCCATTGAACCGGCGCCGGCATCGGCCGCGGCAAAGCCTCCTCCCGCGGCATCGCCGACACTACCGCCCACCGCTTCTCCTTTTGCCAGCGGACCTACATCAACAGCACCAGCCCCGGCACCAGCGCAGCCGGCGGTACATACCTTCCTGGTCGTAATCGATGCCAGTCATGGCGGGCAGGAGACTGGCGCGTTTCTGACGCCTTCCCTGGCGGAAAAAGAGGTGGCGCTGGCTCTCGCCCGGCATCTGCATGCCGACCTGGAAGCGCGCGGCATACGGAATTTTCTCATCCGTGATGGCGACGTTACGCTGAGCTCGGAACAGCGGGCAGTGATGGCAAACGGCTCCCATGCGACGGTGTACATCAGCCTGCATGCGGGCTCGGCCGGAAGCGGAGTTCGCTTGTACAGCGCCCGCTTGACGCCCACTCCTGCACGCCCCGGAGGATTCCTGCCCTGGGACACGGCCCAGGGAGCCTATCTCGAACAGAGCCGGGCGCTGGTGGGGAGCGTGATGGCCGAACTTAACAACCGGCATATTCCTGTGGTGCCGCTCACTGCCTCGTTGCGTCCTTTGGACAACGTGGCGCTGGCAGGGATGGCCATCGAAGTGGCGCCCTGGGGGGGAAAGATCGAAAGCGTGAACTCACCGGCGTATCAGGCGGCGATTACCAACGCGGTCGCCTTGGGAATCGCCAATGCCCGCTACACGCTGGAGCCTTCCCGATGATCCCGCGCCACTTTCTCATCGCGACGATGGTGCTGTGCCTGGCGCTGTTGGGGATGGTGTATTACGGTCTGCATCTGAAACACGAGGCGGAGCAACTGAAGCCGGAAGAGCCGACGGCTAAGCCGATGACGCCGCCAGTCGGAGGCAAGCCGGAGCAAATCTCGATCTATGTGCCCGACGATGCGCGAGGCATACTCCACCGGCGGGACGCTGCCACACCATTGAGCGCAGAGGCCGATCAGCGCGCGGCCCAGGTTTTGCGGGCTCTTTTCGCCGCCTGGCAGGACAAGTCGTCGACCCATCCTTTGGCCAGCGGAGCCGACGTCAACAGCGTGTATCTGGTGAATGGGAATACAGCGGTGATCGACCTGAATGCGGAGTTTGCAGATCGCCATCAGTCGGGAATTTTGGTGGAGGAGCTCACGCTTGCCGCGATGGCGCGGACCTTGGCGGAAAACATTCCGGGCACAACGCGCATCCGGATTCTCATCGATGGCAAGCAGCGCGACACGCTGGCCGGGCACGCCGACCTGACCGGTTTCTACGTGCTCGGTTCCAACGATTGGGCGATTGCCGAACACTAGATGAGCCGGGCGACGATGAGCAAGCTTTACCGGCTAGACGCGAGAGCGATGTCCGATTTCGGAGCGCCAGAAATTTAAGAGATCGTGCATGGTCTGCTCGATAGGGACGACTGGCGCCCAGCCGGTGGCTTCCCGCAACTTGCTGTTGTCCCCGTAAATTCGCCGCGGATCCTGGGTGCGGTTTTTTGCCGGATCGCGCTCCACGCTGGCTTTAATTCCGGCTTCCGACAGCAGTATTTCGAGCAAGTCCGACAGCCGGCAGGCTCTTCCTGAACACACGTTGTACACCGCGCCGGGCTTGCCGCGCTCCGCCAGCAAGGCATAGGCCTTCACCACGTCACGAACATCGGTGAAGTCACGTTCGACGCTCAAATCGCCTGCTCGTATCACCGGCTGCGAAATGCCTGCCTCAATCGCCGCTACCTGCTGCGCCAGCGATGAAAGCACGAACTGCGCCGGCTGACCGGGTCCGGTGTGATTGAAGGCGCGTGCCGTAATGGCATCAACACCAGTCGCATACAAGCCGGACCAGAGTTCCGCCATGGCTTTGGTGACGGCGTACATATTGGCTGGCCGTAAGGGATGCTGCTCGGTTATTCCGCCAGCGGCGGAACCGTAGACCTGTGAGCTGCTGATATTGAGGACACGCGCGCGCTCAGAAAGTTTGGAGGCGGATTCCAGCAGGTTCGAGGTACCCCAGACATTCACATCGAAGGCAATTCGCTTGTCGTCAGAGGCAGCCGACAATGTGCTGATCGCGGCCAGATGGTAGATGTGGTGCGGCTGGGCGGAGTGCAGGAAATCTGCCAGGGATTGCCGGTCGCGGATGTCCACCCTGCGGTAGACGACTTGGTTGGGCAGCCTGGATTCTTCTTCCGTTGAGAATGCCCAACAGCTTGATTCCGGCAGCCCGAGCAGCAAGTCGGCCAGATGCTTGCCGACGAAACCGTTAGCTCCAGTGATGAGAGAACGCAATCTATCCTGCTGTGGGCTCTGATTCCCTTGGCGCATGGATCATAATCAGGATGAGGGGTTGGGCGGCTTGAACGCAAGTTCTTCTCTTGGTGATGGTCGGTGACTCAAGTGATGGAGCGAAGGTTCAGTATTTCTAGCTGACCGAAACGGAACTCTTGAGCTTCAGCAGCAGAGATCTTCTCAGCGTGGTTTGACCCTTGCGATGCACGACTGTTATCATCGCAACGCGGGGTGGAGCAGCCTGGTAGCTCGTTGGGCTCATAACCCAAAGGTCGGTGGTTCAAATCCACCCCCCGCAACCAACTCCACTGTTTGGTTTCAATGGGTTGAGCCGAATCCAACAACTGGCTCGATGACTCTAAACCCAGATTCCCAGCCGATTTTTCGGAAATTGTTTACGCACAGATTTACGCAATACCCATGAAGGGTACGAGTCGGGCGTGATTCGCCTTGTGTCGCACCCCTCCACGGTTGAGCCTAGTCGTTCTTTTGCTCGTCAGGTTGAGACACTGCAACCGCGACGCGGGGACTGCATTTCG
>Ga0187776_10000132_pt1 | contig 37064 bp, 28 predicted proteins | sample 0216_BV02_MP12_2_FD_132426 | JGI IMG/M metagenome (GOLD analysis project Ga0187776, IMG submission 132426) | Tropical peat soil microbial communities from peatlands in Department of Meta, Colombia - 0216_BV02_MP12_20_MG | ecosystem: Environmental > Terrestrial > Soil > Wetlands > Peat | place...
GCCCGAGTAGCGGATGCCGCCGTCGGCGATGCACGGCACGCCGCTCGGGGCGAGCGCCTCGGCCACGTGCTGGATCGCGGTGATCTGCGGCACGCCCACGCCGGCGACGATGCGCGTCGTGCAGATGGAACCGGGGCCGATGCCGACCTTCACCCCGTCGGCGCCGTGGTCCGCCATCGCCTTGGCGGCGTCGCGCGTGGCGACGTTGCCGCCGATCACCTGCATCTCGGGGTAGTGGCTCTTCACCCACTTCACGCGGTCGAGCACGCCCTGCGCGTGGCCGTGGGCGGTGTCGACCACGATCACGTCCACCCCCGCCTCGACGAGCGCGCCCACGCGCTCCTCGGTGCCCTCGCCCACGCCGACCGCCGCGCCCACGCGCAGGCGCCCGAGCTGGTCCTTGGCGGCGTGCGGGTGCTCCGAGGACTTGAGGATGTCCTTCACGGTCATGAGGCCGCGCAGCTCCCAGTCGCCGTTGATCACGAGCACGCGCTCGAGGCGGTGACGGTGCATGAGCGCCTTGGCGTCCTCGATGGCGGCGCCCTCCTTCACCGTCACGAGCTTGTCGCGCGGCGTCATGATGTTCTTCACCGGCTGGTCCAGGCGGGTCTCGAAGCGCAGGTCCCGGTTGGTGACGATGCCCACGACGCGCTTGCCCTCGAGCACGGGTAGGCCCGAGATGTGGTGCTTGCGGGTGAGCTCCAGCACGGCACGTACCGTCATGTCCGGCGAGATGGTGATGGGCTCCTTCACCACGCCGCTCTCGAAGCGCTTCACCTTGGCCACCTCGGCGGCCTGCGCCTTCGGCGCCATGTTCTTGTGGATGATGCCGATACCGCCTTCCTGCGCGAGCGTGATGGCGAGCCGCGATTCCGTCACCGTGTCCATGGCGGCGGACAGCAGCGGGATGTTGAGCCGGATCGACCGGGTGAGGCGGGTGGCGAGGCTGACTTCGCGGGGAAGGACGGTCGAGTGGGCGGGAACGAGCAGGACGTCGTCGAAAGTGAGCGCCTTCTGGATGACGCGCATTCAGAAACCCTCGTCGCAAAACGAAATTATACCGATGGGTCCCTGCCCGGACAACCGCGCCTCCGTCCCGCAGCCCCGTGATGCAGGGTTCATTGACGTTCGCGCAGTTTCTCGATAAGGTAGCGTAAATGCTTGAAACTTCACGCCTTTGGTGGACGCTTTCGAAGCATCGCAGATGGCTATGGGCGGCCCTGCTCGCCGGAGCGTGCGCGGCGCCTCCACCGCAGGTGGAGCCGTCCGCGAAAGCGGTGCCGGATGCGGCCGCCGAAGCGGCGGCACGCGCGGCCGAGCGCGCGAGGCTGGAGGCGGAAGCGAAGGCGATGCTCGCGCAGGCCGAGACCGACGTGCAGCGCGCGCGGGCGAAACGCGCGCTGTGGCTCAAGGCCTGGGAGGACCTGCTCGCCGCGCGCAAGGCGGTCGAGCAGAGCGAATACGCGCAGGCGATCGCGCGCGCCCGCAGCGCAAGCGAGCTCGCGGAGCTGGGGCTCGAGCAGCTGGCCTACCCGGCCGTGAAGTGAACCGACGAAGGAGGTGCCGACCATGAAGCGCATCATCGTCCTCGCCCTCGCGTGCGCCGTCGCGCCGCTCGCCGGGGCGCAGCTCTACAAGTACGTCGACAAGGACGGCAGGACGGTGTACTCCGACCAGCCCCCGCCGGCCGGCGAGAGCAAGCAGCTGCACGTGAACACGGGCACCGGGACGGCCGGGCCGTCCTACGTCGCGCGCGACAAGGCCCTCGACAAGACCCGCCAGGCGGAGAAGGACAAGGAGAAGAAGAAGGAGATCGGCGAGGAGAACGCCAAGCTCGCGCAGCAGCGCTGCGCCCAGGCCACCGAGAGCTACCATACCTACCAGGAGGGCGGCCGTCTCTTCAGGACCAACGAGAAGGGCGAGCGCGAGTTCCTTTCCGACGAGGAGATCGAGGCCGCGCGCGTGAAGAGCAAGCAGGAGATGGACGAAGCGTGCAAGTCGTCCTGACGGCCCGGCCGGGCCGCGGCGCTTGAGGCGAGGCCGCGGCCGATGAGCCCCGCGACCCATCGGCCCGTCACGGCGGCGCTCCGGCTCGCCGCCGCCTTCGCGCTCGCGGCCGCCTGCGGCCCGGCGCATGCCCTCGCGCTCGGCGGCGTCGAGGTGGGCTCCGCGCTCGGCGAGCCGCTCGAGGCGCGCATCGCGGTCACGGCCGCCCCCGGCGAAGCGCTCCGGGGTGCCTGCTTCTCGATGGCCCCGCAGGCGCGGCAGGGACCGCTCGCCGGCGCGACGCTCGAGCTGCGGCACCATCGGGGCGGCGCCGACCTGCTCGTCCACGGGCGGAGCGCCGTCTCGCAGCCCTCGATCGCGCTCGCGATTACCATCGCCTGCCCCGGCTCCTCGGTGCCGTCCCGGCAGGTGCAGATCCCGATCCCGCTGCAGCCGCGCGCCGCTCCGCTGGAAGCGGTCGCGCCCCCCGCTGCGGAAGGGGTCGCCGCACCAGCCACGGGAGGGATCGCGGCCCCGCACGTGGAAACGATCACGACCCTGCCCGTGCAGCCCGGCGATACGCTTGGCGGCATCGCGCGCGACATCTTTCCCGGCAATCGCGCGGCGCGCGAGGACTACCTCGCCGCCATGCGCGAGGCCAACCCGCCGCTGCGGGCGTTCGGGGACGACGCCGAGCTGCCCGCGAACGCGACCGTGGCCCTGCCCGACCTGCGCACGTTTCCCCGCCGCGCCCACAAGCCACGCATCGAGGTCGCCTCGAGCGCGGCCCCGCCTCGCGCGACTGCGAACCGCGCGGCGCTGCCCCCTGTCGCGCAGCGTCCCGCGCCCGCCCCGCGCGAGCGCCTCGCGGTCCGCTCCGATTCGCCGCCGCGCGCGGCTTCCGCGCCGGCGCCCGCGACACGCCCGCGCCTCAAGGTCGAAGCCCCTCCCGCCGGATTCCAGCTCAAGCTCTCCGGGCCGGTGATGGACCTGTCGCCGACGCGCAAGGTGAGCGAGGCGGAACGCGCGCGGCTTCGCCAGCAGCTGCGGGTGCTCGACGCCGACGACCGCATGGCGGCCCTCCTCGCGATGCGCGAGCAGATCCGGCGCCTCGAGGGCGAGGTCTCGGAGCTGCGGCTCAAGATCGCCCAGGCTCCGGCGAGCATGCCCGCCGCGCCGTCGCGCACCCATGCGCCGGCGCCGCCCGCGCCCGTGCCGGTACCGACCCCGCATGCGCCGGCACCGGCGGTATCCGCGCGGCCGGCTCCTGCGCCACCGGCGCCGGCCGTCGCGAAGCCGCCCGTCCCGACCACGCCTGCCCGGGAACCGTCCCCCCCGAAGCCGCCCGCTCCGGCCGGGCCTGCGCTCGAGGCTTCCCGGTCCCCGACGCCCGCCGCGTCGCCCCAGCCCACCGCCAGGGCATCGACCGAGACTGCCGCGACGATGGCGGATGCGAAGAAGGAATCGCCCGCGACGCCGCGCGTCGTCGCCCCGCCGCCGGAAAGCGCCGCATCCTGGTACGGATCGACCTGGCTCGTGGCCGCGGCGCTCGCGCTGGTCCTCGCCGCGCTGGCCGTCCTCCTTTGGCGACGCTTCGGCCCGTCCGCCGCGGAGCCGGAAGCGCTCGACGCGCAGGCCGAGTCGGGCGGCGAGGATTCGGCGCCCGAGGAATCCACGGAATTCCTGATCGCCGAGGAGATCCCGACCCCGGCCCCGGCCGAGGCGCAGCAAGCGGCGGCCGTGCTCGAGGTTCCCGAATGGACCGACACCACGCGCTTCGTGGCGGACGGCGAGACCGACCTGCGCCAGCGCTACCTGGAGGAGCGCTTTCCGGAGATCGTGAGCGGCGTGCTCGTGATGGACGATCCGGCCTCGGTGGTGAAGGTCGCGCGCCTGCTCTGCGAGGATGGGGCGGTGGCGCGCGCGGTGGAGCTGCTCCAGCTCGCCGTCGAGCGCGACCCGGGCCAGGCGCAGACCTGGCTCGCCCTCTTCGAGATCTTCCGGCGCGAGCGCCTCGCGGGAGAGTTCGCCACGCTCGCGCGGCGCTTCGCCGCGCTGCCGGGTCCGCCCGCCGACTGGCCGAAGGTGCAGGCGGCCGGCCACGAGATCGATCCGCGCAACACGCTCTACGGCGCGAGCGCCCAGCCCTTCGACGCGGCGGCGGAGAACTGGCTCCAGGTGCCGGCGCAGGCCGGCGGCGAGGCCCTCGCGGCCGAGCTTCGCGGCGGCCTCATGGAGGGCGCCTCGCTCACGGAGCGGGATCTCGCCGCCGACCCCACGCCCGCGCTTCGCAAGAGCGAGTCCTTCTCGGTGGCCTGACGTGTCCCGGTCCCCGGCCGAAATCGAGCGCGTCCTTGCCATCGGGACCGTGCGCGGCGCGCCGGAGCGCTCGGCGCTGCTCACCGCGGTCCGGGACCTCGGCCGCGCCGACGTCGAGTTCGGAGTCGACCGCCTCGAGGGGCTGATCCGCGTCGTGGACCACTTCCAGGCCCTGCTCCTGTACGGCCAGCTCGAGTTCCTGCGCCAGCCGTTCGGCGACCCCGACACCGATCGCGACTTCGCGCTCACCGTCCAGCGCATCTGCCTCGAGGCGGCGAACGGCTTCCAGCGCTTCCTGCGCAACCGCGCGAGCTGGGCGCGCACGCGCGGCGCGATCGAGATGATGTACCAGGTCACCGGGCTCGCCTTGAGCGCGATCCACTGCTCGGTGAAGTGGGGCTATTTCCTCGACGAATCGGCGCGCCCCCCATGGAAGCAGATGCACGCGCTGTACGCGCTCGCCGACGCCGACGGCTACGCGCAGGTGCCCTTCGTGCTGCACGCCTCGCAGCCCGACTTCCAGGCGAGCGTGCAGTCGCTCTACCTCGAGGCGCTGCTCCTCGGGCTGCTCAACAGCGGAAGCCTCACCAAGGGGCAGATCGAGATCGCCGACGGGTGGCTCGCGGGCTGGTGCCGCGAGTACTCGCTCGTCGCGCCGGCCTCGGAGCCGAACGGCGTCTGCGTGGACCTCGCCTCGGACGCGGGCCTGCGGATCGCGGACCCCTCGATGCGGGGCGAGGACGTGCGCCAGCTTCGTGCCGACGCGCTCAAGGGCCAGATCGTCCATCTCCAGTCGGAGCTCGCCCACGGGCGGCTGCACGCCGAGCGCGGGGCCGGCAGCGCCTTCCCGATCGAGGAGCATACGGCGCTGCTCGCGATCGTCGAGAAGCTCCAGGAGACGATCGTCAGCGGCGGCGAGGCGCGCGTCGACCGGCGCACGACGCTCGACAACCGCGAGGTGGACGTGGCGATCGGCATCGACCGGGCGATGCGCAAGATGCGCGAGGCGCCCGCCCCCGCGACGCGGCCCGACAGGCCCGCGGTGGCGCAGATGGAGATGATCGAGGTGTCGGAGACCGGGCTCTCGGCGCTCACCGCCGACCCGCAGATCGCCGCCGCCACGGTCGAGGCGAGCGCCGCGGACCCCGAGGTCGAGCGATGGCGCGTCCACGACCTGAGCTCCCGGGGATTCGGGCTGCTCGTGGACCGCGCCGCCGCCGAGGCGGTCCCCCTCAACGCCATCGTGTCGCTGCGCAACCAGGAGAAAGGCGGCTGGATCGTCGGGACCGTCGTTCGCAAGCAGCCGAGCCGCGGGCGCGGCGAGGTGCTCGTGGGCGTGGAGGTGCTCGCCTACCGCCCCATTCCGGTCGACCTGCAGCCCCAGGGTGCGGCCACGAGCGTGCGAGGACTGTTCCTTCCGGGGCCCGACGCCGGCGGTCGGCTCGATTCCCTCCTGCTCCCTCTCGGCGATTTCCGCGTCGGCGGATCGTTCACCGTCCGCAGCGGAGCCGCGCGCTACGGCGTGCGCCTGAACCGCGTCGTTCGCAAGGGCGCGGACTGGATCAACGCCCGCTTCGAGGTCGAGTCGAAGAAATGAGCCGCGCCCGCGCGCGGCGCGCCGCCTTCGGGTCGGCCACGAGCGGCCGGTAGACCTCGACGCGGTCCCCGTCGCGAAGCGGCGTGTCGAGCGCGCAGGGGCGCGACCAGATGCCGACGTCGAGGCGCCCCGCGTCCATTCCCGCGAGGAGCGAGCGCGCCGCGGGAGCGTCGAGCGCATCGGCGATCCGGCTCCCGGCGGGAAGCTCGAGCTCCACCACGTCCTGGCGCTGCGCAAGGGCCACCGCCACCGACACGCGCAGCCTCACGTCGCGTCTCTTCCGGCGGGCGGCAGCGACTCGGCGCGCGCGACGAACCGGTCCACGAGCGTCTGGGCGATGTAGCCGAACACCGGCCCGAGGGCCGCCTCGAAGGCGCGGCTCGAGAACCGGTAGTCGAGCGCGAACTCGACGCGGCAGCCCGCCTCCCCCAGCGCCACGAAGCGCCAGTGCCCCCGGAAGCTCTCGAACGGCCCGTCGATGAACTCGAGCACCATGCCCTCGGGCGGGTCCTTCACGTTGCGGGTGGAGATGTGGCTCTTGAGGCCGCGGTAGTCGATCTCGAGACGGGCCATCGTGAGCACGGGCGTGCGCTCGAACACCCGCGCGCCCGCGCACCAGGGCAGGAACTCGGGATAGCTCTCGACGTCCTCCACGAGCGCGTACAGGAGCGGCGCGGGCCGGTCGACGAGGACCGACTTGCGAACGATGGCCATGCCTCGATTCTACGGCCTCGCCGGAGGGCCCTCCGGCCGCCGGTAGAATGGGCCATGTCCATCGTCGAGAACAAGAAGGCCTTCCACGATTATTTCATCGAGGAGCGCTACGAGGCGGGGTTGGTCCTCGAGGGCTGGGAGGTGAAGGCGATCCGCGCGGGGCGCGTGCAGATCAAGGAGGCGTACGTGATCCTCCAGGGCGCGGAGCCCTTCGTGATCGGCATGCACGTGAGCCCGCTCCCCACCGCCTCGACCCACGTGCGCGCCGACCCCACGCGCACGCGCAAGCTCCTGCTCAACGCCGAGGAGATCCGCAAGCTCATCGGCAAGGTCGAGCAGCGCGGCTACACGCTCGTGCCCCTCGACCTGCACTACGCGAAGGGGCGCGTGAAGATCGCGATCGGGCTCGCCAAGGGCAAGAAGCAGCACGACAAGCGCGAGGCCGAGAAGGACCGCGAATGGCAGCGCGAGCAGCAGAGGCTCCTGCGGCGCCAGGCCTGAAGGTTGGGGTGGACGATGGGATTCGAACCCACGACAACCGGAATCACAATCCGGGACTCTACCAGCTGAGCTACGTCCACCGCCGGAAGCCCTTGATTATACCGCCTCCCGCCCCGGCGACGCCGCCGCGGCGAGCGCGGCCGGCAGCGCACGAGCGCTCCGGCTCATTGCGCGATGTCCAGCGCTTCGATTCCGTGCAGCGCGCAGTGCGCGAGGTAGCGACCTTGCAGCGTCTCGGCGTTCTCGATGCAAACCGTATTGCCGTCCTCGTCGCGGAACTCGAGCGCCCCGGTGAGGTGGACGAACGCCTCGACGGGCTCCTCGCCCACCGTTTCGAGGACATGGGTGGAGCCGGCGGGAGCGACCATCACGTCGCCGGGACCCGCGACGAAGCCCCTGCCGCGGTGGCGCCAGCGCCCGCGCACCGTGTACGCCGCGGCCACGCCGTGGTAGTAGTGCGGGCCCAGCGTGCCGCCCGGGGAGACGCGCACGAGCAGCGCCATCTCGCCGCTCGCACGGTTCACCTTGCAGAGCTTCACGTGCACCTGCTCCGAGAGGAAGGGAAACCAGGGCAGCGCGTCGCTCGGGACGAAGGCCGCCTCGGAGACCCTCCCGGAGGTCCCCGGCGACGCGCTGCGCCTCGCGGCGCCCTTGCGGTTCTGCATCGCTCTCAGCGCGCCGGCGCCGTGGCGGGAAGGCCGCCCCGCCGCGCGGTCAGCAGGAAGGCGGCGAGCGCGGGCGCAAGGAAGATCGCGCCGAAGGCGTTCACCAGGAACATGAAGGCGAGGAGCACGCCCATGTCGGCCTGGAACCGCAGGTCCGAGAAGAGCCACGTGACCACGCCGGCCGTCATCGTCACGGCGGTGAAGAGGGACGCGGTGCCGCGCTGGCGCAGCGCCTCGAAGAACGCCTCGCGCAGGCTCGCGCTGCGGCTGCGCATCTCGTGGCGGATCACCTCGAAGAGGTAGATGCCGTAGTCCACGCCCACGCCGACGCCGAGCGCCACGACCGGGAGCGTGTTCACCTTCATGCCGATGCCGAGCGCGGCCATGAGGGCGTAGCACAGGACCGTCACGAGCCCCAGCGGGAGCACGATGCACGCGGTGATCGCGAGCGACCGGAACGTGATGAGGCACAGGAGCGCCACTGCGCCGAAGAGCGCCCAGTTCACCCAGTGGTCGGCCGCCGCGACCGCCTCGTTGGTCGCGGCCATCACGCCCGCGTTGCCGGAGGCGAGCTCGAAGGTGAGCGCGGGCGAGTCGAAGGCCGCCTTGAAGCGCTTCACCACGTCGACGATGTGCGCCAGCGTGGTCGCCTGGTGGTCGCGGGTGAAGATGGAGATGTTGGTCGCGGAACAGTCGCGATTCACGAGGTCGCCGCCGCGCCGCGTCGAGAACATCACCGCCTGGTTGCGGGCCTCGCGCGTGTCGGGGATCGCGAGCCACTTGGCGTCGCCCTCGCTGTATCCGACGGACGCCATCTTGGCGAAGCTCGCCAGCCCCACGACCGACTGGACGCCGTCGGTCTGGCGCATCAGGAACTCGAAGCGGTCGACCGCGTCGAGCATCTCGTAGGTGGTGCACGCCGCGGGCGCGTTACCCTGGGCGATCACCTGCAGGACGTCCACGCCGATCGCGAAGCTCTTCGTGATCACGTCCACGTCGCGGTTGTAGCGGGAATCGGCGCGCAGCTCCGGCACGCCCTGCCCCAGGTCGCCGATCACCTCGTCGCGCGCCTTCCAGAGCCCGGCACCGAGCAGCGCCACGCCCACCGCGATCACGACGATCGCCGCGCGCGGGGTGGTCGCCGCGGCGAGGCGCCGCCAGACCGAGTCTCCCATGGTCTCGTGGCCGTGCAGGCCGCGCGCCTCGCCCGGCGCCAGGGTCATGTGCGACAGGAGGATGGGCAGCAGGATCTTGTTGGTGAGGATCATGAGGGTGACGCCCAGCGTCGCGGTGATCACCAGCTCCTGCACCATCTGGATCTTCACGAACGCGATCACGAGGAAGCCGATCGCGTTGGCGAGCAGCGCGCTCGCCCCGGGAATGAACAGCTTCACGAAGGCGATCCGCGCCGCGGCCACGCCGTCGCGGCCGCGCAGCGCCTCGAGCTTCCACGCGTTGGTCATCTGCACCGCGTGGCTCACGCCGATGGAGAAGATGAGGAACGGCACGAGGATCGACATGGGGTCGAGATCGAGCCCGAGGAACGGCAGCAGTCCCAGCAGCCACACGACCGGGGTGAGCGCCACGGCGAGCGCGAGCGCCGTGAGCTTGACCGAGCCGGAGTACCAGAGCAGCAGCCCCGCGGTGATGACGAAGGCCAGGCCGAAGAAGAGCATCACGCCCCTCGCCCCGGCGGCGATGTCCGACGACGACTTGGCGAACCCGATGATGTGGATGCTGAAGTTCGCGTCCTCGTTCCTCGCGCGGATCTTCTCGAGGTCGGCGCCCACCTGCCTCAAGTCGAGGCGCGCTCCCGTCTTCGGGTCGCGGTCGAGCAGCGTCACGGAGACCAGCGCGGCGCTGAAGTCCTTGGCGACCAGGCGGCCGACCCATTGGCTCTTCAGCAGGTTGGCGCGCAGCTCCTCGAAGCCCTTCGCGTCGGGCTTGAAGTTGCTGGGCAGCACGGGCCCCGCGCGGAACCCGTCCTCCACCACCTCCATGAAGATGGTGTTCGGGCTGTAGAGCGACAGCACGCTCGAGCGGTCCACGCCGTGCATGAAGAAGAGGTCCTCGTGCACGGCCTTGAGCTTCGCGAGCCCCGCCGCGGTGAACACGTCGCCGTGGCGCGCCTTCACCGCGACCAGGACCTTGTTGGCGCCGCCGAAGTCCTCCTGGTACTTGAAGAACGTCTTCATGTACGGGTGCTGCAGCGGGAGCATCTTCGTGAATCCCGCCTGCACCTCGAGGCGCGTGGCCGACCACCCGAGCAGCGCCGTGATCGCGAGCCCGATCACCAGCAGCGGCGTGCGCCAGTGGAAGATGTAGTAGGAGACGATCCCGACCCAGTTGCGCCCGAAGTGGTCGCGGGTGAGCGGCGCGGGATCCTGGATCGGGGCCACGGCGCGTGTCCTCAGCGAACGTCGCGCAGGCCCGCCGGGCCCGCGACGATCCAGCCCCCGGCACCGGGCAGCGCGGCCGCGACCCAGGCGCGGCTCGGGAGCGTCTTCGCGGCGAAGGTCGCGCCGCCGTCGCGGCTCGTCGCGATCATGCCGTCGGCGCCGGCCATGACGACGCTGCCGTCGGGAAGCTCGGCGGCGCCCTGCAGCCCGCCGTTGTAGTCGCCCAGGTCGATGCGCTGCCAGGTCCGGCCGGCATCGGCGCTGCGCCACGCGTTGCCGCGCATGCCGAAGGCTATGACGGAGCCGCCGGACAGCCCGATGGCGCCGAAGAAGGAGCCCTGGTAGGGAGACTTGAGGGCGTGCCATGTCGCGCCGTCGTCGGAAGACGCGAGCAGCGTCCCCGCCTCCCCGGCGATGATCATGCGCCCGGACCCGAGCGAGGCGATGCCGGTCAGGTGGCGATCGAAGTCCGGGGAAATGATCCTCCGCTCGGCCCAGGTTCGCCCGCCGTCGGAGGTCTCGAGGAATGCGCCGTAGGCCCCGACCGCGATTCCCTTGTCGCCCGTGACGCGCACGGCGAAGAGCGCGGGCTTGTCCTTCGCGGCGATCGAAGCCTGCTTCCAGGTAAGGCCGCCGTCTTCCGTGCGCAGGAGCACGCCCTGGTGTCCGGTGGCGAAGCCGGTCGTGGGGCTCGCGAAGTAGAGCGACGTGAGCGTCTGGTAGGTGGGCGTCGCCGCGGGCTTCCACGTCGCCCCGTCGTCGTCCGAGACGAGGATGCGGCCGCGCTCGCCGGCCGCGATCGTGCGGTGCCCCGCCCGCACGAGCGCGAGGATCGCCACGCGGTCGACGCGCCGCACCACCGCCTCGGGCTGGAAAGAGCCCGCGCCCGCGACGGCGGGCGGCCCCAGCGTGGCGAGCGCCGCCATGGCCGCGAGCAGGAGCCGGATGGACATGAGGACCCCCGCCCGCGCCCCGACCTACTTCGAGCCCATGCGGCGCAGCGCGTCGGGCTGGAAGTCCGCGAGCTTGCCGCGCGCCCCGAACACGGGCGGGTTCTTCTCCTCGAAGGAGGCGAACGCGAGCTGGTAAGCGCCGGAGTTGAGGTCGTAGTACGAGATGCCCGAGTACCAGGGCACCGTCGCGTCGTAGTACTGCATCTCGTACGTCTCCTGCAGGCGCCAGAGCTGGCCGCGCGAGTCGTAGAGGTCCGCCACCGCGAGCTGCATCGTGTCCTCGTCGAAGTACATGGTGCGCTTGGCGAAGACGTGCCGCTTGCCTTCCTTGAGCGTGCCCTCGACCACCCAGACGCGGTGCAGCTCGTAGCGCAGGAGGTCCGGGTTCAGGTGGCCGGGCTTGAGGACGTCGGAGGCCTTGAGCGACTTGTCGGTGAGCTTGTAATCGTTGTACGGGATGTACATCTCCTTCTTGCCCACGAGCTTCCACGTGTAGCGGTCGGTCGTCCCGTTCCAGCCGTCGTACTGGTCGGTGTAGCGCAGCCCCTCGGTGCCGTCGGCGCTGTAGTCGCAGCACAGCTCCGGCACGCGGCGCACGCGGCGCAGGCCCGAGTTGTAGAGCCAGCCGCTGCGGGCTTCCTTGGCCTGGTCGATGGTGTCCCAGACCAGCAGGATCGTCCCTTCGAGCGTCGCCGGGGCGCGATAGTAGCCCATCCACACGAAGTTCATGTTGTCGCGCTTGGTGTCGAGGTAGCCGGCGTTCTCGAACACGAAGCGGTCGCTGGTGGCCACGCGGAAGTAGCCGCCGCTGGGCTGCACGTTGTACCAGGACGAGTCGCGCTGGACCGAGCCGCCCCGCCAGCGGAAGCTGTGGTCCCAGAGCAGCTCCTCGCCCGCCTTCGGGAACGGGAACGGCAGCGAGCTGGTGCCGGACTTGTCCACCCCGTTGCCGTCGGGGGTGAGCTCGGCGCTCGCGGCGTACTTGCGGATGTCGTCGTACACCGCCTGCGGCAGCGCGGCGCTGCGATGCGTCGGGTAGACGTTCATCTTGTAGTCCGGGTACTTCTTCAGCATGGCGAGCTGGCCCGGCGAGAGCTTGTCCGCATGCTGCGCGGCATTCCGGCCGGTGATCGTGAGCACGGGCTTCTCGGACGCGTACGGGTCCGCGTAGCCCTTCTTCGCGTCGAAGCCGGCGGGCGCCTTCGTGAGTCCGCCGTTCCACGCGGGAATCGTGCCGTCCTTGTTGCCGGCCTTCTCCGCGCCGGTGGGGGTGAGGTCCTTGCCGAGGCGCTCCACTTCCTGCGCCGTCGCCTTGGCGAACGCCCCCGGCGCCCACGCGAGCGCGAGGGCGAGGGCGACGTTGAGCGTGATCCTGTTCATCATCTTGGCTTCTCCTGGATGGCGGCGCGGCCTAGAACGTGACGCTGAGGCTCGCCGAGTAGTAGTCGCGGTCGCGCAGCGGGTCCCACTTGGCGGAATTGCTGTACGTGACGTAGCCGAACTCGAGGTCGTACATCTTGCGGTACTCGAAGCCCATCGTGAGGCCGAGCGTTCCGCGGCCGGCGTTGAACTGGCCGTCCGCCGAGACGCCGTTCACGTCCTGGCCCCAGAAGAGCGCGGGTTTCGCGGTGATGCCCGAGTCGAAGACGTTGGAGTACGAGAGCTGGCCGCGCACGCGATAGCCCCACGAGGTGCGCGTGACGAAGCCGGCGTTCTCGCAGCCCGTCTGGTTGGGCGTGTTGAGGATCGGGCAGCCTCCCGCGACGGCCGAGGCGAGCGGGCCGTAGCTGGGCGCGGTGGCGATGCCGAACACGAAGCTGCGCCCGTAGCGAACGCCGTCCTGGAAGTTCGGGACGCTGTCCCTCTGCATGCCCACCTCGCCCGCCACCGAGAGGGTCTCGGCGCCGGCGACGTTGTTGAAGAACTGGATCGCGTTCACCTGCAGCTGGGTCTTCCCGATGCGATTGTAGCCGCTCACGATCTGGCCGTTCTGGGCGGCGGTGAATTGCGCCGTCAGCGGGCCGCGGTACGCGTTCATGGCCGCCGCGACGGGCGCCGAGACGCCGAGCACGGCGAGCGCCTGGGGGGCCGACCCGTACACCAGGCCGGCGAGCAGGTCGCCCGGGGCGTACTGCGCCGGAAAGTTCGGCGAGTACGAAGCCTCCGCGCCCACGGACCAGCCCAGCAAGTCCGTCGACGCGCTGATGCCGTAGAGCCGGACCTTGTCGGGGTATTCCCAGAAGGCCGATTCCTGGCTCGCGGCGGAACCCAGCAGCCTCGTGGTGAGCGGGAACGGCGAGTTGCCCTTGATCGTCGAGAGCACCGGCAGGCGCGCGCTGTACTGGAGCGCGTAGAGGCCGAATTCCGTATCCAGGCTGTTCACGGGCACGTGCACCGACAGGCCGTATTGCCCCGAGCTCGACCCGTTGTGCGTGTCGGTCGCCGGCAGGTAGGCGCCGGCCTGCGCGCCGCCCTGGTCGCCGGGCGCGATCGTCGTGTGCAGCAGCGCCGAGAGCTGCGCGGCCTGCGCGGCCGAGAGCGACTGCAGGAAGCCGGCGCGGCACGCGTTCTCGGTCCTCGGACCGACGGATGCGTCGACCGCGAGGAAGTAGGTGCCGCAGCCATCGACCACCGAGTCCTGCCACTGGTACTGGTAGAAGCCTTCCGCGGAGACGCCACGGCCCAGGCCCACGTTGGCCGAGACCATGCCCACGGGCAGGAGCACTTCCTTGATCTCCGTGCCCGGGCGGCGCAGCGCCGGAACGTCGATGGGGTTGATCTGGTTCACGCCCTGGATGAAGAGGCTCTCGCCCCAGTTCAGCACGTGGCGGCCGACCTTCACCTTCGCCTCGGAGTCGCCGCCCAGGCCGAAGGTGCCGTAGGCGTAGGCGTCCATGAGCGCCACGCCCGAGAACTTGGCGAGGTTCTCGTAGTTCGAGTCGTCGAGCCTCGCGCCCGGCACGTAGCCGTTGGTGAAGCTGCCGTGCTGCACCCCCTGGTTCTCGAGGGTGGCGTCGTACCAGGCCTTGCCGCGGACGAAGGCCCCGAAGTCCCCATGCTTGTACTCGACGTCCGTCACGAGCTTGAGCGGGGAGGAGAACTGCTTGCCCTTCTTGAAGTTGAGGTCGCCGTCGTCCGTGTTGCCGCCCACGGCGCCCGTGATGCCCTGGAGGATGGCGTTGTTCGGATGCAGCAGGCGCGGGTCCGGATTCTCCGCCCGCCAGCTGGTTCCGGCCGACAAGGTCGTGGTCCAGATCACCTGGTCGCCGTTGTCGAGGTCGAAGTTGATGGCGTGGGCCGACGGGGCCAGCGCGGCGGCCACCACGGCCACGAGCGCACGGCGGCGCGCATTGAACGGTCTTTGCATTTTGGCTGCTCTCCCCTCTCGTGCGGTTGTCGGGGCGGATTCTCGCCTCCGCCCCGCCGGGCCCACAATCGCCAGAACTGATGAATCGGGATTCATCCGAACCAACGATTGTTGATGCACTGCAACACCGGGGAAAATGACCGGACCCCCGCAGCCATAAGGAGCGCCCATGCTGGGACAGATGATGAAGCTGCCGCTCGCGATCCCGTCGCTGATCCGCCATGCCGACCGCTGGCACGGCGACACGCCGATCGTGTCCCGCCTCACCGAGGGCGGCATCCGCCGCCAGGATTGGCACGAGACCCACCGGCGTGCGCTCCGCCTGGCCGGCGCGCTCGCGGCGCTGGGCGTCGTCCCGGGGGAACGCATCGGCACGCTCGCATGGAACAACCACCGCCACCTCGAGATCTACTACGCCGTCTCCGGCTCCGCGGCCGTCTGCCACACGATCAACCCGCGCCTGTTCCCGGACCAGATCGCCTGGATCGTGAACGACGCGCGGGACCGGTACGTCTTCTTCGATCTCACGTTCCTCAAGCTCGTCGAGGCCATCGCCCCGAAGTGCCCCGAAGTGCGCGGTTGGGTGGCCCTCACCGACCGCGCGCACATGCCCGAGACCGCCCTGCCCCTGCTCTGCTACGAGGAGCTCGTCGCCTCGGGCGGCGAGGCCTTCGAATGGCCGGAGATCGACGAGGACACGGCCTCGAGCCTGTGCTACACCTCCGGCACGACCGGCAACCCGAAGGGCGCGCTCTATTCGCACCGCTCGACGGTGCTCCACAGCTTCGCGGTCTGCCTCCCCGACTCCTTCGGGCTGTCCGCGCGCGAAGTGGTGCTGCCCGTGGTTCCCATGTTCCACGTGAACGCCTGGGGCATCCCCTACGCGGCCGCCATGGCCGGCGTGAAGCTGGTCATGCCCGGGCCGAACCTCGACGGAGCGAGCCTGTTCGAGCTCTTCGAGGCCGAAGGGGTCACGCTCACCGCGGGCGTTCCCACCGTCTGGCTCGCGCTGCTGCAACACCTGGAGAAGAACGGCCTCAGGCCCTCGACGCTCAGGCGCGTCGTGATCGGCGGAGCCGCGGCGCCGCCGGCGATGATCCGCGCCTTCCGCGAGCGCTACGGCATCGAGGTGGTGCATGCCTGGGGCATGACCGAGCTCTCGCCGCTGGGCACGCTCAACACCTTCAAGTCCAAGCACGCCGCGTGGGACGCCGCCGCGCGCGATGCGCTCCGGGAGAAGCAGGGGCGGCCGCTTTTCGGCATCGACATGCGCATCGTCGGCGGGGACGGCAAGCCCCTTGCCCACGACGGCGCGGCATTCGGCGACCTGGAGGTGCGCGGCCACTGGGTGATCGAGCGCTACTTCAACAACGCGGGCGGCGACGTCCTGCACGACGGGTGGTTCCCCACGGGCGACGTCTCCACCATCGATCCCGACGGCTACATGAAGATCACGGACCGCTCCAAGGACGTGATCAAGTCGGGCGGCGAATGGATCAGCTCCATCGACATCGAGTGCCTCGCGATGGCGCACCCCGAGGTCGCCGAGGCCGCCGTGATCGGCGTGAAGCACCCCAAGTGGGACGAGCGGCCCGTGCTGGTCGTGGTCCGCAAGCCCGGCACGGCGGTCACGCGCGAGGCGCTGCTCGGCTCGCTCGAGGGCAAGATCGCCAAGTGGTGGATGCCCGACGACGTGATCTTCGTCGAAAGCCTGCCGCACACGGCGACGGGCAAGCTCTCGAAGCTGGAGCTGCGCAAGCGACTCGCCGAATACCGGCTGCCCGCGAGCGCGTAGCGCCGCCGGCGGCCGGCCATTGATGGAGCCCTCCGCGAGGGGGCTCGCGGTGCGCAGGGCCGGCGGATGCCGGAACCGGGGGCTACTGGCGTCCGAGGCGCGCGAGATCCGCCCGGTAATGCCGGCTGCCCAGCGCGAAGGCGACCGCCGCGGCGAGGCACGCGAACGGAGCGATCTGGAGGGCCGTGGCGAGGCCGTAGCGATCCGCGAGAGCTCCCGTGACCACCGGCCCCGGCGCCATGCCCAGCAGGTTGTTGGCGAGCGAGAGCGTTGCGAACGCGGTCGAGTGGATCGAGATGTGCGTCACGTTCGCGACCATCGCGGTCGACGGCCCCGTCGTCCCCGCCGCGAGGAAGATCCCGAGCCCGAGCACGGCGAGTTGCGCCGTTCCCGGCGGCAGGCGGAAGCCGATCGCGAGCAGCGCGAAGGTGGCGAGCGACAACCCGACCGCGATCGCGAACTTGCGCACGGGCTCCTCCTTGCACAGGCGGTCCGTGATCGTGCCGCAGACGATCATCCCCACGCCGGAAAGCAGCACGAAGGCCGCCGCCAGCGCGCCCGCCCGCGCGGTCTGAAGGCCGTACTCGCGGTTGAGGAAGCTCGGCATCCAGGCGATCACCGAGCCCACGATGAAGAGCTGCAGGCCGTTGCCGAGGTAGGCGAAGATCACCGATCGCGCCGAGAAGAGGCCCGGCAGGAGCTTGCGGAACTCGAACATGTGCCTGGTCGCGGCGGCGCGCGCCGCCAGGCGGCGCTCGGGATCGAGCCGCTTCTCCGTCACGACCAGCGCGAACGTCCCCAGCAATGCGAGCCCGAAGCACGCCATGGCGAAGAACGACCAGCGCCAGCCGAGCTGCGCGGCTACCGCCCCGCCCAGGCCCATGCCGAGCACCGAGCCGAACACGCCGCCGGCGAGGAACGATCCCGACAAGGTCGAGCGCAGGTGCGCCGGGAAGACGCTCAGGATCACGGCGATGCCGACGCTGCCGTAGGCGGCCTCGCCCACGCCGATCAGGAAGCGCGCCGCGAACATCTCCTCGTAGGTGCGCGCGAATCCGCAGGCGAGCGTGGCGAGGCACCAGAGCAGCGCCATCGCCTTGAGGCTCGCGACGCGCCCCCAGCGGTCGGCCACGAGCGAGAGCGGGAACGTGAGCAGGCCCACCATCAGGGACACCACGCTCGAGAGCGACCCCAGCTGCGTGTCCGAGAGCGACCACTCGGCCTTGAGCAGCGGGAACACCGCGTTCAGCACCTGCCGCGACATGTAGTCCGACAGGAGCAGCCCGAAGATCAGCGCGAAGACGATCCACGCGAACGTGCGCGGCACGGAGGCCGGGGCGGCGAGATCGTCGGCCGTGGAATGCGCGATCGCCATTGTGGCTCCTAGGCCGCCGCCGCCCGCGGCGCGGCCGTCACGCCCAGGGTCGAGAGCAGCTTCGCGGCCTGCGGCCATTCGCCGAAGCCCGAGGCCGGATTGAGGTGCCCCACGGCACCGCCGTGAACGAGCTGCGCGCGCCAGTGCCGCGCGAGATCCGACGCGCGCTCGAGCGTGCAGAGCGGATCGTTCGCGCTCGCCACGACGATCGCCGGGAACGGAAGCGGATCCAGCGGAACGGGCATCCAGCCATTGTCCTCCAGCGTCCGCTTCGTGGGGTAGCCCGCGGGCAGCTCGCGGTCGAGGTCGGGCGGAGTCGCGAGAAGCGCGCCGTCCACCGCACGCCGGTGCGAGCGCGCCCAGTGCGCGATCATGATCACGCCCGCGCTGTGGCCCACGAGGACCACCGGCCCCTCGACCGAGGCGAGGGTCGCGTCGATCGCATCCACCCACGCCGGGCACGAGACCACGCCCTTGCCCAGCCGCGGCACGCACACCGAGCCGGGCAGGCGCGCCTGGAGCAGCGTCTGCCAATGGTCCGGCACGTGCTCGCGCAGGCCGGGGACGAACACGACGGTGGGCCGGGCCATGAGGCTAGGCCGCGCGCTGCAGCGGACGCGCCGGCGGCTTGCGGTTGGGCGCGAAGCCGTTCGCCTCGAGCGTCTCGTCGACGTCCTTGTAGAACTCGCCGATGCGGCAGATGCGCTTCGCTTCCTTGCCGCTCGCGATCTCGCGCCCGAACTCGCGGGAGACGCGCACGAGCTGCTCGATCTGTCTCACGGTGCTCATCTTGCTCTTGCGGTCCTGGGCCCAGAGGTTGTCCTCGATGCCGCAGCGCACGTGCAGGCCCATCGCGATGCCCATCATGTTGATCGGCAGCGTGTTGAGCATGGAGCTTTCGACCGTCACGACGGCGCGGTCGGGAACCGCGCGCAGGAAGTTGGCGAGGTTGTAGATGTTCGGCGCGTCCATGCCGCCGCTGATCGCCACCCAGTTGAGGACCAGCGGCCCCTTGTAGACGCCGCGGCGGATCAGCCGCTCGATGGTCTCGAAGCTGTTGATGTTGTAGCACTGGAACTCGCTCTGGATCCCGGCCGCAGTGAGGCGCTTGATGTGCTCCTCGTACCAGCTCGGGTTCGACGGCACGATCATGTCGCGGTAGGCCTTGAAGGTGGCGGGCTCGGCGAGCGACGTCCCGGCGTAGTCGGCCGGCGTCATGTGCTCGAAGATGTTCATCTGCGCCGTGTTGATCGTGACGGTCACCTGGTCGGGCCTGGGCGTGAGCTCGGCGAGCGCGTGGCGGGTGTCGTCCGAGAGCCATTTCGCCGCCGCGCCCTCGCCCTCGGGAGCGAACGAGATGGAGCCGCCGACCTGCAGGACCATGTCGGGCACCGCCGCGCGCAGGCCCGCGAGCAGCTCGTTGAACTTGGAAAGCCGCTTCGACCCCTTGCCGTCGGACTCGCGCACGTGGATGTGCAGGACGGTCGCGCCGGCGTTGTAGCAATCCACCGCCTTCCGGACGTGCTCCTCGATCGTGACCGGGATGTCTTCCGGGAAGTCCGAGGGCATCCACTCGGGACCGTAGGGCGCCGCGGTGATGACGAGCTTTTCCTGGTTCTCGGGGAACAGCGAGCCGTCGAGGAAGTTCATGTGTCCGTCTCCTGGGAAGGTCGTGGTCAGTAGGTGGCGTCGCCCATGATCCCGGCGCGCTCCATCTTGCGGTGGCACGGCGGGTAGTCCATCACGGCGTAGTGCTGGGTCGAGCGGTTGTCCCAGAACGCGAAGCTGTTCTTCCTCCAGCGGAAGCGCACCTGGTATTCGGGGATGAACGCCTGGCTGATGAGGTACTGCAGCAGCTGGCTCGCGCCCGGCACGTAGTCCTGGCCGTAGCGCACGCGCTCGGGCGTGTGGTAGTTGGTGAGGTGCGTCGTGAACCCGTTCACGAAAAGGATCTTCTCGTCCGTCTCCGGATGGGTGCGCACCACCGGGTGCTCGGCATCGGGGAACTGGGCCTTGAGCGCGAGGCGCTTCTCGATCGGCATCGCCGCGCCGAAGGTCGCCTCGATGCTGTGGCGCGCCCGAAGCCCGGCGATCTGCGCCTTCACGGTCTCGGGCAGCTTCTCGTACGCCAGCACCATGTTCGCCCACATCGTGTCGCCCCCCACGGGCGGGCACTCGACGCAGCGCAGCACGCAACCGAGCGGCGGCTTCTCGCGCCAGGTCGCGTCGGTGTGCCACGCGTTCTCGTAGCGGTCGTTGGGCTTGTCGGGCGACTTGTAGATGCGCACGAGGCCGGGGTTCTCGGGGTCGCTGCCGGCCACCGGATGGTCCTCGAGGTTGCCGAAGCGCCGCGCGAACGCGACGTGCTCCGCGCGCGTGATGTCCTGGTCGCGGAAGAAGAGCACGCGGTGCCTGAGCCACAGCGCGCGGATCTCCGCGAGCAGCGTGTCGTCGACGGCCGCGTCGGCGAGGCTCACGTTGGAGACCTCGGCGCCGATCGCGCAGGTGAGCGGCTCGACGCGGATGGAGTCGCGGATCGCGCCCGCCCGCACGACGGCGGGGGCCTTCGCTTCGGTCGCTGCTTGCGTCATGTTCGTCTCCTCCTTTGCGTTCGTTGCTAGACGACGAAGATCGAAGAGCCCGTCGTCCTGCGCGACTCCAGGTCGCGATGCGCCTGCACGGCGTCCTGGAGCGCGTAGTGCTGGTTGATCTCGATCCGGATGCGGCCGGCGGCCACGTGGCCGAAGAGCTCGCCCGCGAGCTCGGCCTTCTCAGCGGGGTCCGCGATGTAGTCGGCGAGCGCCGGCCGCGTGAAGAAGAGCGAGCCCTTGATCGCGAGCTGCATGGCGTCGATCGGCGGGAACGGCCCCGAGGCCGTGCCCGCGCCGACCAGCAGGCCGCGACGCCGGAGCGAATCGAGAGAGCCCGCGAACGTGTCCTTGCCCACGCTGTCGATCACGACCGCGACGCCCTCGCCGTTCGTGAGCTCGCGCACGCGCTTGGCGAAGTCCTCGCGCTTGTAGTTGATCACGTGCTCGCAGCCGTGCGCCTTCGCGACCTCGGCCTTCTCTTCGCTCGACACGGTGCCGATCGGGTGCAGCCCGAGGATCCTCGCCCACTGGCACACGATGAGCCCCACGCCCCCCGCCGCCGCGTGGATGAGGAATGTGTCCCCCTTCTTCCACGGGTAGATGCGGCGCATCAGGTACGCCGAGGTGAGGCCGCGCATCATCATCGCGGCCGCGGTCTCGAACGAGATCTCCTCGGGCAGCTTGACGAGCGGCGCGGCCGGCATGACCCGGTCGGTGCTGTACGCGCCCAGGGGGCTTCCGGTGTAGGCGACCCGGTCGCCTACCTTCACGTGGGTCACACCCGGCCCGACCGCCTCGACGACGCCGGAGCCTTCCATCCCGATTCCCGAGGGAAGCTTGGCCGGATACAGGCCCGTGCGGAAGTAGGTGTCGGCGAAGTTGAGCCCGACCGCCACGTGGCGCAGGCGCGCTTCGCCGGGCCCGGGCTCGCCGACCGGGACTTCTTCCCAGCGCAGCACATCGGGCCCGCCCGTCTCGTAAAACCGAATCGCGTTTTCCATCATGCTCTCCCGGCTCCTTTCGGCGCCCCTGCCCCGGTTCAAAGATAGGGAGGGATTCTGGGAGGCGCGCCGCAAAAGCGCTTGTCATTCGCATTCCGCGACTTGTCATTTCGCGACAAAGGCGTGTATAGATCGGCGATGGCCGCATTCGTCCGCTCCGCCTCGCTGGGCAACTACGCGGAAGTCGCCCGCCGCCACGGGCTCGACCCGCAGGCGATGATGCGGGCCGCCGGGCTCAACCCCGCGTTCCTCGCCAACCCCGACCTGCGCATCTCGACGGAGGGCGTGGTGGGGCTCCTCGAGGAGTCGGCGCGCCGGTCCGGCTGCCTCACCTTCGGCCTGGAGATGGCCGAGTCCTGGCGCATGTCCGACTTCGGCGCGATCAGCCTGCTGCTCATGCACCAGCGCACCCTGCGCGAGGCGCTGGCCGCGATCATCCGCTACCGCCACATGCTCAACGACTCGCTGTCGCTCGCGATCGAGGACACGGGCGAGCTCGTGATCGTGCGCGAGGAGCTGGTCGGCGAGGCGGCGACCCGCTCCCGCCAGTCGATCGAGCTCGCGATCGGCGTGATGTTCCGGCTGTTCCGCGCGCTGCTGGGGCCCCAATGGCACCCGCGGCGCGTGCAGTTCGCCCACGCCGCGCCTCCCGACCTGCGGGTGCACCACCGCATCTTCGGGCCGCATGTGCAGTTCGGCGGCGACTTCAACGGCATCGTCTGCGACGCCGCCGACGTCGACCGCCCCAATCCCGCCGCCGACCCGGCGATGGCCGACCATGCGAAGCGTTACGTGGAATCGTTGCCGGGGGCGCGGGCGGCGGGCCTCGCGCACGACGTGCGCCGCTCGATCTACCTGCTGCTTCCCCAGGGCCGCGCCTCGATCGAGCAGGTGGCCCAGGCGCTGGGAACCAATCCCCGCGCCCTGCAGCGCAGGCTCGACGAGTCGGGCGAGAGCTTCTCGGAGCTGCTGAACGACGCGCGCCGCGAGCTCGCGCTGCGCTATCTCGAGAATCCCGCGTACTCGATCACGCAGGTGGGCGAGCTGCTGGGCTACAACTTCCCGAGCTCCTTCACGCGGTGGTTCGTCGCGCAGTTCGGGACGTCGCCGGCGCGCTGGCGCTCGCGCGACAAGAGCCCGGGTGCCGCGCCCCACTAGGAGATGAGGCCGCTGCGCCGCGCGATGGCGATGGCCTGCGTGCGCGTGTGCGCGCCGAGCTTGCCGTAGATCCTGCGCAAATGCGTGGCCACCGTCGCTTCCGAGCGCGACAGTTCCGCCGCGATCTGCTTGTTCGACAGCCCCTGCGCCAAGCGCGCGAGCACCTCGATCTCGCGGTCGCTGAGCACCTGCGCGGAGTCGGCCGCGGCATCGCGCGCGCCGGCCGCATCGCGCAAGGGCCCGCAGGCCTCGGCGACGCGCTTGCCGAACGGGGCGACCGCCGCCTCGCCCGCGAGATTCTCGAGCATGTCGCGCAGCACCCAGGGCTCGTCGGCGAGCGCGCGCACCAGGGCCTCGGGCGCGGCATCGAGGAGGACGCGGCGCAGCTCGCGCAACGCCGGGCGGCGCTGGCCGCTCACCCACAGCGCCTGGGCGCGCAGCCCGCGCAGCTTGATCGCCCGGCGCGTGCGCCCGGCGGCCTCGGCGGCCGCGATGTGGGCCTCGAGCGGAGCCACGGCCCCGGTGCCGCCGCGGAAGAGGTCGAGCCGCGCGAGCGCGACGTCGGGATTCTCGAGGTCGCTGCCGAAGCTGCCGCGGAAGACCGGCCGGCCCCAGAACGGATAGGCCGCACCGTCGCGCACGTGGCTCGTGGCGGTCTCGAGACGCCCCTCGGTGAGCGCCACGCGCGATTTCTCGAAGAGCGCGGTGGCCACGAGGCGCGAGAGCCCCCGCTCCTCGCCCAGGCGCTGCAGCCGTCCGAGGAGCTCGTCGGCCACTTGCGGCTGCCCTTCGAGGCGCGCGATGCGCGAGCGATCGACGAACGCGCAGATGATCAGGTCCGGAATGCAGCTTTCCCCGACGACGTCGATGTGCTCGTCGAGCAGCACGCGCGCCGCGGCGACCTCGTTGCGCTCGAAATGCGCGTCGGCGAGCGCCGTCGCCACGATCGCGGCGGGGGTTCCGTAGACGTTTCCGGCCGCCGCCAGCCGGTCGAGCTCCGCCGCCGAGACCTGCGCGGCGTCGCGCAGCTCGCCGCGCGCGAGGTGCACCATCGCGTAGATCCCTTCCGTGTACGCGCGCACGACCGAGTTGTCGCGATGGTGCGGCGCGGCCTTGGACGCGGCGAGCCCCGTCCGGGCCCTTTCGGCGCTTCCTTCGATGTAGCCGAGGTATCCCACGCAGTTGAGCATCGACGAGTACACCCAGCCGTCGGCCGTGGAGAACACGGCCGCGGCCTGCGCGAGCACGTCGCGAAGCTGGTCCAGCTGGTCGGCCCAGATGACCAGGTTGAAGCGCAGCATGAGAACGTTGCGGCGCCTGAGGTCGGGCGCCCCGCTCGTCCCCGCGCCGATCGAATCGATGAGGCGCTGCGCCTCGGCGTAGCGGTGGCTCACGACGTTCACGAGGGCGGCATTGAAGTGAAGCGTGGGATGCGCGGCGAGGCGCTCCTCGCTGAGGCCCGCCGTCCAACGCAGCACGGTGGCGATCTGGCCTTCGTGGAGCGCCTCGGTCGCGCATTCGTCCATGATCCGGGCGGCGAGGTCCTGGTCGCCGGACTTGAGCGCGTGCTCGACCGCCTCGGCCTGCCGGCCGTTGGCCTCGAGCCAGCGCGCGGCGCGCCGCGAGAGCTCCGGGACGAGCGAGGCCTCGGTGCGCTCGAGCTCGGCGCGCAGGAACTCCCGGCACAGCGCGTGATAGCGGAACCAGCGCCGCTCCGCGTCGATCGCGACGAGGAAGAGGTTGGCGCGCGCCACGCGCTCGATGTAGGCCGCGCCCCCGGGCATCGCCGTGACCTCGTCGCATAGCTCCGCGCAGAAGCTGTCGAGAACGCTCGTGCGAATGGCGAACTCGCGCAGGTCCGGCGCGAGCCCCGCGAGAACCTCCGCGGCGAGGTATTCGGCGACCTCGGCACGCGAGCCGCCGAATTCGCGAAGGCGGATGGCCGCCTGGGGCGAATCGCGCAACGCGAGGACCGCGAGCTGAAGCGCCGCGGGCCACCCTTCGCTGCGCTCGTGCAGGAACACCACGTCGTCTTCCGCGAGCCCCGGGATCGCCGCGCGCAGGAACCGGCGCGATTCCTCGAGGCTGAAGCGCAGCTTGTCGAGGCCCACGTCCACCACCTGCCCGCCCGCGCGCAGCCGCGCGAGGCCGAGGTCGGGGACCGCGCGCGTGCCGAGCACGAGCTGCTGCTTCGGGCCCAGCGTGTGCAGCAGGCGCGCGACGAGCGTGCGGACTTCCGTGTTGCCCGCGACGTGCTCGAAATCGTCGAGGAAGATCGCGAGAGGCCGTTCCGGGGAAGCGAGCGAGTCGATCAGGTCGAGCGTATCCCCGATCACGGCGCCCCGGTCGCCGGGGGTCTCGACGGCCCGCGCGCCCTTGGCCGCCGCCTCGAGGACCGGCGCCAGGGCCGCACGCAGGTACGCCGAGAAGCGCGCCGGATCGTTGTCCTCCACGTCGAGGGTGAGCCAGGCCGTGCTCACCCCGGCCTTGCGCAGCGCCTGCTCGTACTGGCAGAGCACCGTCGTCTTTCCGAACCCGGCCGGGGCGCTCATGAGCACGAGGCGCGCCGCGCGCAGCCGATCGCTCGCCTGCAGCGTCGCGCGCGCGAGCACGTCCTCCCGAACGACCGGAGGCCTGAGCTTCGCCTGGAAAAGGCGCGTGGAAGGAGCGCCGCTCGCGCCGGCAGTCGGCGCTGCGTCGGGGCCTCTCCTCCTGCGCGCTTTCCTCTCGGTGGCGCTCATCAGCGCGACTCTACCGCAGACGCGGGCCGGAAAAGGCGCCCCGGATCTTGGCGCGCCCGACAGGATTCGAACCTGTTACCCCCGGCTTAGAAGGCCGGTGCTCTATCCGGATGAGCTACGGGCGCCTTCCCGAATCCTGTGGTCGGGGTGGAGGGATTCGAACCCCCGACATCTTGCTCCCAAAGCAAGTGCGCTACCAGACTGCGCTACACCCCGGTGGCGAGGATTTTACCCTCACAAGTCCGGCAGCCCCAACAGGTTGGGGACCGCGGACCGCACGGCGCGCTACTGCTGCGCCGACTCCGCGGGCGCGGGCGGGGGCGACTCCTCCTTCTTGGGCGGCTCGAGCAGGGCCTTGCGCGAGAGCCTCACGCGCCCCTTGTCGTCGGCCTCGAGCACCTTGACCTTCACGACCTGGCCTTCCTTGAGGTAATCGGAGACCGCGTTCACGCGCTCGTGGGCGATCTGCGAGATGTGGAGCAGCCCGTCCTTGCCCGGCAGGAGCTGCACGATCGCGCCGAAATCCAGCAGGCGCAGCACCGGCCCCTCGTAGACCTTGCCCACCTCCACCTCCGCCGTGATCTGGCGGATGCGGTCCATGGCCGCCTGCCCTGCCTCCTGCGACAGGCACGCGATGGAGATGGTGCCGTCGTCCTCGATGTCGATCGTGGTGCCGGTCTCCCGGGTGAGCGCCTGGATGACGCTGCCCCCCTTGCCGATCACCTCGCGGATCTTGTCGGGGTTGATCTTCATCTTCATGACGCGCGGCGCGTAGGTCGAGAGGTCCTCGCGCGGGCCCGGCACCGCCTGCTTCATGATGCCGAGGATGTGCATGCGCCCTTCCTTAGCCTGGTCGAGCGCGACCTTCATGATCTCGCGCGTGATGCCGTTGATCTTGATGTCCATCTGCAGGGCCGTCACGCCGCGCTGGGTGCCGGCCACCTTGAAGTCCATGTCGCCCAGGTGGTCCTCGTCGCCGAGGATGTCGGTGAGCACCGCGAAGCGGCTGCCCTCCTTGATGAGGCCCATCGCGATGCCCGCCACGTGGCCCTTGAGCGGCACGCCCGCGTCCATGAGCGACAGGCACCCGCCGCACACGCTCGCCATCGAGGACGAGCCGTTCGATTCCGTGATCTCCGAGACCACCCGCAGCGTGTAGCCGAACTCCTCCTTCGACGGCAGAACAGCGAGCAGCGCCCGCTTGGCGAGCCGCCCGTGGCCGATCTCGCGGCGCTTGGGCGAGCCCACGCGGCCCGTCTCGCCCGTGGAGAACGGCGGGAAGTTGTAGTGCAGCATGAAGCGCTCGGTGTACTCGCCCTGCAGCGCGTCGATGATCTGCTCGTCCTGGCCGGTGCCGAGCGTCGTGGTGACGATGGCCTGGGTCTCGCCCCGGGTGAAGAGCACCGAGCCGTGCACGCGCGGCAGCAGCGTCGGGCGGATCGAGATCGGGCGCACGGTGCGCGTGTTGCGGCCGTCGATGCGCGGCTCGCCGTTCAGGATCTGGCCGCGCACGATCTTCGCTTCCATGTCGTGCACGATGCCGCGCACGACGTTCGCGTCGGCCGGCGTCTCGGCGCTCGCCACGAGGTCGTCGAGCACCTTCGCCTTGATCGAATCGAGCCTCTCGCTGCGCAGCGACTTCGACTTGGTGCGGTACGCCTCGTTGATCCCGGCTTCCGCGATCGCGCGGATGCGCTCGATGAGCGCCGTGTCGGGCTGCGGCGGCTCCCAGTCCCAGTCGTCCTTGCCGCCCTCGTCGGCGAGCTCGTTGATCGCGCGGATCGCCGCCTGCATCTGCTCGTGGCCGAACATCACCGCGCCCAGCATCACGTCCTCGGGCAGCTCCATGGCCTCCGACTCGACCATCAGCACCGCCTGCTCGGTGCCCGCCACCACGAGGTTCAGCTTCGAGGTCTCGAGCTCGGTCTTGGTCGGGTTGAGCACGTACTCGCCGTCCAGGTAGCCCACGCGCGCCGCGCCGATCGGTCCCTCGAAAGGGATGCCCGAGAGCGTGACCGCGGCCGAGGCGCCGATCATCGCCGGGATGTCGGAATCGACCTCGGGGTTGATCGACAGCACGGTGGCGATTACCTGCACCTCGTTGTAGAACCCGTCGGGGAAGAGCGGGCGCAGCGGCCGGTCGATGAGGCGCGAGGTGAGGATCTCCTTCTCGGAGGGGCGTCCTTCGCGCTTGAAGAAGCCGCCCGGGATGCGCCCCGCGGCGTAGGTCTTCTCCTGGTAGTCCACGGTGAGCGGGAAGAAGTCCTGGCCCGGCTTCACGTCCCTGCGTCCGACGCAGGAGACGAGCACCACGGTGTCGTCCATGGTCACCAGCACGGCGCCGTCGGCCTGGCGCGCGATCTCGCCCGTCTCCAGCGTCACCTGGTGGCGCCCGAAGGAAAATGTCTTCTTGATCGATTTCACGATGTCGTCCTGTTCATCTGGGCGCGGGAGCGGGGGAACTGCGCGTCTGCCCTGCGCGCCGCGGGTGGAAGGTCGCCGGAAACGAAACGGCCCCGCGCGCTCCTGGGGAGGCTTCGCGGGGCCGCGGGTCCGGCAGCGTTTCCTACTTGCGCAGGCCGAGGCGCTCGATGAGCGAGCGGTATCCCTCGACGTTGCTGCGCTTGAGGTAATCGAGCAGGCTCCTGCGCTGGCTCACGAGCTTGAGCAGGCCCCGGCGCGAGTGGAAATCCTTGACGTGCGTCTTGAAGTGGTCGGCGAGCATGTTGATCCGCTCGGTGAGGAGCGCGACCTGGACCTCGGGCGAGCCCGTGTCGCCCTTCGCGCGCTGGTGCTGGGCGACGATGCGCGCCTTGTCTGCGGTAGTGACGGCCATGAACGGTTCTCCGTTGAAACCCTGCAAATCGTGTCGTCTCGAATGAACCTCGCATTTTAGCGCGAATTCGCCCACAAGCTCAAGCAAATCAGGGGGATCGGGGCGCGCTTTCCCCGGAGACCAGGCGCAGCGGCGCGATTCGCCCCGCCCGGCCCACGCCCACCCCGAGGAAGCGCCCGCCCGCCCCGAAAAGCGCGAGCACCGCGCCTTCCCCGTGCGCGTCGGCGGCGATCTCCTGGCCGTGGAGGAGGCGCTCGGTCGCCTCGGCCGTCGCCTGCACGCGCGGCAGGCCCGCCACGAGCACCTCGGGCGCGAGCAGCCGGGCCCGGCCCGCGGCCGCCTCGCCTTCCAGCGCCTCGAGGGTCACGGCGTCGTCCAGGCGGAAGGGACCCACGGCGGTCCGCCGCAGGGCCGTCAGCGAAGCGCCGCAGCCGAGCGCCCGGCCGATGTCGGCGGCGAGCGCGCGGATGTAGGTGCCCTTCGAGCAGGCGACCGCGATGCCCAGCTCGTCGCCGCGGCGGAAGAGCACCCGGAGCGAGGCGATCTCGACGCGGCGCGCCGCCCGCGGCACTTCCTCGCCGGCGCGCGCGTACTCGTAGAGGCGGCGCCCGTTCACGTGCAGGGCCGAATGCATCGGCGGGACCTGCTCCTGCGCGCCCACGAAGGAGGCGAGCACCTCGCCGATGCGCTCGTCGGAGGCCGAGACCTCGCGGCGCCGGACCACCTCGCCTTCGGGATCGCCCGTCGAGGTTTCGACTCCGAGCCGGAGCACCGCCTCGTAGGCCTTGCCCGCGTCGAGGAGGAAGCGCGCGAACTTGGTCGCCTCGCCGAAGACGAGCGGCAGGAGCCCCGTCGCGAAGGGGTCCAGCGTGCCCGTGTGGCCGGCCCTGGCGGCGCCGAGCAGGCGCTTCGCGCGCGCGAGCGCCCGCGCGGAAGCGAGGCCCGCAGGCTTGTCGAGGAGCAGGACGCCGTCGCAGGAACCCGCGGCCTCGGCCATCCGGGCGTCGCCTAGCGGCCCTTCCGGCCCCGGGGGCGGCGCGCGGGCGGCGGCGCCACGGCCTCGTCGATGAGGCGCGCGAGCCGCACGCCCCGCTCGACCGATTCGTCGTACACGAACGCGAGCTCGGGCACCGACCGCGTGGTGAGGCGATGGGCGAGGCTCGTGCGCAGGAACCCCGCGGCGTGCGCGAGGCCCTCCTGCGCGGCCTCGGCCTGCGAGGGCGGCCCGAGCACGGTGAAGTACACCTTGGCGTGGGACTGGTCGCGCGAAAGGTCCACTCCCGTGAGGGTGACCATGCCGACCCGCGGGTCGCGCAACTCCAGGCGGATGAGCTCCGCGAGCTCCCGCTGGATCTGGTCGGCGATGCGCGCGCGGCGGGCGACCGTCATGCGGGCCGCCCTCAGGCGATGGTGCGGGCCACCTCGACCACCTCGAACACCTCGAGCTGGTCACCCACCTGGATGTCGCCGTAGTTCTTGAGCGAGAGGCCGCACTCGAAGCCCGACTTCACCTCGCGCACATCCTCCTTGAAGCGCTTGAGGGAATCGAGCTCGCCGGTGTGGATCACCACGCCTGCGCGGATCACGCGCACCGAGGCGCCGCGGCGCACGAGCCCGTCGGTCACCATGCAGCCCGCGACGGTGCCCACCTTCGAGATCTTGAAGACGTTGCGCACCTCGACCGTGCCGAGGACGGTCTCCTTGCGCTCCGGGGCGAGCATGCCGTTGATCGCGGCCTTCACGTCGTCCACGGCGTCGTAGATCACGTTGTAGTAGCGGATGTCCACGCCCGAATGCTCGGCGAGCTTGCGCGCCGCGGTGTCCGCGCGGGTGTTGAAGCCGATCACCACCGCCTTGGAGGCGAGCGCGAGGTTCACGTCCGATTCGGTGATGCCCCCCACGCCCGTGTGGACGATGTTCACCTTCACCTCGTCGGTGGAGAGCTTGGCGAGCGCGTGGGCGAGGCCCTCGTAGGAGCCCTGCACGTCGGCCTTGATGATGAGGGCGAGCGATTTCGCGCCCTCGGCGAGCTGGTCGAACACGTTCTCCAGCTTCGCCGCCTGCTGCTTGGCGAGCTTCACGTCGCGGAACTTGCCCTGGCGGAAGAGCGCGATCTCGCGCGCCTTGCGCTCGTCCGTGAGCACCACCACGTCGTCGCCCGCGCGCGCCACGTCCTGCAGGCCCTGGATCTCGATCGGGATCGAGGGTCCCGCGTCGTTGGCCGCCTTGCCGTTCTCGTCGTTCATGGCGCGCACCCGGCCGAACACGGCCCCGGCGAGCACCACGTCGCCCTTCTTGAGCGTGCCGGACTTCACGAGCACGGTCGCCACCGGCCCGCGGCCCTTGTCGAGGCGCGACTCGATCACCACGCCCTTGGCGGGCGCGTGCACGGGGGCCTTGAGCTCGAGGACCTCCGACTGCACCTGGATCGCCTCGAGGAGCTTCTCGATGCCCTGCCCGGTCTTGGCCGAGACCTCCACGAACTGCGTGTCGCCGCCGTATTCCTCGGCGACGACCTCCTGGGCGAGCAGCTCCTGCTTGATGCGCGCGGGGTTCGCCTCCGGCTTGTCGATCTTGTTCACCGCGACCACGATCGGCACCTTCGCGGCCTTCGCGTGGTTGACCGCCTCGACGGTCTGGGGCATCACGCCGTCGTCGGCGGCGACCACCAGCACCACGATGTCGGTCACCTGGCTGCCGCGCGCGCGCATGGCGGTGAACGCCTCGTGGCCCGGCGTGTCGAGGAAGGTGACGACCCCCTTGGGCGTCTCGACGTGGTAGGCGCCGATGTGCTGTGTGATGCCGCCCGCCTCGCCCACCGCCACGCGCGCCTTGCGGATCGCGTCGAGGAGCGAGGTCTTGCCGTGGTCGACGTGGCCCATCACGGTGACCACCGGCGGGCGGGTCTCGACCTGCGCCTCCTCGGCGGCCACCGCCTCGGTGAGGAAGGCCTCGGGGTCGGTGAGCTTCGCGGGCTTCCCGACGTGGCCCATCTCCTGGACCACGATCATCGCCGTGTCCTGGTCGAGCACCTGGTTGATGGTGACCATGGAGCCCATTTTCATCATCACCTTGATGACCTCGGCCGCCTTCACCGACATCTTGTGCGCGAGGTCGCCCACGGTGATGGTCTCGGGAATCACCACCTCGAGGACCTTGGGCTCGGCCGGGACAGCGAAGGCCGTGCCGCCCTCTTCCTCGCCGCGATGGCGGGCGCCGGCGCGCGAGCGCCAGGCCTCGCGGCCGCCGGAGACGTCGCCGCGCGTCTTCATGGCGCGGCGGCGCGCCTGGTCGTCGACCCACGCGGAAGCCGGCCTCGCCGCGCGTTTGGCGGGCTTCTTCTCGGCCTTCTCGCCGGGCTTGAGCACCGGCTTGTGCAGCGTCCCCTCGCTCGTGGCGCCGGCGGCCGCGGGCGGCTGCTCGGCGGCCTTGCCCTCGACCTTCGGGGCCTCGGCCTTGACCTCGACCAGCACGGGCGCCTCGGCCTCCGTGGCCGGCTCCTCGCCCTTCTTGCGCACGACGCGCTTCTTCTTGGGCGCCTCCGCCTCGGGCGCAGCGGGCGCTGCGGCCTCGACGGCCTCTTCCTTCTTCTTCGTGCGCTTCGCCTTCGACTCGGCCTCGGCCGCCTGGCGCGCCGCGAGCTCGGCCTGACGCTTCGCCTCCGCCTCGCGCTTGCGCGCCTCCTCCGCGTCGATGATGGGCGCGGGGGGCGCGGCGGGCTTCGCCGGCAGCTCCGGGACGGCCTCGGGCTTGTCGACCTTCACGAAGGTGCGCTTCTTGCGCACCTCCACCTGGATGGTGCGCGCCTTGCCCGTCGCGTCGGCCTTCTTGATCTCGGTGGTCTGCTTGCGCGTGAGGGTGATCTTCTTCTTCTCCTCCTTGTTGCCGTGCATCTCGCGCAGGTAGTCGAGCAGGCGCGTCTTGTCCTGCTCGGTGATCGCGTCCTCGCCGGCCTTCTTCCTCACGCCCGCGGCCCCGAGCTGCTCGAGCAGCAGGGCGACGGGGAGCTTGAGCTCCTCGGCGAATTGGGCGACGTTCGACTTGGCCATGTGCTGACTATTCTCCTACTTTAGGAAGCCCCGACGAGTCGGGGACCCACGAGCGCGGCCCTCAGGCCGGCGCCTGTTCCTTGAACCAGGGTTCGCGCGCCTTCATGATGAGCCTGTTGGCGCGCTCGATGTCCATCCCGGTCATCTCGGTGAGCTCGTCGGTGGCGAGGTCGGCGAGCGCGTCCATGGTCGTGATGCCCTTGGAGGCGAGGACGCGCGCGGTCTGGTTGTCCATGCCCTCCATGCCGAGCAGGTCCTCGGCCGCGTGCTCGACCGTCTCCTCGCTCTTGATCGCCTCGGTGAGGAGCGCGTTCCTCGCGCGCCGCCGCAGCTCGTTCACGGTCTCCTCGTCGAAGGCCTCGATCTCGAGCATCTCGTTGATCGGCACGTACGCCACCTCGTCGAGCGAGGTGAAGCCCTCCTGCACGAGGATGTCGGCCACCTCCTCGTCCACGTCGAGCTTGTCCATGAAGAGCGCGCGCACGACCGACGTCTCCTGCTCGCTCTTCTGCTCGCGCTCGTCGGTGGTCATGATGTTGAGCTGCCAGCCGGTGAGCTCGGAGGCGAGGCGCACGTTCTGCCCGCCCTTGCCGATCGCGAGCGCGAGCTGGTCCTCCTCGACCACCACGTCCATCGAGTGGTGCTCCTCGTCGACGACGATCGAGCTCACGTCCGCGGGGGCGAGCGCGTTGATCACGAACTGGGCCGGCTCCGGGGACCACAGGATGATGTCCACGCGCTCCCCGGCGAGCTCCTGCGTCACCGCCTGCACGCGCGAGCCGCGCATGCCGACGCAGGTTCCGACGGGGTCGATCCGCGGGTCGTTGGACTTCACCGCGATCTTCGCCCGCAGCCCCGGGTCGCGTGCGGCTGCCTTGATCTCGAGCAGGCCCTCCTCGATCTCCGGCACCTCGAGCTCGAAGAGCTTCACCAGGAACTCCGGCGCCACCCGCGAGAGGATCAGCTGGGGGCCGCGCGCCTGGCGGTCGATCTTGCCGATGTAGGCGCGCACCCGGTCGCCCACGCGCAGGTTCTCCTTGGCGATCAGCTGGTCGCGGGGCAGCAGGGCCTCGACGCGCCCCGACTCGACGATGAGATTGCCGCGCTCGGCGCGCTTCACCGTGCCGGTGACGAGCGACTCGCCGCGCTCCAGGAAGTCGTTGAGGATCTGCTCGCGCTCGGCGTCGCGGATCTTCTGCAGGATCACCTGCTTCGCCGCCTGCGCGCCGATGCGCCCGAAGGTCTCCGGCTCGAGCGGCTCCTCGATCACGTCGCCGAGCTGGGCCTCGGGGTTCTCCGCCACGGCGTCGGTGATGGCGATCTGGTGGGCGGGCTCCTCGTGCTCCTCGTCGGGCACCACCGTCCAGCGGCGGAAGGCGCGGTACTCGCCCGTCTCGCGGTCGATCTCCACGCGCACGTCCACCTCGTCCTTGAAGCGCTTCTTGGTGGCGGAGGCGAGCGCCATCTCGAGCGCGAGGAAGACCGTGTCCTTCGCGACGCTCTTCTCGCGCGCGAGCGCGTCCACCAGAAGCAGGATGTCCCGACTCATGAAGCGATACCCTCCGAACCTCACACGTCCGGCACGAGCCGGGCGCGGTCAATATCCTCGAGCGGAATATGGTGCCGCCGGCCGCCGATTTCCAGCACCACCCGCCCCTCTTCGACGCCGCCGAGGCGCCCCTGGAAGCGCCGCTGCCCGTCGCGCGGGAGCTTGAGCTTCACCGTCGCCTCCCGCCCGGCGAACCGCGCGAAGTCCTCCAGGCGCTTCAGCGGGCGGTCGAGCCCCGGCGAGGAGACCTCCAGCCTCTCGTAGTCCACCCCTTCGACGGCGAAGAGCCGCGTCAGGTGGCTGCTCACGGCGGCGCAGTCGTCCACGGAGATCCCCCGCGGCGAGTCGATGAAGACGCGCAGCAGCCCGGACCGGGACGATTCCAGGTCCACGAGCTCGTAGCCCAGGCCCTCGAGCGTCGCGCGCAGCCACCCCTCACGCTCCCGAACCGGCTTCACAAACAAAAAATGGGCGCGAGGCCCATCTCCACTTCGAAACTCATGAATTCTAGCACAAATGGTCTCCGGGAGGCCACGAAGAGCGCCCCGGGATGCGATTCATGCGATTCACCCATGCCAGGTCCGAAAAGTCGAACCTGCCAGGATGCTGCGGTACTTGTTGCCAAAATGCAACAGAGCCAGCTTTTAGTTGTTGGACAAATCAGACGACCTCGCTATCATCCGATGCGTTGTCAAGGCCTAAAAGGACTACAAAACCGAGGCTTACTCCCTCCGATCTCCTTGCTTTTCAGAACTTTCCGATAACCACCTGGGGGTTTCCATAATGAATCCTAAGATGAAGAGGCTTTCCCTCGCTCTGGCTCAAGCGCTGGGCGCGGGGCTCGCGATGTCGGTCGCCACCGCGCCGGCTCTCGCGCAGACGGACCAGACCGCTCAAACGAAGGAGAAGATCGAAGTCACGGGCACGAGCATCAAGCGCGTCGAAGGCGAGACGGCGCTTCCCGTCACGGTGCTTTCGCGCGAAGAGATCCAGAAGACCGGCGCCACCACGCCGATGGAGCTGCTGAACCTTCTCTCCATGAACAACAGCCTCGGCTCGACGAACCTGGCGAGTCCCGTCGGAGGAATCACCTACTCGGCGCAAACGGCATCGCTGCGCGGGCTGCAGGGCGGCCACACGCTCGTCCTCATCAACGGCAAGCGCGTGAACGGGTTCGCGGGCGAGGTCCAGGGCGTGCAGGGCGTGAACCTCGCGATCATCCCCTTCTCCGCGATCGAGCGCGTCGAGATCCTGAAGGACGGCGCCTCGGCCGTGTACGGGTCGGATGCGATCGCGGGCGTGATCAACTTCATCCTGCGCTCCGACTACCAGGGAGCGGAGGCGAGCGCGTACTACGGCGCGCCGACGAGAAGCGGGGGCGGGGCCCAGGAGAAGTACTACGGCTCCCTCGGCTTCGGCGATCTCAACAAGGACCGTTACAACGTCTACTTCAACGCCTCCTACGACCACCAGAAGCCGCTCGACCAGAAGGACCGCAACTTCTCGAACGATTCGACGGTGGAGTTCCTGCAGCTCGGCGGCTTCGCGGGATCGAGCAACACGTTCCCGGGCAACTTCCACACCGGCGGGATCGGCATCATCGGCGCCTCCGGGACGAATTGCGGCCCCAACCCGTACAACGTATACGTGGACCTCCTCGGCGGCTGCTTCTTCGACCCGGCGCGCCAGCCCGGAGTGGAGAGCATCCCGGAGGACAAGAACACAAACTTCTTCATCCAGGGCAAGTTCCAGCTCTCGCCGACCTGGCAGCTCTACGGCCACGGGCTTTATGGCGAAGACAAGAACCACGTCATCCTCCAGGGCACGCCGATTTCGAGCGTGTTCCCGTGGGGCCCGAACGCCGACCAGCCGGGCAACATAACGATCCAGCCGACGAGCCCCTTCTATCCGCACGCCGCGGCCGCCGCCGCCGGCGTCGACGGCCAGCCGCTCGACGTCCGGTACCGCATGAGCGGGGTCGCCAACCGCGACTTCACCGACACGAACACCGGCTACCAGATCGTCGGCGGCCTGAAAGGCACGATCGCGGATCGCTGGGATGCGGACCTTTCGTATTCGTACGCCGAGGGCAAGACGAAGGAACACGACAACGCCGGCTTCTTCGTGTATCCGACGCTCCTGCCCATCCTCAATAGCGGCCAGATCGACCTCACCACGGCGAACCTGCCGGCCAACCAGCTCGCGCTGCTGCACACGTCCGACTTCATCGGAGACATTTTCGAGGACAAGTCGTCGACGAGCGCGGTGAACGCCAAGGTGTCCGGGGATCTCTTCACGATGGGCTCCGGCACGGTCGCGGGCGCCGCCGGCCTCGACTACCGCAAGGAAAAGCTCGACCAGACGCCGTCCGCGGAGTACGCCGGCGGCGAGATCACCGGTTACGGCGCCAGCTCCGGCGCGATCCACGCCGACCGGAACGTGACGGCGGCCTACGCCGAGGTGAACGTGCCCGTGATCACCAGCCTCGAGCTCGACGCGGCGATCCGCACGGACGACTACAGCGACTTCGGGCGCACCAACAACCCGAAGTTCACGCTGCGCTGGCAGCCGAACCGCGACGTCCTGGTCCGCTCCTCCTACGGCAAGGGCTTCCTCGCTCCGTCCCTGTTCGAGCTGTACGTGCCGCAGACCGCCGCCACGTCGCAGACGGGCCTCTCGGATCCGATCCGCTGCCCGGTGACCGGCAACGTCGGCATCGACTGCGTCACGCAGTTCACCACCGTCCAGGGCGGCAACCCGAACCTGCAGCCCGAGAAGTCCGAGCAGGCGACGTTCGGCATCGTGTGGGAGCCGACCACCTCGTTCTCGACGTCGCTCGACTGGTTCAAGATCCGCCTGAAAGACGGCATCCAGAACGGCATCCCGGTGACGACCATCCTGGGCGACCTCGGGCAGTACGGCTACCTGGTGCATCGCGGCCCGGTGGACCCGGCTTACCCGAACCTCCCGGGCCGGATCACCGGCATCGACCAGTTCTACATCAACCTGGGCCAGACGCACATCACCGGCATCGACGTCGAGGCGCACTACAAGTGGCCGCAGACGCGCTACGGGCGGCTGCGCTTCGACATCTCGGGCACGTACTACACTCGTTGGGACACCCAGAACCTGGACGGGACCTACAGCGGCTTCGTGGGGACGGCCCTCGGACAGGTCGTGGTCGGCGTGATCCCGCGCTGGAAGCACTACGCCGTGTTCAGCTGGGACTCGGGCCCGTGGAACGCCTCGGTCGCCCAGACCTTCCAGACCAGCTACACCGACTGGCAGACGGACCTCGACGGCAACCCGCGCACGGTGGGCTCGATGAGCCTCTTCGACCTGCAGGGCCAGTACACGGGCGTGAAGCACTTCACGTTCACGCTGGGCGTGAAGAACGTGCTCGACACCAACCCGCCGAAGACGAACCAGCAGAACACGTTCCAGGTGGGCTACGACCCGTCGTACTAC
>Ga0187776_10000133_pt1 | contig 36747 bp, 30 predicted proteins | sample 0216_BV02_MP12_2_FD_132426 | JGI IMG/M metagenome (GOLD analysis project Ga0187776, IMG submission 132426) | Tropical peat soil microbial communities from peatlands in Department of Meta, Colombia - 0216_BV02_MP12_20_MG | ecosystem: Environmental > Terrestrial > Soil > Wetlands > Peat | place...
GCAACCGGCCGGAAAGGGCCCGTCGGATCGCGCAACAGGTCGCGCGTCAACATCTCACCGGCCTTGCCAGCACCGACGATCAGGGCGTTCTTGCTCTCACGAGAATTCGAACCATACGTCCACCGATAAAGGTGGCGGTCTTTCACCCAGCGGTACACGAATCGCGGTCCACCCAGGAGCAACACCAGCAGAATCCCCTCGAGGACGAATACCGAGCGCGGGACGTTTTCGAGACGCGTCAGGATGAAGCTGACGGTCGCGGCGATCACGACGCCAGCCGTGACCGCCTTGAGAATTTGCATCAGGTCGGGAATCGAGGCGAATCGCCAGATGCCCCGATACAGGCCAAAGTACCAGAACATCCCGCCCTGCGCGATCCACACCACCGGCAGCAGCACCAGGGCCTGATGGAGATACCCCTCGGGAATGGGATCAAGATTGAAGCGCAGCCAGTAGGCGCCAAACCAGGCGATCGGCACGATCAACAAATCGTGGGTAAAGGCGGCGACGCGCGAGCGCAAGACCCAGAGTATTTCTTTCATCCGCTCATTGTCCGTTTTTTTTCATGCCTTGCAATGCACCCAATGAAGTACGGCGAAACGTCAGGACAAAAACCCTGGTGAATTGAAGCTCATGCCGCCGTAGAACCGGAACAACGCCGGCCGGCAACCCGGGATACCCAGAGAAAGAAAAAAAAATACGCCAGCACCCAGATCGCAAGTATCGCTGCCTGCGCCGCGGCCGTGGCATGCGCCGCCCACAAGGCCGTTATTCCGCTACCGAGCATGATGACGTATTCGATCAGCACGGATTTGCGATGCCCCCAACCGGCCTGCACCAGCCGTTGATAATAGTGCGTCTTGTGAGCTTTCCAGACTTTTTCCCGTTGCCATAGGCGACGCAGCAATGTCACCGTCGCATCCACGATGAAAGGCGAAAAGACCAGTATCCCCACCCAGAAATCAAAGATTCCCTCTTCCGCCCCCCATAACGAGAACGCCGCCGCGAGCAGGCCGAGCGTGGACGATCCGGTGTCCCCCATGAAGATACGCGCTGGCGGGAAATTGAACAACAGGAATCCGGCGGCAGCCGCCACGACGATAAAGTTGAGCGCCGCAAAGAGCTCGTGTCCTGCAAAAACGCCAAGGATGGCAAAGGTGCCGAAACCGAACATCGCCATCCCCCCGGCGAAGCCGTCCATCCCGTCCATGAAGTTATAGAGATTGATCATCCACACGATGTAGAGCGGCGTAACAACCACGGCCAGCGTCGCCGGCAAGGTCCACGCCATTCCGGGCAGCGTCACGGCATCCGGGACGAAGCCTCCGTACATCAGCACCCCGGCCGCGATGAAATGCGACACGATTCGAATAGCGGGGGGCAACTGCAACCTGTCGTCCAGAAACGACGTACCTGCCACCACCAACGCGGCCACGGCCAGCCATGCAATCTGCGGCCGCGTGTAATCGAAATAGAACACCGCGGTTGATCCTGCGACAAGACAAGCGGTGACGATCGCGATTCCACCCGTGCGCGGTGTCGGGCGCGTATGCAGCGATCGCTCCTTCGGGTGGTCCAGAATATAAAACCGTGAACCGATCCGGCTGAAGCGCCACGTCAACCAAACGGAAAGCCCGCACGCCGCGAACGCGAAAAAAAGAATCTCAAGATACATCGGCGGAATTCTTGCGGTATTGTCCGATCATTTCCGGCAACGCCTCTTCCAGTGTCCGGCGTGGTACGAACCCCAGCTCGCGACGAATCTTCTCGTTACGGTACCACGCCGATCCGATCAGCTTTTCCAGGGCCTCGCTGTTAAAGACGAGAGGGCGTCCGCGCAAACGCCCGATCACGTCCCCAATGCGTGCACCGAATCTGAGCAGCGCGACCGGCACGGTCGACCTCGGCAACGGACGGTCGAGCGCCTGGCAGATGGCGGTATAGATGGTCCGCGTGGAATAAATCACGCCGTCGGTCACAATATAGGTTTGTCCAGCGGCTTCCGGTTTTTGCGCCGCCAGCAGCAACGCCTGAACGACGTCATCAACATGCACCATTGAACGGCGATTGCCTGTCTCAGGCAATGGCGGAAAACGTCCGCAATCGATCGCCGCGATCATTTTCAGGACATTGCCCTTGCTGCCCGGGCCATAGACCAACGGAAGGCGGAGCACGGCCACGTGCATGCCGGTCCGTCTTCCCGTGGTGAGCACCAATTCTTCGGCGGCGAATTTAGCTTGTCCATAGGCAGTCGTAGGAATCGTTTTTGCGGTTTCATCGAGCTGCTCCGGTTTTCCCTCCCCCACGGCTTTGACGCTGCTGGCGTAGACGAAGCTCCGCACATTCGCCTCTTGCGCCGACCGCAACAGCCACCGCGTGCCCGACACCGACACGTTTTCGTGTCGCATGCGGTCCGTATCCGCGTCTTCGACCTCGGCATGGGCGTATCCCGCGAGGTGAAACACGGTGTCATATCCATCGCAAAGACCGCGCAACGATGACGGTTCCGTGAGATCGCCGCGGCGCAGATGTACGACGTCCCCTCGCCATAGTCCGCGGGCTCGCGCCGGATCCCGCGTGAGCACGCTCACCGCGACCTTTTCTTCGATCAAGGCGTTCACGAGGCGTCGTCCGATGAACCCCGATCCGCCGGTAACCAGCACCCGGTTCATGTAACGGGAAAATTCCTGATCAACCATTCACCGCAACGCGCTTGAGACTCGCGGCAACCCGGATCGCGGTTTTTCCGTCCCACAGGCGAGGCACGCTTCCCTTCGTCCATTTGCCGCGCATGATCTCCTCGAGCGCCGCCGCGACATCTTGCGGTCGGATCAAACGGTTAGTGCCCTGCGTCAACGTGATCGGACGTTCGGTATTTTCACGCAACGTCAGGCAGGGAATGCCGAGGTACGTCGTTTCCTCCTGAATTCCGCCCGAATCGGTCAGTGCGTAGGCGCAGTCAAACACGAGACTCATGAAATCCACGTATCCGACGGGGTCCAACGCGTGCACACCGGGCGCCCCGGCGAGCCGGTCCCACAACCCTTGCGCCTGCAGTTGCCGGCGGGTTCGCGGATGGATCGGAAACACGACGGGCATACGTCCGGCAGCGTCGGCGATAACGTGCACCAGCTGCGCAAGCCGTGCGGGATCGTCAACGTTGCTCGGTCGATGAAGCGTGATCACGCCGTAACCTCCGTGGGACAGGCCGAGCGAGCGCGCAAATTGACGCTTCTCGATGGCGGGCTGCATCATTTCGAGGGAATCGATCATGATGTTGCCGACGCACTCAATCGCCTCGACGGGTCGTCCTTCGCGTCGCAGGTTGGCGTCGGCGTCAGGCGACGGCGTCCACAGCAGATCCGCCAACGCATCCGTCACCAGACGATTGAGTTCCTCGGGCATCGTGCGGTCGCCGCTGCGCAATCCCGCCTCGAGGTGGGCCACCTTGATCCCGAGTTTGGTGGCGGCAATTGTGCAAGCAAGCGTCGAATTCACGTCGCCGACCACGATCGTCCAGTCAGGACGATCGGCGAGACAGGCCTTTTCGTACGCAACCATGACGCCCGCCGTATGCTCCGCGTGGCTGCCGCTGCCGACCCCGAGATGTCGGGCCGGTTCCGGCAATTCCAGGTCGCGAAAGAAAGCATCAGACATGTTGGCGTCATAGTGCTGGCCCGTATGCACCAAGCGGACGGAACACCACGAGGATTGGGCGCGCAATACCTTGTAAAGCGGTGCGACCTTCATGAAATTCGGGCGCGCCGCCGCGACAAGATCAACCTTGAGCACTTCGGTTTTCCTTCTGCGTTGGGGAAGTCATTTGGACGCCGGCGCCTCGGCCGCAGACGGCCAGCACATCCTCCGCCATCTCTTGCATAATGCGGGAACGGCGGTAGCGATCCAGGAAGTCGCTGCGGTCGGTGTGCCCCGACTGAAGGGTGGATAATGCGCGCACGCCGGCGGCGGCATCGCACGGTGGAAATATCGCCGTATTGCGTACGTTCGTCCGGAGAAACGTGGCGGCATGACCGGCCACTCCCGCCAGGATCGGCTTGCCGGTCGCCGCGTATTCAAAAATTTTCGACGGCAGGACTTTGCGAAAGGCGTCGAAATCGTTGAGATGCAGAAAAAGGTAATCGCTGCCGCGGTAGAGCTCGAGCAGCCGTGAGCGTTCGACCGGCGGCATCACCCGGACGCGATCTCCCAACCCCGCGCGTTCCACTGCATCCAGCAGCGCCTGCCGTCGACCGCCGTCCCCGACCAGCCAGATTTCGTAATCGGATCCCAGTCTTTGCGCCATTTCCGGAACGACATGATGCAGGCCCTGGCCTTCACCCATGTTGCCGGCATAAAGGATCACCCTCTTTCCGTCCGCGCGCGCTTGCCCGTGAAAATCCATGCCGAAGAACTCGTCATCGACGCCGTTCGTGAAAAACGAGAAATGCTGCCGTGGAAAGCGGCTAACGAAGTAATCGCGGAACCCTTCGGAAACCAGATTGACACGCGCGGCCTTTTCCACGGTGTAGCGTTCGATGGCACGCAACACCGGCATCAGCAACCACGAGCGGGACGGAGACAAAACGTCTTTGATCGTGTCGGTGAAGATGTCCCGGATGTCGAGATAAAGCGGGACGCGCGCGCGGCCGGCGCACACCGCGCCGAGGAAGGCGGTGAACAACCGGGACGAGGTGGCATAGACGAGATGGTAACGCCGCCCGCGGACATGCCGGAGCACCCCCCACGCGTACCGCATGAACGCCAGCGTCTGATCGAACATGCCGCTACGGTGCTCGAGCGTGGGAATACGATAAATACAAACACGGTTGCCGTGCTCGATTGGTGCGCATTCCTGCGCAAAGGAACGATAGCGATTGGGCATCGTCGTCAACACTTCAATGCAACCGCCGTCGCCCGCGGCGGCGAGCGTCTCGACAAAGGCCGTCGCGCGAAACGATCCGGCAGAGAGGTCCGGACGATAATAGAAACTCAGGACCAGAATGTTGAAGGAACAGCTCACTGTTCGATCAGATCCGCCACGCGAAAGCTTGCTTCCGTGACTTCAACCAATTCGTCAAACGGGATCGGCGAAGGACCCCCCGCTGTCACCGCGGATACAAACGCTTGAACGCACGCGGCGTTGCCCTTGTCCTGTCGCCACAGGCGCCAACGTGAAAATCCCGGCCAGCCGTAACCCGTCAGGCAGCGGTAGTTGTCGAGCTGGAGTATGCGCCCCGCACAAAACACCTCGAGCCGTTCCTTCGGGAAAGACTTGTGGCCGTTGGAAAGATAGTGCACCGTCCCGAGCGACCCGTCCGCGAAATTCATGGTGAAACTCGCCTTGTCCTGCGGAACCGCAATGCCGGAGGCGCGTCCGATCATGGCGGCCTGGATTCCCGCGATTGGCGCATTCGCGAGGAACCGCAAGAGATCTATGAAATGGCAACCCTCGCCGATGATGCGCCCGCCGCCCACGGCCGGATCCTGTGTCCAGTGGTCCGGTGGGATCTGTCCCGCGTTCACCGTCATCAGGAATACCTTCGGTTCGCGTACCGTCGACAGAAGCGCCTGCATTTTTTGAATCTGTGGCGCGAAACGGCGATTGAATCCCACCATGAGTCGCGGCATCGTCGCCAGCGCGTACGCCGACTTGATCTCGTCCAGCCCCGTGCGATCGATGGCAAGCGGTTTTTCGACGAAGACATTCTTGCCGGCCGCGAGCGCTTCACGGATGAGCGGGGCGTGGCTGTTGTGGCGCGTGGCGATCACCACCGTGTTGATTTTTCCGTCATGGAGAAGCGCCTCGGTGGCGGTCGTCGCCTCCTCGAATCCGAATTTTTTACCGGCGTGCGCACTGCTGACTCCCCCGCTCGACGCAACGGTTTTTAGGCGGACCCCGGCTTGCCGGAAGGCCGGAATCAGAACGGCGCTCGCGTAGTTGCCGGAGCCGATGAAACCCACGACCACGGGCGCACCAGACGGCGTGACATTCAGTTTAATGCTGGTTGCGCGCAGCGCCTGTTCCGTCTTCTCATCGGCGGCGGGGTACCCGAGCAGTATTCCCAGAGATGGCGCGCCGCTTGTTATGAGCGCATATGTCTGCGCTACCTCATCAAGTCGGAACCGGTGCGAGATAAGCCGCGCTGCGTCGACCCGCCTGGCGGCAAGCATATCGAGCACGGCTTCGAAATTGCGCTGCTCCGTCCAGCGCACGAAACCGAACGGGTAGTCATGTCCCTTTTCTTCATAGGCCGGGTCATAGCGTCCCGGTCCGTATGAACACGACACCTGGAATGTGAGCTCTTTTTCGTAGAAATCCGCGCGCGAAAGCGCAAGTCCGGTCACGCCGACGAGCACGATGCGCCCGCGCTTGCGGCACATCTGCGCCGCCTGGTGCACCGGTTCATTGCTCGAGGTGGAGGCGGTGATTAATACGCCATCGACGCCGCGCCCGCGCGAAAATGCCGTGGCCGCGGCGACCGGATCCTGGCCCGTGCTCAGGTCCACGGTCTCGGCGCCGAATTGCTTCGCCAGCGCGAGCTTTTCCCGATCCATGTCGATGCCGAGAACCCGGCAACCTTGGGCGCGCAGCAATTGCACCGACATGAGTCCGATCAGCCCCAGCCCGGTTACCACAAATGTCTCGCCAAGGGTCGGGCTTCCGAGGCGCATCCCCTGCAACGCGATTGCGCCGATGACCGTGAAAGCCGCGTCCTCGTCGCTGACGTCATCCGGGATTCTGGCGCAAAGATTCTTGGGCACGCACACGACTTCGGCATGCGGGCCGTTCGACACCACTCTGTCTCCGGCAACGAATCCACTGACGCCGGCGCCGACTTCCATCACGACCCCGACGTTGCAATAGCCGAGCGGCAGCAGCGTATCCAGGCGGTTGCGCACCGCCTGGATGGTCGGCAACAAGCCGTCCGTGCGGATCTTGTCGAGCACCGCGAGCACACGGTCCGGTTGACGCCGGGCTTTCTGGAAAAGACTCGCCTTGCCGAACTCGACGAGCATCCGTTCGGTACCGGCCGATACCAAGCTGACACGCGTGCGTATCAGGACGTGCCCCGGTTTCACCCGTGGGCAAGGAATGTCGACCAGCTGCGTGTCGCCGTTTTTGAGGTTTTGCATCACCTGTTTCATAGGTCTCTAGTCAGATTGTCATCAATTATTGATTCGTTTTCGACGCACTATCGCAGAAGACGCGATCGCGGCGCTGCACAACGCTCACGCTACCGATATGCGCCCGATGCTGGCGCTGACCGTCGCGCGGTCGAGAAACGTCCGGCACCACAGCTCGATGCAGATGAGCGCGAAAACCGTGTACGCGGCGTCGACTCGGCCCGCCCGATCCGCCTCGACCAGGTTGCGCACTTCCGAGGGATCGAACAACCCCCGCGACCGCAGCGAGTGTTCGGATAGTACGTTCTCGACCACGTCCCGCAGCTCGTGTCGCAGCCAGCGCCTCAGCGGCGCGCCAAATCCGGTTTTGGGGCGGTAGATCACGTCCTGGGGGAGGATTCCTTCCATCGCCCGCTTGAACACCCACTTACCCACTTTGCCGCGCTGCTTGAATGCCAGCGGCAGACGCGCGGCCAGCGCCACCAGCGCCGGGTCAAGCAACGGCACGCGCACCTCGACGCCGGCGGCCATGCTCATCTTGTCGGTGTAATTCAGATTGTGATCGGCGAGGAAATGTTTGCCTTCGAGATAGAGCATGCGATTGAGAGCGGGTGTCGTGGGCGCCAACTTGGCCAATGTCGCCAGCAGCGGTGCCGCCGGCGTAGCGTCCCTTAAACTGCCGGCAAGGGCCGGGCCGTACAACCGGGTGACGGCGGCCGGGCCGATCCAGTAGAAATAACTGGCAATGCGCTCCTGCTCCGGTAAATCGATGTAACGCAACGCGCGCGCCACGCGTCGAAGCAACGGCGTCAGCGGAGGGAGTCCGGATGAGATCCGGCTCAAACCACGCCGCAACGCCGCCGGCAACCAAGTCAGATACCGTTCCTGCTGCAGTGCGTAATGACGGCGATAACCGGTGAACAAGTCGTCCCCGCCGGTGCCGGCGAGCAGCACCTTGATTCCCATTTCACGCGCGAGTCGGCTGATGAAAAGCACGTGGAGCGGCGCCGGGTCGGCCTGCGGTTCGTCCAGGTGGTAGATCATGTTCTGAAGATCCTCGATCATCTCCGGGCCGGCGTACACGACGTGCAGGTCGACGCCGAGGTGCTCCGCCACCCGCCGCGCATACGGCAGGTCGTCGACCATCCCCTCCCAACCATCCGTCGCGCCGCGCAAACCGATCGTGAAGCATGGCAACTGCCCCGAACCGCTGTAATCCTTCGCCATCGCCACGACCGCGCTGGAATCCAGTCCCCCCGAAAGAAATGCGCCGACCGGCACGTCCGCGACCATTTGACTCTCGACCGACGCCCTGAGCGTGGTACGCAACGCAGCCACGGCATCCGCCTCGGACAGCTGCGCTATCGGCTGGTTATAAGGCAGGTCGTAATATTGCCAGCGATTCGTCACGCGCGCCTCGCGCAAGCGCAGGGCGTGTCCCGGTTCGAGCTTCTGCACGTGGCGCAGCATGGTGTGCGGAGCCGGGCACCACAGGTAGGTGAGATAGTATTGGATCGCCTGGGGGTCGAGCTCGCGGCTCAAGCCCGGCTCGGCGAGCAGGGCCTTGAGCTCGCTGGCGAATATCACACCACGGTCGTATTGCGCGTAGTAGAGCGGTTTGACGCCGACGCCATCGCGCGCCAGGAGCAAGCTGGCGTCGCGCGTGTCCCAGATCGCAAACGCAAAGATGCCGTCCAATCGCGACAACATCGCCTCGCCCTCGTGCAGGTAGAGGTTTATCAACACCTCCGTATCCGACAGGCCCTTGAAGCGGTACCCGGCCTCGACCAGCTCGTTGCGCAGCTGACGATAGTTGTAGATTTCGCCGTTGAACACGATGGCGACCGTGCCGGTGGCATCCCACATCGGCTGGTGTCCGCCGGGCGACAGATCGATGATCGACAATCGCCGGTGCGACAATCCGACGCCGTGATCGCGGATCCACAGGGTACCTGAATCATCCGGTCCGCGATGGGCCAGCAGACCGCCCATGCGATCGAGCAGGTCAGGATCGAAGCGCCCGAAGAATCCGGCTATGCCGCACATGATTTGTCTTCCGCAATCATTCCAGTTCCGCCGCCGTCTCGCTCAGCGGGATGCCCCAGTCGCCCCGCGCGATAATTCGGGCGGTTCCCCCGCCCCGCCGAGCCGCTGCAACAACCCGGACGCATCGAGAAGTCCGAGTGCATGGCTTTCGACGCCGAGATATCGCTTGACGGCGCGCGCGATCGACAGCGGCGAATCCGGGTCGAATGATTCCTCGGGGTCGATGAGTTCACGCACATAGTCGAGCTCGGCCGCGAGGATCGGCAACCCGGCCCAGCGGGCCTCGATCAGCGGCAGGCCAAGCGACTCGAACAACGATGGATAGACCAACGCGCCGGCCTGCCCGTAGAGCGCGCCGATCTCGCCGTCGGGAATCGTACCGAGATTTATAATACGCAGGCGGTGCTGCGTGCCCACCTGCTCAATCCATTGGCAGAGCGCGGCGTGGTGCCGAGGGGAGACTGTGAGGCACAACACCGGGCGCAGGTCCTCGGCAGCCAACAAACGCCATGCCTCGACGAGGTTGCGGTGGTTCTTGTGCGCCTCGCCCGAGGCGACATAAAGAAAATCATATTTCACGCTCTCGCGCCGCGGCGCCGCCGCAAGACGACGTTGATAAGCCTGAGGACGCCCCGCAAAAGCGGCGGTCATGATCGGCGTTTGTTCGCCCAGCCGCGAACGCAGCAAACGCTCCATTAACGCGGTCTGCACGACGAAGCCATGAGCATGCGTCGCGCCGAGCTGCAACCAAAGACGTTCGATCCAGGTTCGCAACCGGACCCAGGCTGATAATCCCTCAAGCCTGACGGGTTCGACGGCATAACGGTTCTGTATCAGAACGTATACGGTTCCGCGGCAGCGAAACAGCGGCGGCAGGTTGCCGAAACACAGCACGAGGTCATCCATGCGCGTCGTTCGCGCCAGTTCCCACTCGCCCCGCAACCGCGACGTGATGCGCGGGGCGATTCTCCTGATCTCGACGCCTTGCTGCAATTCCACTGGCAGATCGAGACGCGAGTCGAGAAACGCAATCGTGGGCAGATAATTCGCTGCCGCGCGCAGAACGGCCTGCAGCAATATCCGCCCGCCGCCGTGGTGGACATTGGTGGCATGGAGGATGAGACGTTTTGGCCTTTTGTCTGACATGGCTGCCGCCGGCTGCCTCAGTCCAAGCGCGTGCCGGCGTCGGCTGCACGCGGTGTCCGAGTTTCACGATCCGGGCGAAATCTCGTCTCAGGTTTTACAAGCATTGCATCGTACATCGGGGCAATCGCCTCGACATCGAATCGGCGCGACCATTCCTCTCTCGCCTTGCCGGCCGTTTCCTCGTCGATATTTCTCGCGACGAACTCGACGAGCCGCGCATACATCGCGTCATCCGGCTCGCCGTCCCGCCGGCACAGGGACAGTGCCCACGGATACTCACGCAGGAATCTGGTCGAGGCGTCCTCCGGGATCATCGCGATATTAAGGATGCGTTTTCCGGCGCTGACGTACTCCACGAGCTTGCTCGGCAACTGATAGGACGTGGCGTTACCGATATTGACGAGAATGTCGGCCTCGCGCATGGCCTGCCGCGCCATCGCGGGCGGCACGCGCCCGTGCACGACCAGCGCCTGGCCCAGCAGGGTTTCATAGGGAGTGAAACTGCGTTCGCAGTCCTCGATCTGCCCGAAGAAGTGCAGCTCGAGGCGCTCGCCGAATGCCTCATGCCGCAACCGTGCGAACAGGCGGAGCAAGAAATCCGGGCTGCGAATTGCGCGATACAACGTACCGATAAAGACCAGTCTTATCTTTTCGTCGCGCGGCAACACGGCGCCGGGGGCGGCTGATGCGTGCCGTGACAGCAGCGGCGGAATAACGACGATCCTGGCGGCGGATTCGGGAAACATGGCGGCGTACCGGTCGCGGGTGCCCTCAGTCGTTACCGAGATCGCATCGGCCGTGGAAAATATCCGGCGTTCGGTCGCGACGTTGAGCCGTGCATACAGCATCTGATTGTTTGGCGGTGTCTGGTCCATAAAACAAAACGGGTCACCCACGTCGACCAGCCACGTCAACGCCGGGTATCGCCGCTTCACCCAATACCCCGCCAAGTGCGCACTGAACGGCAAAGAAACCGTGATCATCGCGTCGTAGCGCTTTTCCGCCAAACACCGGCGCGTCTGCCGGCGCGCGGCGAAATACCACGGCACGGCGTAATCCGGCCAATAGACAAGCTTCCAGGTATGATCGTGAATCCGCTTTGCGATCCGCCGCAGCGCGTCGTCTTGTCGGCGGCCGACGTGACCGCTTTGCGCATCGCGCGGCACGCGATTTCCCGTCCCTTGCGAAAACAGCATCCGCGCCCGCTCAAATAGCGCGCCGCCCACGCGGAATACATTGACGCCCCCGAGCGACTCTTTTCGGGCAGCGCCCGGAAACCAAGCCGCGACCACGTCGACCTGGTGTCCCTGTTTCGCCCAATAACCGGCGATTTCGCTCCAGCGAAGCGCCCGCGGGTTCACCGCCGGGGAATAGGAATATGTGATCAGGAGTATACGCAAGCAATCAACCCGGCGCGCGCTCGTCAGCAGCGAGCCTGAATTCCGTATCCCGGAGAAAACGGGAGCGTCGGTTCGATCGCGGCGGTAATCGCGCGTGCGGCCGGCGACGCCAGGATGGCTTCGCCATCCAGCCAATCGACGACTTCGGCTCCCGTCTCCGTCAGCCGCACCAGCCGGTGCAACGGATGTGTGTACCCGACATGCCGCCCCCAGAAACCAGCGTCGCCGAAAAACAGGCATTGAGCGCCGGGGTCGGCGCCGAGACGAAAGAGGCCATGCCGTAACGACGCCGGCTCACTGCCGTCGGCGAGTCGCGGCGCGAAGTGCGCGCGCACCGAGCGATAGGCATCACGGCGTTCCGGAAGCGGGCTGTACAGATACGTCCCCGGATCGCAAATCCAGTCGACGCCGTCGACATTGAGCTCAATGGCCAGCTGATCGTTGTGCGCGTGCGCTCCGTGACCATACAACCCGATGGGGCCGCAGCGCACCGCGAGAAACACCCGCCGCGATCGGAAGATATACAGGCCAAAGCGGGGGTAAGCGAAGAGCACGCGGCCGTCCCACACGCCGTCGCCCGGAATGACGATCGCGACGGATTGCTTTCGTTCCCGTTTCGCCGCCGCAGCTTCGCGAAGAGCCCGATCCCACTCCGTGGCCCCGCCGGTTCGCACCGATTCGGCGCCGGCGGCGGCACCCTCCGCCCGGCGGTAGGAACCGACGTGTTGTCGTCGGCTCAGGGCGCGGAGAATCTCATCCTCGACACCGCCGGCCGCGAACGCTGAAAAACCGGCGTTCGCGAAGAACACATTCGCCGCTGCAGTCAGGTGGCGATGATCCAGATGCGATTCCTGCCAGCAGGGCGCGTCGTCGGCTGATGCACCGTCACCGCCTTTGCCCCCGCCGGCGGCGATACGGACGTAGGCAGCGGCGATCTTGGCGAACCGCCCGCTGTCGTTGTCGCCCACCTGCACCACCCGGCCATCCGGCTTGGTCGCGTGCATCGTGAACTCCGCCATGCGCTCCAGGCGCTCGAAGTACCAGGCGGGGAAACACGCCGAACCGTCGGCGGTTCCTACGGATGGCTCGCCGTCGATATGCAGCGGCGCCGGCATCAGGCCCGGGCGGACCTTGATCAGCCGGTGATCGTAAGTCCGCAACGCGGCCAGCGCTTCACCGGGAAGCCCGAGCACGAGGGCGGTGGCGTAAACAACCATCTCCGCGGAGAGGCGATGATAACAAGTCGATGCCTCGAAATTGGCGCCGTCCTCGGAAAACTGCGAGTCCACTTCGCGTACCAGCTCTTGCAGCGCAAAGGCGAACCACGCGTCGCTCGCGGTCGTGCGTGGCAGATAAACGCCGACAAACAGCAGTCCCACGATATGCGCCAGATAATGATTGCCGCGCTGCCCGGCTGGCCATTCGAAATTCCCGGCGATATGACGCCCGTGCTCATGAATGCTGCGCCGGAAGACGGCTTCGAACTCACGGTCGAACGTGGCGCCCTGTACGCGCAACAGGTCGTAGGCGAGAAGCCAGTTGGCCGCGCGGATCGCGACATCCATGGTGCCGCGCCAGTTCACGCCGAACCGCGGCGGATTGGTGGCGATGAAATCCAGCACCTGGTTGCGAAACTCGCGGCGGTACGCGGCCGCGCTTTCGCGGGCCGCGATACCGGACGCGACCGCAAGCTGCGGCAGATGTTGCATGCGCGCCAGCTCCCAAGGGACCTTGATGTCGACGCCAGGCAAATGTCCGTAGGGAACCATCAGGTACCAACTCCGTTCCGACCATCGGTAGCCGGACTTGAAATCGAGCTGCCAGTCGATCGGCGTATACTCCGGATCCACCAGACGCCAGATACGCCGGGATTCCGCAAGATTCGCCCCATTGATGCGGGCCTCCAGCCAATGACCTTCCGGGTCGGCGACGATAGGTTCCTGTGGTCCATAGACATACCCTTCCAAGCCCCGGCATGTCATGCCGTGCCGCACCTGCGTCCAATCGGAGCCCAGCAGGTCGAAACGATGCTCGAGGTAATTTCGACAGACGTCCGTCAACCACTCCGGTTTGCTCAGCGACAAGGCGGAAAGATCGATACCGGTCAGGTGCCGCCTGATCTCGCCCGCCGGACCGTCGGAAGCGAAGCTCGAGTACAGTCGGTCACGACACCAGCGCGAGCTGTCGCGCAACGCGCGCTCTCCGACCGTCGCCGCTTTCCGCAACAGCAGCCGCGGCGGCAATTCGAAGGCGCGTTTAATCCACCACACCGGTCCGTCTTCCCGGAGTTACGCCTGCTGCGAAAGCCCGAGGCATCGCCGATTCACGTAACGGTGCAGGCGCCCCCAAAGCCCGTTCGCCCACGGGGTCACATTCATGTCCGGCGAACCCCTCTGCAACAGGAACATCCAGTCGCTGCTGAGCGACGCGGGCAACTTGTCGGCGACGGCGGCGTTCCAGGCGATCGACCGCTCGCCGTGCAGCAGATTGTCCAGCATGAATCCGCACAGAAAAGTGCGCGACTGGAAGCGCTGAACCGTGAAGCCGGCGCGGATCAGGAGTCGATTCAGTCCCCGGTATGAAAAAAAATTGACGTGCGGGCTCACGGCCAGCGTGATGGGCACTTCCGCAGTCGACACCGGCGGCTTCGCGAGCATACGCTTAACGGACCGCAAGAGCGCATAAAGCCGGCTTAATCGCAGAAGTCCCTCAATCAGCGACATAATCTCGTACGGCCCGTATCCGTTGGGAACCGTCAATATCACTCGTCCGTTCTCGCTGAGTCTCCGGCCAATCCAGCGCACGAACGCATCGGGGTTTTCAACGTGCTCAAGCACCTCGGATGCGATGATCAGCTCGAACCTGTGGTCATCATCGAGTTCATCGCTGTGAATGAAAACGACATTGGCGGGATGTTCGCTGCTTCGAGCGTGCATGATACTTGCCCAGTCGCTGTCCATCGCGGTGATTCTGACGTCAGGGTGCCGGTCAGCGAGAGCCAGCGAAACAAGGCCCACTCCGCATCCCAGGTCGAGAATCTGCCGCGGGCGGACCATGCCGATCGCCTCCTCGATGAACCGCAGGCGCTTGCGCGTGCCGTAGCTGTCATCGCGCGGCTCAGGGGTGTTCATCAGGAACGGGGCGGGCCTGTTCGGTACTGGCGCCTCCGGACGCTCCATGGTATTCCGCTACTTGACCGCACGAACGGTGATAAACCAGCCCCACTCGTCCGGGAAGAAACGGCTTAGCCACCTCGGCCACTTTTCCGTGTCGTAGGACGTGATCACCGCGCGGATATCGCGGCCACGAAACTTCCCGAACAGATCGTGAACTTCTGAGTGCGTATAGGCCTTGGTGCCTATGCTCTCGACGTGCCGCCATACGACATCGCCGAAATTCCGCCACGGCTTTCCGCGCAGCAACGCGTGCTTCACCCATTTCCTGAAAACCAGCGGCGAGTGCCGACCGTACACCATGCCGACGAACACGCCGCCGGGGTTGAGCACGCGGTGGATTTCCCTGACGATATCCTCGGGCCGTTCGGAGTGATGAATGACGCCCCACGAATAAACCAGATCGAAGGATTCGTCGGCGAACGGTAATTTCTCGGCGTCGATCCGCTGCAGCACGGAGCTGAAACCGTACATCGCAAGATGCTGCCGCGTTGTTTCAATGGCCGCTTCAGTCAGATCGACGCCATGGCACTGGCATCCGGCGCGCGCCCACTGCAGGTGGTCGGTGCCGGCGCCGACGCCCACTTCCAGTATCTTCTTGCCATGATGCCGCGTGAACTGCGCGACCGAGTGTATGAACGGCTCGACCCGGTAGCGATGCTCCTCGATGCGATCGAACCACTCGCGCGTACCCTCGGCCACGTCACCCACGATGTCCGATCCCGTGCCGCAGGGTTCCTGTTCCCAGAAGGCCCGCACCTTGTCGTTCAATCTTGTGGCTGCTCTATTGCTATCTCTAGTCATACCTAACGTCACTAACTGTACAGTCGAACGCCACGAACCGCGTCCCGTATCTGCGAAATAGATCGCTCGACCAGCGAAAAGAGGACGAACGCAAGAATCATGCTCACGACACAGGCCACAAAAAATCCGGCCAGTTGCGGTCTAATACCTATGCTGCTTACGAGCGAAATCACAGCTATGTGTATTAGATACAGAAAATACGTGGCATTACCGAGTGATTTATCAAGATGAAGGTCGCCTCGCTCGGGTCCGAACCACAAGAGGTACGCGAAAACACAGGAAAAGAACAGAAGCAGAACTACGGGTCCCACGATATTTGCCCCCTGTGGATTCCGTGCTTCGTAGCTCACGAAGGCATGAATCGAAAGTACGACGGCGACAGCAATCAGGGGTAACGCCCACTTCTGGAAATGCTGCACACGAAGATAGTATGTCCAAATACCCGCGACGAAATACGGCGCGAACTGCAAGGCTCCGTAAAACCGGTTATAAGCACCTAGCGCATGAACAAACGCATATCCGATAAGACTCACTGCCGAAAACCCGAGCAGAACCTCCCGTTTTCGTCCTGTTCTCGAGATAAAAAAGAAACAAAGGGCCGCTGCAAGGTAAAATTGCAATTCCACAATAACCGCCCAAGTGATTGAAATCGCCGAATATGTCGTCAGTCTCACAATTTGTCCAAACATGAGAACATTCCCTATCACGCCATTAATCGTCTGGAACTCCGGGTTTAACCCGCCTGTCAACCAATAAACCGTCACCGTAAACGCCAATGCATTCCAATAGGGCGAATAAATCTTGAAAAACCTGTTCGCGAGAGACCTGCCGATACGCCCTGGATAGAACTCTTCGAGCGCTTCCGTGATTACGAAACCAGAAAGAACAAAGAACAGGAATACGCCGACGTTGCCGAGTGACAACCGCCTTAACCATTCGGCTTGTGGAAGCAAATCAAGCGCATGACTCACCAGAACGAGCGTAGCCAAAGCGAACCTGAACCCGCCCAAAGGACGATATTGCGCTGCCGCCGTTCTGTCTACAGTGGATCTGGACGTTGTCTCGTGAGCAGTCACTGGTGCGACACGGTGCAGTCCCGCAATGCCATCTGGAAACGCACGCGTACACTCTGCGCGTCGTGTTGTTTCGCCGCTGTCTGCCGCGCTGAACGCGACAACCGTTCCCGCAGAGCAGGTTCGGCCGCCAGCTGGCGGATGCCAGCCATGAGACGCTGCACCCCTCTTTCGCTCACGACGTAGCCCCAGCCGGATGCGCGCGCGTACCGAGTCTGCGCGATGTCCGGCGGCGCGTAGACCAGGATAGGCGTTCCGGAACACAGGTAGGCCGGAATCTTCGTCGGCATCGATAGCCGGATATAACGCACTGTGTCATCGTCGAAGTTGACCGGCAGGAATAATATGTCCGCCGTCCCCAGCCGGTGGAACAGATCTTCGTCCGCGATGACGGCATCATGCACCCGGATCGCGGAATCGATGGCGAGGCGATCCCGCACGGCACCCGTCTGGAATGCCGGGCTATGGATATCGAAGACGATGTCCACCCCCTCTCGTCGCAGCGCCTTCACCGCCTGGCAACAGTCCATGAGGCTGGCAAGCTGCGCGTCGGGAAGTACCGAGCCGATGTAGAGCAATTTGACGGCACCGCGAATCGTCACGTCCGATTTAGTCAATGACCGCCACTTTTCCATGTCGACCGGATTCTGGAACGGGAGGAACGGAGCCCCGTAACGGCGCTCGTACTCTTGCGCCATCTCATCGCCGATGCACATCCTGGCCTTGGCAACGGTGACGAGATGACGCAGCGACCGCTCCATCCGCAGGCGCGGGATCCATGAAAACAGTCCGCCGCGGTAAGCGACGGCGGGCCAGTCGTCCATGATATGCACGACCAGGCCCAGGCCGAACCGCCGGCGCAATGCTTCGGTCAGATCCATCATGGCATTCGTGCCCAAGATCGTGTACAGCACCTGCGGCTTGAACTCCGCGACCCAGTCTTCTAGACGAGGCGTCAGCTCCCCGACGTCGGGCAGCGCGTTTCCGAACAGCATGACTTTTATCACCCTGAGCGCACGGGTAATCACGCCCACATGCGCGCCGCCGCCACCCGATTCAGCGGCGGCCAGGCCCGCCATCCGCTCTAGATACCGGAATGGTCCCCATTTGTGCACTTCGGCGCGAGTCAGGAGAAAGTACCGGGAACAGACATCCATCGAAACCGGGACCGTATCATTGTGTACGGTCGCGATCCGCTCCCTGGGCCATCCGGAAAACAGGTTGGAAAAGGTCACCCCGCCACCGGTAAACCGGTTGAACGCCGATGAAGTCAGGAACAAGACCCGGGGGCAATCCCCTGTTGCGCTGACCATGCCGGGCTATGCAACAACCCAGGTTAAATTGCTGGTGCCCCGAAGCAGCTTTCTCCCGTGATGGTAGAGCAACCGCGGCCGGCGCGCGAAAGAGTCTATCCCCCAACGCGAGTCGCCCCCCGCCCGGCGAACGCGATCAATGCACCGGGCAAGCCGTCGGACATAAGGACGATAGATGTGTTCGACGACTTCTTCGCGGAGCCTCCGGTTACCGCTGTACATATCGTGCAGGGACCTGCCGTGAATCCGGAAACCCTGAAAGTGAAACAGCAGGAGCGCTTCATCGTCCACTTCCACCCTCCCGCCTCTGGTCGTGACCGTGTAGTTGTCGATATTCCACGGCGCGGCGTTGAGCCCCTTTATCTCCGGGACTACGCCGCCGAACAGTCTCGGCAGGTCGTCGAGGTATTTTTGATCGGCATACTTGTCCGGCGCGGGCACGGATCCGCACCATTCCAGGCAGCGCGCCATCCACCAGCCGAGCGCCTCGCGGCCCGGCGTCGAGTTCCGAAACGCGACGTAGCCGGCGTTGTAGTTGCCCACGGGCGCCCGGTACGATTCGAACTCCGGACTGAACCGATGAGGCGTCACGAGATAATCCATGTCCCGCGAGAGCGCGCGGTTGGCGTCGCCGAAAAACATCATGTCCGAATCCAGGTAGACCGCCCAGTCCAGCCCCGGCCGCTCCTTCAGGCTGTGGAGAAGGATCGCGGGCTTGCTGCTCCAGCAATACTCCGCCATGGAGCGTGTTTGACGCGTCGCGCGGAGTTCATCCGTCGCGAACTGGTCGTGCGGCACAATCACGGCGCGCTCGGGCGCCAACCGCTCGAGAACGCGCACCGATTCCTGGTCCATGCAGTAAAATCCGAAATCGCCGCCCGGAACAAGCTCGCGCCAGGAATCATAGAGACATAATGCGCGGGCGAGGAAATTTTTGTCGAGAGTCGTGGCGTAGCGGGTCGACAAACCGACAATCGGCGACCGGGGTGTGCTGCGGTTCATATCCGCTTTTTCCGAAACATCGCGATCGCGTATGCCGACATGGAAATCACCGGCTCGCTAGGGTTCCCGCGAACCGTGCGTCATGCTGGAAACATCCATGCGCGAACGGGAGAGCCAACGCCAGGCGGTATCCACCATCCCGTCGATCGCAACATGTCGTGGCGTCCAACCCAGCTCCTTGCCGGCGCGGGTCGGGTCTGCAACGAGCACCGGAGGATCACCGTCTCGTCGCGGCAGTTCGCGTTTTCCGATCTTCCGTCCTGTGACGTGCTCGGCGGCGGCGATCACTTCCCTGACGGAATAGCCGCGGCCGACCCCAAGATTGAGCGCAACTGATTCGCCGCCGCGCATCAGGCGCTCGAGCGCCCGCACGTGAGCCTGCGCTAGATCCGTCACATGGATATAGTCGCGGATGGCGGTGCCGTCGGGCGTCGGATAGTCGGTGCCGTAGATGTCGACGCACTCGCGGATCCCCAGCGCGGTTTCCAGTACCCTTGGAATGAGATGCGTCTCCGGATCGTGCTGCTCGCCGATCTCCCCGTCCTCATCGGCGCCGGCGGCGTTGAAGTAGCGAAGCGCGGCGTATTTCAAACCCTGGGCCCGCGCGAGATCGGACAGCATCCGCTCGACCACCAGCTTGGTGAAGCCGTAGGGATTTATCGGATCCTGCTTGTGCGTTTCGGCAATACGCTCGGTTACCGGAACTCCATACGTCGCGCAACTGCTGGAGAAAATAATCTTGTCGACGCCGTGATCCATCATCGCATCGAGAAGATTCAAGCTGCCGGATACGTTGTTGCGGTAGTACTTGCGTGGATTCTCGACCGACTCGCCGACGTACGCATAAGCCGCGAAGTGCATAACTGCGTGTGGCCTGTGGCTTCTGAAAATCTGTTCCAGTGACCGCCTATCGAGTATGTCGCCTTCAACAAAAGGACCCCATTTGACCGCCGAGCGATGCCCGAATACCAGATTGTCGTAAGCAATGGGCGTGTAGCCGGCGGCCGCCAGCGCTTTACAGGCGTGACTTCCAACGTAGCCAGCGCCTCCCGTCACTAGTATCGAATCTGCCACTCGCCCTCCGTATTTGGCAAAATGAACAATGCGTCGAGCCACGTCCCGGATCTCGCGGTCCAGGCAAATTGTCCCAGGTGATCCGATCGCAAATAAATGGATTGCTGCACGGATTTGTTGTTCATGAATTCACGACTCTGACGACACTGGACACTTCCCCTTCATCAGCACCATATATGCAGTCCGCCGCCTGACTCTCGGTCAACCAACGCACCCAATATTGCGTTGTTGGCGCATCAAAAATCTCTTCTCGGTTGGTCGCCATGATGCGGGGTCTGCCATTAAGAGGATGAAACACATTTTTGTCCTTGCAATATTCCAGTTTGAATGTGCCGAACCGATACGGTTTTTCCCATAACAGCCAGTATGCATAACGCACGGCGCGTTCCTTTTCTTCCGCGCTCGCCGGCGGGAGTTTCTCAATACCAAGGAGGATGTTTTCGTACTCCGCAATCGTCGTCGGAGACGTCGTGAAACCACGCGACGAATAATGGCCGCTGCCTGCCGTCACCACACGCTTTCCGAGCGCTGCCATCTCGATGCCGACCGTGCCACGCACGGTTACACAATAGTCACCGATTTGAAACAAAGACCAAGTACTGATTTCCGTGTCTGGCAGCAGCAACCGCAGGTGCGGCGCCAGCGTTATTCCCGCTTCCTCCAGTGCTACAAGCTCCGAGTAACGAGCGTTTACGACTCCGTCGGCTTCAAGCCTCCACACATTCACGGGGTGCAGCTTGATGACCCAGTTGACCGACGGGTTGCTGTTAGCCAGCTTGATTGTTTCAACGAACCAGCGTTGATAGTCGAAGTACAGGTTGTCTCCATAGAAAAACGTAGCATCCCAGAATATGTGCGCAAAAATGATGGCTGTCTTCTTGGACGCATCCAAGCCAAGTCGCTCAGCGATCTCTTCGCGAGAAAACATTCGTGTCAGGTGCTGAAGCCGCTGAAAATTGAACCAAGTGCGTGAAGCGTAACAACCCTCCCAGTGCTTTAGGAGGCGCTGCGTCTCGTGCTCTCCGAAAGGTTGACGTAGCGCACGTGTCCAGGACTCCGGCGACAATGAATAAGGGTGGTCGGTGCGCGTATCCAGCGAATAGGCTTTGTACACCTTCGCGTCATCCTGGTGGGACGCGACGTACTGCACTACCCGCCGGCCACGCTGCAGTGCCAAATCGAAAAACTCGCCGAATGGCGTATAGCCACGCTCGATCATCAGTACAACCGCCGCATTCTCGCGATTGAGCACGGCACGCGCTCCCCGCGCGGCGGACAGAGATTGTGCTATGTGCTCAATAAGGGCGGTCCTATGGCGCTCCAAATGCACGGTACCCGAACGCGTGGTCCGCATAAACCATGACAATGCATGCCTGCCGACAGCAACGCCTTCATGCTCTAGCGATACGAGATCCTCTGGACACCGTACGGTGTCGACCAATCCAACCGCTGCCCGCCGATCTGCCTCGCTCGGCCCGATATCATAGTCGTCCCAATACACGACACGCGACACGGTCAATAGCCGCAGGTAGCGAGCCGTAGTCGGGTTACGCGTGATCAGAAAAACAGGTCGGTAACCTTGCCAAGCAAGCATGGCGCCGTAGATCAATTCCTCTTTCAAGGCCGGGATGAATCCGTGGGTGCTATGGATCAGGACCTCGCCACGCCAGCTCCCAGCTCTCTCTTGCACAGCTTCGAACAACCACGCGGCTTCCCTTCTGAATCGAATCCAATCCACGAGGTATCTCCACTGTCGGCGTGGATGGACAAGTAACCGTATCAGTTCTTGTATCGACTCAGGGAGCGAGTGAAATGCGTTTCTTAACCTTGTGAGCATCTTATCCACGCAACAAACCCGCGAGCGCGGCTTTCGTATTGCTGTCGACTGCCATGACTAGTAGGTGCTTTCCTTATCCAGCAATTTTTTGTCGATGGTGACATCGCGCATCACCCGGCAGATCCTCTCTCCGCTTCGGCCGTCACCGTACGGATTGACTGCTCGCGAACAAACCACCCGGAACTCCTGGTCCGTGAGCGTTTGTTGAATCGCCGACGCGATATCCGATCGCGCATAGCCGCAATTAATGATATTGGCGGCCTGAGGTCTTCCTCGCTGCCGATTTCCTATATTAACCACCGGCACCTTGAAGCTCGGCGCTTCGAGAATTCCACTCGAGGAATTGCCGACCAGCACGGCACAGTTAGCCAATAATGTCAGATACGCTTCTCTCTCGACGTTTTCGAGTACGGCGATCTGTTCCGATCGTCTGTATCGCTCGAGCACACTCAATATATCCTCGTAACCCTGATCGGAATTAGGATAAATCCAATAGATCGGTAGTCCGGTTCCCAGGCAGGCTTCGATAGTAGCCTCCATCTGCTCGGCTGCCTCGTTGCTCTCGACAAGCACGGGGTGTTGAACGAGCAGTATGTATCGACCTTTGACGTCGAGCGGACGTCCGTTGATGTCGACGTTATCCGCCCGATAGTCGCGGCCAACAATATTGTCGAGCTGCGGGGCGCCGACGTTGAATATCCTGAATTCCTGTTCGCCCATGCGTCGCAGGCGATTGGCTGAGTCCTCGCAAGACGCCAGGTGGATATGGGCAAGCTTGCCAATGGCGTAACGCGCCGCATCATCGATATGGCCCGACTTGTCGCCAGCCTGGATATGAGCGATTGGCAAGCCCATGTACGCCGCCGCGGCACAGCAACCGAATGTCTCAATTCGATCCCCCGACAGCAACAGGATGTCCGGCTTGAGATTCTCAAAGACCTTCGCATACCCGGCTATCGCGTGACCGAGGGCGGATGACCACGCGCTACGGCTCTTGTCAGCGGCGTGCATCGGCACCGTGGCGTCAATCGGGAAACCGTCGCCGCGGATCAGCTCGACACTGTTCCCCAGTTCGGGAACGAGGTGCATACCCGTGACGAGCGTTACCAGCTCCAGCTCCGGGAACGCCCGCATCGCCAGCATGACATTCTTGGAGTAGCCGTACGTCGCGCGCGACTCGAGCGTGACGACAATCCGGCGGCGCGCCATTCAGTTGATTTCCTGCCAGAGGATTTGACGGTCCTTTCTGATGTCGACTTTTGCCGCTTTTCCGATCACTTTATCGAGATCCTTGGCGGGGATCGCTCCGTTTCCCGGGCTTGGCCGTTTCACCCAGACCTTGTCCTTCGTGATGACTTCGCCCTGCTTGATATCGCACATGGATACGACGCTCTCCCGCGCCCACGCTATGATCGGTTTCTCCTCGGGAAAGATTTCACGCTTGTCGCCCCGCGCTTCAAAAACGGCGCGGCATCCTTTCACCAGCTCGCCGAGTTCGTACGGCTCCAGCGATACTGCATGGTCGGGACCCTTCTGCAATTTGCTCAGGGTATAGTGCTTCTCGATCACGCACGCCCCCAAGGCCACGGCGCCGAGGGCGGTATAGATGCCCAGGCTATGGTCCGATAAACCGACCGGAACGTCGAAGAGTTGACGGTAGCGCGAGACGTTACCGAGGTTTACGCGGTTGTACGGACAGGGATACGCAGAGACGCAATGCGTCAACACAAACGGGACTTTCATCGCCTTCAACAAGTCGACGGTCTCTTTGATTTCCTCCACCAGCGCCATCCCGGTCGACACGATCATCGGGCGCCCCTTTGCCGCGATATGCCGCTGCAGTGGCAGGTTCGTCAGCTCGCCGGAACCGGTCTTAAATGCGATTACGCCCATCTCGTCCAGGATATCGGCGGCGGCGGCGGAAAAGGGCGTGCAAAGATAATCGATGCCGAGCGATTCGCATAACACCTTGAGTTGCCGGTGTTGTGCCACCGACAAATTTGTCTTCTCCAGCGTATCGTACAGCGGTTCGTCGAAGTTATCGGACTGTGGCGTGACACGCAGCATCTCGTTGTCGAGCACGTGCAGTTGAAATTTGATGGCGTCGCACCCCATCGCGTGCGCTATGTAAACCATGCGTTTCGCCGTTTCGAAATCCCCCTGATGGCTTATCGCCGCTTCCGCGATGACGTAAGGGGGACAGTCATCCCCCACCCGACGGCTTCCGATCTGAATGGTCTTGCTCATTGAGTCTCCTTTCGCATGCGAATCAGACACTCCGCCAAGGCGAAGTCCTCCAGCGTATTGATATCGACGCTTTCGTGGTCCGGCACGACATAGGCGCACCAGTCTTCGGTCACCAATGATCCGGTCGTCATAAGGTGCTCGACGCGGCACACATATACCGTGCTGCTCTCGATATAAAACGGCTTTCGGTCCTGCCGGCGCCGCGGCGCGTCCGTCCGCAACGGCCGGAAGAAACCATGATCCAGGGTCCCGATGTTCTCTCGCGTTTCGCGCACGCCGAGTAATGACACGGCGCTGCGATCGACGATAGTTTGAACGCAGTTGTGAATGGTCGCGGAACTTCGAAGCGGGGAGGTGGGTTCCAGCACGACTACGTAGTCGAAGGCGGGCTCCTCTTGCGTCGACAGCGTCTCCAGAGCGTGCCGCAATGCGGCTTCCGTCGGCGAGCTATCCGTAGCCAATGCCACCGGCCGGTCAATCACGCGCACGCCCAACTCCAGAGCGACGGCACGGATTTCCGGATCTTCGGTCGAAACCACCGTGAGGTCGAGTTCCGCGACTCCGCGGGCTTGATCGACGGTGTACGCCAACAACGGCCGCCCGTTCAAGGGCCGGATGTTCTTTCGCGGCACACCCTTCGAACCTCCTCGTGCCGGGATAATCGCGAGGAACCGTTTGCCTCGGTACACGGATGCTACACCGTCGGCCAATCGGCGTGCACGTGCCCTTGCTCAGCGATGCGACGGATCCCCTCCTCCACGGTAATCGTGGGCGCATATCCGAGATCCGCGGCGGCGAGACTCGTATCGCAGTAACGGGTGTGAATTTCCCGCTCCGGAATGCGGTCCGAACCGTCGAAGGTGCCCAGCACCTCGACTTGCAGGCCTTTGCCTGGAGCGAGCACGTCAATCACTTTCTGCGCCAACCCCTTCAACGTCATAACCTGGGATGAATTTCCCAGGTTATAAGTCTTTCCGTTCGAGACAGAATTGCCCATGATCATGAGGAACCCTTCGGTCACGTCATCAACGTGACCGTAACTCCGGGTCTGGGTGCCGTTACCGTAAACCACGGGGTTCTTCCCCTCGAGAACATTCTTGACGAAACGTGCCAGCACGAATTGCGCGACCTGGCCTTCGCCGTACGTATTGAACAGGCGGACAATCGTATAATCGAGACTGCGATAGAGCTGGTGATAACCCTTGACGAGCTCCTCCCCGGCCAGCTTGCTGACCGCATACACGGTCTTGCCCTTGGTTTCGTCGATCTCGCGGATCGGGTTACGCGATGGCTCTCCATAGACCTCGGAAGATGACGCAAAAATGATCTTGCGTACGCCGTCCATGACACAGGCATTCAGAACATTGTCCGTGCCATTGATGTTGATGTCCAGGCAACCGAGGCGGTTGTCCTCCGTCTTGCGTACTCCGAGCATCGCCGCGAGATGCACCACGATTTCAGCCCCTTGTATCGCAGAACGCAGCGCCGTTCTGTCGAGGATCGACCCGGAAGCCAGCCGCAAGTTTCCGCAGTCACGCAGTTCCGTGAAGAAATCCGTGTGACGCGCGAACTGCTCGGCCAGATCGAATGCCACGACGTTGTAACCGCGCCGGACCAGTTTCTCGACTGTTTCGCGACCAATGAACCCGGCGCCGCCGGTAACCAAAATATTCTTGTACATTGCGTTCCTACCTCGTAGATTTAAATGGCGTACTGTTCGCGCATCAATAATTCCAACCCTTCGTCCAACTCCACCCCAGGCGCGTAGCCAAGCGCACGCTTGACGCTGGAGATATCGGACAATGAATGGACGATATCACCGGCGCGCCACGGTCGATGTTCAGGGCCTGTCTTCGGGCTGCGGATCCCAAGTTCCCGCAACACCCGGAAGATCGATGCATACAAGTCTCTCAAGCTTGTCGCTTTACCGGTTCCGACGTTGTAGACCGCGTGTGCCCGCTTCGCATCGATTGCGGCCAAAGTCTCGATAAAACGGCACACATTGCCGACGTAACAAAAATCACGTGTCGCCGACCCGTCACCGAAGATGATTGGAGGTTCTCCGCGCATTAGCCGGTCGATCCACCTCGGTACGACCGCAGCGTAATCTCCCGCGGGGTCCTGCCACGGACCAAAGATGTTGAACAACCGTAAACCGACGAGACTCATCGAAGGAAAAGTTGCATCAAGGCTGGTGCTGTAGAGTTCATTCGCGAGCTTGGAAACAGCGTACGGACTGACCGGCGCCGGTTGTAACGATTCCACGATGGGTAGCGTTTCCGTATTTCCGTATACCGCACACGACGAGGCGTAGACAAACACTCCGGCCCCTGCCTCCCCAGCCGCAGCCAAGACGTTGAGAAAACCGCCGACGTTGATGTCATTGTTCATGCCGACATCGGCAAACGACTTCTGCACCGACCCTTGGGCCGCCAAGTGCACCACACACCGCGCACCGCGGATCGCCGCGTTCAGTTGCGCCTTATCTCTTATGTCACCCTCGATGAAACGGAACGCGGCACCGAACTTTGCAACCCGCGCAACGTTCTCGCGCTTTCCGGTCAAAAAGTTATCGAAGCCGACTACTTCATGACCCGCTCTAAGCAAGTGGGCGCAAAGATTCGACCCGATAAAACCCGCTGCGCCTGTGACAAACGAAACCATAAATTATATTTACGTCAGGTGGGGCGTGTGCGCCGTAACCGGCGCAGTCTTATGAGCGATGACGCACTCAACCGGATGCCGCGGGTCGAGCGATGAATGATACGGTGCCTTCACGACTCTAGATGATGCGAATCCGGAGAGATCATAGTCGGCAACTTTGTTGTCAGGGAATTGCTTGGACCGCCGAAGATTGACATGCTGGAACACGCCGCCCGGCCTCAAACGCGAGTGTATAAGATGGATATATCGATTAACCGTTTCTAAATTCATTTCTTGAAAGCTTGCCATGTTAAACGCGAAATCGAAGTCTCCATCGACCCCCTGAAAGGGCAGACGCATCGTCACTGCGGCATCCCGGTCTTCGTGCGGCAACGCGACGTCGATCTGCATCATGCGCAACAATAGATAACCCGAAAACATCGTTTCCGGAAGATCGATAATCACCGTTCGCATGTCTGGATTGAGCACATGCCTAAAAGCGACATGGACACACGCTCCTGCCCCGATCTCCAGCATCCTGGTCGCAGTGACACCTGACAGCGCCACCGCTTCAGTGACCCGCAAATACGACGCCGGATGGGCGGCCAAAAGACTGCGATGCTGCGGATCAATCTCCCATGAAGGATAATAGCGCCGAAATGCGCGTTCCTGACCCGCTACGTCGAAACGATCGCGGCGCCAAGGCAGACGCGACGGCCGCTCAGTAAGTTCTGCTGGTGCAAAACGATGCCCTGACTGGAGCATTATTCTTCCTGTCGAGAAGCCAATATAAGTTTCATCAGCCCAAGCCTTCCAGACATGTGAAGGCCCAAGAGGATGCTCCAGCAGACGTTCACGCACGTTTTCGACATAGATAAATCGCAAGAAGTCGAGCAATGGCAGGATATCGCCGCGTTCGGCCTCGAACGCCACACGGAACATCGGTTTTTCGAATCGCGAAAAATGCACGGACATGCAATGTGGCTTGCGAGTATTGTGTTTAACTTAAAAAAATACGCCTGCAACGCCAGGACAGCATTTGCTATGCGATCGCTCGCATTCGAGTTATAGACTTCTGATCGATTTTGTAGACGCTATCGAACAGGTCATAAAGCGACGGACTGTGCGACACGGCGATGATGGTGCTGTCTACATATTGCTTTCGCATTTCTTTCAAAACGAAACTTTCCGTTTCCTCATCGAGCGCGCTCGTCGGTTCGTCCAATATTAATATGTCCGGCCGATGTGCAAGGGCGCGGGCGAACGCCAGCCGCTGGCGCTGTCCTCCCGATAGCGTCACGGCGTTGTCACCGAGCTGTGTGTCGAGCCCCTGGGGCTTGCTGGCAACGAACTCCGCGAGACCGACAGTCTTCAGCGCCTCCCACATGGCCAGTTCAGTTATCCGGTTATCACGATAGGCAATATTGTTCCTGACCGAATCGTTAAAGATGAACGGCGTCTGCTCGACGACGCCGATATGACTTCGCCACTCGTGAATGTCTATTTCAGACAAATTGATTCCATTGACGAGTATCCGCCCAGCCGACGGAGAATACAGCCCCACCAACAGGTTGAGAATAGTTGTTTTGCCCGATCCGGATGCGCCCACGAGCAAAACATGCTCACCGCGTTTAATCGAAAAGTCGACGTCGTGGAGGATGCGAGTCACGCCATACGTCGCGGCGACATGATCGAACTTGATCTCCATTACGGCGCCAGACATAGGCTTCTTTTGGTGCGTCTGCTCCTCGAGGGTTTGGATGAACTGCTGCAACGAATGATAGTCGGCCGACGTGAGGCTGCTCAGGCTACGCAGATTGTTGACCACAGCCGCCTGCGGGATGGATCGGGCCAGCACCACGAGGAATGGCGCCATGACGGCCAACCACGCCTCCCGCGTGACCATGAAAACGCTCAGGATCATTATCAAGCACAGGACCAGAAAAGCGAACACCTCGAACAGCGGAACAGTGATGCCCGAAAAAAAAGTCTTTCGCACGTGGGCTTCGACTTGCTTGTCGAGAAGGACCGCCGTTTTCAACCGTTCTTTGTCGTAAGTGGCGAAGCTTCTGACCGTACGAATGCCGCTGACCAGGTCAACCATCTTTCGGTTGTAGTCGAACATTGCTTCGACGTAGCGCTGCGCGTTGAACTTGATGCGTCGCGGAATCGGTGTAAGGACCAGCCCCATGACCGTTAAAAGCGCCAGGCTCACGAGCGTCAATGATACGGACAAAAACAACAAAAGAATGATGTTAAACAAAAAAGTCGCCACAGATGATATAGACCTAAGCGCGACGCGCAAACCCTCTGCCGACCGCATCGCCTGCTCGTTGAAATGCTGCATGATACGGGCGTTGTCGTAGTTGTCGAGAAAACTCTGCGGCACGTAAAAAAGAACATCCAGGCACCTCATCCTCAGGTATCGCAGGACCCTGGCCTCGGCTCTGGCGATCGCCCAGTTATTGAGTGCCGTCGAAATAAATCGTCCGACCATCAATCCGGCAAACACCAGGGCAAAAAAGACGATGGCAGATTCCCGGTTCACGGTGCCGAACATCGTGTTGGCGAGGCGCGCCGGCCATCCCGCGCCTCCCGCCGGCACGCCGGTCAGTAACGCGAGCAGCGGCGCGAACAAGGCGAGCGAGGCAGTTTCAAACGTGGAGGTCATCAACGACAAAACGCAAACGGCCCCGAAATTCCATGGGCTGAGCTTGCGGATCAGCCGTATCAGCTCGATGTACATGGATCCTCGCCCGCCTCGCAACCCCGATTGCTAGAAAAAAATAATATGCAACCGCCGATACAACATGCCCACGAGTGCTCGCAGCCACGCGCGCGCTCCTTTGCAATGCATGCTTTCCCACTTGTCTGGAAATATGTGTTGGACGATCAAAGTCGCCTTGCCGAGGGAACGGCGTTTTTCGTAACCGAGCTGCTCCAGATATGGTGCCGCCTCCGAGTTGATAAGATCGATCTCCCGATTGGTCAATATCTCCTCGTATCTGTTCACAGCCTGCAAATTGGCCACCACATCGGTCGGTGTCTCGACGCCTCTCTTGCTCGGATTGAACCCCCAGCTTTCCATCGCGAGGTTGCCGAAAACCGTCTGTTTAGTCGCCCTCGCTGGCGGGGATAACGTCAAACGGTCCGCGATTCGCGCGATTTCATGATCCGGTGCAGCCACGAGGTCCTCGTAACGCACGAGGATATGTGCCGGGTCGGATTTTAGTTCGACCAAATATCTGGCATGTGGCAGCCAGCGCTTGGCCAGCATGCACGTCAACCAGTCGTACCCCAGATAACTCGCGGGCAATCTCTTGTTCTCCAGCAATGAACGCTTCTGCGACGAACACACTGCAACCGGATCGCGGACGATATGAATGAAGCGCATGCGCGGAATCAATCGCGCATAGTCGGCTACGTAGGGTGTTTCGACCGTCTTGAACACGTAGTTGTGCACTGGTAAATCAGGACGCACGTGCCTAGCAAGCCCGCTGAGGTAGTCTTCAATCAGCTCGCGAGGCAAGTACGCCTGCTTCGGAAGTAGCGCGTGGATGTCCGGTTTTTCCAGGGACGCCGTTTCCCTGCAGCGCTCGATGTAAACCCTGTTGAGCGTCTCGATGCTGCCTGCGAAAAATGTGTGAAGCCTTTCGGCGTCGACCCGTCGCTCGAGCCCGTTCAACGACTTCGTGGTGCAGTTCTGCAAGACGAGCCGGCTAACCTCACCGCGCAGGGCGAGATCGTTGAAAGCGCCGGCAAAACACTCCTCCACGGGGTGCACATAGCTGTCGCCAAGACCGTCCAACAGCCTGGAAATCAGCGAACTCCCGTTGCGCCCGGTTCCGAATATTCCGATTATCATTTCCTTAATTTTTCAGCCCGGCTGCGCAATATTCGTCAACGCACTGCTGCATGCTCTGCAACATCATCGGTACGACCTTGTCCGACCGGTAGTACTTTTGAAAGGTCTCGTAACCTCCACGTCCGATCCTCTCACGCAATCCCTTGTCCCTGGCGGCCATTTCTATCAGGTGCGCGATCTCATCCGCATCGTTGCCGAGAAGCGCATTTTCCATATGCTTGATCTCGGGCATGCTCAGTGCGCTGTTGGTATGGGCAATCACGCACGTGCCGAGAGACCACGCCAGAAGGATGCGCGTGTTTCCGACGATAAATCCGCCGACATTGGTGAGCACCAGGAACGCGCATGAGTTCTTGATCTCCGCTGCAATGTCCTTCACCCACCCGCGCATACGAATGCTAGGACGGTTGAGCACAGACGCCACGGCCTTGCTTGGCTTTCCCCCGCCATAAACATCCACTTCAATCGAAGACTCGCCGAATATCCGCTCTAGTCTTGGCGCAAGCTGATGCCCCAAAAAGTGCAGGCCGAACGTATTACCCGTCGCTCCGAGATTCCCCACGCTGCCGATGACCTTGACGGGACCGTTGTCCGCGCAATCCCCGCCAAACAACGGACCACCGTCCGCTTCCGGCCACATATTCTGCAGGTAAAGAGAGCGTGGATGTCCCGCGTCCTTATAGTATTGAGCGTCAATCAGTGAATTGTTCGCGGTTACCTCGCAGCGGCGCATCATGCGCAGATGCTGCAATTCGCGCGCCCGATTGATCATTTTCAGCAAGCGCAGGTTAAGTGCGCCCTTCACGCCGTCGACGGGGATGTCGTAAAGCTGCGGATGCTCCAGCCGCGCCTCCGGCGGCTTATGGTCCGGGTTTCCGTAATACATAAACTTCGGCACGCCGCGTATGGCGTGGGTAGCCGCCAACGATTCCCAGCTCCATATGCCAAGGATAATGTCCGACTCCATTTTACGCACGGCAATATCGATTTCCTTGCGTGCGCGCATGGCCGGAAACAAAAGGGGGTTTGGTCTTCGCCGAATGAATGGAATGCTACAAACCGCGGTTATCATGTATTCCAGTCTTTTACGCCACCTGCTCTGGCGTCCCTCATCGCGCCCGAGGTATATTGCAGGTAAGATGTCGATTCCGTCGAGGTCGCGACACTCGGCGCGAATCTGCGCCTCTTTCTTGGCGTGGAAATCGTTCGGATGGTCGCGGATCAACACCTGCACGTCAATATGATGTCCGGCGGCAAGCATCAGACGCATGACCTCGTAACCGACGACTTCTATCGCCTCACCATTCTTATACGGAAAATTAGACAGAACCAGAAAGATCTTCATGAAGATGGGTAATCCAGGAAAATTAGCTGCAAAACTACTCTGCTGCCCGCTCGATCGTGTCGACCAGTCTCGCGGCCCGCAACGCGTCCTCGACGGACAACCCACAGGTACGCCCGTTTTGCATGCTTTCATAAAAACCGGTGAGAACTCGACCAAACATGCCCGCTGTCGTGGCTTCGCACGTCGTTACCAACCCAACCGGTTCATGCTCGCTTTCGGCGCCTGTGAGGAAACGCAGGCGAAATGGACCCGCTGGCGAGCGTGGATCCGGATTGCACACCTCCAGCGTGCCGGTGCTGCCTCTGGCGATGATACGATGACCGCTCGCCGGCGTCGTCACCAGCGAGAGATGCATCGTAGCCGACACTGATCCACGCATTCGAAACAGGACGGTCACTGTCTCGTCGGCAGTGGCCGGCCATTCGACGCCATTTGAATCCGGCCTGGTTTTCACATGTACGTGCTTAACCGCTCCGCAGACTTCGACGTCCGGTTCGTCATGAAACAGGTAATCGATAACGTGCGTACCGTAGTTCCGCAGCGCACCGCCGCCCAGTTCATTCTGGTTCTTCCAGTGATAGGTCAGCTTCCTGTTCAAGCGGCTCGACAGCACCCACTCCACATGCAAAGATTGCAGTTCTCCGCACTCGCCGGCTGCGATACGCCGCTTGAACTCCGCAATCTGCGGAATGAGCCGATAGCAGAAATTCACCATGCCAATGCGGCCGGAGCGCTTCCATGCATCGTGGACCGCCATTGCATCTGACAGTGCTACTGCAAGCGGCTTCTCGCAAAGCACGTGCTTCCCGTTGCGAAACGCCTCCATGGCCAGATGCGGCTGCGCATGTGGAGGAACGGCGAGTATGACCGCGTCGATTTCCTTCGACTTCATCAAACTGGCGGTATCGTCCGTATAACCATCGGCGCCCGCTGTCGTCGCTAGGGCCGATGCCTTGGCTGCCTCGCGACCCGCCACCGAAACCAGTCGCAGTCCCACCACACCACGCAACGCCTCCGCGTAAACCGACGCAGCGAAGCCCGTGCCGATGAGCCCGACAGGAATCGATGCGGTCACTCGAGGATACGTATTTCCGGCAATGGAACGATCACTTTGGACTTCAGCCCCTTTTTCCTCAGGGACGCGACGATTGGATCGGCATAATGCCATGAAAGTATGAGCCCATACTCCGGTTGTTCCTCAAACATTACCGCCTCATCGACCACCGGGATGTGGGTTCCCGGGGTATACAGACCCAGTTTGAGCGAACTCGATTGCTCAGCAATATACGGCAACAGGTCCAGCGTCAGACCACAGTAAGTCAGCAAGGTCACGGCTCGGCCTGGACAACCTATTCCGACGGTCTTCTTACCGGCGTCGTTCAGTTGCACCAACAACGACCGGAGCTTGCGTCTGGATACCCGCACGTTATTGGCGAAGTCGGAATATGTACGATCTTCGTAGGCGCCGCGGGATCGTTCCACCGCGATCAGACGATCGATTTCACGCGAGCGCTCCGCCCCCCTACCTTTTCGGGCATAAACGCGGATCGACCCGCCGTAATTCGGAATTTGCTCGACATCGATGAGCGTAAAACCATGATCGTCGAAAAGGCGAATCAACGGCTTGATCAGATAGAACCGCAGATGCTCGTGGTAAATGGAGTCGTACTGGAGCGTTTCGAGGATACTGAGCATGTAGTGAGATTCAGTGACGAATACCCCACCGTCACGAAGAAGATCGTGCACGCCGTGCAGCAGGCCCGAGAGATTGTTGACGTGCGCGAATACATTCGCCGCCGTGGCGAGTGCCGCCGCGCCGTGAGAACGGCGTATGTCCGCGGCAACCTTGCGGTCGAAAAATGTCTTGATCGTCTCGATGCCCTTGCCGTTGGCGATATCAGCGATATTCGTCGGCTCGACACCAAGTACTTTCATGCCGATGTCGCGAAAACCCTCGAGTATTGTCCCATCGTTCGAGCCGATATCTACGACCAGCGAGCCGCGTTCGAGTTTTGTCTTTTCAGCCACGCGCCTGGATGTCCCATGGAGATTGCGGCGCAGCGTCTCGGTGATACCGCTTCGGTAAGGATACTCCGAATGGAAAAGGTGTCGTGGATCGACAGCATAGTCGATCTGCACCAAGTCACACTCTCGACAGCGGACGAGATTAAGAGGGTATGTTCGTTCCATCTCCATCAGCTGCGCCTTCGTAAGAAGCGAGTCACACGGGGCGCTGTATCCTAGGTCGATGATCTGCTGCAAGTCGTTTGAACCACATATCTGGCAACGATCGATATGTCCCGGAGCAACGTCGCAATTTAATTGGTCTGTCATTGAGTAATCATCTGTGGTTGACAAGATTTGGTCCATCAAAGGCTTTGGGTGAGCCGGCATCCGTCATATCAACCCTTTCAGCGCGGCCAGCGCAATCAAGCCAGCGTGCCCGGCATGCTCGATCTTTCCGTCGAGCACCAGATGAACTAGCTCCTTTCTCTCGAATACGATCAGCTCCACGTCATCGTCCCTTCCTGCCGCGGGATCCGCCACTATCCCCGAGGCGAAGAATCCCCATAGACGATTCTCCAGGCGACCCGGATCGGGATAGAAACGACCTAGCAATTCCGGCTCCGCAACCACACGGTAGCCAGTCTCCTCCATAAGTTCCCGCTTCGCGGTCGCCACGGGATCCTCTTTCAGCTCGCACAATCCTCCGGGAAGCTCCAAGGTATACCGCTCCACTGCGGCGCGGTACTGGCGCACGAGCGGTACCCTGCGATCGGCCGTGACAGCAACGATATTCACGTAGTCGGCTTGCGAAAACGAATGGAAGGTCTGAAGCTCCGTCCGACCCGGATTTGACAAATCCTTTGCCACGAGATCGACCCAGGATGACAGCCTAGTGCGTGTCGTCCGTACTATCTCGGTTCCACTCATCTGCTATTCCCGTACGCTTGCTCGTTCGCCCAGACAGATGAACGCCTTGGACTCGTTCGTTTCGACGAAATCCTCGAATACCAATCGTGGCTCGCGCGCGCGGAATTCGGCGAACGCCCTACGCTCCCCCTTTTCCGGATCTCCATGGAAACAGTTCCAGTCATCGAAAACAATGATCGTTCCTCGCTGCAGAAAATCTCGGATAAAATTAAGGACCGGTACAGTAGAGGTGTACAAATCGCAATCGACGTATACCACCGCTGCCTTCTTCGGAAGCAGCGTGGACTTCAATTCTGTGGTTAGAGACTGGTCGTAATACCCTTTTACCGTAATCAGCCTGTCCTTTGGCACACCGTGCCGGGTTACGAGCCTGATAAAGTCCTCCTCGGACGTCTTCAGTTTGCCACGTTTCCATATCTCCTGCTTGTCAACTTCCTCGATCTCCGGCAAACCCTCGAACGAATCGCAGGCGACGTAGGTCCAGTCGAACAGATGGTGGAAATTGTCGTATGCCATCCGAAACGTGTTTCCCTCATGACAGCCGAACTCAAAGTAATATCCGTCGATGGGTCGATTGATGTGACAGAACCTAGCAATGCTAAGAAATATCTCGCGCCGTTTGTCCAAGCCGAACTGGGTGTAAACTTCACTGATCCACCTTTCTCTCCCCGCCCGCGCGGAAAAGGGATTACGATCGCGGATTCTGGCAATGGCGCGAGCGATTGTTTTGAGCGGTAATGGCAATGAGTCGTAAAGAGCGCGAATGTGCGTCTTGCTTTGCATCTATCAACTCTGAGTAGTTGTTCTAGTCGGCTTTGATGCCGTCACGCAGCAGCTCATCGAAGTAGCGGATCGTATTTGGTAATCCTTGGTCGAGCGATACGCGCGGCTGCCAGTCAATGCTTGATTTCGCGAGCGCGATATCCGGCTGGCGCTGTTTCGGATCGTCGCTCGGCAGCTGCTTATGCACGATCTGCGATTTCGACCCCGTCAGCTCGATTACCTTTTGGGCCAGCTCGTTGATTGTGAACTCCCCAGGGTTGCCCAGATTAACCGGTCCAGTGAAGTCATCAGGCGTTTTCATGATCCGCACGAACGCCTCGATCATATCGGCAACGTAACAAAACGAACGTGTCTGCTCACCATCACCGTAAATCTCGATTGGTTCGTTCTTAAGCGCCTGTACGATGAAGTTCGACACCACCCGCCCGTCGTTCGGGTGCATACGCGGTCCGTATGTGTTGAAGATGCGTGCTACCTTGATACGCAGATTATGCTGGCGCCGGTAATCGAAAAATAGCGTTTCGGCGCAGCGCTTGCCTTCATCATAGCAGGAACGCAGTCCAATCGGATTGACATGCCCCCAGTAATCCTCGCGCTGTGGGTGCACCTTTGGGTCGCCGTAGACTTCGCTCGTGGAGGCCTGGAAGATCTTGGCCTTGATGCGTTTCGCCAGTCCTAGCATATTGATCGCTCCGTGCACGCTGGTCTTGGTCGTCTGCACCGGGTCGAACTGGTAGTGAATCGGCGAGGCCGGGCAGGCGAGGTTGTAGATTTCATCCACCTCGATGTAGAGCGGGAACGTGACGTCGTGGCGGAGCACCTCGAAATGCGGGTTGCCCGTGAGATGAACGATATTGTCCTTGGTGCCGGTGAAAAAATTATCCACGCACAATACGTCATGGCCGTCAGCGAGCAGGCGTTCGCACAGGTGCGAGCC
>Ga0187776_10000134_pt1 | contig 36319 bp, 32 predicted proteins | sample 0216_BV02_MP12_2_FD_132426 | JGI IMG/M metagenome (GOLD analysis project Ga0187776, IMG submission 132426) | Tropical peat soil microbial communities from peatlands in Department of Meta, Colombia - 0216_BV02_MP12_20_MG | ecosystem: Environmental > Terrestrial > Soil > Wetlands > Peat | place...
ACCCATGACTGTTGATATTTCTAATTGCCTTCTTTCCGGGTCAATGAGTGATAACGCCTGTGGCTGTTGAAAAAGTTTCTTGGACCCTAATTCGCGTCAAACTAGATGACCGGAAATGTATCCACAATCGGAGAAAATCGTTTATAAGGCATCCTGACGCGATGTGATTTTTGGTGACCGGGGCGGAAAAGAGTTTTTCAACAGCCACGCCTGTTAACGACAAGCAATGGGCTGGTCAGGCGAGTTTATCTGCGTGGCGGACTAGCACCACAAAAAAAACTGCCGAGCACTCGCTCGGCAGACTTTTTCGTTATTATCTCGCACTTTTGGGCAGCAAATCGCGGACGCTTACTTCATCCGGCGACGGATCATGCCAGCCAATCCGGCCAGTCCAGTGCCGAGCAGCACCATCGATGCTGGTTCTGGCACAGTTGAGGTGGCCTGCAAGACGCCGGGGAGGCCGTTGACCTCTGCATACCACAGATCATAGGTACCCGGCCCAATGGTGACTGAAGAGGTCTCGGCGGTGGTGGGCTGCGCCGCCGACGTGGGCAGCAGATCGCCGGGACAGCTGGCGATGGTGCAGGTGCTCGTTTCGGTTCCCGCGAGGAACAGGCTGATGCCATCATCGTGGATGGCCGAGAAGGTTTCTGCTGTAGTTTCCGTAAAAGTGAACCGAAAAACTGTCGCCTGCGCGAAACCTCCCAAGCTCAGGGGATTAGTCAGGCACGCAGCCGAAGTACAAGTCGCCGGAGTTGGCGCTGCGGGTGAATCAGAGGCAAAGAAGCCTGGGATCGTATTGAGGGCCGTGTCATTGTAGTTGATCGGAAACACGAACGGGGTGCTGCCCGCAACCAGTGGAAGCGGGCCTCCGAATAATCCTACTGCCGTTGGCAACCCCTGCTGGCTGATCGAAGAGGAAGTCGCGCCGGGCGTCGCGGCATTCCAGATCGTTACGGTAGCAGAGGTTATCACGTCAGCCTTCGCCGTGCATATCGTCCCGACCAGACCAAGAACCGTGGATGCGAGAAGCAAACGTTTCATTAATTTCAACTTCATATGTTCTCTCCTTCGGACCATTAAAAGACGTGAAAGTTACAGTGGCGTGAAATTTTGTCCACGGTAGGTTTGCGAATGGCCGCTTTACCTTGCATTGGCCGTGAACAGGCTCAATGGTGCGAGATGTTTCCCTCATGTGGAATGGAACTTCCCGCACAGCGGGTCCACAGGTTGCTCAATTTACGAATTGGGGGCAAAGTTCAACGTGCATTTCCCTTAAGTCGATAAACCCCTGCTGGCGCGAGCGTGCCTTTTCGCACAGCGCGCTTTCAAAAGTAAACCAGCCTAAGCCCTGAATGCCGCACTGGTAAATACAGTCTTTACGGTACTCAACAATTAGCGGGGCGCTCCGGCCCTTGACGAGTTTTCTGAATCATGTGGCTATCTGGGAATGGCCCTACTGCTCATCTAGACTGTTGCCTTGAAGGATGTCAATGAAGCTGGTTGTGATACTGGCAGTCTTGGCCTGGATGTTTGCGAACTTCCAGAAACAGAGGCTCCGGCAACATTGGAGTTTCAGCGCGGAACTGACGGAAACGTATACCTCGACGGACGTCAGGTTAGCATTACTTTGCTGAACTGATCTTCCGCTTAGGACATCGACCTTCTGTCCCCGCTCTCTCTGCGCCCCATCGAATCCGTTCTGCCAGCATTTAGAGATTCACCCGACCTGAGCCCGCGAGGGATCTGCAGTTCCTCAAGCTGCCGTGGTTCACTCCAGGATGTGCTACAGGTCACTGAAGCGGGGACGATTCGGGTCGACGATTTTCCAGATGGTTGTGATCGATTCCTGGTAGTGCGCTGCCCCTGGCCGGCCACGGCGGGAAACCGCGACTGCAAGCTGCGAACCTCCCAGGGCAGAGAAGAGCTGGTCGTCGATGCATGCCAAGGGCCTGATAAGCCTCGCTGTAACCGTCTTGCTGTGCCTACCGAGCCTCGTTGGTGGAAGTGCTCTTCTCTTTAACCAGTGGCAGTACGGAAATATTGAGCAGTGGGAGCAGACCTCATCGGCGCTGGTGGCACTAGGGGTGCTTTTCGGCGGGCCACTGGTCGCAGTAGCAGCCCTCGTCGGCGGCACGACTGCGATCCGCAGTAACGTGCGCGTAGAGTTCAAGTTCGTGCAGTTGGTGACGGTCGGCCTGGCTGCGATTGCCGCCTTCACCTTATTGTTGCGTTTCGGAAGATAAGAATTTCAGGTTGTCAGCCAGCGTCGTTAGCCTCTGCGATTTCCTAATGGGAAGACAAAATCCGGTTTGTCGATGAGCGCATGTGCGAGATTCTCATGCCACTCATCTTGTGCACGACAATCATCGCCACACAGGCAAACATGGTACTGAGAAAACCAACGCGAAGACTGTGAAACTTGTCGGAAAGGTAGCCAACCAGCCACGGAAGAGCCGCTCCCCCCAGTCCGGCGACGCCCAAAACAATGCTTCCGGCGCCCCCGGTGCCGTACCATTCGGTGAAAATGGCAACTGCCGTCGGAAACAGCGCTGATAGTCCGAGTCCTGCGACAACCACGCCCAGAAACAGGCTCGCCGCGGGGCCTGGCAGCATGAACACTGCGATGCCAACCAGCATCGTCGTTATCCCATAATCGATCAGCCGGCCGCCCGTAATCCGGCGCAGGATCAATGGAGCGGTCAAGCGCCCGGCGAGAATTGCGCTCCAGAAGCTGGCTTGCAAAATCGCCGTTTGGGAATCTGAGGTGTGGTGGGTGCGCAGGGAGAATGTGGGGATCCAACCCGAGAGCGCAGTTTCAATACCGACATAAATAAAGAGAAGCAAGGTCGTAAGGAACAACAAAAAGGTTGTTTCGCCGGTGTGAGAAGTGGTCAGGATTTTGCTCCGCGGCGTCGCCGAAGGATGGGCAGTCAGAGCCGAAGCGATCCCGGCGGCAGCGGATGCGAATGCCAAGAGCAAGAGCAGGCCTGTGAGCCCGATCGGCTTCAGCAGAAGTCCAATCATCAGCGGTGCGGATACGGCGCCAACCCCCCAGAAAAAATTCAGCAGATTGAGCGCCGCGGCCCGGCCCTCGGGAATGAGTTGGGCGACAAAAAGATTGGTGGAGGGCAAGGCAAATCCCAGTCCCACGCCATAGCAGCAAACTGCCCCGACGCCCACGATCCATTGGGAACTGCTCAACAAGGCCACGCCCGCGGCCATGACGAACATCCCGATGATCATCGTCCAGCCCGGACCAATCAGCGAGATCAACTTGCTGCCCACTACCGAGCTGGATGCCGAAGATAAAAATTGCGCGGTGAACAGGTGCCCAGCTTGGCGGTCACTCAACGACCAACGTGCGGAAAGCAGCGGCAGGATCGGCCCCAGCATCGTGGTTACGACACCGGTGAGTGCGAAAGCAAAGTGGACTGCCAGGAGACGCAGCTTCAAACCAATTTCCCTGCGGCAGAGGTGTTGGGAGGTTTGGCGTGCGGGAGCGGCTGTGCAGAAGCCGTGGATTCTCGCACTATCAATTCAGGATCGAGCTTCAGACAGGCCGGAGCTGCGGTGGCGGAGCCATCGTGAATGCGCCGCACCAGGGTTTCCGCGGCCAGCATGCCCATGCGCACCAGCGGCTGGCGAATGGTGGTCAAGGCAGGGATGTGGTAAGCCGCCTGGTAAATATCGTCGAAGCCGACGACGGAAATGTCCTGGGGAACCTGCATGCCGGTTTCCCGAAACGCGCGTATCGCGCCGATCGCGGAAATATCGTTGAAGGAAAAAAGCGCAGTAAAGGGAAGTCCGGACTGAAGAAGTCTCCGAGCCGCGACGTAGCCAACTTCCGGCGAAGGAGAGTCGCCTTCCATCTGCGAGACCAGAGCCGGCGAGATAGTCACGCCCAGCTTGCTCGCGCTTTTGCGAATCGCATCCCAGCGGACCTTAGTATCGGAGCTGAACACCTGGCCTTTGAGAAACGCGATCGACTTGTGTCCGAGCTTCAGCAAGTGACAGAGCGCCAGTTCCGCCGCCAGATCGTGATTAAGAATAATGTTGGTGACACCGGGAACTTTCTTGTGTCCGGAAACCGAGATCACCGGTATCGGCAGCTTCTGCGCGTAAGGCGTGTCCACCGCAATCAAGCCCTCAACGCAGCGCTCATAGAGCAACCGTGGATGTTCGTCGATGAGTTTCTGCCGGTGGCGATGGCTGGTGACGAGATAAATGTATCCGGCTTGCAGAAGATAATCTTCGATTCCCCCGAGGACGAGGGCAGCGTAGCCATCGCTTAGCTCCGGAACCAGCACGCCGACAGAGAATGTGCGCTGCGAACGCAGAGATCGGGCGACAAAGTTAGGACGATAGTTCCATCCGCGGGCCGCAGCAAAAATTCGCTCCTTGGTCTCCTGCGGAATCGATCCCGCGCCGGCGGAGTTGTTCAGCACCAGGGAGAGAGTCGTGGGCGAAAGATTGAGTTTGCGCGCAAGCTCCTTCAAGCTGACCGGCTGCTGGGAAGAGCGCGCCCGCGGCGTCAGCGCCGCCCGTTTCTTCCTGATTTGGCGAGGCACGCGGGGGAGTTTCGCACAATCAATTTGCGCTCGCAAGCGGAGGAGGCCGCACCGTCCACGATGGCATAATGTTCTGGTGACATCGATTGCGCAGATAACCGCGCAAGAGCACCTGCGCCGCATCCGGAAAATTCAGACCATCACCATCGCGTGGATGCTGGTTGAGGCTGCGGTGTCGCTGTTTGCCTCCTGGCGGGCGCACAGCCCGGCACTGCTGGCCTTCGGGGGAGACAGCGCTATCGAATTGCTCTCCGCGATGGTTGTGCTGTGGAGATTTCGCGCCGGAACCATACATGAGCACGCGGAAAGGCGTGCAGCGCGGATTGCCGGAGGCTTGTTATTGGCGCTTGCGGTCTATGTCGTCGCGGCGGCGCTCGCGACACTGCTGGGGTACGGTGAACCTAAGCCGAGCCTGCTGGGGATCGCAATTGTGACGGTGGCGGCGATGATGATGCCGTGGCTCGCGCGCGAGAAGCGCCGCCTGTCCGCGGCCACGGGAAGCGCGGCGCTGAGGGCGGATGCGGCGCAGTCAGGCGTGTGCGCCTATCTTGCCGTGATTGCCCTGATCGGATTGACGGTCAATGCCATCTGGCAGGTGCGCTGGGCGGATCCGGTGGCTGCGTTGGCGATCGTTCCGCTCATCGTGTGGGAAGCGCGTCAGGCGCTGCGAGGCCAACCATGCAGCTGCTGAGAACGGATTGGCCTTCACGAAAGTGCCGCTACGACTTCTATTAGCAGGTTAGTGATGCAATCAGACTGCTGCCGCGTTCTCGCGTTGAGTTTCCTGCTGTTGACTGCGCTGGCCTCTGCCCAGCCGGGCTCCGGAAACGTTTCTGGATCGGATCACGATACAAATCAAAACGATACAAATCAAAACCGAGCGCAAGACCAGCAGGCGCAGGAGTTTTCGGAACAGGTTGTCCGCGTGCCGCTGGACGATCTGCGCAACGGACTTGAGGGTCACAGTCTGAAAATAACTCTCCAGGCCTTCGACGGCGACAAGATGGACAACTATCCTAAGTTCACCCGCGACATGCAGGCCTTTTTCGATACTTACGAAGCATTCCGCGTGCATTTCAAGGTCCTGCAGAGTTCAGGACAGGGACCGCGCGGCGCGGTCTTGCTGAATTTTGACCTGGAAAAAACGCCGGTGGGCGGCGGCCCGGTAGTGCGCAAGAGCGCGCAGGTACGCTTCGAGTTGGAATATGGCCGACAGGGGTGGCGCATCGTCCGCTTCCAGCCCAGAGAATTTCTTTCATAAGCGATGAAACGTGAGTATCCCGACAGGCCCGTAGTGGCAGTGGGGGCGGTGATGATTCACGATGGCCGGGCGCTGATCGTGGAGCGCGCAGCCCCACCTCGCAAAGGCGAATGGACAGTTCCGGGCGGAGTGCTGGAATTGGGTGAGACGCTGCGCCAGGGCGCCGAACGCGAAGTGCTGGAAGAAACCGGGCTGGTGGTCGAGGCGGGAGAGGTGCTGGAAGTGGTGGACAGTATCTATCCCGACTCCCGGGGCGGCACCGAGTATCACTACGTGCTGATTGATTTTCTCTGCCGGGTGATTTCCGGGGAGGCCGAAGCGCGAAGCGACGTGAGCCGGGTGCGCTGGATCCGGCCGGAGGAACTGGGAACCATGCCGCTGATCGGCAAGACCGAGCAGGTGATCGCGAAGGGATTCGCGCGCAGCAGCCCGTCGGGATTCGTGGTCCGCAGAGCCAGAGAGCGCGATGCCGATGAAATTCTGGCGTGTCTGGGAGCGGCGTTCGAGCCCTATCGCGAGTTCTACAGCCGCGAGGCGTTCGAGGACACGACGCTCACGCGCGAGACGGTTTATTCGCGGCTTTCCGATATGTCGGTCTTCGTGGCGCAGGATGCAAGCGGCGAAGTGATCGGCACCATCGGGTGCAAAATGGTCGATTGCGAAGAAGGCCATTTGCGCGGGATGGCGGTGCGCTCTGGCTGGCAAGGGCGAGGTGTGGCAGAGCAGCTGTTGCGCGTGGCAGAGTCGGAGTTGCGGGCTCGCGGCTGCCAGCGCCTGACCCTGGACACGACCGCGCCGCTCAAGCGAGCGATGCGCTTCTACGAGAGAAATGGCTACCGTCCTTCGGGGAAGGTCGGCGATTACCACGGCATGCCGCTGTTTGAATATGTGAAGGCGCTGCGTGGCAGAAGCGACTGAGCGCTCCGCTCCTTTCCCCCGGCAAAGTTCGTCTTGTCATCCTGAGCGAGGACGCGGTACAGCGACCCGCGTCCGAATCGAAGGACCTCGCGTTTCTCTCGAAGTTGAGATCCCTTCGACTCCCGCCTTCTTCCTTCTGCCCGGCCTGCACTCAAATGACAAAGGTCTTCGCGGGTCAAAAAGGGCACGACCCGCCGCTCGGAGCGCTCGGCCCTGTTTTGTCCGGTGGGCATTTATTTCTCAACAAAATGATAGAAACTCACGTACTCAAGTTTGCCATCCGAAGTAAACCTGGCATCAACCGAATCCACCAGCTCACATGGGGAATTGGCGGTGGATTTCGCCTCTGACTTTCTTGATTCTGGCAACCTGGATCCGCATTTGTGAGAGGTGTAGTAAGACAGTCTCTTCGCGCTCGAGTGGGATGGGGCGCCCAGAGCGCGAATTACTTCTGCGACGGTCGACCCGAGTCTGAGCTTCCTCAGGAATTCTACATTCCGTGAAACCTGCCTATTCGATTCACAGTTCTCGACATCTAAAGGATAGGCTCGCGCGTTGGAGACTGAAATTCGGGTCACATCAACCCAGCCACCTAAAGCGCCAAAATAGAAAGCAATGATGGTATCGTCATGTTTGGATTGGGAGCGATAGCAGGCCACGTCCTCCGCCTCGTCGCCGTGGCCGACTTCAGAAATTGATGCCTTACCAAGTCTTGCTTCCACTTCAGCCTTAGAGGTTAAGCCAATCGTTACACCCAAAACGGTCAAGTCTTCTCTAGTTAACTTCAGCGTTAGTGTGTCTGGCCTGTAGCACAACGAGGAAGAACCAGGAAAAGTACAAGGGCAAATTGGAGAGGACGTATCAATCTTCAAGCGTCTCTGGTTACGATTCTAACGATCTCAGTTCGGGGACCCGCAAATAGGCCAAAAAGGGCACGACCCGCAGCTCGGAGCAGGAACTGCGGGTCGCCGGTAGCTTGTGGAAATTGGCCTGAGGCGGTCACTCTGGCTGTGACCAGTCCCACGGCCTTCGGTTAGCGGCGCCTGTCCAGCCGCAACCACTGACTGATCCGAAGGTGTGGCAAAAGGGTTAGAGCGACCGGCTCTAAGCCTCAAGCACCTCACTGTGGCTATATCTATGACAATCAGAACTCATTGGATTCTGGATCACCTCCTTTCTCAGTGTAGGCACAATTTACCGCATCACTGGCGGCTGTCAATGGGATTTTCACCTTAGAGAAGTTACCGTAGAGATGCAGGCGAGGACCGGATCGGGCGAAGGCAGAAGCAAGAAGATCGGGTGAAGTCTGAAGTAAAACCCCAGTCAAGAGCCTTGCCTATACTTCAAACTTTGCAGATCATCCGATCTTACTTCTTACTTCTGACTTCCTACTTCTGCCTTTACCCGATCGCACTTCACACTTCGTCGGGACCTTTCCACTGGAATGCCCCCCGCTGAGGGAGCCCGATGTGCTGCAGAACACGGAAGGCGAACTGGCGCGCGATTTCCTCGACTGAATCGGGGCGATTGTAAAGGGCGGGGATCAGGGGAAAGATGGTCGCGCCTGCGTCGGCAGCGCGATACATGTTGCGGATGTGAATCTTGTTGAGCGGCGTCTCGCGAACACAGAGGAGCACCGGCCGTGCTTCCTTCAGGCAGACGTCGGCGGCGCGCTCGATGAGATGCGCGGCGATACCGTTGGCGATTCGCGCCAGCGTGCCCACGGAGCAGGGAAGTATGATCATCGCATCCGTGGGGTAGGAGCCGCTGGCAACGTTGGCGCCGATGTCGTCGTTATTTTGCAGTTCAATTTTGGAGCTGGCTTTGCCGAGTAACTGCTTGATCAGATTGCTGCGGCCGCTGATCCGGAGCTCTTCGGCCATAACGCGCAGGGCGCTGTCAGAGGCGACAAAGTTGACGTGGCCAATGCGGGCGTCCTGCTCGAGTGCGATCAACAGCTGCTTCAGGAAAATGGCGCCACTGGCGCCGGTGGTGGCCACGGTAAGATTGCGGGCGTCGGAGGTCATGAGAATTAAGCGGGTCGAGAATAGGGAGGAGTAGGGGAGGAGTCAAGCAGCGCGTGTGAGAAGTGCGATCTGCGATCGGGTGAAGAGTGATCGGGTGAAGTGTGAATTGCGATCTGCGGTGTAAGATCGACGATCTGAGTGCAAGGCGGGTGGTGTTCGTTCTCGTGGTGTGAGACATGAGCGGGCAGGAACCGCAAGGTCTTTCGACTCGGGCCTCGTCGGTATACTCGGCCCTTGCTCGGATGACATTCAGAAACATACCTAAGCATCATGAAGCCAGAAGAGCTCAAGCGATTGCTGCAACAGGTTCGACGGGGAGCGGTGTCGCCGGATGAAGCTGTGCAGAGAATGCGGCACATGCCTTTCGAGGACCTGGGTTTCGCCAAGGTGGACCACCACCGCGTGCTGCGGGCCGGCATGCCGGAGGTGGTGTTCGGGCAGGGCAAAACGCCGCAGCAGGTTGCCGGGATTTTCCATCGCCTGGCCGAGCGCCGCACCAATGTGCTGGCCACGCGGGCGACAGAACAGCAATACGAAGCCGTAAAAGCGGTGTCGGCCAAGGCGGAATATCACCCGCTGGCGCGGGGAATTGTGCTGCGCCAGGACCGGAAAAAATACGGCAAGGGCAAAATCGCGGTGATCTCCGCAGGGACCAGTGACATTCCGGTGGCGGAAGAAGCGGTGCTGACGGCTGACGTGATGGGCAACGACGTGGAACACGTCTATGACGTGGGCGTGGCGGGCATCCACCGGTTGCTCGCGAGCCGCAAGGTGCTGGCAGCCTCGCGCGTGGTGATCGTAGTCGCGGGGATGGAGGGCGCGTTGCCCAGCGTGGTCGGAGGCCTGGTGGGCGTGCCGGTAATCGCCGTGCCGACCAGCGTGGGTTACGGAGCATCGTTCCAGGGTCTGGCAGCGCTGCTGGGAATGCTGAACTCGTGCGCTTCGAACGTGAGCGTGGTGAATATCGACAACGGCTTTGGGGCGGGCTACGTGGCCTCGGTGATCAACCGCGGGTGAAGGCAGGAAACTGCAGCCACGGATTGCAGGGATTTGCACGGATCAGTTTTGTCAAATTCAGGATCTGTACGCGAATTAGCCGCTTTGTCAGGCTCTCAGGCCGCCCCAAGGTGCAGCCCTGCAACCAAAAATGAGATCCTTCGATTTTTGTCTTCTGTGTCTATGTGAATCCGCGTAATCCGTGGGCTATTCCAGTTTGACATATCGCTGTTATAACGACTATCGTTATTCCTGTGACTCCCCACTTACAGGGCGAGATCAAGCAGCGCAAACCGTTCGTCAGCCTGGAAGCGGAGGTCTATCTGAACCTGCAGCGCACGGCCGACGCACTGGCGCGCAAGGAGGCAGCCGTACTGAAACCCTTCGGCTTGTCGGCGACGCAGTACAACGTGCTGCGCATCTTGCGGGGCGCGGGCAAGGCGGGGCTTCCTTGCGGGGAGATTGGCGAGCGCATGATAACGCGCGATCCTGATATCACGCGCTTGCTCGACCGAATGGAGAAGCGTGGCCTGCTGCAGCGGGCGCGTGACAGCAAAGACCGGCGCGTGGTGATAGCCCGCATCCTGCGCCGGGGACTGGACTTGCTGGACGAATTGGACGCTCCCCTGGTGGGTCTGCAGAAGACATTGCTAAAGGGACTCAAGGCGGAGGAGCTGCGGACATTGTCGGAGCTGCTGGAGCGGGCGCGAGGAGCGTGAAGATGGAAACGTCGGCCAAGAGCAACTCGATCTGCGGAAAACCCCGCCTATGCCGCGCTTGAAGGGGGGGCACCCTCAAGGGCCTGGTGTGATCGGGGAAATTGCGAATCAGGTGGGCCACAGTTGGAGCGGGGTGGGGCGGGCCCCGGTCATAATTTTTTGCGACGATAGTTGTTGTCACGACATTTATTAGCGACAGGAGGCAGCTTATGACGAACTGGCGGGCGCAGGATTGGGGGCTACTGGTGCTGCGGGTGGTGGTGGGAATTGTGGCTCTGATCCATGGGGGGCAGAAGCTGTTCGTGTTCGGGCTGGGTGGGACGGTGGCGTTCTTCGGCAAGCTGGGTTTGCCGGCCTTTGCGGCGTATTTTGCGGCTTTCGCGGAGTTCCTGGGCGGAGCCTCGCTGTTGCTGGGAGTGCTGACGCGCGTGGGAGCGGCGTTGCTGGTGATCGATATGCTGGGCGCGATATTCACCGTGCACCTGAAGAATGGCTTTTTCAATCCGCTCGGGTTCGAATACCCGTTGACCTTGCTGGCGGCGAATCTTTGCTTGTTGATTGCAGGCGCGGGAGCGCTCTCGGTGGATGCAGCGATCTGGAAGCTGAAGAAACTGTAGTCAGGAAAATTGTAAACGGAAAACTAAGTGAAGAAACCCGCCCAGCCTGAGCTGAACGGGTTCCGAGGGATAGGATTTCAACCAATTACTCAGTCGAGATCTTCCAACCCTTGTCGGTCTTCACCAGGTTCAGGGCTTCCTGGGTAGGTGTGGCGTGGTAGTAGTCGGCGCCATATTTTTGAACAAGAGTGCCGCGGTCCCAGGTGTTGAAGGTCTTGATGGCCGTGCTATTGAGATCGAAGACCTCACCCAGACGCGTGGGCTCCCACTTCCAGGAAAATTCCACCTTGGCGATGCTGGGGCTGACCATAGTTACCTTGGACAGCGAGACCAGCTTGCGCTGAGCCAGCGGGGCCACATACGTCTCGGTGCCATCGGTGTTCTTGAACTTTTTGAAGCCGGGTAGCTCCGAGAACTCCCTCTGGCCAGCCGGGGTGACCACCACATAGGTGCCGCCGCCGACAGTCGGTTTCAGCGTGACGATGCCGGCTTTTTCCAGCAGCTTGTAATGCGGATCACGCGGCTTCTCGTCCACGCTGGGCATGACGTTGCCGGCATGAAAATGCACGATGGCCGGACCCTTGGAGTCCAGGTATTCGTTGACCACAGCGGTGGCTTCCTGGGAAGACAAGCCGATCCGGCTCTGATAGAAGAAGTAGCCGATGCTACCGACGATCACGAACAGCAGCGCGAGAACCAGGAGCAGCGGTCCAATGGAGGAAGACTTTTTTTCAAGTTCGACTTCTGCTTCAAACACGGCACCCTCCTCTGAGAGTAAGCCTCGATCTCTAGGAAAATCATAGGGCGGAAAAAAACGCTCGTCGCGGTCGGCTGTCACAGAGGGATGTGATCAGGAATCAGCCGTCAGCGGTTGGCAGCTGGCAATAGGGCCTGAGTACGCAAGTGGCTGGAAACGCAAGATCCCACCCTCCGCAAAGGAGTGTGGAGGGGTGGGCCCACCCGAATGAAAAACCTCAGGAGCGTCGTGACAACGGAGAACTTTGATTGGGGAAGCCGACTCTCTGTGAGCAAACCACCCCGCCCAAGCTGCGCTTGAACGGGGCACCCTCAGGATTATAGGGAGGAATCAGCGGCCGACCTTTTCGGTCTTTCCGGCTTTGAGGCTGACGCTCCTTGCTGCAGAGCTGGCGCCCAATACGCGATCGAAAATCTTGTCCACGTTGCGCAACTGGCGGTCGAGGTCGAAGGCGCGCTCGAGTTCCCGGCGGGGAATGCGAGAAGTGATTTCCGGGTCAGCCAGGATCATCTCGCGAAAATTGCCGCCGTCATTCCAGGCTCGCATGGCGTGGCCTTGCACGATGCGATAGGCATCTTCCCGGCTTACTCCCTGCTCCACCAGATCGAGCAGCAATTGTCCGCTGAAGACCAGACCGCCGGTGCTGTTCAGGTTGGCCAGCATGCGCTCGGGATAGACGATCAGCGTCTCGATCAGGTTGCTGCTTTTTGCGAGCAGGTAGTCCAGCAGGATGGTGGAATCGGGAAGAATGATGCGTTCCACTGAAGAGTGCGAAATGTCGCGCTCGTGCCACAAGGCGACATTTTCGAAAGCCGCCTGGGCGTTGCCGCGCACCACCCGCGACAGGCCGCTGATCTGCTCGGCGGTGACAGGATTGCGCTTGTGCGGCATCGCCGACGAGCCTTTTTGTTTTTCGCTGAAATATTCTTCGGCTTCGCGCACTTCCGTTCGCTGCAGGTGGCGGATTTCCGTGGCCATGCGATCCAGGGTGCAGGCGATTACCGCGAGGGTCGCCAGATAGTTGGCGTGCCGATCGCGGGCGATCACCTGGGAGGTTATCGGAGCCGGCTTTAAGCCAAGCCGGTGGCAGATCTTCTCCTCGAGTTCGGGATCGAGATGAGCGCCGTTGCCAACTGCTCCAGAAAACTTACCAACACGCATTTCTTCAGCGGCACGATCGAAACGCTCGATGTCGCGCGAGACTTCGTCATAGAAATTTGCCAGTTTGAGGCCGAAAGTGATGGGCTCGGCGTGCACCCCGTGGGTGCGTCCGATCATTGGTGTGTGGCGAAATTCCAGCGCGCGCTGGCGGAGGACCTCGTGCAAGCGCACGAGGTCGCGGCTGAGGATGGCCGAAGCTTCGCGGATCTGGAGAGCCTGGGCGGTGTCGACGACATCATTCGACGTCAGGCCGAAGTGCAGCCAGCGGGCTTCGGGACCGATCTTCTCAGCGACAGCTGTGGTGAAGGCGATGACGTCGTGCTTCACCTCTGCTTCGAGGGCGTCGATGCGCTCCAGGTCGAAGCCGGCGTGCTGGCGGATTGCTTTGGCGGCAGCGTTGGGAACCAGACCGGCCTCGGCCAAGGTTTCCGTGGCGGCGAGCTCGACTTCCAGCCACTTGCGGAATTTGTGTTCGTCGCTCCAGATGCGCCCCATCTCGGGACGGGTATAGCGAGGGATCAAGTAGTATTCCTCCAGGGAATGCGGAGCCGGAGCAGCCGCCCAGTGCGCAACAAGGTATTGTAAATGCATGGAAAAACCCCGCCCAAGCTGGGCTTGAACGGGGCACCCTCAGGAGGATCGGGGCATCGGGTAAAGGGTAATCGTGTGATCTTAAGTCGGGCGAAGTTCGAAGTTGAAGGGGTGAGGTTCGCTGGATGAAAAGCGCAAGATCCTTCGACTTTGCGCTCGCGACCCGCAGAAAGCGCGGGTCGAAAAAGCAAGCCGGGCGCGTCGCTCGGATGACGTTCGAGGGGAGGGTCGAGCTTGTGATTCCCACCCTCCGCCAAAAGAGCGCGGAAGAGTGGGCCACCGAGGGGACTGCTCGCGAAACAGATACGCTCTGTGTCGCAATACGACTGATTGCATTGACTTCAGGGGGCCGCGCAGGTACGCTGCCTAGCAGGCTGGACGGGAAATGCCGGGCGGGAGGAGGGGCAGCCCCGGAGTTTTTCACGACCAGCACCCAGGGTCTTCCGCGATTTCCCGCGCCAAGTAAGCCAATTTCAGTTTTGTATCGCCAGACGATACAATGAGAGTGGATCGATGGCATCCAGACGCGACGTCTCCCAGCCCGATTACCAGGCCATGGCGCAGTTCCGTTACCAGATTCGCCGCTTTCTTCGCTTCAGCGAACAGGTAGCGCGCTCGGCCGGGTTGAAGCCGCAGCAGTACCAACTGATGCTGGCGCTGAAGGGCCTGCCGCAGGGAACGCAAGGCAGCATTGGGGAGTTGGCCGAACGGCTGCAGATCCAGCATCACAGCACGGTCGAGTTAGTCGACCGCCTGGCGGCGCAGGGGCTGATCCGACGCCGCCGCGCGGGGGCTGACCGGCGGCAGGTGCTGCTGGACCTGACTCCCAAGGGAGAGAAGGTGCTGCGCGACCTTGCGATCCATCATCGGGACGAATTGCGGACGCTGGGGCCAACCCTGGTCAGTTCGCTGCGCCAGGTGCTGTCAACCAGTTCGCGCGCCGAAGGCCGCCACCGATCCAAGTCCTGACCTGCGACAACTCCCTTACGCCTGCTCGAGGTCACAGCAGGCGTTTCCATTCCGGGGAAGCCGCGGTCAACTGGAGGAGATGCACGTGGGCGGGAATGAACGCGAACAGCGGCTGTCTATCTCCGGCGTGGCCATCGAAAGCGTTTCGCCGCAAGCCAAGTTCCGGATGGTTTGGGTTTCGCTTTTGGCGGCGGTAATTGGCGCAGGCGCAGGAATAATTGCTTACCTGCTCTACAACCTGATTGGCTTCTTCACCAACCTCGCCTTCTTTCATCGCGTTTCCTTTCAATTCACCAGCGCACGGCTGAACACGCTGGGGCCGTGGGTCATCGTGGTCCCGGTGATAGGCGGTCTGATCGTTGGCGTGATGGCGAAGTATGGCACGTCGAAAATTCGCGGACATGGAATTCCCGAGGCCATGGAGGCGGTGCTGGTCAGCCGCAGCCGCATTGAGCCAAAGGTTGCGCTGCTGAAACCGCTGTCGGCGGCGATCGCGATCGGCACCGGCGGACCGTTTGGCGCGGAGGGCCCGATCATTCAGACCGGCGGCGCAGTGGGCTCGCTGCTCGGCCAGTTGTTTCACACGACTGCGTCCGAGCGCAAGGTGCTGCTGGCATGCGGAGCGGCAGCGGGCATGGCAGCGACGTTCAGCACTCCGATTGCGGCGGTCATTCTGGCCATCGAGCTTCTGCTGTTCGAATTCAAGGCGCGATCGTTTATTCCACTGGTGATTGCAAGCACCATCGCCACCAGCATGCACCTGGTGCTCATGGGCCGGGGGCCGATGTTCGTGGTGGGAGCGGTGGACTTCGGCGTTCCCAACGCGCTTCCCTGGTATCTGCTTCTCGGAGTGCTGTGCGGATTGGCGGCAGTGGGATTTACCAAGGCGCTGTACGCGGTGGAAGACGGATTCGAGCGGCTACCACTCGATCCGATGTGGTGGCTGGCGATCGGAGCGGTCGGGCTTGGAGTGATCGGCTACTTCGTGCCGCGGGTGCTGGGCGTGGGATACGACACGATCTCGGACATTTTGACGAGCAAATTGACGCTGGAGCTGTTGCTGGTGGTCATGATTTTCAAGTCGCTGGCGCTGGTGGTCTCGCTGGGATCGGGGACATCGGGAGGGTTGCTCGCGCCCATGTTCATGGCCAGCGCCGCCATGGGCTCGGCGACAGGCATGATGATCAACCGCATCAGTCCAGGTGCGCATATCGCTCCGGGAGCATTCGCCCTGGTTGCCATGGGAGCGGTGTTTGGAGCGGCCTCGCGGGCGACGTTTGCCTTCATCATCTTCGCTTTCGAACTGACGCGCGATTACAACTCGGTGCTTCCGCTGATGCTGGTGAGCGTGATTGCCGACGGTATCACTATGTTCTTCCTGCCGACATCAATCATGACCGAGAAGCTGGTGCGGCGGGGACTCCGTATCCATGCGGAGTACGAGCCGGATGATCTGCAGATCGTGCCGGTGGCGGAGACCATGGACACGAATGTGCCAAAAATTTCGGATCAGGTTTCGGTCGGGGAATTGGCGGCGCGGATTGCGGCGCGTGATACCACGGTGATTCAGCATCAGGGGCTGGCTATCGTGAACGGTCAGGACGAACTGGTGGGAATGCTGACGCGGGGAGACATTTTGCGGGCCTTGGAGCAGGATCCTGGTGGACGCATGACGGTCCTGGAAGCAGGGAATCGCGAGCCGGTGATTACCTTTCCCGATGAGGTGCTAGCGGAAGCCGCGGAAAAAATGCTGCGGCACAACATAGGCCGGTTGCCGGTGGTGAGCCGGGAAAATCCCAAGAAGCTGGTGGGATACCTGGGGCGGCAAGGGATCATGGCGGCGCGCCTGCGGCGTATCCAGGAAGAGGGCGTGCGCGAGGAAGGCTGGATCGCGAGGTTTGTGCGGCGAGCGTGAGCTCAGCCACGGATCACAAGGATTAACACGGATCGGAATTAAATTTAAACCCCAAAGCCCAAAAAGTCTGGGTCTTACCTGAGCATTAGCACTCCCCATCTGCAGTTCGACTAGCCTCCCGTTTAGCTGATTGCTGATTGTCCAAACAAAAGTCAAAAGAGAATCCGTGGCAATCCGTGTCCAGCGCTTCTGCTGCATTTTTGGGCAATTGACGGGGGCGCGAGCGGGGTATAGAGTCCGGCATCGCAGAGTGCCACGCGTTACAAGTTCGTCCTGTTGCGGCCTAGTTTTATTCCCTCGGAAGAAATCTAAATTCAGAAAGGAGTCAGCGATGAAAAAGCTGATGTTCCTCTTACTGCTGCTGGGACTTTGGGTCCTTGCAGGGTGGGCGCAAGACAACGCAAGCATCTCAAAATACGTCTGGGTGGAACACATACAAGTCAACTCGGGCAAAGGGCCTACTTTTACGAAGTATGTCAGCCAAATCAAGGAAGCGGTTGACTCGAACAATGCGGAGCTGAATTGGATTGCCGGAACTGCGATGACCGGCAACATGTCGGACTACACGTTTGTCAGTTTCCACAATTCGTTTCAGGACATTAGCAACTTCGACCAGGCATTCGGCAAGGTGATGAAGGCGGCCATGGTCAAGAATGTGTCAATGCTGAGCCAGGCGGCCGAGTCGGAGCGGATGGCGCATGCCGAGATGTACAAGTACCGCGACGACCTCTCCTGGAATCCGACGAAGGTTAACGGCCCGCAGACCACGTATTGGCGAGTAACGGTTTATCACGTCAAACCGGGAATGACCATGAAATATGAGGACCTGGTGAAGGAGGTCTTGTCACTGCGTAAGAGCGGGAACATCGATGACAACTGGATTGAGTACCAGGCAGTTGCGGGCGCGCCCAACAATACATTCGTATCAGTGGTGCCGATGAAGTCGCTGGCGGATATGGATGTAGACCGCAAAGCAGCCATCGATGCGGTGTACACGCCGGCAGTCAGGCACAACCTAGGGGCGATGGTGGCCGAATGCCTGGAGTCCTCGGAAAGCAACATCATTTCCGTTAACCCGAACATGAGCCGGCCGCCGAAAACTTACCTGGCAGCCAATCCGGATTTCTGGACGGTGAAGGCAGATGACATGCAGGCAGCATCCGCCAAGACCACTGGCAAGACAAAGTCGAAGTTCAAGGAAGCAACCGTAAAGGAAGAGAAAAAGCAGTAGCAGCCTGCTGGGTCAAGAGGCCCCTTTCGGTACTCGCAATTTGTGCGCACAATCGGGTGTAAGAAAGGCCGCCAGAATTGGCGGCCTTTTTTAAGATCAGTGAAAACCAGTTCAGTTTGAGTACAGCAGCAGGCCTTCGGATTCTTTCGAGTCCACCGGACGGTAGAACAGTTGCTCGCCTTCGCGGTAGACCTCGATGAATGCCGGACGCGCATTGATCGTGCCCTGGATGAGGGCTTCGCTGAGCGGGTCCTCGATGTACTTCTGCAGGGCGCGGCGCAACGGACGCGCGCCGTAAGTGCGGTCGACCAGCGTGCGCTCGAGCACCCACTTCTTGGCGTCTTCGGTGACCGTGATGGTGATCGACTTCTGCGCCAGGTTCTGGTTCAGTTGGCTGACCATCAACTCGAGAATCTGGATCAGATCCTGCTCGGTCAGCGAATTGAAGATGATGATCTCGTCCAACCGGTTGAGGAACTCGGGATTGAATGTCCGCTTGACCTCATTGCGGACAAGGTCTTCAACCTTGCTGCCAATCTCGCCTTCCTTTTCGTCGGTCTGGAAACCGAGCCCCTGCTTCTTCTGCAGGTGGCGTGCGCCGATGTTCGAGGTCATGATGATGATGGTGTTCTTGAAGTCGACGGTATTGCCCAGACCGTCGGTGAGCTGACCATCTTCATAGACTTGCAGCAGGATGTTGAAGACATCCGGATGCGCCTTCTCGATTTCATCCAGCAGCACGACTGAATAGGGCGCGCGCTTCACGCGCTCGGTGAGCTGTCCGCCCTCTTCGTAGCCGACGTATCCCGGAGGCGAGCCGATCAGCTTGGAGACCGAATGCTTCTCCATAAATTCGGACATATCGAAGCGGATCAGGGATTTTTCTGTTCCGAACATGAACTGCGCCAGGGTGCGCGCGACTTCGGTTTTGCCGACGCCCGTAGGACCGAGGAACAGGAATGAGCCGATCGGGCGATTCGGGTTCTTCAGTCCGGCGCGGGAACGGCGGATAGCACGGGCCAGCGCACTGATGGCTTTATCCTGAGAGATGACTCGCTTGTGCAGTTCATCTTCAATGCGGAGCAACTTTTTCGACTCTTCTTCCTTAATGGAGGTGATAGGAACGCCGGTCCAGCGGGAGACGACATCTTCGATGTCCTCGCGGGCGACCACGCCGGTGGAGGATTCGTCGAGATGATACTTTTCGCGAAGAGCGCGCAGGTTCTCGCGCTCTTTGCGCTCCTCGTCCGAATAGAAGCGTGCCTTCTCGAACTCATGGTTCGCGATGGCATTCTCCATGCGATGGACGATGAACTTGATGCGTTTCTGAACTTCGGTGATCTCTTCGGGCAGCGAAGTCTGGCGCAGTTTTACGCGAGCGCCGGCTTCATCGATGAGATCGATGGCCTTGTCGGGCAGGAAGCGATCCGGGATGTAGCGGTTGGAGTGGGAGACCGCGAAGCGGATCGACTCGTCCGTGTAGCTGACCGCGTGGAACTTCTCGTAACGCTCCTTGATCCCGCTCAGAATCTTGACGGCATCGTCTTCACCTGGAGGCGGTACTTTGACGGATTGGAAGCGGCGCTCGAGCGAACGGTCCTTCTCAATCGACTTGCGGTACTCGCCCGGCGTTGTGGCGCCGATGCACTGGATCTCTCCCCGCGAGAGGGCGGGCTTGAGAATGTTGGCGGCATCGAGGGAACCTTCGGCCGAGCCGGCGCCCACCAGGGTGTGCAACTCATCGATAAAGATGATGGAGTTTTGCGACTCCATCAGTTCCTTCATAATCGTTTTGAGACGTTCTTCGAACTGGCCACGATACTTGGTACCGGCCACGATCAGGGATAAATCCAACGCTAGGATGCGCTTATCCGCCAGGAAGGAGGGCACATCGCCATCGGCGATACGCTGCGCCAAACCCTCCACTATTGCGGTTTTTCCCACACCGGGCTCACCGATCAGGACGGGATTGTTCTTGGTGCGGCGGCAGAGAATCTGCACCACGCGCTCCAACTCAGACTCGCGTCCGACCAATGGATCCAATTGGTTATCCATGGCGGCCTGAGTGAGATCACGGGAAAACTCGCTCAATAGGGACGATTCGCGGGAGCGCTGAGGCTGAGCCTTTTCCTGGGAGGTGCGAGCCAGTTCTTCGCGGACACTGGAAAGACGAAGTCCCCGCTCATGAAGGATTTCCGCGGCAAAGCACTTCTCTTCGCGCAGGAGGCCGAGAAGCAGATGTTCGGTGCCGATGTGCTTGTGGGAGAGGCGCTCCGCCTCTTCTGCGGCGTAAGCAAGCACCCGCTTGCACTCATTGCTCAGCGGCAGGTCCACTGAGGTGGAAACCTTTTCCCGGATGGTGGTGTGGCCCTCGATCTGCTTGCGAATGGATTCTACCGAAGCGTGCGAGCGCAGGAACCGGTTGGTCAGGGCCTTGTCTTCGCGCAAGAGTCCGAGCAGCAGGTGCTCCGTTTCAATATAAGGAGAACCAAACTGGCTCGCTTCATAGCGTGCGAAGAAAATTACCCGTCTGGCTTTTTCCGTGTACCGTTCAAACATTTTCCCTCTCCCAGGCCCGGGGAACGCAAATCAGCACCGCATCACCTTACCACCGATGTGGAGCCAGGTCTGTGCCCAACCCGACCTATTCTCCCGTTGCTGTCCCCACTACGCTGGCGGGAACCTGTAACCCTCAGCTAGGAGCACGCAATGTGCCAAACTCAGATGCCCAACCTCCTGCGGAATATTTACCGTCAAAACCGAAGTCCCAAATCAGGCCGTCAGCACCTCCGGCGAGACCTCCTCCAGCCGCCCTCGCTCCAGCCGAAGAACGCGATCACAACGTCGCGCAAACGCAAGGTTATGGGTGGCTATAAGGGAGGTCAAACCGTAGTCGCGATGAAGCCGAGCGATCAATGCAAACACCGCCTCGGCGGTCTGGTTATCCAAATCGCCGGTAGGTTCGTCCGCCAGCAGCAGCTGCGGACGAGTAACCAATGCCCTGGCGATCGCAACTCGCTGTTGCTCGCCACCGGAAAGCTCGCCAGATCGATGATACGCCCGGTTCTGTAAACCCACCTCGCGCAACCACTGCAGGGCTTCGGATTCGGCTTCGCGCCGATGACGTCCCCGTACCAGCAGGGGCATGGCCACATTCTCAACCGCGGTGAATTCCGGCAGCAGATAATGAAACTGCCAGACGAACCCAATCTCGCGGTTGCGAAAATCCGCTGCCGCTTCTTCGGAGAGCGATCGCAAGTCTTCTTTGGCGCAGTATACGTCACCTTCCGAAGCCCTATCAAGCGCGCCCAGGATGTGCAACAGGGTACTCTTGCCCGCGCCCGACTGGCCTACGATAGCGACCATCTCGCCATGCTTGACTCCCAGCGATAAGTTTTCAAAGACCACCAGATCCGAACTGCCGGAACGAAAAACCTTCTTGAGTTTTTCTCCGTGCAACACTTCGTGTTGTAGATATAGATGCAGATCGGACTCCAATGGTTACGAATTAGCCCCCGCGGCTACACCTTGCAGAGCCGCATCAAATCTGCTCGATTCTCACTTCTTTAATACCTGATTACAAGACTTTTTCTTTGTCAAAAATTGTCGAAAGTTCCGGTAGAAGTAACTGCAGGAGTAGCGAGCACCTGACGTGCCAAATTTCGCGGGCCCGCTAACAGCCACCGCAAGTGTTTGCCACCGAATTGCAACCGGCAGGTTAGAGAATCTCTCGCCTTGCGATACACGCTCGACAGCCCGGGAATACAGCAATCCCATTACTCGTAGCGCAGCGCTTCGGCAGGATAAATGCGTGCCGCTGATATGGAGGGATAGATGGTGGCCACAAGGGAGATAGCCAGGGATACCGCAGCCACGATCAGGCCGTCGCTGAGGCGGGGTGCAAAGGGCACATAGTCGATGGAATACACCTCCGGCGAAAGCGAAATGAAGTGATAGTGGCCACTGGCCCAGGACGCGGCAAAGCCGATGATGAGTCCGATGGCGGTGCCGACGATCCCAATCAAGAGTCCCTGAAAGACAAAAATATTGCGGATTTGTGCCCTGCGAGTTCCCATCGAGCGGAGTACGGCGATGTCGCGGGTCTTCTCCATAACCATCATGATGAGCGAGATGAGGATGTTAAGCGCCGCCACGAACACGATCAGACCGATAGTGATGAAGGTAACCACCCGCTCCAGGCGCAAGGCGCGGAACAGGGAACGGTTCTGTTCCATCCAGTTTGTAGACTGAAAGCCTTTGCCTGCGGCGTGTTCAAGTTCGCGTGCGATTTCTCCGGCTTTGTAGATGTCATCCACCTTGAATTCCAGCACTGAGACCACATCGCCCAGGCCTTCCAGTTTCTGCGCCTCGGAGAGGCGAGTAAACCCCCAACTGGCATCGTAGTCGTAGAAACCGGAGTTGAAGATACCGACAACTTTGAAGCGAACGTACTTGGGCGTCAGGCCGAAAGGCGTGAGCTCACCCTGCGGACTAGTGACTAAGACTACTGAGCCCACGGTCGCGCCCAGATCATCTGCCATGTCTTTGCCGAGAATGATTGGGGGCATCGCCGCGACGCGCGCCTGCACGGCGGACAGATCGTCAGGTTGAGAAGAATTCGATGGCGATGTTGTGGCGCGAGATTCGGGTGCTGCCGGCATCGGAGTGCTGGTCTGATTAAGCGGCTCGCTGGAGCCAATCTTGACACTTTGCAGAAGATCGCTGACTTGCCGCTCGTAATTAGGGATCACTCCTTTAAGCACAGCGCCGCGAGCGCGTGATCCGCGGGAGATAAGCACCTGATCGTAGATGGCGGGTGCGCCGGCGACCACGTGTGGCGTTTTGACCAGGCGAGTGAGCAGCTCCTGCCAGTTGCGGATGCCGTCGTTTTCGATGCGCAGCAGGTTGATATGAGAAGAGGAACCGAGCAGGCGATCCTGCAGGTCCTGGCGGAAGCCATTGTTGATGGCCAGGGCGATGACCAGGGAAGCGACTCCCGCCGCGACGCCAGCGATGGAGATGGCAGTGATCACGCCGATCACCGCCTGACGCCGTTTCGCGCGTAAATAGCGCGCCGCCACGAAAAGTTCAAAGCGCATAAATTGCTAGCGAGTCGAGTATACAGTTATTGGGTTTGGCGCTCAGCAGTCAGCAGTCAGGCGAGCACTCAGCCACCGTCATGTCGACCGCGCGATTGGATTGCTCGCAATCCAATCGCGCGTGGAGGAAACCTTGCTTTTGGGAGCTGGCCAGCAGTCGCCGGGCGAAAACGCAAGATCCTTCGACTCCGCGCCCGCGACCCGCAGAAAACGCGGGTCGGAAAAAGCAAGACGGGCGCGTCGCTCAGAATGACACTCGAGAGTTCCTGAGGAGTCGCGCCTTTCAAAGCAGAGCCAACCACGTATCCCACTCAAGCCAGCGGAGGGCTTGAGTGGGCCACCCGAACCCGCGCGAAGTTTCGTCCAGAGGACGAGTCGAGCTTCGCTCGACCTGGACGGACGGAGCGTCCGTCCCCACGTACTTGGTGCGCTGAACTACAGCCTTGGCAAGAACGTTGGCACGTCCTTCTGATACTGGCGGTATTCGTCGCCGAAGCGCTGCTCGAGCTCCGCATCTTCGCGCCGAACCATAAATGCGCCGGTGATGAGGGCAAAGCCCGTCAGTCCGAAGAGAACGGCCAGCCCGGTTCCGATGCTCCAGCCGAGCATTTCGCAGACGTGGCCGAGGTAAATCGGATGGCGCAGACGGCGGCGTATGCCCGTCACGACCAGATGTTGCGAGTGGCGATCGGGAGCGAGTTCCGCATGTCCGGAGAGTTGCAGTGGGGAGAAGCCGCGGCGGCCGCGCGCATAAAGATAGATTCCTAGAGCGATCAACAGCCCTCCTGGGATCCAGGCAAGATGCGAATTGTAGAGAGCAATTTTTCGAAACGGCCAAGTGATGGCGCCGAGGACGACCCACATTGCCATCCAGAGTGGCAGCAGGAATTGATAGACGGGGCGTCCTGCGCGGAGCCGCTCGCGCCAGGAGTCGGCGCGGGGATGGATGAGTAGCCAGAAAGAAGGCACGGTCGCGTAAATGACGCAAGCCACCCAGCCGAGGGTGCGCAAGAGCATGGAGGGATTGTAGCGAAGTGGATCGGGTGAAGGGTGATCGGGTGAAGTAAAAACCCCACCCAAGCTCGGCTTGAGTGGGGCACCCTCAGGGTTCGTAGGTGTGCTGCGATCCCTCTACTTTCCCCGGATCACGGTTTTGGCTGAGGCTTGATTATCGAAGCGGTCGTACACGCGCACCACGATCACGTGCTCGATCGGAGCGGCAGCTTCTGCGTTCTTCACATTTCGCACCGGCCCCGCGGAATGCGGAGTGGTAACTGCCCCAGTGGGAGGATCGTCCGCCAGCGCACTTCCACCTTCAGAGAGCGGCACGTTGAAGTCGTAGTTCTCGATACGGTAATCGGAAATTTGGCCCACGGGCTCGATAAGCTGCCAGTCGCCGGCATCAACGGAATATTCGGCGCGTTGAATAGGAGAGAAAGTGTCTTCGGCGCGGAACACAACATGAACCGAGTTGCCGTTCAGTTGTCCCGTGAGCCTTTGAATTTGGGGAGGCGTGGTATCGACCTCGAAGCGAGAGCTCTCCTTGACGTCGGTGAGGGCGCCTTCGGAATGCGAGGGGGCATCGGAGGCGACGACCAGAATGGTGTAGCCGCCATCGGGCAGAAGGGCGGCATCGAAGGAGTAGTACTTGTCGGTAAGCTCATCCTTCAGCAGCTTCCAGCGGGTCTCGCCGTCTCCCCGATAGTAGAGGGAATAGACCAGGTCATCATCGTTATCGTCGTGGGCAGTCCAGCGCACGGCAATCGAGTGCGGATCGCGAACCGCAGTGGGAGTGGCGTCGAAGTGCGCTGCAGCCGGCGAAGAGGGTCCTGGACCCACGCTCACCGATTCCTGTACCGCCAAGGGCTTGCTGGCGGATTGAAAGCGCGCTCCTGTCTGAACGTAGACGTCATCCACTTCGGGAGCGACATTCTTGGGGAGGTAATTGATCAACACGCTGTCGAGCGTGGTGGGCGGACTGGCGGGATGCAAAACCGCTTTCCATTGCAGAAAGCGTGCAGGGGGAGTCGTGAGTGGGGCTTCGTTCGGCAGATCAACTTTTTTCCACGGACTCCAGTTACGGTCAGGATTATCGACGTTGCCGCTGCGGGCGAAGAGTTCGTAATTTCCGGTGGCGCGCACCTGCGCGCGTCCCCAGCGCGAGAAAATCTTGGCGTCGAGGACATCGCTTTCAAAGCTGCCGTCGGCGTCAGCTCTTCCACTCAGCAAAAAGATTTTCCCCAGATTACTGGTAGCCAGATAGAGGCCGCCATTCGGAGCGGGGCAGATACCGGTGACCTGGCGGGCACGGGCCTTGCCCATGTCGGTGAAGCGGTCTTCGGACTCGACCTCGAAAATGCGCCCACGGTTTCCAGTTCCGGCCAACAGGCGTCCGTTGCGATCGAAGCCCAGCGAATAGACGAGGTCGTCGTGCGAACTCCATATGCGCTTGGGCGAGCCGTCCGGAGCAATGCGGTAAATCTCGGCGCCGCCGCTGGTGGAGAAGGGTGACAGGCCGGGAGTGGATCCAAGGACCGGCCCGGTCGGACCACCCACGCCCAAAACCGAGGCGCTTCCAGCGCTGGAGACCGGTGGTCCGGTGGGGATCGCCGGAGGAGTGCTGGGAAATGTCAGTCCCTGGGGACGCTTCTCGCCTACACCCGCAGCAAAGACGTTGCCGGCGGGATCGATCGCCAGGGCAGTGATCTCTTTCTTAGGCGCGCTGTAGAGAACAAAAGCCTCTCCGGTCGGCGAGATGCGGTAGATAAGCCCGCTGCCATCGGAGCCGGCGATTACGTTGCCTTGTTTGTCTATCGCCAGCACGCGAATGTGCGCTTCGTCGCTCTTGAAGAAGAGCACAGCGTTGCCGTCTTTCTCGATGCGGAAGACTTCTCCCCGATCTCCGGTAGCAACATAGAGGCGGTCCTGATTATCCAGTGCGAGTGACCATATGTACTTCGTCTTGGGGTCAAACCAAACGCTAGCGCTGTAAGAAGCGTCCGTGGACAAGGAGGCCGGCTTATCGTTACTAGTGCGCCCTTCTGATTTCTCTGCTGGTGTTTGCGGATTCTGCGGAGCTGGCGAGGCTGCAGTGCGGACGATCTTATAAACCTTCCCGTCGGGAGACGTAGCGGCATAGATGGTGCCATCGTTGGCGATGGTTAAGGCCTGAACTTCCAACTCACGCGGTTCAAAGATGATGGTTGTCTCTCCCTTGGGAGTAACGCGGTAAATCCGCGCCGGTGCACCCGCGGCGGCGAAGACGTTTCCCTGGTTGTCACTTGCCACCGCCCATATATAGGTGGAAGGAGTGGTGGTCAACGGATTGACGGCGGGAGCCAGCTCAAGAATGCCATCGCTGCGGATGGCGACGCCCTTGGCAGTGCCTTTTTCGAACTCGTCGTAACGCGATTGAAACCACGTGCGTGTACCGTCAGCATGAGCCAAATCAACAGGGATGAGAAAGAACAGCAGAAGAGCGACAACAAATTTTGACATTGGAATCCTGTGCAGAAATCTAGCGTACCACGAGACGGCGGTCGTGAACGAAGGGGCTGATGGGCGAAAGCAGGTCCCTCGCTTCGCTCGGGATTTCGCCTGCAGGCTCCCGCCAGGCTCACGCCTGCAAAACAGCTCAACGTACCACGAGAGGGTGCTGAACGAAGCGTGTGAGGCGTCGAGGCTGCGCCTCGACCTGAACGGACGGGACGTCCGTTCCCACGTGCTTCCTACCCCCCGACAAAAGATGGCGGAATTCGTTGGGTGAGACTCACCATTCCCGATTCGTCACCAATTATTTTTTGATGCGTTTAAGAAGCGAAAGAAATCGCCGCAGGCCCATGCAGGGAGTAACATTAGCTGCGTCCCTGTGGTTCCAGGGGGCCCGGACAGTTCCGGGTCTGGCCACGCGATTCCTTCTTTAAAGCGCTTTGGTGGGTTATGCCGGAGTCCAGTGCACGCCAGCGAGTGGACTTGCAGCCTGGGGATAGCCTCGTCGGCTTGAAGGTGGGGCGTTACCTGATTCGCGCCCGTGTGGGTTCGGGCGGGATGGGCGAAGTCTATTGTGCGGATGACTCAGTCCTGAAGCGGACGGTTGCTCTGAAGCGCGTCACGCCGGCTTTCTCTGGCGACCTTGAGTACCACGAGCGCTTCCTTAAGGAAGCCGAACGCGCTTCCAAAGTCTCCGACCAGCACATCGCTGCTGTCTACGACGTGCTCCAGGAGCGCGGAGAAGTCTTCCTGGTCATGGAGTACGTGGAGGGTCGCACCCTGCGGCAACGAGCCGCGGAGCCGCTGAGTATCGCGGAGTTCTTCGACATCGCAGAGCAGTCATTGCAGGCGCTCGTGGTGGCCCATGAGAGGGGCATTCTTCACGGGGATATCAAGCCGGAAAACATCATGCTCACCCAATCGAAGGTGGTGAAGATTCTGGATTTCGGCTTGGCCAGGCAAATTCCGCGTGCCGGCTCTGCGCCGGGCGAGAATCCTACAACCAGCGAAGCCCGTGCGCTTACTGGAACGCCTGCCTACATGGCGCCGGAAATTCTGCTGGAGCAACCGCCCGACCAGCGGGCAGATATTTTTTCAATGGGGGTCGTGTTCTATGAGGTGCTGACGAGGGAGAGTCCATTCCGCGCCGACAGTTTCGTGGGCACCACCGACCGCATCCTGCGCGAAGATCCGCCGGCAATCCGCCGCTTCAATCCTGCTGTGCCGCGCGGCCTGGAGCGGGTGATCTTCAAGATGTTGGCCAAGCCGCCCGGGCAGCGGTATGCGAGCGCGACGGACGTGCTGACAGATTTGCGGCAGGTGCGGGAGGGCGCGGCCGGGCCTGCGTTCAGAACCAGGACAGAGCGTCTGCGGTTCTGGGGACTGCTGGCTGTCGTGGCATTACTGGTGCTTGTGCTGGCATTCACGCTGGTGGAAAAAATGAAGCGGCAGAGGCCGCCGGGCGGGGAGCGGGCAGCGCTCGCTCCGGCAGGCCGTTACCTGGCCGTTCTCCCCTTCCAAGCAATTAATGGGGACGATAAGACTCGCGCCTTTTGCTACGGGCTTACGGAAACGCTGACCAACAAACTGTCGCAGCTAACGCAGAAGCATGCTCTGCAGGTCGCCCCGGCGAGCGAAATACGGGGGCAGCAGATCACTTCGGCGGAAAAGGCGCAGGCCATCCTGGGGGCGAACCTTGTGCTGGAAGGAAGTCTGCAGCAAGCGGGCGACAAGATGCGGGTCAACTACAGCCTGGTCGACGTCCACTCGCACAAGCAACTTGGAGGCGATACCCTGACCGAGCTGGCTGCCGACTCGTTCGCGTTGGAAGATCAAGTGGTGGAGAGCGTTCTCAATAAGCTCGAGGTTGAACTGGGAGCCGAAGAACGCCGCACGCTGGCGGGACATGAAACCTCGCCTGCCGCTCACGATTTTTATGTGCGCGGACGAGGATACCTGCAGGAATACGAGAGGCCGGAAAACATCGACAATGCGATTACGGAGTTCCGGCACGCCCTCGACAGTGATCCCAATTATGCGCTGGCTTATGCGGGACTGGGTGAGAGCTACTGGCAGCAGTATCAGCACACCCACCAGACGGATTGGATCGCCAAAGCTACGAACGCTTGCCAGCAGGCGGTGAAGCTGGGTCCGACTCTGGCGAATGGCTATACCTGCCTGGGGATGGTCTATAACGAGACCGGGCAATATGAAAATGGCGCCAAGCAGTTCCAGCGCGCTCTGGAGCTGGACGGGACGAGCGATGACGCCTATCGCGGATTAGCCTACGCTTATGAGCACCTGAATCGTCCGGGCGATGCGGAAGACACGTACAAACGCGCCATCGCCATGCGGCGCAATTACTGGGCGGGGTACAACTGGCTGGGGAGCTTCCTGTATCGCCACGGCCGGTATGCGGAAGCGGTGGACATGTTCAAACAAGTGATCGCGCTGGCGCCGGATAGCTTCCTCGGCTACAGCAACCTGGGTGCCGCTTATCTGGTATCGGGCAGCTACAATGAGGCAGTCCAGAACCTGGACCGATCCGTGGCCATTCGGCCGACGGCGCGAGCGTACAGCAACCTGGGTGCGGCTCATTTTTATTTGCGACAGTTTGGAGAAGCGGCCAGCAATTATGAGAATGCGGTAACGCTCGATCCGCGCAGATCCTCTCTGCAAGGGAATTTGGCGGAAGCCTACTATTGGGTTCCGGGAAAGCGGCAAGAATCCCTGGCCATATTCCGTAAAGCACTGGAACAGACGCGGGAGGACTTGAAGGTCAATCCGCGGGATGGCATGACACTGAGCGAGTTGGCGTTCTATTCTGCCGCCCTGGGGGATGCTAATGGCTCGCAGGCCTATTCCAGGCAGGCGCTAGCGGTGGGAGCCAGCGATCCGGAAGTATTGCTGAAAATTGCGCAGGCGGCAGCCTTTTTGAGGCAAGATACACTTTGCATCGAGTATTTGAGGCGTGCGCTTGAGAGAGGATTGCATCCGCGCAGCGTCAGGGAAAATCCCAGCTTTGACCGTTTGCAGTCGAATTCGCAGTTTAAAGCAGTTGTGGGCCAGTAGCGTCAGTGATTGTCCAAACCCAGGAACCAGCCAATAACAAAGTAAAGGAGGGGAAATATGGCGGCAGAACCGACTCCATTTGCGAAAATTCAGGAAGCCGTAGTCACGGTCCTCGATGCCTCCGGCAACGTGAATCAGGACGCTGTAACCCTCAACAATGGAGATCAGATTTACTGGACTTCGACCCGTGGCATTGGAGATTGCTGGATTGTCTTCCCATCTGTGAAAAAGAGTCCGTTAGGCGGGCAGGCTGCTGTCCAGCTATTGCGGGACGGAGGGACGATAGGTCCATTTCCGATTAAGGGCAAAAAGAGAACAGGCTATAAGTACTCGGTCATCGGGCTCGAAGACTCGAATGACCCCACGATCATCGTGGACAACTAAGCCGTTCGGGTCTCTCAGGCCATTTCCAAATTGGGTGGGATGATACTCGGTCCTAACGATGAAGAAAGAGGAGGAACGAGTATGAAGAAGAAGTGTGGGTTCTCACGAACCTGTCGATTGGTGTTCCTTACCGCAGGTGTGCTGTGTCTCGCAGTGTCCGTCGACTGGGCTCCCCGAGCGGTCCCGGCTATTATCGCCGGACCGGTTCTGGCCGTAGACACCACCAACTGCCAAGACCTTCAAGGCGCGAAGATCGTCATCAGCGGTAACCAAGGAGGTTTGAAGAATCCAAAGCACAAGTGCGTAATCGTTCACGTCGGCAATGGAGAAAAAGAGATTGTCTGGAGTGTAGATGCAGGAACGAGTGAAGCTTGGGTTCTCTTTAGAACCGCCTCTCCCTGTAAGGATAACCACAAGCCACATCCCCAACCTGGGCATGACGACAAGTGCGAACTAAGCGATGCCGTGATACAGCAAGCGAGGGATCCAGAGATCAAACACGTGGAGTGCACTTATTCGATCAAGGGCACTCAGGGAACGAACAGTGATCCAACGATCATCGTGGACAATTAGGGACACGGGGCAATCGGGAAAGTTGTAATCGGGTAATTTCAGAACCGCAGACCCGTATTCGTGATGGGATGAAACGCAAGATCCTTCGCCTCCGCGCCCGCGACCCGCGAAAAGCGCGGGTCGGAAAGCCAAGGCGGGCGCGTCGCTCAGGATGACAGTTGGAGGTCATGAAGCTGGGCTTGGTTAGCGAACTGGGTTTGGTTAGCGAACAAACTACCCCGCCAAGCTTTGCTTGAACGGGGCACCCTCAGGGATATCGGGTGGTCGTGTGATCGGCGATCGCGAGATCTGAAGACCCGGACCCTAGCGCACATTCACGGTAATGATCTGCGCGCCAGAAACCACAAAGTCCAGGGGCGTCGATGCCTCGTTCACCGCGGACTCTCCCAGGACTACCATGTCCTGCGTGCCGCGCATGCCGTCCATCACGTTCATGATCGACAGCGGGACGCTGGGCATGATCTTGTCTTCCACCATGGCTTCGGGATTGGCCTCCAAAAGCGAGACATAGAGCTTGTAGTTGGAGCGCTCGTTGTTAAGCATGGAGATGGTGGAAGCCAGGTCGAGGCGGCGCGAGGTGGGCGCCATGCGACGCATGCGGTCGATGGTGTCGCCATCGCTCACCAGGATGCGCAGCGTGCCCTTGGGAGCCGAGGTGGGAATGCGGACGGGAATCTTGCGCACGATACGCTCGCCGCGATAGGGCCGCAGAGCGGCTTCGACCACGATGTCATCGCCGGGACGGGCTTCGGTGACGTCAGTGCGGGCGCCCTCCAGGCGTGCCCAGCGGCGCTCGGGCACCAGGTCGAGATCGAGTTGAACGCTCTTGATGTCGGGCTTGGCGTAGGGATTGTCGTAGATGCGCCCGAAACGCTCGCCGAGAGAAAGGGCAACGCTGGCGGCAGTGGGCGTGCCGCTATCGGTGGGCGAGAACATGTCCTGCATCTTGACTTCGGGGTAGCCGTTTACGTCGATTCGTCCCTGGAAGCGGTAGGTAACATCCTCGCCGTACTCATTCAGCCCCTGCAGGACGCTGTAGGCGGTAGCCATCACCGCAACCGGAGTGAGGCGCGCGTTGTTCAGCACCGAATAATGGAAATTGCGGGGCTTGGAAATGCCGTGGACGGTCAAGGTCACCGGGATCATATCCGGCTCCTTGCTGAAGCGGCCGAGTATGCCGGAGCTGCGATCCTGAACGAAAGAACCAACCTGCTCGGTGGTGTTGATGATCTTGAAGGCGTTGAGCGGCGAGGGTAGTGTCGCCACCACGTTGGCCTTGGTCATCGGGATATCGACCTGGCCGAACTTCAACAGCGGATGGCCGCAGGCCAGCAGGTGGTCGGCATCGACATAGGTGACAGTGCAGGTGGCCGCAATATTGAGGTCGCCCTCGACCAAGACCGCACTGACCGCGGAGCCGGGCTCTAGGGGCTCAGGCTGCGGCTGATGGCTGGCCGAACCAATGCCCATCACTGGAACAATTCCAGCCGACGCAAACTGACTCTGAAAACGGCGAACTGCATCTTCCGAGAAGCCATTGAAGACCAGCGGAGTGTCGATGGGGGTCATCATGCTGGCGAGGTTGGCCAGCGAGGTTGACGGGAGACCCGGTCCGGAGGTCTTTTCCAATACCTGCGCGGCAGGAGGGGTATTGCTGGCATCGGCGGGCGGCGCGGAGCGATCCAGTTCGTCAATCTCCATCATCTGGGCGATTGGGGTCACTCCGGCAATGGGCTCTTTGGAAAATTCGCCGATGCGATAGGCGAGCGCCCCGACCAGCTTGCCGTCGATGTACACCGGGCTACCGCTCATCCCGGCGACAACGCCGGTGTATTCAGGCTTGGAACCCTTGAGCCGAATCAGGATCATGTCCTGCTTGGGCCCGATGGCGTTGTTGAGAACGCCCAGGACTTCGATATCCATGGGTTCCGGGTTGGCACCCTGAAAGACCGTGAGGGCATAGCCCTTCATACCCGGATGGATTTCGGAAACCGGCATAGTGGCGACTGCAGGTTTCCCCTGTGCTAACGCCGGCATCAAAGTTAGCAGATACCCGACGAGAGCGAAGACGAAGAGTGGCTGAGTTTTTCTCATACCGCTGGTATGTGACCTCGAAGGTTCGGAGCGTACTTGCAAACACCATAACAAACACAAAAGGACGTACGCTTGACGGAAAGAACTGCTCAGGGAGCTGCTCTTTCGCGCCCGGTGAGGGGGAGTACACCCAAATGAAAAAGCAGATTTGAGCAGCTATACTAACACAGAAAAATACCGCGTAGCGTCACTTAACGAATACAACGGATAAAAAAATGTGGTCGATGAAAATTATTCCCATGGCAGGCAGGAGTCTTTTGAATAGCTTCGTGTTGCTGGTCCTAGGGGGCCTGTTGGCGCTGCCTTCGGCCGCTCAGAGTCAGGGTTCAGCGCCGAGCAGTACGCCCAAGCCCCAGGCGCAGGCGCCGGCGGAAGCTGGCGGTCCCGAGGGAGACGTGGGCCCCATCATCCTTCCCAAGAAGAAAGAGGACGATGCGCCACCACCCCCACCCGCTCGCACCACTCCCAAGCAACCGGAGGGCATGCCCGACTTCTCGATCCGGGTGGATGTACCTGTGGTCAATGTGCCGGTTACCGTAGTTACGAAGGACGGCCAATTCATTCCCGGGCTGAAGAAGGAGAACTTCAAGATTTTTGAGGACGGTCAGCCGCAGCAGATCAGCAATTTTGGGGTCTCGGAAGCGCCGATTACGGCGGTGCTGCTGGTGGAGTTCGCTTCGACCGCGTACCGTTTCATGTATGACGCGCTGAACGCCTCCTACACATTTGCCAGTACGCTGAAGCCCCAGGACTGGATTGCGGTGGTGTCGTATGACATGAGGTCGCACATCATCACCGACTTCACCCAGGACAAACGCGAGGTCTATGCCGCGCTGGGGCAGTTGCGGATTCCGGGGTTCAGCGAAACCAACCTCTTTGACGCGCTCTATGACACGCTGGACCGGCTGGACCGGATCGAGGGCCGGAAGTATGTCATCCTGATTGCCAGCGGGCGCGACACCTTCAGCAAGCTCACCTTCGACAAGATGCTGAAGAAGGTGCGCGAGACCCCCAACGTGCAGATCTACACCATCAGCACCGGCGAAGCTTTCCGCATGTGGCTGGACTCGGTGGGCGGAAGCTACTTCGGCGTGCAGCAGTATCTGCTGGATCTGATGCAGGCAGATAACGAGATGAATGCTTACGCCAAGCTCACCGGAGGCCGGTGGTACAAGCCGCGGTTTGAGGGCGAGCTGCCGGAGATCTTTCGCGATATCGCGTCCAATATCCGCAACGAATACACGATCGCTTATCACCCCACGAACGCCAAGCTCGACGGCACCTATCGCAAACTGAAGGTGGAGCTGACAGCGCCTGATGGCGGGCCCCTGAAAGTGCGAGATCAGAAGGGCCACGACCTGAAATTCATGGTGATTGCGCGTGAAGGCTATACGGCGAAGCACCAGGTGGAATAAAGGAAGCACTCAGCAATCAGCGGTCAGCAATCAGTAAGATCTTGAGCGTGCCCCATCCTCGCCGTCTTTTTGGCAGGGTGGGGTGTTTTGTTTGAACTGGGTCTCAGGATTTTTCGGGACGAGAGCGTTATCCATCAGTGCATGTGGAATATCAGGTCCAGCAGGAAGGGGCAGGCTACTCCCACGAAGACCACCAGCGCCGTCTTGATTCCAGGTTCGCGATTGACTTCGGGGATGAGGTCGGAGGCGGCGACATAGAGCGTAACTCCCGCTGAAATTGGCAGACCCACTGAGACTGCGCCGCGCGTGAAGGCCATGGTGGTCACGCCGAGCATAGTGGCCAATCCCAGCAACGCGGCTGATCCCCAGGCGACGCGGCGGCTGCGTCCCGCAGCCAGCATCACGGAAGCGATGGTGAAGCCCTCGGGAATTTTGTGCAGGAATACCGCAAAGAAGATGATCCAACCCAGCCAACTGGCAACCAGGAACCCGGAGGCGATCGCGATGCCGTCGAAGAAGGTGTGGATGGCGAGGCCGCCGACCACGGAATAGGTCTTATGGGAGTGCACAAATGCTTCGCGGTGCGTCTCCTCGCCGAAATGAAAGTGCGGAGTGACCGTGTGCTCGAAGAAGTGCACGATCAGATAGCCCAGCAGGATCAGAAGTGCCGCACTGTCGCCGCGCAGGCGGACGCTCTCGGGAAACATCTCTGCCAGCGCGGTGGCCAGCATGAAGCCCGATCCCAGAGCCACAAAGTATTTCAGATAGTGGCGCTCCCAACTCTTGCGCACGATCACGCCGCCACCGAAGATATTGGCCGCGGCGGCGGTAAGGCCGAGGAGAAAGCTGATCGCAATGGGACTCATGTGGCGGGGAGCAGGGTATCAGCCGGGGGAGGGAGTTTCCAAGTGCTTGCCGGTGCGGTGCAAAGCTAAGAAAAACGCGAGATCCTTCGACTGCGCGCCGCGACCCGCGCAGAACGCGGGTCGGAAACCTACACGGGGGCGTCGCTCAGGGTGACATTTCATGGGATTCGTCCTGCGTAAGGGGTTCAGTCCTGTGCTAGGCTGTGGGGCACACAAAAAGCTGTCGAGGCTGCGCCTCGACCTTCCCACCCTAGCCAAAAGACGGCGAGGATGGGGCACCCACCCAATTTCCCGCTCTATTTGGGGCATAGAGGAGAAGTCGTGAATCTTACATCCAAGGGCAAGGCGCGAGTTCTGATTGCCGTCTTCGGCGTCATGGTCATCACAGCGGCGCTAATGCCGACGGCCACACAGGCACAACTGTTTTCGAAGCAGTTTTCCGCCGACATGAGCATGAAGACTCCTCACGGTGTCCAGACCGGCAAGATCTATGTCGGGGACCAGAAAATTCGCTGGGACATGAACACGCAGGGACATCAGGGCGAGATGATTACCGATGCCGCCGCCAAAACCGCGTACATGATCATGCCGCAACAAAAGATGTACATCGAATACAACATGAGGGACGCGCAGCGGCAGGGAGCCATTGACTGGTCGCAGATGAAGCACTTTGACCCCAACAATCCCTGCGCCACCTCTGAGGATTACACCTGCAAGAAGGTAGGCAGCGAGAGCGTGAATGGTCGCAGCTGCGACAAGTGGCTGTTCACATCCAAGACAGAGCCCAGCAAGACCACCACCGCCTGGATCGACCAGAAGCTGCATTTTCCCGTGCGCAGCGAGACCAGCAACGGAGTGGAATGGAACCTAGCCAACATCCAGGAAGGATCGCAGGATGCATCGCTGTTCCAGGTGCCGGCCGGGTATAGGAAGTTCGATATGGGGGCGATGGGAACGCGGCAGCCGCAGTAAGCCACGGATTACACGGAAGCCGCGGATTACACGGATTTTCACGGATTAGAATCATGAGACCCCTGAGCGGGATCAGGGAACTTGTGGAGATTGAATCAGAGTGGAATCCCGGACAAAAAACCTCGGCCAAGCTGCGCTTGAACGGGGCACCCTCAGCAGTTTCTTGACAACGGACAGCGTAGATTGGGGACGAAGATCGGAACTGAATAGAACTCTCTGATTCCTAATCCGTGAAAATCCGTGGAACCCGTGGCTCTCTTCACCCGCTGTGCCGAATGTGCAGCACATCGCCGTCTTTCACGATGTAGTCTTTGCCCTCCAGGCGCAGGGTGCCTTTGGCGCGGGCGTTGGCTTCCGATCCGGCTTCGAGAAGCTGATCCCAGTGAATCGTTTCGGCGCGAATAAAGTGCTTCTCGAGATCGGAATGAATCGCGCCCGCCGCCTCCACGGCGCGCGTGCCGCGAGGGACGGTCCAGGCGCGGCATTCGTCCTCGCCCACGGTAAGGAACGAGATCAGCCCCAGCAGCTCGTAGGTCTTGCGGATCAGGCGCACCAGCCCGCTCTCCTTTAATTTGTAGCTGGCGAGAAAATCGGCGGCGTCCTCGTCGGACATCTCGGCCAG
>Ga0187776_10000135_pt1 | contig 36094 bp, 27 predicted proteins | sample 0216_BV02_MP12_2_FD_132426 | JGI IMG/M metagenome (GOLD analysis project Ga0187776, IMG submission 132426) | Tropical peat soil microbial communities from peatlands in Department of Meta, Colombia - 0216_BV02_MP12_20_MG | ecosystem: Environmental > Terrestrial > Soil > Wetlands > Peat | place...
AGCTGATGGCCCGGGCGAAGACGGTCTATACCTGCACCGAGTGCGGCGGCCAGGTGCCCAAGTGGCAGGGGCAATGCCCGCACTGCAACGAGTGGAACACGCTCGTCGAGACGGCGATCGAGGGCGCGCGTGCGGCGGGCGCTCACCGCTTCGCCGCGCTCGCGGGCGGCGGCGAGGTGGTCGCGCTCGCCGAAGTCGAGGCGCGGGATTTCCCGCGGCTTCCCACGCTGATCGGCGAGTTCGACCGCGTGCTGGGCGGGGGCCTGGTGGAAGGGGGCGTCGTCCTCATCGGCGGCGATCCGGGCATCGGCAAGTCGACGCTGCTCCTCCAGGCGGCCGCGCGGCTGGCCGAGCAGGTGCCCGTGCTCTACGTGACGGGCGAGGAGTCGGCGCAGCAGGTGGCGCTGCGCGCGCGGCGCCTCGCGGTGAACGCCTCGAAGGTGCGGCTGCTCCCGGAGATCGAGCTGGAGAAGATCCAGTCGAGCCTCGCCGCGACGCGCCCGCGCGTGGCGGTGATCGACTCGATCCAGACGCTCTACTCGGGCGCGCTCACCTCCGCCCCGGGCTCCGTCGCGCAGGTGCGCGAATGCGCCGCGCAGCTCACGCGCCTCGCCAAGCAGACCGGCACCGCCATCGTCTTCGTCGGCCACGTCACCAAGGAGGGCGCGCTCGCGGGCCCGCGCGTGCTCGAGCACATGGTCGACACCGTCCTCTACTTCGAGGGCGAGACCCACACGAGCTTCCGCCTCATCCGCGCGTTCAAGAACCGCTTCGGCGCGGTGAACGAGATCGGCGTCTTCGCCATGACCGAGAAGGGGCTGCGGGAGGTGGCCAATCCGTCCGCGCTCTTCCTCTCGCAGCACCACGGCGGCGTGGCGGGATCCTGCGTGATGGTGACGCAGGAGGGCACGCGGCCGCTCCTCGTGGAGCTCCAGGCGCTGGTGGACGACGCCCACGGGGGAAGCCCGCGGCGCCTCACGGTGGGCCTCGAGCTCAACCGGCTCGCGATGCTCCTCGCGGTCCTGCACCGCCACGCGGGCATCGCGTGCTACGACCAGGACATCTTCGTGAACGCCGTGGGCGGGGTGCGGATCGCGGAGCCCGGCGCGGACCTCGCCGTGACGCTCGCCGTGGTCTCGAGCCTGCGCAACCGGCCGATCCCCGCGAAGCACGTGGTCTTCGGCGAGGTGGGGCTCGCGGGCGAGGTGCGTCCCGTGCAGCGCGGCCAGGAGCGCCTGCGCGAGGCGGCGAAGCTCGGGTTCACCCACGCGATCGTCCCGGCCGGCAACCGGCCCCGCGCGCCCATTCCGGGCCTCGAGATCCTCGCCGTGGACCGCGTCGCCGACGCGGTGGATGCGATTTCCTCTACTTGAGGAGGAGCGCGAGGGTGAGGCCCACCGCGACGATCGCGAGCACGACGATCGCCGTGACGGCAAGCAGGTTCGAGGCGCCGCCCGCCGAGGCGGCCTCGCTCGCCGGGGGCGGTGTGGTCGCCGCGGCCCGCGGCGCGGGCTTCGCCTTTTCGGCGGGCGCGGGCGCCGGGGCCGGCGTGGCGGGCGCGGGCTTCGCGGCCAGGGGCGAGCCCGCCTCGATCTTGCCCTTGTAGGCGCGCATCTTCTGCGTGGCGGTGATGTAGTCGCGGAAGTCGTCGGTCTGGTCCGTCATCGCGGCGAGCCGCAGCGTCGCGTCGAAGGAATCGAACCCCTTGGCAATCGACAGGGCCTTGCCGGAATCGTCGTCCTTGGCGGCCGCCTCGCCCGTGAGCGGGATGGTCGCGGTGTCGACCATGCGCTCGGGCGGGATGATGGGCGCGGCCGGGCGCGCCTGCGAAGGCGGCGCGGTGGTCGCCTTGAGGGCCGCGGCCGGGCGCACCGAGTCGATCTGCCGGCGCACCTCGCGCAGGTCGTCGGCGAACTCCTTGATGGTCTGGTAGCGGTCCTCGAGCAGCTTCGCCATCGCCTTGGCGCAGATGAGGTCGAGCATCGGCGGGAGCCCCCGGTTGTGCGAGGAGGGCGGCGGGGGCGTCGTGTTCACCGTCGCGTACATGATGGCGTTCACGTTGTCGCCGTCGAACGGGGCGATGCCGGTGAGCGCCTCGTAGAGCACGACGCCCAGCGAGAAGATGTCGCTCCTCGCGTCGATCGCCTTGCCGATCACCTGCTCGGGCGACATGTAGCGCGGGCTGCCGAGGATGAGGCCCGTCATGGTTTTCACCGCCGAGTTGGGCAGCCGCGCGATGCCGAAGTCGGTGATCTTCGCGATGCCGCCCCTGAGAACCATGATGTTCGAGGGCTTCACGTCGCGGTGCACGATGTCCTGCTGGTGCGCGAACCACAGCCCGTCGGCCACCTGCGCGATGATGTCCACCACCTGGTCTGCCGAAGGGAGGTTGCCCGAGGCGATCATGTCCTTGAGCTCCTGCCCCTCGAGGAACTCCATCGCCATGTAGGCGACCTGGTCGGTCTTGCCCACGTCGTAGATCGTGACGATGTTGGGGTGGTTCAGGCGCCCGGCCGCCTTGATCTCCTGCTGGAAGCGCGCCTCGTACTCCTCGAGCTCCTGGCGCGAGAGGTTGAGGTTGATCGTCTTGATCGCGACCGTGCGGTCGATGATCGGGTCGACGGCCTTGTACACGACGCCCATGGCGCCCTGGCCGATCTCCGCGATGATCTTGTAGCGGCCGAGCGTCGAGATCATCGAGCGGTCACTTCCCGGGGACGGAGGCCGTCGGCGGGGCGGCCTTCTGCTTCGCCTCCTTGGCTTCCTTCGCGGCCTTGGCGGCGAGCTCGCGCTTGGCCGTGGCCTTCGCTGCGGCGAAGGTGTGGGTCCACGACGGGTGCCCCGCCTCGGCGGGGCTCAGGTCGAAGTCCGGGTCCACGTCGTAGATCCTGATGAACTCGGCGCGGCAATCCTTGTAGCGGCGCTCGAGGCACAGGGTGAACGCGATGTACTTCATCGCGCGCGCCTGGTCCTTCTTCTCCTTGAGGCCTTCCTTGAGCGCCGCCTCGAGCGACTTGCGGGCGGCGGGGTACTCGCCGGCGTCGTACTTCACGACCCCGTCGGCGAGCAGCTTCTCCGCCTTGCCGATCGGCGCGGCCTCGCCCTTGGTCTCCTTGGCCGCCTCGCGCTCGGCGATGAGCTGCGTGCGCACGTCGCGATACACCGGGCCCCAGACGGGATGGCCGTCCTCGGCGGGCGTGAGCGAGAACGACGGGTTGATCTCGAAGGCCTTGCGGAACTCGTCGCGGCACTGCGTCTCGCGGTTGGAGGTGCAGTAGATGAACGCGAGGTACTTGCGCGCCCTCGACTGGTCCTCGTGCGAGAGCAGGCCGTGGTCGAGGGAGTCCGACAGGTTCTTCTCGGCGCGCTCGTAGTCGCCGGCGTCGTACTGCTTGACGCCCGCGGCGAGCGAATCCTGCGCGCGCTGGCGCAGCACCTCCTCCGTGATCTGCGGGGCCACGGGCTGCGGCTTCGGCTGCTGCGAGATGGGAAACTCCTGGCACGCCGCGACGGCGAGCGCCGCGACCACGAGGAGCATCCTCGGGGAAGCGTGGGTGCGCGTCATTGGAATTTATGCCTCACGGTGACCTCGTCGCGGGCCTTGAGGTCCAGGTTCTCGGTGTGCACGGGGAACGTGGTGTTGCGCACCTCGATCTTGTACTTGCCCGGCTCGAGCTTGAGGGACTTCATCGGCGGAGTGACGCCCCGCGGCTTGCCGTTCACGTAGATCTCGCCCCACGGCTGCACGGCGAACACGAGGGTCGCGGGGGGCAGGGCCGGCTTCGCGGGCTCGGCCTTGACGGTCTCCGTCTTCGGGGCTTCGGCGGGCTTCGCGGCCGGCTTCGCCTCCGTGGGCTTCGCCTCGGGCGCCTTCCCGCCGGGCGCCTCGGCCTTCGCGGGCGTGGACGCCGGCGCCGGGGTGGCGGTGCCGGCAGGGGCGGGCGCGGGGACCTGCCCGGCCGGCGGCGGAGGCGACAGGACGTGGGACTCGGGCTGCGTCGCCTCGGGCTTCGTCGGCTCCGGCGGCTTGGCGGGCTCGGTGGGCGGCGTGCTCGCGGCGACGCTCGGCTGCGAGGCGGTCTCCAGGGGCGAGGAGGTCGTGCTCGAGGCGAGCGGCGGCGCGGACGGCTTCTTCATCGCGACCAGGATCCCCAGCACGATCACCAGCGCGGCGAGCCCGCCCGCCACCATCGTGAGCTTCTTCTTGTCCTGCACGAACGACGGGATCGTGAGCGTCACGGTGGAGCTGCCCGCGGGGCCCGCGCCCGCCTTCGCCTTGCGCGCGTTCGGCGTGGTCGAGGAGGCGCGGTCCTTGATGCCGTCCTTCGCCTTCTGCAGCGCTCCCTCGTTGTGGCCGACCACGTAGATCTCGTGCTCGCGCACGTGCTTGTCGGTGCGCGAGCCCTCGTACGTGAAGAGCTTGGCGTACTCGCTCGCGAGGTTGGAGACCACGTCGTAGTACGAGCGCGACACCACGATCTGCCCGGGGCGCGCGAAGCTCATGATGCGTTGCGCGACGTTGATCCCGTCGCCGATGATGTTCGGGTGCCCGTTGATGTCCTTCACCAGCTTCACGGGCCCGAGGTTGATGCCCATGCGCACGGAGTCCTCGCCGGAGGCTTCCACCATCGTCGCCGTCATTCCCTCGGCGATCATCTTCTCGCGCAGGGAGAGCGTCACGAAGAGCGCGTCCTCCGGGTCGCCGAGGAAGCTGATCGCCGCGCCGTCCCCCGTGTCGAGGATGATGCGGTCGTTGACGGGAATGTCCTGGATCGCCTCCGAAAGATTGTTCGTGAGGCTCGTCTTCAGGCGGATCTGCTCGGTGACGGGCTTCTTCGAGTAGCCCACCAGGTCGATGAACACGACGCTGCAGATGAACGTTCGATTTGCCTGATCGAGCATCGTGTGCGGCCTGTTTGGAACGGCGCTTCGCCGGCCTCGTTCTGGTTGTCGATTTAGTTGTGGTAATGCAGGGACTTACAATGCGAATTTCGGGCAATTCCTAGTTTAACCGATACGCCGCGAAAAAGCCTGTGTCGCGCCTCACAGCTCACAGCTCGACGGTGCGGCCGTTGAGCGGGCGGCTCCCCGGTCCCAGAAGGTACAGGAAGGCGCGGGCCGCCGTCTGCGGCGTACGCAGCTTCGCGGGGTCCTCGCCCGGGTGGCTGCGGGCGCGCTGCGGGGAGGCGATCGGGCCGGGCACCAGGACGTTCATCCGGGGACGCCCGTGCAGCGCGGTCTCGTCGCCCCAGATGGCGGCGAGCGTGCTGAGGGCCGCCTTGGACACCGCGAATCCGCCCCAGTAGGCGAGGGGGTGCGCCCCGTGGGTTTCCCCCGTGAAGACGACCGAGGAATCGGCGGCGGCGGCGAGCAGCGGCAGGCACGCGCGGGTGAGGGCGAAGGGCGCGGCGAGGTTCACGCGCAGCAGCTCCAGCCACTGCTCCAGGGTCTGCTCCGCGAGCGGGCCGAGGGGCACGAAGTGGCTCGCGCAATGGGCGATGCCGTCGAGGCCCTTCAGGTCGCGCCGCACCAGGGCGGCGAGCGCCTCGTACTCGGGGGTGCCGGCGCTCCCGAGGTCGAGGGGGATGAGCGCGGGCTCGGGGCCGCCCGCGGCCTCGATCGCGTCGTAGGTCGCCTCGAGCTTGTCCTGTCGCCGTCCGAGGAGCGCGACCGTGGCCCCGTGGGCCGCGCAGTCGAGCGCGACCGCCCGCCCGAGCCCCTGGCCGGCACCGGTCACGAGGATCACGCGCCCGGCGAGCAGGTCCGCCGGCGGCTCATAGGAATCGGGTATGGATCCTTCGCTCGTCATGGTGGGCCAGGTGGCGGATCGCGGCGGCCGCGGCGCGTCTTCCGCTCGCGACCGCGCTTTCCAGCGTCGCGGGATGGTCGGACGCGGTGTAATCGCCGGCGAGGAAGAACCCGGGCGCGGCGGTCTCGTTGGGCGGCCGGAACGCCGAGGGGGTGCACGCGAAGGTGGCGCGCCGCTCGACGATCGCCTTGGTCCAGGCCGGGGCGGGGCGCTCCCCCAGCGCCGCGGCGATCTCGCGGTGGGCCACGGTGCCGAGCACGTCGTTGCTGAGCGAGATGTGGGGCCCGGAGGCGGAGATCACCGCGGCGAGCAGGCCGCGCGCGCCCGAGAGCGCCTCGCGGTCGAACACCCACTGCACGTGGCCGCCCGCGAGCCCCACCATCGGGAAGGGGAGGCGGGACGGGACCTCGTACTGCAGGTACACGGTGGCGATCGGCTCGTGGACCATGGCCTCGAGATGCGCCGCCAGCGGCGCGAGCGCGGGCGAGGCGGCCATGAGCGGCCTCGCCTGGTACGGCGCCACCGCGCACACCACCGCGTCGAAGCGCTGGGCGCGCCCGCCGGCCGCGACGCGCCAGGCCGGCCCCTCGGGCTCCACGGCGCTCACGCGCGCGCCGAGGGCGATGTCGGCGCCGCGCTCGCCGAGCCACTCCACGGCCGCGTCGGGCAGCAGCGACGACAGGTCGCACGTCGGGATCAACAGGTCGGAATCCTCGCGGCGGCGGAAGAACGCGTCGCGCAGCACGTGCGCGTAGGTGCGCGCGTCCGCCTGCGCGACCGGCGTGTTGAGGGCGGAGACGCACAGTGGTCCCCACAGGAGCTCCACGGCCGCCGCCGACTGGCCGTGGGCGGCCAGCAGCTCGCCGACCGTGGCGCCCGCCGGCACCTCGAAGCCGCGGCGCTCGAGCGCCAGCGCGAAGCGCGCGGCGCCCCAGCGCTCGGCAGGCGTGAGGCCGCGCGCGAGCGCGAGACCTGCGGCGAGGTTGAGCGGCGCGGGAAGGCGCGGCGCGGCGAGGGCGAAGCGCCCCGCGATGCGCAGCGTGAGCCGATGGCGCTGCAGCGCGTGCGCGGAGACCCCGACCTCGCGCATGAGGGCGAGCGTCTCCCGGTAGGCGCCGAGCAGGATGTGCTGGCCGTTGTCGAGGGGCGTGCCGCGGTACACGACGCGCCGCGCCCGTCCTCCCGGCACCCGGTTCGCCTCGAACACGCTCACGGCGCAGCCCGCGCGCACGAGCTCCACCGCCGCGGCTAGGCCCGCGTACCCGGCGCCGATCACCGCGACGCGGCGCCGCGGGGCGTAGAGGGGGCCCGCGGCGCTCACGTCGTCACCCACGTCTTCCAGGCGATCCAGAGCTTGCGCAGCGGCGTGAGCGCGACGCGCCGGTCGAGGACCGCGAAGCCGTCGCGGCGGATCTCGTCGAGGAGCGCGCGGTAGATCGCGGCCATGATGAGCCCCGCACGCTGGCTGCGCCGATCCTCGGCGGCGAGGCGCGCGAACGCGACCGCGTAGTAGGAAGCGGCGCGCTCGGCCTGGAAGGCCATGAGGCCCGCGAAGCGGGCGTCGCCGCGGCGCGCGAGGATGTCCTCGGCGCCGAGCCCGAACCGGGCGAGCTCGTCGGCGGGCAGGTACACGCGCCCGCGCCGCGCGTCCTCGCCCACGTCGCGGATGATGTTGGTGAGCTGGAAGGCGATGCCGAGCGCCTCGGCGTACTCGAGGGTCGAGGGGTTCGTGAACCCGAAGATCGACGCCGACAGCTGGCCCACTACGCCGGCGACCCGGTGGCAGTACAGGCGCAGCGCCTCGAAGTCGGCGTAGCGGTGGTGCGTGAGGTCCATCTCCATCCCGTCGATGATCTCGTTCAGCCGCGCCGCGTCCAGCCCGTAGCCGGCCACGAACGGGACGAGCGCGCGCGTGACCGGGTGCTGCGGGTCGCCGGAGAAGAGGTTCGCCACCTCCGTGCGCCACCACGCGAGCTTCGCGCGCGCCACGCTCGCGTCGTGCACCTCGTCGGCGATGTCGTCGACCTCGCGGCAGAAGGCGTAGAGCGCCGTGATGGCGCGCCGGCGCTCCGGGGGCAGGAACAGGAAGCTGTAGTAGAAGCTCGACCCGCTCCTCGCGGCCTTCTGCTGGCAGTATTCGTCCGGGGTCATGGGACCGGGATCCGGTGCCTCGTGCGCTTCAGCGTCCCGCCCCGCGGCGCGCGACCGCGCGGGCGATCATCCTCATCCAGTCGGCCTTCGTGAGCACGGGCCGACGCCGGAAGACGTCTCCCCCCGCGGCCTCGATTCTATCGAGAATCGCGAGCCCTCCCGCGACCGTCGCGCGGATCTCGAGGCCGATGCGCCCCGGCAGGCTCTCGCCGAGGGGAGCGCCGGCGAGCAGCATGTCGCGGGCGCGCGCGCACTCGAAGGCCATGAGCGCGGTCCAGCGTGCGTCGACGGCCCCGCGGGCGATGGCCTCCTCGGAGACGCCGAAGCGCTCCAGGTCCTCCCGGGGAATGTAGACGCGGCCCTTCGCCCAGTCGACCGGCACGTCCTGCCAGAAGTTGATGAGCTGCAGGGCCGAGCAGATGCGGTCCGACTGCGATTCGAAAATCGGCGACGGACCCCGATTTCCGCCGGTCGCGGCGGAGCGCGTTCCGTCCGGGGATCGGGGTCCGTCGCCGGTTTGCGCGAACAGGTGCAGGAGGAGGCGCCCCACGGGGTTCGCGGAGCGCCGCGCGTAGTCCGTGAGCTCGGCGAACGTGGCGTAGCGCTTCTTCAGCACGTCCTGGCGGAAGGCGTCGACGAGGTCGCGCAGCAACGCCACGGGAAGCGCGTAGCGGGCCACGGCTTGCGCGATGCGCTCGAAGCCGGCTTCGGGCGCGCGGCCCGCCTCGATGGCCTCGAGCGCGCGCAGGTACCGGTCCAGTCCCGCGAGGCGCTCGGCATCGGAAAGGTCGCCCTCGTCGGCGATGTCGTCCGCCCCGCGGGCGAACCCGTAGATCGCCTCGATCGGCGCTCGCAGCCGGGCCGGCAGGAGCCAGGAGGCCACGGGGAAGTTCTCGTAGTGGTCGACAGGCAAGGCGAGGGGGGAAAGGCCTGAATTTTCATGATTATATCGGTGCCCCGGCCCCCTTCGCGCGGGGCCGGGAGAGATCGATTTCGGTTATAATCCGGCGACCGCGAAAGTGGCGGAATTGGTAGACGCACTGGATTTAGGTTCCAGCGCCGAAAGGCATGGGGGTTCGAGTCCCTCCTTTCGCACCAGGTCGCTCCTTCCGGAATGCGCGGCCGCCCTCGCGAAGGCATGAGGGAACACCCGACAAGGAAAACCCGATGCAGCAAGCAGTCCAGAACGCAGTGAGCCCGCTCGAACGCAACATCACGGTCTCGGTGCCCATCGCGCGCATCGAGGCCGAGATCGCCTCGCGCCTGAAGAACCTCGCGCGCACCGTGCGCATGCAGGGCTTCCGCCCGGGCCACGTGCCTCTCAAGATGGTCGAGCGCCACTACGGCTTCCAGGTCCGCCAGGAGGTGGTCACCGACACCGTGCAGAAGACCTTCGCCGAGGCGGTGAAGGAGCAGAACTACCGCGTGGCCGGACCGCCGCGCTTCGAGCCCAAGCCGGTCGAGCAGGGCGCCCACGACGTCGAGTACACCGCCACCTTCGAGGTCTATCCGGAGGTCGGGATGGGCGACATCTCGTCGCGCACGGTGACGCGCCCCGTCGCGAAGGTGCAGGAGTCCGACGTCGAGGCGACGCTCGAGACGCTGCGCCGCCAGCGCGCGAAGTACGAGCGCACGGAGCGCGCCGCCGCATCGGGCGACCTCGTGAACATCGACTTCGAGGGCCTCATCGCGGGCCAGCCGTTCGAGGGCAACCAGGCCTCGAACTTCACGGTGGTGCTGGGGGAGAACCGCATGCTCGCCGATTTCGAGGCGGCGATCGTGGGCATGAGGCAGGGCGAGCGCAAGACCTTCCCGCTCACCTTCCCGCAGGACTACGCCGAGGCGGTGCGCGGGCGGACCGCCGATTTCACGGTCACCGCGAACCAGGTGGCGGAGCCGAAGCTGCCGCCGCTCGACGCGGAGTTCGCCCGGGCCCTCGGGGTGGCGAGCGGCGACCTCGAGCAGCTGCGGCGCGAGGTGCGCGAGAACATGGAGAAGGAGGCCGTCAAGCGCGTGCGCTCGAGCGTGAAGGAGCAGGTCATGGTCGCGCTCAACGAGGCGGCGGCCTTCGACGTGCCCCGCTCGCTCCTCGACGGCGAGATCGAGCGCATGCGCGCCGCCGCGCTCCAGGACCTGAAGCAGCGCGGCATGGCGGTCCAGGACGGGTCGCTGCCGGACGAGCTCTTCGCCGAGCGCGCCGCGCGGCGCATCCGGGTGGGGCTGCTGGTGGCCGACCTCGTGAAGAAGCACGGGCTCGCCCCGCGGCCCGAGCAGGTGCGCAAGGCGATCGAGGAGCACGCCGAGAGCTTCGAGCAGCCCGAGCAGCTCGTGCGCTGGTACTACGCCGAGCCGGCGCGGCTCGCGGAGGTGGAGGCGCTCGTGATGGAGGACAACGTCGTAGAATGGGCTTTGGGCAGGATGAAGGTCGAGGACCGGGCCACGGACTTCGACGAGCTCATGGGCACCAGGAAGGGCTAGAGATCCAATGTTCATCAAGCACGAATCGAACCAGGAAGAACCCGAGGGCCTCGGCCTCATCCCGATGGTGATCGAGCAGTCGGGGCGCGGCGAGCGGGCCTACGACATCTACTCGCGGCTGCTCAAGGAGCGCGTGATCTTCCTGGTCGGCCCCATCAACGACGCGATGGCGAACCTCATCGTCGCGCAGCTCCTCTTCCTCGAGAGCGAGAACCCCGACAAGGACGTCCACCTCTACATCAACTCCCCGGGGGGGAGCGTCTCGGCGGGCATGGCCGTCTACGACACCATGCAGTTCATCAAGCCCGACGTCTCGACCCTGTGCACGGGGCTCGCCGCGAGCATGGGGGCGTTCCTGCTCTGCGCGGGCGCCCGGGGCAAGCGCTTCTGCCTGCCCAACTCCCGGGTGATGATCCACCAGCCCTCGGGCGGCTTCTCCGGCCAGGCCTCGGACATCGAGATCCACGCGAAGGAGGTCCTGTACCTCAAGCGCAAGCTCAACCAGATGATGGCCGAGCACACCGGGCAGCCCCTGGACGTGATCGAGCGCGACACCGATCGCGACAATTTCATGGGCGCCGAAGACGCGGTAAAGTATGGGCTGATCGACCGGGTGCTGAAGGCCCGCAGCGAATCGGCCGTGGCATGAAAGGGATCTCGGCGATATGACGGAAAAGGTCGGCGGCGAGAAGCTTCTCTACTGCTCCTTCTGCGGCAAGAGCCAGCACGAGGTGAGGAAGCTCATCGCCGGGCCGTCGGTGTTCATCTGCGACGAGTGCATCGACCTCTGCAACGACATCATCCGCGAGGAGGCCTCGACCGACACCGGCCAGAAGGCCGCCAAGAGCGACCTGCCCAGCCCCCACGAGATCTGCGACATCCTGGACCAGTACGTGATCGGCCAGGTGCAGGCGAAGAAGATCCTCTCGGTCGCGGTCTACAACCACTACAAGAGGCTCAAGACCGGCGGCAAGCAGGACGACGTCGAGCTCGCCAAGTCCAACATCCTGCTGATCGGCCCCACGGGCTCGGGCAAGACCCTGCTCGCCCAGACCCTCGCCCGGCTGCTCAACGTCCCCTTCGTGATCGCCGACGCCACGACCCTCACCGAGGCGGGCTACGTGGGCGAGGACGTCGAGAACATCATCCAGAAGCTGCTCCAGAAGTGCGACTACGACGTCGAGAAGGCGCAGCGAGGAATCGTCTACATCGACGAGATCGACAAGATCTCGAGGAAGAGCGACAACCCCTCGATCACCCGCGACGTCTCCGGCGAGGGCGTGCAGCAGGCGCTCCTGAAGCTCATCGAGGGCACCATCGCCTCGGTGCCGCCCCAGGGCGGGCGCAAGCACCCGAACCAGGAGTTCGTGCAGGTGGACACGACGAACATCCTGTTCATCTGCGGGGGGGCCTTCGGCGGCCTCGAGAAGGTGATCCAGAACCGCACCGACCGCTCCGGGATGGGCTTCGGCGCCCACGTGCGCTCGATGAACAACCGGCGCGAGCTGAACGACATGCTCCACGAGGTCGAGCCCGAGGACCTCATCAAGTACGGGCTCATCCCGGAGTTCGTGGGGCGCCTGCCGGTGGTCGCCGTGCTCGACGAGCTCGACGCCGACGCGCTGGTGAAGATCCTCACCGAGCCCAAGAACGCGCTGGTGAAGCAGTACCAGAAGCTGCTCGCCATGGAAGGCGTGGAGCTCGAGTTCCGCGAGCACGCCCTCGGGGCCATCGCCAAGCGCGCGCTCGAGCGCCGCACGGGCGCGCGGGGCCTGCGCTCCATCATCGAGCACGCGCTGCTCGACATCATGTTCGACCTCCCGTCCCTGTCCAACGTCCAGAAGGTCGTCGTCGACGACGGCGCCATCTCGGGCGACGGCAAGCCGCTGCTCATCTACTCCGACCAGCCGAAGGTCGCGAGTGGCCAGCAGTAGACCCGCGAGCCTTCCTCCCCCGCCCCGCGAAGGGGACTTGACTGGCGTGCCGCCCGCCCCCACGTTTCACGTGCATACAACCCAGGAAAGACCATGACCGCAACCTTCTCCGCCGACGCCCGCCTCCTCCCGCTGCTGCCCCTGCGGGACGTAGTGGTCTTCCCGCACATGGTGATCCCGCTCTTCGTGGGCCGGCCCAAGTCCATCAAGGCCCTCGAGGCCGCGATGGAGGAGGGCAAGAACGTCGTGCTCGTCGCCCAGAAGTCGGCGGCGAAGGACGAGCCCAACCCCGAGGACCTCTACGACGTGGGCACCGTCTCCACGATCCTGCAGATGCTGAAGCTCCCCGACGGCACCGTGAAGGTGCTGGTCGAGGGCGTGCAGCGCGCGCGCATCGAGCGCGTGCTCACCGAGAAGGCGAACTTCGAGGCCGAGATCGCCCCGGTGCCGGGCGACGAGCCCGACTCCAACGAGGTCGAGGCGATGCGGCGCACGCTGCTCGCCCAGTTCGACCAGTACGTGAAGCTCAACAAGAAGATCCCGCCGGAGGTGCTCACCTCGCTCGCGGGCGTGGACGGCGCGGGAAGGCTCTCGGACACCATCGCCGCGCACCTGCCGCTCAAGCTCGAGCAGAAGCAGCAGATCCTCGAGAACTTCCACGTCGGGCGCCGCCTCGAGCAGCTGCTGCAGCTGCTCGAGACCGAGATCGACATCATGCAGGTGGAGAAGCGCATCCGCGGGCGCGTCAAGCGCCAGATGGAGAAGAGCCAGCGCGAGTACTACCTCAACGAGCAGGTGAAGGCGATCCAGAAGGAGCTCGGCGACTCCGAGGAGGGCGCGGACCTCGACGAGCTCGAGAAGAAGATCAAGGGGGCGCACATGCCGAAGGAGGCGCGCTCCAAGGCCGACAGCGAGCTCAAGAAGCTCAAGCTCATGTCGCCGATGTCGGCCGAGGCGACGGTGGTGCGCAACTACATCGACACGCTGGTGGGGCTGCCCTGGAAGAAGAAGACCAAGGTCTCCACCGACCTCGCCAACTCCGAGAAGATCCTCGACGCCGATCACTACGGCCTCGAGAAGGTGAAGGAGCGCATCGTCGAGTACCTCGCGGTGCAGCAGCGCGTGGACAAGCTCAAGGCGCCGATCCTGTGCCTCGTGGGCCCGCCCGGCGTCGGCAAGACCTCGCTCGGGCAGTCGGTCGCGCGCGCGACCAACCGCAAGTTCGTCCGCATGTCGCTCGGCGGGGTGCGCGACGAGGCCGAGATCCGCGGCCACCGGCGCACCTACATCGGCTCGATGCCGGGCAAGATCCTGCAGAACATGACGAAGGTGGGCGTGAGGAACCCGCTCTTCCTGCTCGACGAGGTCGACAAGATGGGCATGGACTTCCGCGGCGACCCGTCCTCGGCGCTGCTCGAGGTCCTCGACCCCGAGCAGAACCACACCTTCGTCGACCACTACGTCGAGGTCGAGTACGACCTGTCGGACGTGATGTTCGTGGCCACCGCCAACACCCTCAACATCCCGCCGCCGCTGCTCGACCGCATGGAGCTCATCCGCCTGTCGGGCTACACGGAGGACGAGAAGGTCCACATCGGCAGGCAGTACCTCCTGCCCAAGCAGTTCAAGTCGAACGGGATCAAGGAGGGCGAGCTCACGGTGACCGAGTCGGCCCTGCGCGACATCACGCGCTACTACACGCGCGAGGCCGGCGTGCGGGGGCTCGACCGCGAGCTCGCGAAGATCGCGCGCAAGGTCGTGAAGTCGATCCTCACGAAGCAGAAGGAGGGCGGCCGGCACATCACGGTGAACGCGAAGAACCTCGACAAGTACCTGGGCGTGCGCAAGTACACCTACGGCATCGCCGAGAAGGAGAACCAGGTGGGCCAGGTCACGGGCCTCGCGTGGACGGAGGTGGGCGGCGAGCTCCTCACCGTGGAGGCGGTCAAGCTCCCCGGCAAGGGCAACACGGTCACCACCGGCAAGCTCGGCGAGGTGATGCAGGAGTCGATCAAGGCGGCGGTGTCCGTCGTGCGCGCCCGCGCCAAGCGCCTGGGCATCCCCGAGGACTTCTACCAGACCCTCGACCTGCACATCCACCTGCCCGAGGGCGCCACGCCGAAGGACGGCCCGTCGGCGGGCATCTCGATCGCGACCGCCATCACCTCGGTGCTCACGGGCATCCCGGTGCGCTGCGACGTGGCGATGACCGGGGAGATCACGCTGCGCGGCGAGGTGCTGCCCATCGGCGGGCTCAAGGAGAAGCTGCTCGCCGCCCACCGCGGCGGGGTGAAGAGCGTGCTCATCCCGCAGGAGAACGTGAAGGACCTGCCCGAGATCCCCGACGAGGTGAAGAGCGCCATCGAGATCGTCCCGGTGCGCTGGTTCGACGAGGTGCTCGAGCGCGCGCTCGAGCGCAAGCCCGAGCCCGTCGCCGAGGCGCCCGTGGCGCCCCCGCCCGCCGCTCCGGAGCAGCGCCCCGTCGTCACCAAGCACTGAGCGGACCGAGAGGCTTTCCGGTCGATCGCGCCGAGCCGCGGCCCTTGCTGGCTCGCTTTGGCGCTTTTTTCTCGAGGGCGTTGAGCGGCGGCCCACAGCGGTTGTGACGAGCTTGGAGTTCACCCGTGGCCGTCCGGACGATGAAGCCCCGACGAGTCGGGGACCCCTGCGCCGTTCCCGATGATGGTAAAATTACGGGCTTTCGGGTGCTTAGCTCAGGTGGTAGAGCGTCGTCCTTACAAGGCGAATGTCGGGGGTTCGATCCCCTCAGCACCCACCAGGTGGCGTCCCCGGCCGATGGGGACGGGTTCGGGGAGCCGATTTCGAGGAGTGGTAGTTCAGCTGGTTAGAATACCGGCCTGTCACGCCGGGGGTCGCGGGTTCGAGTCCCGTCCACTCCGCCAGCCATTCCAGGGCGAACCCTAACGGTTCGCCCTTTTTGCTGCATCCCAGCACGGGATCCAAAGATGCTTGATACCTTCCGCGAGTTCGCCAACAAGAAGATCGTGAGGATCCTCTTCGCGCTCTTCCTTCTCGTTCCTTTCGGGCTGTTCGGCATCGACTACTACTTCCGCGCCCCGGTGGGCGGGGACACGCTCGCCACCGTGGGCCGCACGCGCATCGGGGTAGCGGATTTCGACCAGGCGCTGCGCGAGCAGGCCGAGGTCTACCGCCGCCAGTTCCAGGGGCGCTTCGACGCCTCCCTCATGGACAACCCGCAGATCCGCCGCGCGGTGCTCGACCGTCTCATCAGCCAGCGGCTGGTGGACCTGGGCTCGCAGCGCGCGGGGATCCGCCTCGGCGACCGCGCGCTCGCCGAGCGCATCCTGGCCGAGCCCGCCTTCCAGGTCGACGGCCGCTTCTCCCGGGACCGCTACGACCAGATCGCGCGCTCGATGGGCCTCACTCCCGCGGGGCTCGACGAGCGCCTTCGCCAGGACTACCGCGAGCAGCAGTTCCGCGGCGCCGTGACCGAGACGGCGTTCGTGCCCAAGGCCACGGTCGAAAGCTTCATCCGGCTCTCGGAGCAGAAGCGCGAGGTGAGCGTGGTGAACCTTTCGCCCGACGCCTACCTCGCGCAGGTGAAGGTCGCCCCCGAGCAGGTGAAGGCCTGGTACGACGCCCACCCGAAGGAGTACACGACGCCCGAGGAGGTGAAGGTCGACTACGTGGAGCTGTCCACCGACGCGCTCGCCGCCCAGGTCACGGTCGACCCCGCGCAGGTGAAGAGCATGTACGAGCAGGAGCTCAAGACCGGCAAGTGGGGGCTTCCCGAGGAGCGGCGCGCGAGCCACATCCTCATCACGGTGAAGCCCGGCGCGACCGAGGCCGAGCGCAAGGCCGCGCTCGAGAAGGCCCAGCAGATCGCCGCGCGCGTGCGCAAGGACCCGAAGGGCTTCGCCGAGGTGGCGAAGAAGGAATCGCAGGACCCGGGCTCGGCCGCCAAGGGCGGCGACCTCGGCTTCTTCGGCCGCGGCACCATGGTCAAGCCCTTCGAGGACGCGGTCTTCGCGGCGAAGAAGGGCGACATCCTGGGCCCGATCGCCACCGATTTCGGCTATCACGTGATCGAGGTGACGGACGTGAAGCCGGCGAAGGTCAAGTCGCTCGCCGAGGCCACGCCCGAGATCGAGGCCACCCTCAAGAAGCAGGCGGCCTCGCGGCAGATGGCGGAGAGCGCGGAGAATTTCTCCAACATGGTCTACGAGCAGCCCGACAGCCTCAAGCCCGCCGCCGACACGCTGAAGCTCCCGGTGCGCGAGTCGGGATGGATCCGCAAGGGCGTCCCGGCCGACCCGGCCTACCTGTCGAATCCCAAGATGGAAGCGGAGATCTTCTCCGACAACTCCATCAAGTCGAAGCGCAACACCTCGGCGATCGAGGTCGCGCCCAACGTGCTGGTCGCCGCCCACGTGGCGGACCACCGGCCCGCGCAGCTCAAGCCCCTGGACACGGTGAAGGCGGACATCGAGCGGCTGCTCAAGCGCGACGCCGCGCTCAGGCTCGCCACCGCCGACGGCGAGGCGAAGCTCAAGCTGCTCCAGGCGGGCAAGGACCCCGGCCTCAAGTGGCCCGCGCCGCTCGCGGTGAACCGGCGCAGCCCGGGCGGCCTCTATCCGACCGTGATCGAGGCGGTCTTCCGCCTCGATCCGAAGAAGCTGCCGGCGTACGCGGGCCTGGAGACGCCGCTCGGCTACTCCCTCGTGCAGGTGAGCAAGGTCGACGAGCCGGAGAAGATCGACGAGGCGAAGCGCGCGGCCCTCGCGACGCAGCTGCGCGACGCCGTCGCCGCCGCGCAGTTCGACGCGACCCTGGGGAGCCTGCGCGAGCGCATCGGCGTCACCGTGCGCAAGGGCGCGCTCGACAAGCCGCAGCAGGGGGCGGAGCAGTAGCCCCTAGGGCTCGTCGCCTTCCATGCCCGCGGTGGTCGAGCTGAAGCCCGCGTCCACGTAGAGCACCTCGCCGGTGATGCCGCTCGCGAGGTCCGAGAGCAGGAAGGCGGCCGCGTTGCCGACCTCGTCCGCCGTCACGCCGCGGCGCAGCGGCGCCGTCCTCTCCACGAACTTCAGGATCTTCGCGAATCCGCCGATGCCCGCCGCGGCGAGCGTCTTGATCGGCCCGGCGGAGATGGCGTTCACGCGGATTCCCTCGGTGCCCAGGCTCGCGGCGAGGTAGCGCACGCACGCCTCCAGGCTCGCCTTTGCGAGCCCCATCACGTTGTAGTTCGGGATCGAGCGTGCCGCGCCGAGGTAGGAGAGCGTCACGATGGAGGCGGGGTGCCCCTTCATCAGCGGCTCGGCCGCCTTGGCGAGCGCGGCGAGGCTGTAGCTCGAGACGTCGTGGGCGACGCGGAAGGCCTCGCGCGTGACGCTTTCGTGGAACGGGCCCTTAAGGGCCTCCCGCGGCGCGAAGGCGATCGCGTGCACGAGGCCGTCCAGGCGGTCCCAGCGCGCGGCGAGCGCGGCGAAGAGCGCCTCGATCTGCGCGTCGTCGGTCACGTCGCAGGGGAACACGAGTTCCGAGGCGACTTCGCGGGCGAGCTCCTCGACCCGCTCGCGCACGCCTTCGCCCTGGTAGGTGAAGGCGAGCTCGGCGCCTTCGCGGGCGCAGGCCTTCGCGATCCCGTAGGCGATCGAGCGGTTGGAGAGCATCCCCGTCACGAGGATGCGCCGTCCCTGCAGGAAACCCATCTCGCGATCCCTTCCCCGTAGAATTGGAGCCGTCATGATTCGTCACGGACGGGGCGAGAGTGTATCGCATAATCCCCCGCTTCCTCTCCCGGGATCGACGATGATCCGCTCGCCGGCGCGCGCCGCCCGCCTCGCCCTCGCCCTCCTGGCCGCCCTCGCCGCGGCCGTCGCGGCCGCCGCGCCCGAGAAGGTGCTGCACGATGCCTTCATCATCGCCGAGACCAACTTCGATCCCGCCGCCACCTCCGACATCTATTCGACGGCCGTCATCGAGGAGATCCTCGAGCCGCCCCTCACGTACGACTTCCTCGCGCGCCCGGCGATGCTCGTGCCCCTCACCGCCGAGGCGCTGCCGCAGGTGACCGACGGCGGGCGCACGTACACGCTGCGCATCCGCAAGGGGATCTATTTCGACGACGATCCGGCCTTCGGCGGGGTGAAGCGGGAGCTCACGGCCGAGGACTACGACTACGCGTTCAAGCGGGTCATCGACCCGGCGATCCGCTCGCCCAACCTGTGGCTGATCCAGGGGCGCCTGCAGGGGGTCGCCGAGGCGGTGGCCCGGGCGGAGAAGGAGGGGCGCTTCGACTACGACGCGAAGATCCCCGGCATCGAGGTGGTGGACCGCTACACGCTGCGCTTCCACCTCGTGAAGCCCGACTACGACTTCATGTACGTCCTCGCGATCCCGACGTTCGGGGCCCAGGCCCGCGAGGTCGTGGAGCGCTACGGCAACGACATCGGCGCGCACCCGGTCGGCACGGGGCCGTACCGGCTCGCGGAGTGGAGGCGCTCCTCGCGCATCGTGCTCGTGAAGAACCCCAATTTCCGCGTGGAATACTACGACGCCCACCCGCCCGCGGACGACGCGCTCTCCCAGCAGCTCTACGCCGAGATGAAGGGCAAGCGCATCCCCCAGGTCGACCGCGTCGAGATCACCATCATCGAGGAGTCGCAGCCGCGCTGGCTCGCCTTCCTCGACGACCAGATCGACTGGATCAACCTGCCCTACGAGTTCGAGAGCATGGCGCTGCCGGGCGGGGAGCTCGCCCCGTGGCTCGCGAAGCGCGGCGTGCGCTACATGCCCGACATCGATCCGAGCGTGACCTACCTCTACTTCAACATGAAGGACCCGACGGTGGGCGGGTACACCGCGGACAAGGTCGCGCTGCGCCGCGCGATCTCGCTCGCCTACAGCAACGAGGAAGAGGACGACCTGATCCGCAACGGCACCGGGGTCGAGGCCTTCACGCTCGTGCCGCCCGGGGTGCAGGGCTACGACCCGGGCTTCAGCCTCGGGGTCACGTACGACCCGGCGCGCGCCAAGGCGCTGCTCGACATGTACGGCTACGTGGACCGCGACGGCGACGGCTGGCGCGACATGCCCGACGGCTCCCCGCTGGTGTTCAGGTACGCGACAGGCCCCTCGCAGCTCGAGCGGCAGTTCACCGAGATGTGGAAGCGGGACATGGACGCCGTCGGGATCCGCATGGCGGTCGAGGTCGCCAAGTGGCCGGACCTGCGCAAGAAGTCGAAGCAGGGGCTGCTGCAGACCTGGGAGCTCGGCTGGACCGCGGACTATCCCGACGCGAGCGACTTCTACCAGCTGCTCTACGGCCCCAACTGCGGCATCTCGAACGACGGCTGCTTCCAGCTCCCGGAGTTCGACGCGCTCTACGACAAGGCGTCGCTCACCCCGCCCGGCCCCGAGCGCCTGGAGATCTACCGCCAGATGGCGCGCCTCGTGGCCGCCTACGCCCCGATGAAGCTCCACAGCTACCGCAAGCGCCAGGAGCTGGTCCAGCCGTGGATCCTCGGATGGCGCAAGCACCCCATCCTCCAGGAGGGCTACCAGTACGTCGACATCGACCTGGCCCGCCGCGCGGAGGCCGCGCGATGAGGGTCGGGGCGGCGGCGGAAGGACGTTATAATTCCGCGACTTCCCCGAACGCCTCGCCCTTGCACCCCCGATTCACGGAACCCTCGCCCGCGCGGCGGCGCTTCGTGCTGGCCGCCGGCTCGCTGGCGGGCGCCTGCCTCGCGCCGCGAGCCGCCCGCGCCCGGCCCCGCGCCGCGAAGAAGGTGATCCGCATGGCGCTGCGCGCCGCGGAGACGGGCTTCGACCCCGTGCTGATCTTCGACCGCTACTCGGTGGGCGTCTGCGAGAACCTGTTCGAGAACCTCATCACCTACGACTACCTCGCGCGCCCCGTCAAGCTCGTGCCGCTCGCGGCCGAGGCGGTGCCCGAGCCGGAGGAGGGCGGCACCCGCTACACCTTCCGCATCAAGCCGGGCATCTACTTCAACGACGACCCGGTCTTCCGCGGCGCGCGGCGCGAGCTGGTCGCCGCGGACATGGAGTACGCGATCAAGCGCTTCCGCGACCCGGTGAACCGCAGCGCCTACGAATGGCTCTTCGAGCACAACCTCCTCGGGCTCGACGAGCTCGCCGAGCGGGCGCGGAAGGAAGGGCGCTTCGACTACGACGCGAAGGTCCCGGGCATCGAGGTGCGCGGGCGCTACGAGATCAGCTTCAAGCTGAAGGACCCGAACTACAATTTCCTCTACTTCCTCGCGATGCCCAACGTGGTGCCGGTGGCGCGCGAGGTGATCGAGGCCTACGCGGCCGACACGATGGCGCATCCCGTGGGCACCGGCCCCTACGTGCTGCGCGAGTGGGTGCGCCGCTCGAAGATCGTGCTCGAGCGCAATCCCGACTACCGCGGCTTCGAGCTCGAGACGCGCTACGCCGACATGTCCGACGAGTGGGACCGGCGCGCGGTCGAGGCCCTCGCCGGAAAGCGCCTGCCGCTCGTCGACCGCATCGAGATCTACCCGATCGAGGACGAGCAGCCGCGCTTCCTCGCGTTCCTCAACCACGAGCACGACCTGATCGACGAGCTGCCCTTCTCCTTCATCAACCAGGTGCTTCCCAACGGGCGCCTCGCGCCCCAGCTCGCCTCCCAGGGCGTGCGCGTGTTCCCGGAGCTGCAGCCGGAGATCACCTACGACGTCTTCAACGTGGACGAGAAGGCGGCCGGCGCCGAGAATCCCCTCGGGGGCTACACGCCGGAGCGCGTGGCGCTGCGCCGGGCGATGGTGCTCGCCCACGACCGCAACCAGGAGATCTCGATCATCCGCAAGGGGCAGGCGATCGCGGCGCAGAGCCCCATCCCCCCGGGCGTGGTGGGCTACGACCCGAATTTCCGCTCCGACGCCCAGGACCCGGACCCGCCGCGCGCGAAGGCGCTGCTCGACATGTTCGGCTACGTGGACCGCGACGGCGACGGCTGGCGCGAGCGGCCCGACGGCCGGCCGCTGTCCCTGCTGTACAAGTACAACCTCGGCGGCCAGGAGCCGCGCGAGCTCGCGGAGCTGTGGGTGAAGTGCATGGCCTCGGTCGGCATCCGCCTGGAGGCCTCGGGGGTTCAGTTCGCCGACCTGCTGAACGACCGGCGGCTCGGCAACTTCCAGCTCGCCGGCTCCGCGTGGATCGCGGACTACCCCGACGCGCAGAACTTCCTGCAGCTGCTCTACGGGCCCAACACCGACCAGTCGAACGAGGCGCGCTTCCGGCTGCCCGAGTACGACCGCCTCTACGAGAGGTCGCTCGGCTACCCGGACGGCCCCGAGCGCAACCGGCTCTACCGGGAGATGACGCGCCTCGTCTTCGCCTACGCGCCCTGGCGCCTCGGCGTGACCCGCATCTTCCACCACCTGCAATACCCGTGGGTGAAGGGCTACAAGAAGCACCCCATCCTGTACACGAACTTCCGCTGGCTCGACGTCGACGTGGCGGCCCAGCAGGCGGCCATGAAATAGCCCCCGTCCGGGGATAGAGAGGAGGCAAGCGAATGACCGCCTATGTCATCCGGCGGGTGTGGCAGATGATCCCCACGATCTTCGGGGTGATCCTGCTCATCTTCGTGCTGTTCAACTGGGTGGGCGGCGATCCCGCCCAGATCCTCGCCGGCAAGATCTCCAATCCCCAGCAGATCGAGAACATCCGCCACCAGCTCGGCGTCGACCGCCCGTACTGGTACCAGCTGCTGGTGTTCGTGAAGCAGGTCTTCACCTTCGACTTCGGCCGCAGCTGGTCCACCAACGAGCTGGTCTCCCACATCCTGATCACCCGCGTGGGCCCGACGCTCACGATCATGGTGCCGGTGCTGATCATCACGACCTCGCTCGCGGTGCTGTTCGCGGTGATGGTGGCCTACGTGCGGGGCTCGCTCACCGACCGGATGATCATGATCGTGTGCACGGTGGCGATGTCCGTGAGCTTCCTCGTCTACATCATCGTGTTCCAGTGGCTGTTCGGATTCGTCCTGGGCTGGTTCCCGGTCCAGGGGTGGAGCGAGAGCGTCCTGAAGAACCTGGGCTACTACGCGCCGCTGCCCATCATGCTCGCGGTGTTCGTGGGGCTCGCCCCCGAGCTTCGCCTCTACCGCTCGTTCTTCCTCGACGAGATCCACCAGGACTACGTGCGCACCGCCCGCGCGAAGGGCGTGTCGGAGCGCAAGGTCATGCTCAAGCACGTGATGCGCAACGCCCTCATCCCGATCCTCACCAACGTCGGCATCAACCTGCCCGGCGTCTTCGTGGGCTCGTTCCTGCTCGAGGTGTTCTTCTCGATCCCCGGGCTCGGCCGCGAGGTGGTGACCGCGGTGAACCGCAGCGACTTCCCGGTGATCAAGGCCGCGACGGTGTACCTCGCGGTGATCACCATGGTCGTGAATCTGCTGGTCGACGTGCTGTACAAGTTCGTCGACCCGCGCGTGCAGCTCAAATGAGGCGGGGGACGAGATGAGCGCCATCCTCGGCAACGCATCCGCGGCGGCCGTCCGCGATTCCCCCGGACTCTGGGCGCTCGCATGGCGGCGCCTGCTCCAGGACCGGGTCGGCATGGTCTGCCTCGTGATCGTCGCCGCCTACCTCGCGATGATGGTGGCCTCGTACACGGGGCTCGTCGCGGGCGACTGGAGCAGGGAGCGGGGAGTGTCCTACGCGAACCCGTCGTTCCTCGCCGGCGAGGTGAACCTGGAGGCGAAGGCCCTCGAGCAGCGCAAGGCCGCGGCGAAGGCCCCGCCCGTGGACCTGTCCGACGTCGACCCGCTCGCGCCCCGCTACAAGGAATGGGCCGAGCGCGCCGCCAAGATCGCGGTGCACGAGGTGAAGCGCTCCCAGACCCTGCCCTTCGGCGGCGACAAGTGGGGCCGCGACGTGCTCCTGAAGACGGTCAAGGGCAGCGAGGTGTCGATCTTCGTCGGCCTTTCGAGCGCGCTCCTCGCGACGCTGATCGGCACGGTGCTCGGCGCCCTCGCGGGCTACTGGGGCGGCAGGGTGAACGATCTCCTCGAGTGGTTCTACAACATCTTCACCTCGATCCCCTACATCCTGCTGATCCTCGCCTTCGCCGCGGTGGCCACCGCCACGGGCAAGTTCGGCAAGGGGATCGTGCCCATCGTCCTGGTGCTGTCGCTCACGGGCTGGACCGGGATCTACCGGCTGATGCGCGCCGAGTACATCAAGCACTGCAACCGCGAGTACGTGAAGGCGGCCCAGGCGATCGGCGCCTCGAACACCTCGCGCATGTTCCACCACATCCTGCCCAACGTGAGCCACGTCGCCCTGGTGCAGCTCTCCCAGTACACCGTGGGCTTCATCAAGGCCGAGGTGATCCTCTCCTTCCTCGGCTTCGGCGTGCCCGTGGACATGGTGTCCTGGGGAACGATGCTCGCCGAGGCGCAGAACGAGCTCGTGATCGGCAAGTGGTGGCAGCTCGTCGCCGCCGGGGCGAGCATGGCGGTCCTGGTGACCGCGTTCTCGCTGCTCACCGACAGCCTGCGCGACGCCCTGGACCCGAAGCTCAGATGAGCGCCGAAAACCTCCTCCTGCGGGTCCGGGACCTCGACGTCCGGTTCCGGGTCGACCGCAAGTCGGAGCCCTTCCGCGCGGTGAAGGGCATCTCCTTCGACATCCCGCCGCACAGCACCGTCGCGCTCGTGGGCGAGTCGGGCAGCGGCAAGAGCGTCACCGCGATGTCGATCCTCGGGCTGCTGCCCGAGAACGCGATCGTCGAGCCGCGAAGCGAGGTCGTCTACGGCGGGCGCGACGTGCTGAAGGCCCCGCTCGCCGCGATGCAGGAGATCCGCGGCAAGGAGATCTCGGTGATCTTCCAGGAGCCGATGACCTCGCTCAACCCCGTCTTCACCGTGGGCGACCAGATCGGCGAGGTCCTGCGCCTGCACATGGGCATGGGGGCGCGCCAGGCGCAGGCGCGCGCCCTGGAACTCCTCGCCGAGGTGGGCATCCCCGACCCGCGCCTGCGCGTGAACTCCTACCCGCACGAGATGTCGGGCGGGCAGCAGCAGCGCGTGATGATCGCCATGGCGATCGCCTGCGAGCCGAAGCTGCTCATCGCCGACGAGCCCACCACGGCGCTCGACGTCACCATCCAGAAGCAGATCCTCGACCTCATGGCCGGCCTGCAGCAGCGCCACCACATGTCGGTGCTGTTCATCACCCACGACCTGGGCGTGGTGGGCGAGATCGCCGACCGGGTGGTCGTGATGCAGGACGGCGAGATCCGCGAGCAGGGGCCGGTGCGGGAGATCTTCGAGAAGCCGAAGGACCCCTACACGAAGGCGCTGCTCGCGTGCCGCCCGCGGCTCGACCGGCGCCCGCGCCGCCTGCCGGTGATCGACGATTTCATCCGGGGCGAGGGGGCCGCGGGCACCGCGGAGCGCACGCGCGGCACGAGCGCCGCGGACCCGATCATCCTCGAGGTGCGCAACCTCGACAAGACCTTCTTCCTGAAGGAGGGCCTCTTCGGGCGGCGCGCGATCCCCGCGGTGAAGGACGTGAGCTTCCGCCTGCCGAAGGGCAAGACGCTGGGACTCGTGGGCGAATCCGGCTCCGGGAAGACCACGGTGGGCCTCACGCTCATGCGCCTGCACGAGGCGACCGGCGGCGAGGTGCTCTTCGAGGGGCGCGACCTGCTGCGGCTGTCGGAGAAGGAGATGATGGCCTACCGGCGGCGCATCCAGATCGTGTTCCAGAACCCCTACGCCTCGCTCAACCCGCGCTTCACGATCGGGCAGATCCTGGTCGAGCCCATGCGCATCCACGGGATCGGGAGCGACGGCCGGGAGCGCACGGAGATGGCCCTGCACCTGCTGCGCCGCGTGGGCCTGCCGGAGGCGTCCTTCCACAAGTATCCGCACGAGTTCTCGGGCGGGCAGCGCCAGCGCATCGCCATCGCGCGCTGCCTCACGATGAAGCCCGACGTGCTGATCTGCGACGAGTCGGTCTCGGCCCTCGACGTGTCGGTCCAGGCCCAGGTCCTGAACCTTCTCCAGGACCTGCAGGACGAGTACGGGCTCTCCTACATCTTCATCTCGCACGACCTCGCCGTCGTGAAGTACGTATCCGACCGCGTGATGGTGATGAACGAGGGGCGGATCGTGGAGATGGCCGATTCCGACGAGATCTACCACAATCCCAGGGAGGAATACACCCGCAGGCTCATAGCCGCGATTCCGCGGGGCCTGCAGCGCGCCCGGGAGACCCAGCCATGAGCCTTCGCATCCCCGCCTTCCTCTCCGCCTGCCTTCTGGCCGCCGCGTGCGCCGCGCCCGCGCCCCGCCTGCCGGGCGTCGACCCGGCGAACTTCGACACCGCCGTCCGTCCCCAGGACGACCTCTACCGCTACGTGAACGGCGGGTGGCTCGAGCGCACCGCGATCCCGCCCGACAAGGGCTACTACGGCGTGTTCATCGAGCTGCGCGACCGCACGCTCGAGCAGGTGCACGGCATCGTCGACGCTCTTGCGACGGACCCCGCGGCCGCGCGCGACCCCGACGCGCGCAAGATCCGCGACCTGTACGCGAGCTTCATGGACGAGAAGCGGATCGACGCCCGGGGCCTCGCCCCGGTCGCGGGCGAGCTCGCGCGCATCGACCGGATCTCGAGCAAGGGCGAGATCCCGGCGCTCGTCGCGCACCTCAACGAGATCGGGGTGAGCGCCCCGTATGGCGCCGACGTCGAGCAGGACGCGAAGGACTCGACCCGCTACGTCGTGGACCTGCGGCAGGCCGGCCTCGGGCTGCCCGACCGCGACTACTACCTCAAGGAGGACGACCCGCGGCTCGCCGAGGTGCGGTCGAAGTACCGCGCGCACGTCGAGAAGATGCTGCGGATGGCGGGAGCCTCCGATGCGGCCGCCGAGGCCGGGGAAGTCCTCGCGATCGAGACGGGGCTCGCGCGCGCGCACTGGACGCGCGTGGAGAACCGCGACCCGGTGAAGACCTACAACCCGGTGGACGTGGGCAAGCTCGACGGCCTCGCGCCGGGCTTCGACTGGAAGGCCTACCTCGTCGCCGCCGACATGGACGGGCGCGTACGGCGGGTGATCGTGAGCCAGCCGAGCTACATGACGGACTTCGCGAAGCTGCTCGCGGACACGCCGCTTCCCGCGTGGAAGGACTACTTCCGCTGGCGCCTCCTGGACGCCTACTCGCCCTATCTCTCCAGGCCGTTCGTCGACGAGCACTTCGCCTTCGACGGCACGGTGGTGCAGGGCATCCCGCAGAACCGCCCGCGCTGGCAGCGGGGGCTCTCGGTCGTCGAGGAGGCGATGGGCCAGGGGCTCGGCAAGCTCTATGTCGCGCGCTACTTCACGCCCGAGAAGAAGGCGCGCATGGACGCGCTGGTGGCGAACCTCGTCGCCGCCTACCGCGAGAGCATCGAGGGCCTCACCTGGATGGGGCCGGAGACCAAGAAGGCCGCGCTCGCGAAGCTCGCCGCGCTCGCGCCGCACATCGGCTACCCGGCGAAATGGCGCGACTACTCGAAGCTCGAGATCGAGCCCGGCGACCTGGTCGGCAACGTGATGCGCGGCCAGCGTTTCGACTACGAGCGCAACATCGCCAAGCTCGGCAAGCCCGTCGACCGCGAGGAATGGCTCCTCAGCCCCCAGACGGTCAACGCGTACTACTACCCGCCGATGAACGAGGTCGTGTTCCCCGCGGCGATCCTCCAGCCGCCGTTCTTCGACGCGTCGGCCGACGACGCGCTCAACTACGGGGCGATCGGGGCGGTGATCGGGCACGAGATCAGCCACGGCTTCGACGACCACGGCAGCCAGTACGACGCCCAGGGGAACCTGCGCGACTGGTGGACGAAGGAGGATCGCCGCGAGTTCCGGGAGCGCACCGCGGCGCTGGTGGCGCAGTACGACGCCTACAGCCCGCTGCCCGGCTATCACCTGAACGGCAAGCTCACCCTCGGGGAGAACATCGCGGACAACTCGGGCCTCGCGATCGCGTGGAAGGCCTACCGGATCGCGCTCGGCGGGAGGCCCGCGCCCGTGATCGACGGCTTCACGGGGGCGCAGCGCTTCTACATCGGCTGGGCGCGCGTGTGGGCCGAGAAGCGGCGCCCCGAGGAAGCGATCCGCCTGCTCAAGATCGACCCTCATTCGCCGGGGCGATTCCGCGCCGACGGGCCGCCCTCGAACGAGGAGCCGTTCTACGCGGCCTTCGGCGTGAAGGAAGGCGACGGCATGTACCGGCCGCCGGGCGAGCGCGTGACGATCTGGTGAGCGCGCGCCGCGGCGCGCTTACTCGCCGGGGACGCGCAGCCTCAGGCCCGGGTGGATGAGGGTGCGCTCGCCGAGGTCGTTGAGCTCGCGCAGCGTCCCGACCTCGGTATCGAAGCGCAGCGCGATGCCGTAGAGGGTATCGCCGGAGCGCACCACGTACCACCCGCCCCGGGAAGCGGCGACCGGCACGCGCGACGGCCCGGCCGCCGCCGAGACGGTGCGCAGCGAGGCCGGCACGGCGTGCGCGGGGCCGTCGCGCCGGATCGGCACCACCACCGGGCCCGACCAGCGCAGGCGCCCGTGCTTGTCGAGGCGCAGCCCCTGGTTCACCGCGAGGAGCTCGCGGCGCGTGAGGCCGTGGCGGCGCGCGATCACGTCGGCGTATTCCCCGCGCCGCGCGTAGTACGTCGTCCAGGTCACCAGCGGCTTGTCGTAGGCTTCGAGGTTCTCCTTGAACGCCTCGGCCTTGGCGAGCGGCAGCACGAGCTCGCCCGAGGTGGCCACGGGCGTGCGATGCGCCGGGTTGAGCGCGGTGAACTCCTCCTCGCTCATGCCCGCGAGCTGCGCGGCCACCTTGACGTCGATCTTCGCGGGCGCCTGCACGGTCGTGAAGTACGGCTGGTCCGGGAGCGACTCGAGGTCGACGCCGTAGGTGGCGGGCGAGAGCACGATGTTCTTCACCGCCATGAGCTTCGGGACGTAGTTGCGCGTCTCCGGGGGCAGGCGCGGGGAGATGCCGAGGTAGTCGACGGGCAGCCCCCGCCTCTGGTTGTAGGCGATCGCGCGGCTCACGCAGCCCGCGCCGCAGTTGTAGGCGGCGAGCGCGAGCTCCCAGCTGCCGAACTGCTCGTGCAGCCGCTCGAGGTAGCTCAGCGCCGCATCGGTCGCCGCGACGATGTCGTTGCGGTTGTCGCTCCACCACGTGCGCTTGAGCCCGAAGTTCTTCGCGGTCGACGGGACGAATTGCCACAGGCCCGAGGCGCGGGAGCGGGAGGTCGCCCGGGGCGCGAAGGCGCTCTCGATCACGGGCAGCAGCGCGATCTCGGTCGGCATGCCGCGCTTCTCCACCTGCTCGACGATGTAGTGCAGGTAGAGGCTTCCGCGGTCGACGAAGCGCTTGATGTAGTCGGGACGGCTCGTGTACCACTCCTCCTGCTCGGCCACGAGCGGCGAGTCGAGCGGCTCGAGGGCGAAGCCCTCGCGGATGCGCTCCCAGAGGTCGGGGTCGGGCAGCGGGACGTCGTCCACCTCGTCGAAGGCCGAAGGCAGGTTCGCGGCCGCGGGATCGGACTTCGGCGCCGCGGGAGGGGCTTCCCCGAAGGCGGGGGCGCAGAGGGCGGCCAGGAGGACGGCGCCGATGCTCAGGTATCGCGCGAAGTGCATCAAGTTAGCCGTTGTTTCCCTTGCGTTTTTTGGAATGCTACCTTCGGGGCCCGGCGGCGTCAATGAGAAGGCTCACAGCGTGAGGGTGAGCTCGCCCAGCAGGGCCCCCGGGGTGCGCACCGACATCGTCGAGCGCTCCCCGTAGGTGTCGGTGTCGGGCACGAGGTCGCGCTCGCGGGTGAGCGCCTCGAGGCTGGCGCCCAGCATGCGGTAGGCCGTGTCGTCGAAGCGCATCACGTTGAGGGGCGCGCGGATGCGGCCGTCCTCGACCCAGAACGACGCGAAGCGGGTCATGCCCGTGAGGCGGCACGCGGAGCGGTCGGAGAAGTTGAGGTACCAGAGGTTGCCGACGTAGATGCCCGTGCCGAGCGCTTCCAGCGCCGCGGAATCGGCGAGCGTGCCGGGAGCGAGGTCGAGCGACTCGGGCGTCTCGGCGGCGTTCGCGCCGTTGGTCTGCACGCCGTACTCGCGCGCCGAGCGCGGGCTCACGAGGGGGGCGGCGAGGCGCCCGGCGTCGATGAGCGCGACCTGGGCCGGGCGCACGAACCCCTCGGACTGGAAGCCGCTCGCGATGCCCTCGCGCGTGTTCTCCCGGATCGTCACCATCGGCGAGAGCCGCGCGTCCTGGTCGGCCATGCGGATGAGCGCGCTCTGCTTCGTGTTGCGGCTCTTCAGGCCGAAGCCCGCCCACGACAGCATGCCGAGGAGCTCGTTCATGGCGGCGGGGGCGAGGAAGGCGCGGTAGGGGCCGGGCGCGAGCTCGAGCGGCTTCTCCCCCAGGCGCGCGAGCTGCTCCCGCGCGAAGCGCATCCGCGCCTCGAACGCGGCGCTCGACCATTCGGCGCCGGCGTAGGTGCTCTTCACCGCCTTGTCGCGGTCGTGGTACAGGCACCAGCCGAAGCCGAAGCTCTCGACCGCGTGCCAGTGGCGCACGCCCACCGAGCTCGAGAATCCCTTCCACACGGGCCCCGAGGCGTGGAAGCCCACGAGGTCCACGCCGCGCGCGGCCGCGAGGACCTCGTCGATCACCTGCGCGGGATCGGGCAGCCGCCCCGCGCGGTGCGCGGCGCTCGCCGCCGGGGCCGTCTCCACGAGGAGGAACGGGTCGTCGGGCACGTCGGCGAGCCCGGCGCGCAGCTCGCTTACGAGGGCGGCGAGGACGGGGCGATCGGCGGCGGCATCGCCCGCGACGCTCAGGCGCGCTTCCAGGCGCTTCTGCCCGCGGATGAGGGAGACGGTCCAGGCCGCCTGGCGCACGGCGGTCGCCTGGCGCACGGCGCTGCGATTGAAGCGGATGAAATCGCTCTCTTCCGCCGAGAGGGCCGAGAGGATCGCCTCGCCCGGGCGCGCGAGGCGATCGAGGTGCGAGGCGACCTCCTCGAAGTACGGGCGCATGTCGCTCATGCCGCGCCTCCGAAGACGTCCACGTCGCGGAAGCGGCAGGCGGGCGAGGCGTGCCCCACGCGGATCACCTGGTTGGGCTCTCCCTTGCCGCAGTAGGGCGTGCCCATCACCTCGAAGGTGGAGGCGTCCCCGACGCCCGCGAGCGAGCGCCAGAACGTCGCCGAGACGCCGCGGTAGTTGGGATTCTTCACCACCTCGGCCAGGCGACCGTTCCGAATCATCCGTCCCCACTCGCACCCGAACTGGAACTTGTTGCGCGAGTCGTCGATGGACCACGAGACGTTGGTGCGCATCATGACGCCGTGGTCGACCGAGGCCACGAGCTCCTCGAGCGGGGAGCTGCCCGGCTCGACGTTGAGGTTGGCCATGCGGTCGATGGGCGCGCGGTTCCAGGAGCAGGCCCGGGTGTTGGCGACGCCCTCGATGCCCGCGCGCTTCTGCGAGATGGCCCCTCCCAGCGGGCGCTCGAGGATGCCCCCGCGGATGAGGTAGCGCTTCTCGGCCGCGAGGCCGTCGTCGTCCCAGCCGTAGCTCGCGTACTGCTCGGGGCGGGTGGGATCGTGGGTCACGTCGAGCAGCTCGCTGCCGTAGCGGTACGTCCCGAACATGTCGAGCGTCACGAAGCTCGTGCCGGCGAAGTTGCGCTCGTCGCCGAGGATGCGGTCGAGCTCGAGGGGGTGCCCGATCGACTCGTGGATCTGCAGCATCATCTGGTCGGGCATGAGCAGCACGTCCATGCGGCCGCTCGGGCAGTTGGGCGCGGCGAGGAGCTCGAGCGCCGCCTCGGCGACCTGCCGGCCCGCGCCGTCGAGGCCGAAGGCCTCCAGGATCTCGAGGCCCCCCTGGCGGCAGAAGCCGTTGTAGCGCCCGCCGTGGGTGCGCGTCTGCGACTCGCCCTCCGCGTAGGCCGTCGCGGAAAGGTTCGGCACGACGAAATGGAACTCCTGGACCGCCTCGGCGCCGTCGGCGGTGAAGTAGGCCTGCTTCGAGGTCGTGGTCCAGAGGTTCGCCTCCCAGTCCACGATGCGCGGGTCGATGCGGCAGTTCTTCGCCTCGGCGGCGAGCAGCTCGTACTTGTCGCGGCGCGAGAGCGAGGCGGGATCCCGTCCCGTGGGCGAGCGGTATTGTCCGCGCGGGCGCGGCATCGCCACGCTCCCGTAGTCGAGGACGCCGCGGCCGGCGGTGAGAGCGGCGTAGCGGCGCGCCTTCGCGATCGCCCGCTCGAGGCCGGCGCGCGAGAGATCGCTTGTCGCCGCGTAGCCCAGGCCCCCGCGGTCGATCACGGTGACCATGGCGCCGCGGTTCACGGCGAGCTTCGGGGGCTCGGGGACGTCCTGGCGCACCGCGAGGTATTCGCTCGATTCCTCGACGAATCGCAGCGCGCAGAAATCGACGGCGGGCGCGAGGGACTTGAATTCCCGCTGAAGGGTATCCAGCATGGCGGAGCTTTCGGAAAAGAACCGGCCGCCTCATGGGCGGCCCGAGCCGCATTCTACCGCGCTTCGGCGAGGCGCTCGAACTCCGACCGGGTCATGCGCACCAGGACCCACTCCTTCATCAGGCTCGCGCCCAGGGACTCGTAGAAGCGTATCGAGGGCTCGTTCCAGTCGAGCACGCGCCACTCGAGGCGCCCGCATTCGCGCTCGGCCGCGAGCCGGGCGAGGCGCGCGAGGAGGGCCTTGCCGATCCCCGCGCCGCGGTGGCGAGGCTCGACGAAGAGATCCTCGAGGTAGAGCCCGCGCCGGCACAGGAAGGTGGAGAAGGTGGTGAAGTAGAGTGCGAATCCGACCGCGCGCCCGGCGCGCTCGGCGACGAGGCACTCGCACGCGCGACGCGGGCCGAAGAGCGCCTCGCCCATCCTCTCCGGAGTGGCCTCGGCCATGTGGGCGAGCTTCTCGTACTCGGCAAGCTCGCGCACCAGGCGCACGATCTCGGCCACGTCCCCGGGATTCGCCTCGCGGATCGCGAACGGCGCGCTTGGCGGCTTCAGAAGCGGTTCTTCCACTCGCGGATCTCGGCGAAGACCTCGACCGGGCCGGCGAGCCGGTGCCCGGCGTGGCGCTCGGCGGAGGCGGCCACCTCGGGGACGGCGCAGCGCAGGAAGGGATTGGTGGCGAGCTCTTCCCCCACCGTCGACGGCACGGTCGGCAGCCCGCGCCCGCGCTTGGCCGCCTCGCGCGCCTTGCGCTCGGCTAGCCGCGCGTTGCCCGGCTCCACCGCCTCGGCGAAGCGGATGTTCGCCAGCGTGTACTCGTGGGCGCAGTACACGCGCGTGTCGGCCGGAAGGCTCGCGAGCTTCGCCAGCGATGCGGCCATCTGCGCCGGCGTGCCCTCGAAGAGCCGCCCGCAGCCGCACGCGAACAGCGTGTCGCCGCAGAAGACCGCGGGATCGGCGCCCCGGTGCACGTAGGCGATGTGCCCCGCGGTGTGCCCCGGGACGTCGAGCACCTCGACGGCGAAATCGAGGCCGGGCACCACCAGCCGGTCGCCCTCGGCGAGGCTTCGGGTGAGGTTGCGCACGCCGTCGCGTGCCGGCCCGAACACGGGGCAACCCCAGCGGCCCACGAGGTCCGCCACGCCGCCCACGTGGTCGCCGTGGTGGTGGGTCGCGAGGATCGACTGGAGGGCGAGGCCGTGAGCGCCCAGGAACTGCTCGACCGGCTCGGCGTCGCCCGGGTCCACCACCGCGGCGGCACCCGCCTCCGAGAGCACCCAGAAATAGTTGTCCTCGAAGGCCGGGACCGCGTCGATCTGCACCATGATTCCGAGTCTATTAGAATTGCACCATGGCCACCACGCTGGGCGACTGGTTCGCGACGCCGCTCGGGCAGTACCTGCTCGAGCGCGAGCAGGCGTACCTCGACGACGTGACGCCGGACATCTTCGGGTTCCACGCCCTGCAGCTGGGGCTCGCCGGGCTCGACCTCCTGCGCGAAAGCCGCATCGCCCACCGCGTGCGGGTCGCCTGCTCGGAGCGTCCCGACGTCTACGCGAAATGCGACGAGCTGCCGTTCGCGACCCAGTCGATCGACCTCGTCCTGCTGCCGCACGTGCTCGAGTTCGCCGAGGATCCGCACGCGATCCTGCGCGAGGTCGACCGCGTGATGATGCCCGAGGGGCGGCTCGTCATCCTGGGCTTCAACCCGTGGAGCCTGTGGGGCCTGCGCAGCGCTCTGGGGCCGTCGCGCGGCGAGGTGCCGTGGAACGGGCGCTTCGTCTCGCTGCTGCGCGTGAAGGACTGGCTGTCGCTCCTCGGCTTCGACGTGTCCGCGGGGCGGCTCACCGCCTACGCGCCGCCGTTCGAGAGCGGCGCGCTGCGCCGGCGCTTCCGCTTCATGGAGCCCGCGGGCGACCGCTGGTGGGCCGTGGGAGGCGCGGTGTACATGCTGCAGGCGGTCAAGCGCGTGCGCGGCATGCGGCTCATCACGCCGGCGTGGCAGGAGAAGAAGGCGCGCGAGAAGGCGCTCATCGCCGCGGCCAAGCGCGAGGCCAAGGCGGCGGGGCGCGCCGAAGAGGTGATCTCGGCGTCGAAGTCCGCCGGGCGCCTGAGGATCGTGAAGTAAATTGGACCGCGCCGCGCCGCACGCGTCCCACGGCTCCGAAGGCAAGGCCGTCAACGTCTACACCGACGGCGCGTGCAAGGGCAATCCGGGTCCCGGCGGCTGGGGCGTGCTGCTCGAGTACGACGGCCGGCACAAGGAGCTCTGCGGCGGGGAGCCCTCGACCACCAACAACCGCATGGAGCTCACCGCGGTGATCGAGGCGCTCGCGGCGCTGAAAGGCCCGTCGCGCGTGGTCGTGCACACCGATTCGCAGTACGTGCACAAGGGGATCACGGAATGGCTCCCGGCGTGGAAGGCGCGGGGCTGGAGGACCGCCGCCAAGGAGCCGGTGAAGAACGCGGACCTCTGGAAGAAGCTCGAGGAGGCGGTCGGCAGGCACCGCATCCGCTGGGTGTGGGTGAAGGGCCACTCGGGCCACGACGGCAACGAGCGGGCCGACGCGCTCGCGAACAAGGGAGTGGCCTCGCTCGGAGCGGGGAGCTGAATGCGCCGCTCAAGGGGCCGCGAAGGCGGCTTGGCGTGAACGCCCGGGGGCGGGCGGCGGGGATCGAAAGGGAGAGGGGAGCTTGCGCAGGATCGTGCTCGATACCGAGACAACGGGGCTGGAGCCCGAGGCGGGCCACCGCGTGATCGAGCTCGCCTGCCTCGAGCTGCAGGGGCGCCGCCTCACGGGCCGGCATTTCCATCGCTACGTGAACCCGGAGCGCGCGATCGACGCGGCGGCGAGCCAGGTGCACGGCCTCACCGACGAGGACCTGGCCGACAAGCCGCGCTTCGCCGACATCGCGGACGAGTTCGTCGAGTTCGTCGAAGGGGCGGAGCTCCTCATCCACAACGCGCCCTTCGACGTGGCGTTCCTCGACGCGGAGCTCGCGCTCCTCGGCCGGCCGCCGCTCGCCACGTTCTGCGCCGTCTCGGACACGCTCGCGATGGCGCGCGAGCTCCATCCTGGCAAGAAGAACTCGCTCGACGCACTGTGCGAGCGCTACGCGGTGGACCATTCGCGCCGCACGCTGCACGGGGCGCTGCTCGACGCTCAGCTGCTCGCCGACGTGTGGCTCGCGATGACGCGCGGCCAGGAGACGCTCGACATCGGGATCGCCGCCGGGCCGGCGGCGGCGCTCGCCGGGGCGCCGCGCGCCGGACGCCTCGTGGTGCTGCGCGCGAGCGAGGCCGAGCGCGCGCGCCACGCGGCGTTGTGCGAGCGCATCGAGCGCGACAGCAGGGGGAAATGCCTGTGGCTGCATCCCGCGACGGCGTGACGCCCGCGCCCGAGGCTCCGCAGCCGGAGCCGCGCAAGCGCCTCGCCGCGCGCCTCGTGGGGCTGGGCGCGATCCCGATCGCGGTCTTCTGCGCGGTCTACCTCGTCGCCTCGCGGGTGCTGGGCATCGAGACCACGCACGCGCAGGTCTGGACCCTCACCTTCGGCCTCGTGGGGAGCGTCCTGAGCCTCTTCCTCCTGGGCTCGTTCGCCGCGCGCGCGGTCGTGGGCGAGGTGGAGGCGGTGCGCGAGGCCGTGCGGAGCGCGGTCGACGGGGGCCCCTCCCCGGAGCTGCCCGAGCTCACGGCGCCGCTCGAGGACCTCAAGCACGACGTGCTCGGCCTCACCGAGACCCTGCGCGACCAGCACGCCAAGATGCAGGAGCGGCTCGACACGGCGCGCCAGCAGATCTTCTTCCTCACCAACCACGATCCGCTCACGGGGCTGCCCAACCGCAAGACGCTCGAGGAGCGCCTGGAGAGCGCGATCGCGAACGCGAAGAGCCACGGCAGCACCCACGCGCTGCTCTACCTCGACATCGACCATTTTCACCGCATCAACGATTCGTTCGGGCACCTGGCGGGCGACGAGCTGCTGCGGCGCCTCGCCCCGGTGCTGCAGGCGAGCCTGCGCGAGGGCGAGATGCTCGCGCGCATCGGCGGCGACGAGTTCTCCGTGCTGCTCGAGAACTGCAGCGCCGAGTTCGCGCAGGCCGCCGCCACCCAGCTGCGCGACGCCGTGCAGGCCTGGCAGTTCGAATGGGACGAGAAGGCCTTCCAGGTGGGCGTGAGCATCGGCGTGGTGGCGATCACCAAGC
>Ga0187776_10000136_pt1 | contig 35927 bp, 36 predicted proteins | sample 0216_BV02_MP12_2_FD_132426 | JGI IMG/M metagenome (GOLD analysis project Ga0187776, IMG submission 132426) | Tropical peat soil microbial communities from peatlands in Department of Meta, Colombia - 0216_BV02_MP12_20_MG | ecosystem: Environmental > Terrestrial > Soil > Wetlands > Peat | place...
GCACGCCATGATTCTGCGCCGGCAGGTTCTTCAGCAGCAGCGGCAATCCGGCATTCCACAACTCCTGCGTGGCCTGCGTCGACTGCGGCAGCGTGTGCGAGCGCGTGATGGTGCGGAAATCGGAGAAGCGGATCTTCACGTGCACCGTGCGCCCGCGCAGGCGGTTGCCGCGCAGGCGCGTCGCCACCTGGCGCGTGAGGTCGAGCAGCCAGCCGCGCAGCGCGTCCACGTCGGTGATGTCCTCGGCGAAAGTGGTTTCGTGCGAGATGGATTTCGCCTTGTGATCGGGAATCACGGCGCGCTCGTCGATGCCGTGCGCCAGTTCCCACAGCGTGCTGCCCCAGCTGCCGAACAAATCCTGCAGCAGTGCCGGCGTGCGGGCGCGCAGATCGCCGATGGTATGGATGCCGAGGTTCTGCAGGCGACGGTTGCCGACCTTGCCCACGCCCCAGAGCTTGGCCACCGGCAGCGGGTCGAGAAACGCCTGCGCGTGCGCGGCGTCGATCACCAGGAAGCCGTCCGGCTTGCGCACGTCGCTCGCGACCTTCGCGAGGAACTTGTTGTGCGCCACGCCGACCGAGGCGGTCAGCTTCAGCTCGTGGCGAATGTCGTGCTTGATCTTGATGCCGATGTCGGCCGGCTCGCCGAACAGGCGGCGGCTGTGGGTGACGTCGAGAAACGCCTCGTCGAGCGACAGCGGTTCGACGAGCGGCGTGTAGCGGTGAAAGATGTCGCGGATCTGCTGCGCGACCTGGGCGTAATAACTGTGGCGCGGCGGCAGAACGACGAGATGGGGACAGAGACGCTTGGCCTGCGCGGTCGGCATGGCGCTGGCGATGCCGAACTGGCGCGCCGCGTAGTTGGCCGCGGCCACCACGCCGCGCTTGTGCGGGTCGCCGCCGACCACCATCGGCTTGCCGCGAAGTCCCGAACGATCCCGCTCTTCGATGGAAGCATAGAAGGCATCCATGTCGATGTGCAGGATCATTGCGCGCGAACCAACATGCGGGAGAAACATGTCATGCTGGAAGCGCATCGTATCACGAGCGTGTCATGAATTGTACGTTTTGAAACGCGTTGGGGTTTGCTGCGCTCACCCCAACCTACGTCACTGAACGAGTGTCCGAAAAAACGTCCCTTCCCCCTTTACGGGGGAAGGACAGGATGGGGGTGAGCTTTAACGAGTAATGGAGGTTGAGGTGAGCGAAGCGAACCCCAACAGCCAAGCTTGTCATTCCCGCTTTCGCGGGAATGACAAGCTTGATCATGGTGGTCGCGTCACTCACCCCAACCTACGACATCGATGTAGCCCGGGTTCAGGTCTGAAGGGCCGGAACCCGGAATGCATAATCTTCCGCGGGAATGACAATCTTGAATCAGCGCCGCTTGCCGGCTCCGGTGGGACTCCCCGGATGCAGCGTCTTGTGCGGGCGCTTGCCATGATGCTGGCCGGGCTTGGCTTTCTTCGGCGGCGCGAAACGCGGCAACCCGGTGTGCTGGGTGGCGAAGCGCTGGCCGCCGTGGCCGCTCCCGGCAACCTGCCGCTCGCCGGACTCGTGCTTTCCTCGGCGTCGCTGGCCCTCGTGAACATGCCCTGTCCCGGCGGGCTGGTACGCCGGGATCAGCTGGTGCCTGCCGGAGCCGATCAGGTCGGCGCGGCCCATGCGCCGCAGCGCGGCGCGCAGCATCGGCCAGTTGTTGGCGTCGTGATAGCGCAGGAACGCCTTGTGCAGGCGGCGCTGCTTCAGGCCCTTGGGGATGTACACGCTCTCGCTCGTGGGCGTGACCTTGTGCAGCGGGTTCTTGCCCGAGTGGTACATGGCGGTCGCGGTCGCCATCGGACTCGGCAGGAACGCCTGCACCTGGTCGGCGCGGTAACCATTCTGCTTCAGCCACAGCGCCAGCTCCAGCATGTCCTCGTCGGTGGTGCCGGGGTGCGCCGCGATGAAATACGGAATCAGGTACTGCTCCTTGCCCGCCTCTTTCGAGTATTTGTCGAACAGCTCCTTGAAGCGGTAGTACGCGCCCATACCGGGCTTCATCATCTTCGACAGCGGGCCCTCCTGCGAATGCTCCGGAGCGATCTTGAGATAGCCGCCGACGTGGTGCTGCACCAGCTCCTTCACGTACGCCGGCGACTCGACCGCGAGGTCGTAGCGCACGCCCGAGCCGATCAGCACTTTCTTGATGCCCGGCAGCTCGCGCGCCCGCTGGTACAGGTGAATCAGCGGCGCGTGGTCGGTGTTGAGGTTCTTGCAGATGCCCGGATACACGCACGACGGGCGGCGGCAGGCCGACTCGATCTCGCGCGACTTGCACGCCAGGCGGTACATGTTCGCCGTCGGGCCGCCGAGGTCGGAGATCACGCCGGTGAAACCGGGCACGCTGTCGCGGATGGTTTCGATCTCGCGGATCACCGATTCCTCCGAGCGGTTCTGGATGATGCGCCCCTCGTGCTCGGTGATGGAGCAGAAGGTGCAGCCGCCGAAGCAGCCGCGCTGGATGGCGATCGAGAAACGGATCATCTCGTACGCCGGGATCTTGGCTTTGCCGTACGCCGGATGCGGCAGGCGCTGGTACGGCAGCTCGTAGATCGCGTCCATCTCCTTCGTGGTCAGCGGCAGCGGCGGCGGGTTGAGCCAGACGTCGCGGTCGCCGTGGCGCTGGATCAGGGCGCGGGCGTTGCCGGGATTGGTTTCGAGGTGCAGCACGCGCGAGGCGTGCGCATAGAGTATGGAATCGCCCGCGACCTGCTTGTACGACGGCAGGCGGATAACGGTTTTCTCACGGTCGAGCTTGGGTGCGCGCTTGCGGAACTGCACCACGCTTGTAGAAACATCGTCACCCCGGCGAAAGCCGGGGTCCAGTTTATTAGACTGGATTCCCCCCTCCCCTTGCGATAAAGCAGAACGCCCCTTCGCGCTGGGAAAAACAGATCCCCCCTCCCCTTGCGGGAGGGGGCTAGGGGGAGGGGTACGCATTTCTTCTTCAGTCGCATACGGATTCACCGGCGGATTCAGCACGCCCGGCGTATCCAGATGCGTCGAATCAATCTCGGTCCAGCCTTCCGAAATGGCATTGCGCACGAACGCGGTGCCGCGCACGTCGGTGATGCTCTCGATCTTCTCTCCCGCCGCCAGCCGGTGCGCGATCTCGCACACCTGGCGCTCGGCGTTGCCGTACACCAGCAGGTCGGCCTTGGCGTCCAGCAGGATCGCGCGGCGCACCTTGTCGGACCAGTAGTCGTAGTGCGCGATACGCCGCAGCGAGGCCTCGATGCCGCCGATAATAATAGGTACGTCGCCGAAAGCCTCGCGCGCCCGCTGCGCGTATACGATCACCGAGCGGTCCGGGCGGCGGCCGCCCGTAGCATTCGGGGTGTAGGCGTCGTCCGAGCGGATCTTGCGGTCAGCGGTGTAGCGGTTAACCATCGAATCCATGTTGCCGGCGGTGATGCCGAAAAAAAGATTAGGCCGGCCGAGCGCCTGGAACGCCGCGGCCGAGCGCCAATCCGGCTGCGCGATGATCCCGACGCGAAAACCCTGCGCCTCGAGCACGCGCCCGATGATGGCCATACCGAAGCTCGGCAGGTCCACGTAGGCGTCGCCCGTCACCAATATGATGTCGCACGAATCCCAGCTGAGCTCGTCCATCTCGGCGCGCGACATGGGCAGGAACGGCGCCGGACCGAAGCGCTTGGTCCAGTACTTGCGGTAGGAAAACAGATCACGTGCGGTTTGCATGGGGATTACATGGCGGCGCCTCGCCGCCGGATCAAGGCAGGAGGGGCAGTCTACCTACGAAGCAGGACTATTTCCACCAGTGGTGTGTTATGCGCGAGTCTTCCACCGGTGCGGGTCGCGGCTGCCATGCATTACTGCGATGACAACAACGGCATTGTTCTCAACTCGGTAATAGACGCCGAATGGAAACCGGTGTATCAACGCGCGTCTCGTGTTTCTGTGAACAACTGGATATCTGAGTGGGGTTTCGGCTATCGATTCGAATGTCGTCAATATCTCGTCGAGAAACTGATGGCCCAGCCCGGACAGTCGTTCCTCATACCAGTCTGCTGAATCCGATAAGTCTTGTTCTGCCTCCGGTCGAAGCCGAACCTCCAAGGTCATAGCTTGCGGCGTATGTCCGCCACGGCATCGGCCGCCAAACGGCCCTGCTTCTTATCAACTTCGTAGGCGTCGAGACGCCGGTCAAGCTCGGCTTTCTGTTCCGCTGTGAGCCGGAGCGCCTGCTGATCGGCGGCGATACTGTCCCACAGGTCTTCGACGAGCTTGATGCGCTCTTCCACCGGTAGTTGTTTCAGTTTCGCGTTCATAGCGACATCTCACGGATATGTTTCGATTAGTTTAGCCTTGCTGACATGAAATGCACATAGCTTTACTTTTCCCGCGGTTCTGCCACGGGGAGCAACGAGACCTTTAGATACTCATATCCGAATATTGTGCCTGGCCCCTTTAATTCCGATTGATACAGTATTAAACAATCCGCGATTGTCCAGCCTGAAATAGTAAAAGGGGACGGAGGGATTAATCTTTAATCCCTCCGTCCCCTTTTGCGTTTTCCTATCTCAAGTGAACTTACAAGCCACAGCGCTGGCATCGCACATCGAGTAAGACTTGAGTGGGTATATGCAGTATCGCGCTTAGTTCCATGATGCCATCAATCACCCACGACTCTAGATGAGCAGTATAAGTCTCGATGTTTTTAATTTCTGATCCTGAGTAGCCAACACGTTTTCCTAATTCATCGATAGTGAGTCCCAGTTCCTGTCGGCGCTTTTGCACGAGCGTGCTGCGATCGAGCCAATAATCATCATCATGTGGGATGCCCCCACTACAGAACGCACAAGGGATTCCAAAGAGTTCAAGTAGCGGAAGCCGTAGCACCTCGGAGATTTTTTTCACGTGATAGAGTGGCACTATGTTTCTAATCTCGTCAGCATCGCTCTCAATGTCTCCATACGAGTGAATGGTCAACCGCGATGCGCGCGCCACTTCGGTATCGCTCAGATCAAGCTCTTCCCGGCGCAACCGAATTTTCTCGTTGATTGGAATATTTTGTATATCGTTCATTGGGTCATGGCGACATGAGCTAGGGCACAATAGCCGGCGCGAATGCCGGAGTTCCGGGTGTCATCGGCCACGGCTCAACCCACGGCGTAAACGGTATTGTATCCGGTATTTCCGGTGCCGGTTCCGGTGGAGTTGGGGTTTCGGGCTGCGTCTCCGGCGCAGGCGGTGTCCACTGCGCGGGATCGGCATTCGGATCGACCGGACATTGATCGGGTTTAAGCCTTTCTTGATTTGGTCGAGGCTTACCCGGATTGTCCGGCCATCTACCCTTTCTTTTTCCTTTGGGCCCAAAAATGTCCCAATGACGCCAGTGCTGTTTGTCTTCGGGATGGGCAAGCCATCGATCTCCTCCGCCACACAGTAACAGGGGACAGACCACGTTTTTCGGACCCGATCAATAAATAACCGTGGTCTGCCCCCTGTTACACGCTAACATTCATGAGAAATTGCGACTCATGTGCTCCATCTCGCGGCACTTCATTCATAGGATATACTGGAGCGTTTATTTTATTTGCATGTTTGTCGAATATGCCTAAAGACCAGTTATTGCCGGCCATTGTGGTTCTGCTGCTGTTCGCGGCATCCAGCGCTTACGCCGATGATTCGCTTGAATTAAAGGGGTTGAAGATCGGTTCAACAGCGGACGAGCTGAGAACAAAGTACCCGGAACTTGTTTGCAGCGACCCGAAGCAGGAAGCAAAGAGGCCGCTTAATAAAAAGCTGAAAGAGTTCTGGGAGCGCAAACAGACCGAAGCAGATCTATTTTGCGAGACAACCATTAACGATCGCAATCCACCCACCGCACTTTCTGTGGTCGCTGGCCATCGCATTAACGCCATTGATTTCCACTTCATCGCCGACCGGCTGATGTATGGATATGCGTCACTCGACTCAATGGCCTTCGACGACTTGATTGCTGACCTTACGATCAAATATGGCCCGCCAACACGGAAAGACACTGAAGCGGTCCACGCTAGAACCGGTGCCAAGTTCACAAATAAGATTTTTTATTGGAAACGTGCTGGCGCGACCATCCAAGTGTCGAAGTATGCCGTAGGCCTGGACACGGCTTCCTACAGCCTATGCGCCGATGATTACTGGCCTGAAGTCGCGAGGCGCCGCGCTGCACAGGCCAAAGCTACTGGCAAGAGTCCATAGCCGTGCCTTCCACTAAAAAAAATCCGGGTCAGAGAGCAATTGTTTTCAATATTGGCGTAATTGTTCTCTGACCCACTTTTGCCAGTACGGTCAGGCGCGACGGCTCATCAGTAGCTGCTGTAGGACCAGCCGGCAGACCGCGCCGCCGGCGCGGGCTTTGCCGTGAAGAAGTGATAGTCTGCGGTGTAGTTGATGCGCGCAGTTGTTCCGGCCGCGGCATGAGAGCAACCGGCCTTGGGCGCCACGCCGCCCACGGTACTTACGCGCTGAACGCTCGTGACCTTGCTGAACGCGCCTTCCGGGCCGTCCGACTTCGTGGTCAGCAGCAACCACGGGATGGCACCGGCTGCTGGCGCGTCCGCATGTTCCTTCACCGCGCCCACGATCTTGCTGCCATCCGCCGATTCCCAATGCGGGCCGGCGTAGTGTCGGCCGATCCGGTTTCCGCCCGCGTCGAAAAGATCGGCTTCGGGAGCCACGAATGCCCATTCGTAATTCCCTGTTCGATCCTTGCTGGCGCGGCATTCGTAAATCTGCACGCCCTTGGCGTGAGCGATCAGCGCCAGCGATTCGTTCGCGCCGGGTTTGAGCTTATCCGGCACCTGGGCCGTAGACCTGGATGCCAGAGCGCTCGCGCAGCCGGCGGCGAAGAGCGCCAGCAATAAAACTAAAACCGTAAGCTTCGATGTGTTGTACATGGTGTCCTCCATTGACTCAGTAACTGCTGCCGAAGGAACGGTAGCCGTCGAAAGCCTGCGAATCCGGCGCGGGCTTCGCCTCCGAGCGCTTGCTCGCGCCGCGGATGACGTGCCACACGCCGCCTTTGCGGTCACCTTTCGCTTCGCCAGCCTGGACGTCGGCGGCGAAGAAGTACAAGGGCTTTCCGTTCAACGCCCATTGCTTGGTGCCGTCGTCGCGCGTGATCACGCTGAAGTTCGCGGGGGTGCGATCGCCTTCCTTCACCAGGAACGGAGGCCAGGTCGCGGCACAGCCGTCGTTGCAGTTGCTCTTGTTGCTCGCATCCTTATCGGATGTATAGAGGGCGCGACCGGAAGCGTCGGTGAGAATTCCATTCGCTTCGGTAACCGACTGCGCGATGGCGACATTGGCCGTTAAGGCCGTCGCAAGGGTGGCAAGTATCAGCTTGTACATGAAGTCATCTCCTGTCTCTGGGTTGGGGCAGCGCGTCATTGCGCTACCTGTACCCATATACGGAGCGACTCGCCGGTTCGGAGACACCCCCCGGCGCAGATTTATTTCCCCGCGCGTGGGCGGGGCAAGGGCTACCAGAGCTTGACGCAGTTGCCGGTGAGCAGGTACGGCGCGGGCACTGTCCCTGCGTGCGCCGGGGCATCTTCGACCGAAACCGCGAGGCGCGGCACGCTGGACAGCAATTTTTCCGAGGTATCCGCCATCTGGAAGGAGCCCTTGCCCTCGGACGGCACCACGCCGAGCGGGAAGGCTGCCCCTTCCTTTGGCAGCGCCCAGAGCTGCAGCACCTTGCCGGGGGGCACATCGACCTTGCGCAAAATCTTGATTGACATGGTCCGGCCGTAGCGGGTCGAGCTGGCGAGAACCACCGGATTGTTGGCGGCATCCGTGAGCACACCGACATAGCTCTCCGGCAGCGTTCCGCGCTGCTGCACGATTTGGTCCACGGGCACCACGGCGGTTGGATAGAGCCTTACCAGTCCGAGCGTGGCGAGCACCCCGAACGCAACGCCGAGCGCCGGCTTGAGCCAGGCGGGCCATGCGAATTTCGGTGCGACCGGTCGTGACGCCTGGCCGCCAGTCCGGCGGTCGATCGCGTCCCACGCGGCGGCGGAAGGCTGTGCCGGCGGTACCGATTGTGCCAGCGGCGTCAATCGCTGCTCCCAAACCTGAACTGCCTGCTGTGCCGCCGGCAGCGCGCGCTGAATCGCCTGGAACCGGCGCCGTACCCGTGCGTTCATCAGGCCGAACACGTACTCGGCAGCAAGTCGATCGAGCAGTTCCGGGCGGTCGTAATTCATGCCAGCGCCTCCAGGCAGCGCTTCAGCTTGTTCAGCCCGCGCCGCAGCCAGACCTTGACGCTCCCGATGGGCGAGCCGACATGGCCGGCGACCTCGGAATGGCTGAGCCCGTGGTAATAGACCAGCGCCAGACACTGACGCTGCGGTCCGTCGATCGCCTCCAGGCAGTCGCGGATGGCGAGCGCATCTGCCGCCTGCTCCAATAACTTCAGCGGGTTGGCGCGCTCGTCTTCGAGCACCGGCGCGGTTCCGCTCCTCTGGTCTTCCAGGGATTCCGCGCGGTGGCGTGCGCCGCTGCGCAGTTCATCCAGGGCGCGATTGCGCACGATGGCCGTGAGCCAGGTCATCGGCTGGCTCAACGCGGCCTGATACACGGCGGCCCGGTTCCAGGCATTGACGAACGCATCCTGCAGCACCTCTTCCGCGCGGTCCCGTTGTCTGACTATACGAAGCGCCACGCCAAACAGAGACGGTGCCGTCGCATCGTACAGGCGCCGAAACGCCGCCCGGTCGCCCAGCGCGACGCGGGCGAGAAGTTGCTGCAGGTCGGACGACGCGGTCATGGCTCAGGGCATTGATTGTCGGGGGGCTAATTGGAGGATGCCGGCCAAGATCATAAGACATAAATAAACCCGGGTCAGAGTTCAATCGTTTAATTAGAGGTAATTGTTCTCTGACCGCCATTATCCATGCGTTCATTATGGGAATACTTGGCCTGGCGGGCGCAAGGCGTAGCATGGGCGGGAGGAAAAACTACGAACCGCGCGTAAGGAAATTCACTATGCCCTACTCATTCGAAACCATTAGGTGCGTTACGCTCAAGCCGCAGTCAACGTTGGGACACCCGACCACACCGCCGGAGCTCGTGAAGCTCGACAGTCCCGCGGCGGCGGTGATGACCAGCTTCGACGTGGTGCATCCGATCACCACAGGCCCCGAGGTCGCCATTGACGCCGCCCTGAAGAAAATGAAAACCAGCGGCATTCGGTTGCTGTTCGTGATGGATGATGACGACCAGATCATCGGCCTCGTCACCGCGAAGGACATCATGGGAGAGCGGCCGATCCAGATCACCCAGCAAATGCGGGTGCCGCGCGCCGACATCACCGTCGCGGAGGTGATGACGCCGCAACCGGATATCTGCGCGCTCGATGCACAGGCCGTTCGCGGCGCGCGAGTGGGCGACATCATCCAGACCCTACGCACGCAGGAACGTCAGCACGCGCTGGTGGTGAACACTGACGAGACCACGCAATCACAACGCGTAATCGGCATGTTCTCCACCAGCCAGATCAGCAAGCTCCTGGATTACAACGTGACACTCGAGGTGCATCCGGCCCACTCGCTGGCCGCGCTGGTGGAGCAGATCGCCTAGCGAGTGATTCAAAGAAGCCGCGGTCGAATTATTCAGGATCATAGGATCAAGGGGTCAATGTCATTAAAAGTGAAAATCGGGCCGCGTTCCTGCCGAACGTTGCGAAGTCCCGCGTGACCTTCCCCGAAGGCTATAAGCACATGTTCACGACGTGCCACACGATCAACTTTCCAGCGACAAAGCCGGTGCGCCACTACCACGCCAACAAGGCCGCGGCGGCGAAAGCCGGCAAGCCGCTGCCGGACAGCTCGGTGCCGTTCGCCGAGGCATACGCGGCGAAACTCGACGCCGACGGCAAGCCGGTCATGGGCGACGATGGCTTCTACGTGGCGGACAAACTCCTCTTCTACACGGAGATGGCGAGCGGAGCGGGCTGGGGCAAGGATATTCTCGATATGCCGCGCAATGGCGACTGGAACTATGCCGTCTTCACGACCGGCAAACAGCACAAGCCCCGCGTGAGCCAGGCCGAGTGCTTCGCCTGCCACAAGCCGCTCGATAGCATGAGCGACACGTTCACGCTCAAGCAGTTAGCCGAAGCCACGGTGAGCCGGAAATGAATCGAGCCCGTTTGATTCCTTCTTGATCTTGTTCGTGTCACACAGCGCCAGGCGGCTCACCGACAGTGGCCCGCGGAAACATCGTCCGGACATACCCGAGAAAAGCGCGTGGATCTGCGGGCGATAAAACGACGACACGGGACGGTGAGCGAAGCACGACGGCCTGCCTGGGGTCGGTGACGAAGGCGCGATACCGGCCGATCCGGCCGTTCTGGAAGATGCCCGTGATCGAGAACAATCCGCCGTTGCCGAAAACGCGAAGCGACCGCGTCATCGCGGAGGAGTCGTACCACGCGCGATCGAGACCTTCGAGCTGGATGCGGGTGCTCCACAGCAGGCGTTGCACGCAAAGGCTCGTGGCATCGAGCGTGTACCCTTTGACGACATACAGAACGGCGAGGACCAGTATGAGAGATGGAACCGCCAAAATCACGGTTCCAAAGGTTTCGGCGAAGGGAACGCGAGTGCCATGCGGAACTGTACGATAGAGAGCATAACTGACGGCGAAGAGCACCAACGTACCGACGATCGAAACCACCTTGAGGGAAGTGGACCACGGGGCAACGTCGAATCGCTGCATGGCACTGACCGGGGCAGTTCGCAGATTTGGTTATGTTAGCGGAATCTGCGATCTGAGCCCAATTCATGCCATTCTGATCCCTGGATTCACATCTAATAGTGCAAGCACATTCCCAGCAACCAGCCCGCGGGCAGATGCAGGCCCTTCCTGACGCCGTCGGGTGCTTCCCCGGAGTTACCGGCGGTCCTGTCCGTGGCTTGGCAGCCTGCTTCGGGTGCTGTCGAGACGTATTGATATGGCCCGGGTTGATACAGGCTGGTTGTGTTCTTGTCCTCTTTTGCCGGTAACCATCCAATTATCAGCGACGTCGTCGCACGTGTCTCCTGACCTGGCAACAATGCCGGTGCGGCGGGTGATGCGCCGTTCCCGGCCTTTTTAATATTTGCGACATTCGCCGTTTGTTTGCCTTGATACCATGAAAACGGCATTTGAGGTGTGCGATTGGCGGCGTCTGGCAAAAACATGAAGATCGGACGCGATGATTTCGCCGGGGCGGTGCTTTGTGCGTTGCCGTGGGGCGCCAGTGTTACCGCGGTCGCCGTGGCCGCGAACGCCATGCCGCACATCAATGGCGCGCCGACGGCAAAGATGAGGACGAACGTCTTGGTTAGATTATGCGTCATATGGTTAAAACGGCGAAGGGGTTCTAACGATCGCAAATTCACACACCCACTCCAAAGAATTGGACAACCGTTTATTCACAATGTTCCCACTCTGAATGACGTACATCAGCAAAACCACATCGGGGCCCGGGAACCATTGTTTCGAATATCACGAGCGCGGCGCCAAAGGTTGCGCTAGTGTGTCTTGTCGTTGTTCTTATTCTGGTTTTGCTGCACGGAAAAACTCTGCGACGATTCCGGCACGTCGCCCGGCTGCAACGGGCGTTCGGTGATCGCGAGCTCGGTCGTAAAGGTCTTGCCATTACGGAAGACTTTCAACCTGGTCCGTGCGCCGATGTGGATCGTGTCAAGCGCGCGCTGCAGACTGTCGTCGTCCTTCAGGGCGATGCCGTTGATGGCGACGATGACGTCGCCACCCAGGATCAGCGACCGGGTTCCGACCTTTACCGGCAGGCGGCCCCCGACGATGCCAGCGACGCTGGCCGGGCTGTCCGGCTCGACCGCCTCCACGAGAAATCCATCGGCAAGCGGCAGGGTGAAGATCTTTCTCAGCCGAGCGTCGACCAGGCTGCCGTCAACGCCGAACCACGGTCGGATCAACCTGCCCTTCTCGACGAGCGGGGCCACGACCGAGCGCGCGAGATCGGACGGGATCGCAAAGCCGATGTTTTGCGCGTCACCGAGAATTTCGGTCGTGACGCCGATCACCTCGCCGCAGCGGTTGAGCAATGGTCCGCCGGAATTGCCGGGATTGATCGCCGCATCCGTCTGGATCATCGGCCGCGTGAGCATCTGCGGCCGATCCGGCAAGATGCGATTAAGGCCGCTGATGATCCCGCTGGTGATGGTCTGATCGAGGCCCAGAGGATTGCCGATGGCGACGACCCCGTCGCCCACACGCACGCCGTCCGAGTCGCCAAAAACCAGCACCGGCAGCTTTCCATGATCCGGCTTGGGAATCTGGAGAATCGCCAGATCGAAAATCGGATCGGCGCCGAGCAGTTTGGCCGGCAGCTCCGTGCCGTCATCGAGCGTCACGATGACCGCCTGGGCGCCAAACACGACGTGCGAGTTCGTCATCACCAGTCCCTGGGCGTCGATGATGAACCCCGAGCCGGTCACCAGCTGAACACGGTCTTCCAGGCGGTAGGGGTTGATGGTGAGCGCGCTGACGAGCACCACCGCTGGTGACTTGCTGTCGTAAAGATCGGCGATCGACTGATTGCATGCCGCGGCCGCGAGCGCCGGTGCAGCCGGGATCAGAGCGAGCGCTATGATCAACGCCCGAATCCGCAGCGTCCGCTGACGCGCGATGAACAGACCGCGTTGACTCGCCCCGGCGATGAATGCGATCGCCACCTTTCCGTATTGACCCGTCGATTTCATTTCCGCCTCCGATGTGTCGTGGCATTGCAATATTCGCGCACCGCCCGCGTCGGCGCGCCTGTTCGGTCGAGAAATAATTTCAATCCGGGCCGTGTATATTAGGTATGGAATACATAGACCGGTCGGCGAACGTAGCCATTGAGTTAAAATGTGTAAAACTTGGTCAAGAATTACACCCGTTAACTGCGGAGCTAAATCAACAAGCCGGCAATAACGCGGCAATAACGGGGGTCAGAGAACAACTGCCGCTAATATTCTGGAAACATTTTTTCTCGGACCCCGCCTGTCCAGTCAGGTCAGAACGTTTCGACCCAGGGCCTGAGCTCGATTTCCCACGACCACGCCGAGCGATGCTGGCGATGTGCATCGAGATAGGCCTGGGCCACGGCATCGGGATCGAGCCAGCGGTCGGCAGGGCCGGTCTCGGTTGGCTTGGCCCAGCTGCTGGCCAGACCGCCGTCGAGCACGAAATGCACCACATGGATGTTCTTGGGTGCCAGCTCCCGCGCCAATGATTGCGCCAGCGCGCGCAACGCGAATTTCGCCATCGAGAACGGCACCGATTGCGGCAGGGCTTTGACGCTGGCGGTGGCGCCGGTGAAAAAAATGGAACCGCGGCCCTGCTTGAGCATGCGCTTGGCCGCCGCCTGGGCCGCGAGAAAGCCCGCGAAGGCGGTGGTGCGGTAAGCGTCCAGCACCTTCTCCGGCGCCAACTCTTCGATCGGCCCGCGATAACGTTCGCCGGCATTGAAAACGACGAGCTCCAACGGGCCCAGTTCCCGCTCCACGCGCTCGAAGATGGTTTCGATCGCGGCCGGATCGCGCGCGTCGCCCGGGTACGTCCGGGCGCTGGTCTCTCGGACCAGCGCGGTCAGCTTATCGACGTTACGCGCCATGAGGGCGACATGAAATCCCTCAGCCGCCAGGCGCCGCGCCAGCGAAGCACTGAGGCCTTTGCCGGCACCGACGATCAACGCGGTTCCATGAGTCATGATTACTCCTAAACCGGGATCAGATCACAGCTTTCGCCAATATTAATGAATACCGTGATCTGACCCTAATTATTTTTGCGCTGCTGGCGTTTTTCCGTCCCTGCAACTACGCGCCCGAAAAAATGTCCCAATGGCTGTACCGGACTCCGGTAACCGGGCGTCCGAGTGCCTGAGCTGGTGCAACGCCGATCGCGCCCGGTTGTCTGGCGGGCAGATCGCCGCCGCGGCACCACGAACCGTCAAGGAGAAAGTAATCCGTATGAACGATTCTGCCAATTACACGTTGAGCAAGGTCCCAGAAGTCACTTTGCTCTTCTGGATCATCAAAGTCGCCGCAACCACGCTCGGTGAGACCGGTGGCGATGCAGTGACCATGTCCATGCACCTCGGTTATCTTGTCGGCACTGCCATCTTCGCCGTGGTCTTTCTGATCGCCGTCGTTGCCCAGATTAAGGCAAAGGGCTTTCACCCGTTCCTTTACTGGACAACCATCATCGCCACGACGACCGTCGGGACGACCATGGCTGACTTTGCCGACCGCTCTCTCGGGATCGGCTATGCCGGGGGATCCTCGCTGCTGTTCGTCCTGTTGATGATTTCCCTAGCCGTCTGGTATCGGACACTTGGCACGGTGTCGGTCGATACCGTGAGCTCGCCGAGGGCGGAGATGTTCTATTGGGTGACGATCATGTTCTCCCAGACGCTGGGCACGGCGCTGGGCGACTGGACCGCCACCGCGGCAGGCCTCGGTTATGACGGCGGGGCGGTGGTATTCATCGCCCTGCTGGCGCTGGTGGTGGCGGCGTACTACTGGACGAACCTCTCCCGCACCCTGCTGTTCTGGGCGGCATTCATTCTCACTCGCCCGCTGGGCGCGACCTTGGGCGATGTCCTCGACAAACCTGTCAAAGCCGGCGGGTTGGCACTGAGTCGGTTCGGAGCGTCGGCCGTGCTTCTCATGTTTATTGCGATATCGATCCTGTTCTTCCGGCAACGGGCGGCAAAACAAGCCCATTGATGCAACACGAGCATCTGGTTGACCCGTGCCTGAATCGGGATCAGATTGGGCTATCCCGGATTTCTGACGAAGGAGAAAAACCATGAACGTCGGCTTTATCGGACTGGGACGCATGGGCACAGGAATGGCGGCGAATCTCTTGAAGGCCGGTCACCGCGTGACGGTCCATAACCGCACGCCGGAAAAGGCGTCCGCCCTGCTTGCACAGGGCGCGAAGGCGGCCGCCCGTGTGGCGGACGCGTGCCGCGGCGAGGCGGTAATCACCATGCTCGCGAATGACGAGGCCCTGGAGAGTGTTGCTTTCGGAACGGACGGCATCGTTTCCAGCCTCGCGGCCGGCGCCAACCACGTTTCATCGAGCACGATCAGCGTCGCTTTGTCGGAACGACTGGCGCAAGCCCACGCCAAGGCCGGCCAGCGTTATGTCTCGGCGCCGGTGTTCGGCCGTCCCGACGCGGCGGCGGCGGCAAAACTTTTCGTCATCGCCGCCGGCGCGCCGGCGGCGATTCAAGCGGCGACTCCCATCTTCGAGGCCATCGGACAGAAGACATTCATGATCTCGGACAGGCCCGAGGCCGCGAATCTCGTTAAGCTCAGCGGCAACTTCCTGATCGCGGCGATGATCGAATCGCTCGGCGAGGCGCTGGCGCTCGTCGGCAAGGGCGGTGTCGATCCGCGGCAGTATCTGGAGATGCTGACATCGACCTTGTTCAACGTTCCCATCTACAAGAACTACGGGGGACTGATTGTCGGCGGAGTTTTCGAGCCGGCGGGCTTCGCCGCGCCTCTCGGCCAGAAGGATATCCGGCTGACGTTGGCCGCCGCCGAGGAGCTGCGCGTGCCGATGCCGCTGGCGAGCCTGCTCCGCGACCGGTTCCTGGCCTTGCTCGCCCATGGCGGCGAGAATCTTGACTGGTCGGCAATCGGCGTGCTGGCGGCGAAAGATGCCGGACAATGATCGAATTGGTCATAACCGGGCTCAGATCACGGATATTGCCGATACTCGTGAAATCCGCGATCCGACCGCAATGGTCGTTGTCCAATGCGGGGTGATATCAGCGGCAATTTTCCTGTGATTGATATTCCAAGGGTTGAAAATCGCCATATTGAAACGGACCCCCATCGGGTCGGTCGTCAAAGGAGGACAGCATGAAAGTAGGCATCCTGGGATCGGGCGATGTGGCCAAAGCGCTGGGCGGCGGTTTCCTCAACCATGGCCATGACGTGATGATGGGCACGCGCGCGCCGGCCAAGTTGGCGGATTGGGCAAGGCAGCACAGCAAAGCCCGCGTCGGCAGTTTCGCCGAGGCCGCCAAGTTCGCCGAGCTTGGCGTCCTGGCGGTCAAGGGTACCGCCGCCATGGAAGCGCTGCGCGCTGCCGGCGCCGCCAATTTTGCGGGCAAGCCCGTCATCGACGCGACCAACCCCATTGCCGACGCCGCGCCCATCAACGGCGTGCTCAAGTTCTACACCAGTCTCGATGAGTCCCAGATGGAGCGGCTGCAGCGCGAGTTTCAGAACATGCAATTCGTCAAGGCATTCAATTCCGTCGGCAACGCGTGCATGGTGAACCCGCAATTCAAGGGCGGCAAGCCGACGATGTTCATCTGCGGCAATGACGAGGCGGCGAAAGGTATCGTGCGTGGAATCCTTGATCAGTTCGGCTGGGAGACCGCGGACATGGGCAAGGCCGAGGCGGCCCGCGCGATCGAACCGCTGTGCATGCTCTGGTGCATCCCGGGCTTCCTGCGCAACGACTGGTCGCACGCCTTCAAGTTGCTCGCCTAGCTTCGCGGAAATCGTGGGTCAGAAAACAACGGTTTCTAAAATTAACGACAATAGTTCGCTGACCCTATTTCTTAACTCGGATCGATGGGGGTGGACGTCATCCCACGGTGCACGCGATCCTAGTGCCTCGCCGCCGGCTGTGGCCCTCGCACCAGGCGTCCCGGCAGTGATCCGGTCGGAACGCCACCTCGATGGACTACGGTGCCGCTGACGATCGTGGCCGAATAGCCGTCCGCGCGCTGTACCAGACGTCGACCGCCGCTCGGCAGGTCGTATACCACCTCGGGGGCGTGCAGCAGCAAACGGTCGAGATCGATGACGTTCAGGTCGGCCTTGTAGCCGGGCGCAATGACACACCTGTCCAGCAGTCCCACGGCGCGTGCAGTGTCGTGGCTGAGCCATTTCACGACGCGCGCGAGAGGCAGTCGCTCGCCGCGTTTACGGTCTCGAACCCAGTACGTCAACATGAACGTCGGATAGCTGCCGTCGCAGATCGTACCGCAGTGGGCCCCGGCGTCGCCGAGCCCGAGCACGGCGCCCGGGTGCTGCATCATGTTCAGCGACGACTCGAGCGAACCGTGTTCGTAGTTGCACAAGGTCACGTAAAGATTGTTTCGACCCTCGCCTTCGAGCATCAGGTCGTAAACCAGTTCTTCGGGCATCACCCCGGCGCGCTTTGCCCGCGCCGCAATGCTCTGCTCGAACGGCTGCTCATAATCGGGGGGATCTCCGAGGATGAACATGTGATCGAACTCGCGCGCCAGTCGTCCCAGCACGATGGTGGGGTTCGGGTCGGCCGACTCGGCGAGTATGCGGGCCCGCATCTCGGGAGTGTTGAGTGCCCGGATACGCTCCTTGAACGGCAGGCCGGCCAGCTTCACATAGGACTCGCAGGTGTAGAAGGTGTTTAGCGTGAGTTCGTGTCCGAGCATCACGCCGATCGCACGGCTCAACACCTGCGCCTTGATCGGCAGCCCCGACGCGGTGGCGTCGGCCGCCCAGTCGAGCACGTCGCGCCAACGCAGGGTCATCGGGCCGTAAGTGCCTTCCAGCAGCGATACCGACAAGGGTCGCCCCGAGCGTTCAACCATTCGACGCAATAATGCCAAAGTCTGATCCGGATCGTCGAAGTCGGTGATCAGTTGCATCGCGCCCTTGCCAGACTCCTTCAGCGCGAGCGCGAGCGCCAGCAGTTCGTTCTCGGCGGCCTCGAAGCTCGGCGTGGATTTGCCATCGCTGGAGCGATGGAAGAAGGTGCGCGAGGTCGAAAAACCCATCGCGCCCGCCTGCATCGCGTCGCGCACGATGCGCGCCATCTGCTGAAGGTCTTGATCCGTGGCCGGCTCGCGGTCGGCTCCGCGCTGCCCCATCACGTAGACCCTCATCGGCGCATGTGGAACGTACCCGCAGACATCCATGTCGTACTGACGCGTCGCAAGGAAGTCGAGGTACTGGGGATAGGTCTCCCAGGTCCATGGCAGTCCGTCCACCAGCACCGGATGCGGGATGTCCTCGACGCCTTCCATCAGCTGGATGAGCATCTCGTGCTGATCGGGTCGACATGGGGCAAATCCTACTCCGCAGTTGCCCATCACCACGGTCGTCACCCCGTGAAATGACGAGGGCGCGAGCCGATTCTCCCAGGTCACCTGCCCGTCGTAATGCGTGTGGATGTCGACGAAGCCGGGTGTGACCACCTGGCCTTCGGCGTCGATCTCTTCGCATGCGTGCATGGCGAGCTTTCCGACCGCGACGATCCGACCTCCCGCGACCGCAATATCGGCCTTAAATGGCTCAGCTCCCGTTCCGTCGACGACGAGTCCACCCCTGATTATCAGATCAATTTCTTGTGCCATGGTCGGATCTCTTGCGCTCGTGTTTTTGCCTCATCGTCGACCCACGGAAAAGACGCGGGTTCACACTCATGGTCATGGGTAGCTCAAGGGGTTAGAGTAATTGCGATCGAAACGTAACTTTGTTTATCCATTACTCTAACGCCTTGATCGCCTGTTGGCACCCCCATGGCACCCGATTCGTTTTGGTCAACTTCAAACGCGGATTTTTTGGCTACCGTGATCTCCCGGCGATCCTGCAGCCACCAGATCGCCAACGCAAAGGCGACGTAGGCGATGATCGCGGTCGACGCGAACGCGCGATCGGACGTCGGGGGCGGACTGAAGAAGACGTAGGCCTGGATGCCGAGCATCAGGACACCGAATACCAGCGTCCGGTATGAGCGCGCCAATTGCCCTCGCAGGCACAACCAGATTCCCCCGAAGAGCAGCGCGCCCTCCAGGCTGAAAGCCGGCACCGGAGCGTTCCACAGTTCCAAGCCGACCTTGGCGGTGTTGTCGTACAGCGGGAGGTCGGGTCGGTGGACGATGAGGTCCAGAATCCAATGCGAGAACGCCGCCAGCCCGATGATGACACTCGTTTGCCGGCGTGCCGGGTGCGTCACGATCTGGTAAAGCAGCCCGCCCACGCACGACCCGACGATCGCCGCCGTGAGGCTGTGCGTATACGGCATATAGTAGAGGTTGAACGGGTTAGAGGCGGTGATGCCCGGAACGATGCGGGTTCTCTCGATACCTACATAAAACAAGCGGGCCCAGAGAACATCGAGAAACTGCACCGCCAGAAAGTGCACCCACAGGGGTATCGGGCTCGACCTTCTTCGCGGCAAAACTCACTCCATAGTGACCTACGAACACGAGGACCCTCCTTCAACTTACCGGGGCCAGATCGCCGTTTCAATCAGTGTCAGCGGAAACGGAGATCTGGCCCCAATTGCACCGATGGTTTCGACTACGGCACCGGGACAACTTTATGGAGCGTACCGCCCAGGCTGACGACGTATACCTCGCCGTCGATGGATTGACCGAACGAAACCACTGACAGCCCGCTGCTCACGGCCGCTTCCACGAGCGGCGCGGCGCCGGCGACATAGATCCAGCGCCACGACCGCGCGAGGCGATAGACATAGAGCGCGAGGATCGCGACCGCCATCACCACCAGCGAAATGATACCGACGACGTGCGACGGCAACAGGTGATCGCGGTCAAAGAAAAAGCCGGTAACGCTCGTCAAGACCGTGGTGACGAGAAAGAGCGCGGTCCAGCCGTTGAGCCGGTTGGCGCTGAGCATGCCGAACAGAACGACGGTCCCGGAGAAAATCCCTGCCAGGCTCAAAACCACGTGCACCAAAGTAAACGTGGATATCGACATACCCAGAATCATGACACGCCTCCTCTCGAATCGAACGCTTTTTTCAAAGGCATCGACCGGATCCTTCCGACGCGATTGCCGCCTTAACGCGCGCATCGGGATCGGCCTTGACCGGACTAACTCATGCTCGCCGGCTGAAGCCTGGAGTCGATCGCCCGGTAGAGACCCTCCATCCCGAAGGACACGTCCTCGATGACACCGTTCACGAAGAAGGTCGGCGTTCCCCGGGCGCCAAGCTGCCTGCCGCGGTTCATCTGTCCGCGCACGTATGGCAGATGAATACGACTGTCCATGTCCCGGTCGTACATTTGCAAATCCAGATTTGCCTGAACAGCGTACTGCCTCAGGTATTCGTCGGCCAAGCGCTGCTGGTTCTCGAACAACAGGTCGTGCATCGGCCAGAACCGGCCCTGCGCACCCCCTGTCTCGGCCGACTCCGCCGCCCGTTCGGCGTGAGGATGCATCTCGACCACGGGAAAGTGCCGGAACGCGAAACGCACGCGATCCTGGAAATGCTTGAGCAGGATCTTCACGGCGGGGTAGGCGGTGCGGCAGTAAGGACATTCGAAGTCACCGTATTCGATAACCGTAACCGTGGCGGATGCCGGCCCCAAGACGTGGTCCGTCGCGTGCAGCGGAAGCAGAATTTTGGTTCCCATTCGTTCTCGCAGCATTCGACCTCCGTGTTCGAAGTCACAAAAATTGTGTTAATCACCCGCGTGGATTTTGACGTCATCCGGGGCGGGGCGGCCATCGGCCCGTTCGAGCCAATCCTTCAAACTTAAAAGGAAGGTCGCCCACTTGGTGCTGCAATGGTGCATGAATTCCACCGGCTCCTTCCAGTTGGCGTGGGTGAAAAGGACAAAGGTTTGATCGTCTTTGGGTATCAATTGAAAGGTCAGGTCTGTATCCACCCATTCTTTGGGCCCTCTTATGCATTTCCACTTCACGAGCTTATTGGGCTTTAAATCCACAACCTGCATGTCGCTGAACCCGAAGAGAATAATCCCGCCCTGTTTGGCGTCCCCGGCTGTATCCGCGATCCACCAATGAGAAAGCCCGTCAACCGTGGAGAGCGCCTCGAAAACTTTATCAGGCGTGTTTTTGATTCCAACTCGGTGAAGAATATCCGGCATGGCTCTCTCCTTCTTATTTGTTTCAACTATTCTGACTTTCCGGTTCCGTCGGACGCGGCGTATTCCAGGGCGTGGCGATCCCAGCCTCCTCGATCGGCGGCGGCTTCGTAAGTGCTCTGCGCAAAATCGCGGATTATGGCGTCCGGGTCCCCGGCCCGGCGCACCGCTTCGTACGGCAGCAGGAACTCGTGCATGTCGTTGCTGTAATGCGCGGCCTGGGGACGCACCGGAAAATTCTTGAATCCATCCGGTTCCGGGTAGGCGTAGGCATAGAAGACCGGTTCCGGCACCGGACCTCCGCCGGGCCAGAAACCGCAGCTGCTCACTTCATGCGAATACGCCAGGCGCGTCACCCAGTCCGCCATGTGCGGAATGCCTCCCGGGTGGGGCGGCGCCGACCGGCCGGAGAAGCGCGTGACCGCCAGGTCGAAACTACCCCAAAAAAAATGCACCGGGCTGCATTTTCCGATAAACCCGCAGCGGAACTGCTGCAGCACGCGGTCCGCCTGCTTGAGGACGAGCCAGAACCGCCGCGCCTGTTCCGGAACGTAGCTGTGATGCTTGTCGTCCTGCTCGAACGGAATTGGATCCGGCACTTCCACGGGCATGGGCCAGATCTTGATCTCGAGGCCGAGCGCGCGCAGCACCGCCATGAACTCGCGGTAGAAGTCGGCGACCGACCGCGGCGCAAGAACCAGCGTCCGCACGGCGTCGTTGCTGGTCTGGACTCGAAGCTCGTGGGCGAGAAAGTCGAAACCGATCTCGAAGCTGATATCGCCGTACGGAATAGGCGAAGTGGTGAGCCCGCGCGTGGTTACGTACAGCGGGACCTGCCACCACTGATTGAGCATCGGCGCCTGGGCCAGCCGCACTTTGCCGACGATTTGCGTCCACCTGTGCAAGGTGGCATAGGTGTCCTGCCACTCCGCCAGCGGCAGCGGCGGCCAGGTTTCGTTGCGCGAAACGATTTGAACTTGTTGGTCCATCTTGCTCCGTTATGGACGTGGGTCGCTTCGACGGGAAGATTCGTTATCAGTCAGCCAAGCATGATGTTATCCACGTAACACCAATACCAGTTTTCGCCCGGCTCGATGGAGCGCATGATCGGGTGTCGGGTGGCGTGGAAATGCCTGGTCGCGTGCTTGTTCTTCGAGGAATCGCAGCAGCCCACGTGCCCGCAGGTCATGCACAGGCGCAGGTGCACCCACCGGTCGCCGAGCCTCAGGCATTCTTCGCAGCCGTCGGTCTTCGGCCTGACATCGCGAATCGCATCGAGATGCGCGCACTTCGTGACCATGCCGTTTCTCCCTGGCGCCGACCGCGCGATGACGGTTGATCGTTCAGCCGAACATGTTCCTCTTCTTGCCGCGGCCTCGCAACCGTCCTTAGCCCACACACATTGAGTGGTTAGTGTGATTGACATCGACAGTTAACATTGTTTTTCGATTCCTCTGTCCGCTTGATTCATCGGCATGCACTGTTGTTGCATGCGCTGTTAACTCGCTACGATGCGCCATGACTTCGCTGCTTTTTGCCTTTTCTGGCCCCATCCTGTGGGCCATTTCCACACATATCGATAAATACCTGGTCGAGCGGTTCTTCAAGCACAGCAGCGTGGCGGTTCTATTCGTTTTCACCTCGGTAATCGGTCTGGTGTTGCTTCCTTTCATATGGGTTTATCAGCCCGGGGTAACCGCGCTATCCCCGCGAAGCATCCTGGTGATCGCCGGCTCCGGGCCATCCGGCGCAACTTCGTTGAACATGACGGCTTTCATGGCATGTTCCTAATGGTTCATTTTCGCGGGAAATCTCTCCAACCTTCGCGCCCGTCGCCTGCGCACAAAAGCGAAAAAACATTTGCTAAGATAGCCGGCGAGATGCGCCCATGGTGCGGCGCATCGTGCTGGTCATAATCACGCAAATTATCCAAAGAACGGGGGCGACATCATGGTTCGTCCAAAGTGGCTGTATCTGCTGTTGGCGCTGGTGGGCATGGCTGTTAGCGCGCCGGTGAAGGCATCGGAATCCGCCGTGGGCATCGTCTTGCTGCACGGCAAATGGGACACCAGCCCCGGCCATGTATCCGGTCTGGCGAATTACCTGAAGCGGGAAGGTTTCCTCGTTGAGACCCCGGAGATGCCGTGGTCGGGCCGCCGCGAATACGACAAGGGCTTCGATGCCGCCATGGCGGAGATAGATGAATCCGTCGCGGCGCTGCGCAAGGCGGGCGCGAACAAGATCATCGTCGGCGGGCACAGCATGGGGGCGAATGCCGCGCTGTATTACGCCGGCCGCACGAAAGTGGACGGTGTGTTTGTCATGGCGCCAGGCCACTTCGCCGAGGGCAGAAAAACCCAGGAGTTCGTTGGCGACAGCGTCGCCAAAGCCCGGGAAATGGTCGCGGCGGGCAAAGGCAGCGAAGCGGCAAGATTCGAGGATTTCAACACCGGCAACCGCCACAAGACTGTGAAATGCACCGCCGCCAGCTACCTGAGCTACTTCGATCCGACCGGACCGATGAACGCGCACAAGAACGCCACCGCGCTGAAGCCGGACACGCCGGTGTTATGGATCGTCGGCAAGAAAGAAGAGCCGGGGGCCAAGGGGATCGGATCGGCGGTGCATGATTTACTGGCGCCGATGCCTGCCAGCCGATATGTCGAGGTCGACGCCGATCATCTCAATACGCCTGATGCGTCCAAAGCCGCGGTTGTGGATTGGCTAAAAAGCCTCAAGAATTGAGATTGACGTACGGTGCTCCCGGCGAATCAGTATGTACGCCAACGCATCACCGGACTAAGGCCGAGCAAGGAGCCAACGCACGGGTAATCAGAAAGCAACTTCGTATTTCAATTGCTCTGAACGCTTGATTCCGAAATCTTGACCGCCGGCTTTGAATTTGCCCGCCCGGCGCCTTGCCTCAAGCCGCGTTTTTGTTCGCGATCTGGCGGAAAATGGTGCGGATGCTTTGGCTGCCATTGATGGTGTCGCGCCCCGCTTTCTTGGCCTTGTCGAGGTAGGATTGAACTTCACGGACAAAGTCCATCGGATTCTTCATATTCCGCGTGAGCATGCCGATGCCGAGACTGACGGTCACGGGAATCTTTTTACTCTTGCGAATGAAGTCGTGATCTCTCACCGCCCGGCGGATGCGCTGTGCCAGCACCACGGTCCCGCCTTCACTCAGATTTCGCAGAAGTAACGCAAAAGCGTCGTTTTCGTACCGGGCCAAAACGGCTTCGCGGTGCGGCATGGAGCTGACAACCTTCGCGACCTCGCGTAACACCATATTGCCCGTGTTGCGTCCATGCGTTTCGTTGATTTTCGCGAAGTCGTCTACGGCGAGAATCAGCAACGCCAGGTCTTCGTTCTGTTGCCTGGCCTGGATAAAATCCTCATCGATCCGCATGAGCAGATATTGCCTGGCATAAACGCCGGTCAGGGCGTCCCGGGTTGCATCCGCCCCGCTGCGGCCGATCACATCGGGCGGCACGTTCTCTTCGTAGCAGAACTTCAGTATGTAGTGGCGGCTGATGTGAACCTTGTCACCGTCACGAAGCGTTGACCGCGTGACCTTCTTGCCGTTAACGTAGGTGCCGTTGGTGCTGCCCAGGTCCTCGACGAACACCGCGCCTTCGGGACTGACGACGACGCGCGCGTGGCGTTGGCTGACGCGCCGATCCTGAATGCATACGTCGGCTTCCGGCGCGCGCCCGATGATCAGTTCCTTTTCGGAGGAAAGCCAATAGGTCACCCCGGTCAGTCGGCCCGAGAAGTGCACGATACAAGGTATTGCGGGTTGCGCCGCGGCGGCGTCCGGCGCCACCGGATCGTCTACCCGAACCGTTTTGACTTCATTTTCTTGACCCACCGCTCACCCCGACAGATTCATTGCCTGCCCACCACGTGAACAAACAAAAATGGCGCCAAGAACCCGTCGCGTCCCAGCGCCATGAGCACCTTTGCCTACCTGTTGTCTGAATTTGAAGCAAAAGATGTGCCATTGTCACCGGCGCCGTGGGACCGGGGACAATGGCGCTGCGCAGCATGCTTGGAACCAACGAGAGACCCGGAGTGCCGAAAAATGTCCATGCCCCACGACAACGAGCGCATTAAAGGGCACCGGATCAGACCGCGGAATCGCCGGGCTTTCCAATGACGACGCCCGGGACGAACTCGGGGCGCCAGTGCGCGACGGTCGCGCAAAAGAATTTCTCGCGACTGGTTTCGGCCAGCTGCTCCGGCGGTATCTGTCCGCGGAATTGCAGGGCACGCAACGGCAAGCGTTGCCGGCGGGCGACGTCGAAACGCAACGCAAGGATCTGCCTGCTGAACTTGTCATTGCGCACGTTGAGCGACACCCGCAGGTGCACGCAGTGCGGTGCGGGCAGACCGAGAAGTCGTTGCATATCAATCTGCCGCGGCGTGGACTCGATGAGATCGACGCCGCGCACGATCTGAATAAACCAAATCGCCGAGCTCGATTTATTAAGCGAATCTTAAGTCAACCAATACGGGAGCAATCAAACCTGCCACCTTCGATTTCGTTTTCGGCCGCCCGCCGCGAGAACCTCCTTGACCGGTCGCGAAGGCGAGCGTATTTTTGCAGAGCGTCGCCGATATCGAGCAAGAAACTTCGTGGCGCGACACGCATCACTACGCTTCCCCATAAGACCAAAAGATACCTGCAGTTCCGATCTTCCTGTTTGTTCCTGATTTGAGATTCAGTTGCAGCTGTCAGCGGGGCGCCGTAGTCGCCATCCATCACGATTCGAAGGTCGCCCACGCGGAACGATCGAAACGCAGCTTCGTAAAACAACAGGGCCAAGATGCAATAGAAGACGTGACATCGAACGCGAACGCGGAGGAGGAGAGATGAATAACCGCATTGTCAATCGCGGCAACTTCACCAGAATGTGGATCCTCGGGATGGCCCTGCTTCTGGCCGCCTGCGGCAACGGCCATGGCAACAGCGCTCCCGTGGCCAACGCCGGACCCGATCAGACCAGCAACGTGCAAGTAGGGGACGCGGTGCTTCTCGATGGCAGCACCTCGAGCGATCCCGACGGCGACCCGCTGACCTACTCGTGGTCGTTCGAGACCGTCCCGGCCAACAGCACGGCTGCCTTCCCGGATCCGACCGCGGCCAAACCAAGCTTCATTCCCGATCAACCCGGGATGTATACCGCCCGGCTGAGGGTCAACGACGGACTTGTCGACAGCGCCCCCGATACGGTCTCCGTCACCGTGGTCGCACCGCCGCCGAAAGTGGCCATCACCGCGCCGGAGAATCTCAGCGTAGTAACGACTCCCTCGATGACCGTCACGGGTACGGTCGACGACCCGAACGCTACCCTCACGGTGGACGGCGAACCCGTCGCCAACAACAACGGCAACTACACCACGGTCGTCGCCCTGGCCGAGGGCAGCAATACGGTGATGGTGATCGGACAAAACAGTACGGGCGCGGGTAGTGCTAGCGTGGAGGTGATTCTCGATACGACCAATAATCCGGCGCTGAGCATTATTTCGCCAAAACCCACCCAATGGGGCGTCATTGCCGGCGGGGAGTTTGCGATGGGTGTGCCGTTTCCCATCTCGACCCCGGTCACCGTGACGGGTGTGATCAAAGTAAATACGAAAGCCCTTCTCCCGGCTGACAATCGGCCAACCGTCACCGTCAACGGCGTCCCCGCTGACGTGTCGCTTGATCTTTTTTTCAGCACATGCGGGTTGTTAAATCCTTTTCAATGTTGGAAATTCACGACAACGATTCCGCTTGCGCAAGGCAACGACACCATCACCGCTGTCGGCACGGATGTGCAAAATCGAAGCACCACGATGAGCATCGGCGGAGTTGTCGATTACTGCAGAAAGGCGACGACGTTCGACGCGAACAATTCAACGCCAGGCAATTTTGATCCCGGCGTGTTAGCCTTGGCCGGCGAAAATCATGAAGTCCAGAGCAATCGCTGCCACGAGATCGACGGCTGTTCGGCGCCGGTCATACCGAATGCCATCGCAAACGATCCCATGTCGGTCTTCATCCCCGAACTTAATGTGGCACCCACGGATTTCGGCAAGGGAACCCAGCCGCCGGGCGAATACTTCATCCACGGCCTGCAATCCACGTATGACCTGCCGTGCAATCACCACGACGTCTGCTATCAGACCTGCTGGCCCGCCGGCACCGATCTTGAAAGCAAATGGCATGACTGCAACTACAACCAGTTTCAGGAAATGCTGGCGGTATGCCGCCAGGCTTATCCTGCAACATGCCCGTCCATGATCCCCGGCTACCCGTTAACATGCGTCACATGGCTGCTGCGGAAAGCGGAGTGTACTGACACTGCCGGTGCGTACTGGGCGAGCGTAGAAACGAAAAAAGGCTGGGAAAGATTCCAACAAAGACAATTGGACTACTGCGCGCAATAGCGGAACGAAGAAGAGTTCGAAACCAGAAACTTAAACTGAATCGCTGCCGGGCATTCCCACCAGCACGCCCGGCACGCGCGGGACGCACTCGAGACGCCAGTGCGTTGCGGCCCAGCGCCAGAAATCGTCGAGGCTGTTGTTCACCAGTTCCTCCGGCGGTTCCTGACCGAGAAATCGTAACACCTGAAACAGCAGTTGCTGCGGGCGGACGGTATCGACCGGTAACGCAAAGGTCTGCTTGCTGAGTTTCTCGCTGCGCGCATTCAGCGCCACCGGCAGGTGCACGTAATCCGGTGTGGGCAGATTCAACAGGCGCTGCAGATGGATCTGCCGTGGCGTGGATTCGATGAGATCGGCGCCGCGGACGATCTCGGTGATACCCTGCTCGGCGTCATCGACCACGACCGCGAGCTGATACGCGAAAAATCCGTCGGCGCGGCGCAGAACAAAATCGCCGCAGTCGGTGGCGAGGTGACGGCGCACACGCCCCTGCAAGGCATCCGCGAACCCGACCGTCGTACCGTTCACTTTCACGCGCCAGGCGCGCGGCGCACGTCCCGGCGCCAGTCCGCTGCGACAGGTGCCGGGATAAACCGGGCCGTCCACGCCCTGCACGCTCGAATCCGCGATCTCAGTCCGGCTGCAGGCGCACGGGTAGATGGCGTCGAGTCGTTCGAGCATTTTTATCGCTCCTTCGTACACGCCATGGCGGCGGCTTTGATACATCACCGCGCCGTCCCAATGCAGGCCGCAGGTTTCCAGCGTGCGCAGAATGTCGTCGGCTGCGCCCGGCACTTCGCGCGGCGGATCCAGGTCTTCGATACGCACCCGCCATTCGCCGCCGCGGCTTTTCGCCTGGAGGTAACTGCCGACGGCCGCGACCATCGAGCCGAAATGCAAGGGACCCGTGGGCGACGGCGCGAAGCGGCCGTGATAAGTTTTGGGCATAAACACCGAATCAGACAGGGTTATTCTGCTGATTCTAGCCGCTGCTGTTTACCGGCGCATGCGTTATGTTTAACCTGTTCCCATCATGAGCACGGTCCTTCGCCAACCAGAACCGGACGCGCGACGCGAACGCGTGGCGGCACAGCTGCGCGAATTCATGCCGCGCCCAGCGGTGTTGACGACCGAAGAAGAGCGGCGGCCGTACGAATGCGACGGGCTATCGGCCTACCGCAAGCTTCCGTGGATCGTGGCGCTGCCGGAGACGGTCGAACAAGTGAGCCGCCTGCTGAGGCTGTGCCACGAACAGGATATTTCCGTGGTGGCGCGCGGCGCCGGCACCGGATTGTCCGGCGGAGCGCTGCCGCTCGAGGACGGAATACTGCTGTCGCTTGCCAAATTCACCCGCATCCTCGACGTCGATCCGGCCAACCGCACCGCCACGGTCGAGCCCGGCGTGCGCAATCTCGCCATCACCGAGGCGGCCGCGCCGCACGGGCTCTATTACGCGCCCGACCCGTCGTCGCAGATCGCCTGCTCCATCGGCGGCAACGTCGCCGAAAACGCCGGCGGCGTGCACTGCCTCAAGTACGGACTCACGGTGCACAACGTCGTCGGCATGAAGTTCCTGACCATGGAAGGCGAGCTGATCAGCGTCGGCGGGAAGACGCTGGACGCGCCCGGCTACGATTTGCTGGCGCTGCTCACCGGCTCGGAAGGCATGCTCGGCGTGATCGTCGAGATCACCGTAAAGCTGCTGCCGAAACCGGAACGCGCGCAAGTGGTGCTGGCGGCCTTCGACAGCATCGAAAACGCCGGAGCCGCGGTCGCCGCCATCATCGCCAGCGGCTTCATCCCGGCCGGACTGGAGATGATGGACAACCTCGCGATCCGCGCCGCCGAGGCTTACGCCAAGGCCGGTTATCCGGTCGACGTCGCCGCGATCCTGTTGTGCGAGCTGGACGGCACCGGCGTTGAGGTCTCCGATGGCATCACGCGAGTACGCGAACTGCTGCTGACGCAGGGTGCGACCGAGGTGCGCACGGCCAAGGATGAGGCCGAACGATTACGAATGTGGGCCGGACGCAAGGCCGCGTTCCCCGCGGTCGGGCGGCTATCACCGGATTACTATTGCATGGACGGCACCATCCCGCGCAAGCATCTGGCGCAGGTGCTGCTGCAGATCGGCGCGCTGTCGCGCGAGTACGGGCTGGCGGTGGCGAACGTGTTCCACGCCGGCGACGGTAATCTGCATCCGTTGATTCTCTACAACGCCAACGCCCCCGGCGATTTGCACAAGGCCGAGGAACTTGGCGGCAAGATACTGGAGCTGTGCGTCGCCGTCGGCGGCACCATAACAGGCGAACACGGCGTGGGTGTGGAAAAGATCAACCAGATGTGCGTGCAATTCACCAAGGAAGAACTGGCGCAGTTCCACGCGCTCAAGGCGGCGTTCGATCCCAAGGGCCTGCTGAATCCGGGCAAGGCGGTGCCGAAGCCCGCGCGCTGCGCCGAGTTCGGACGCATGCACGTGCACGGCGGCAAGCTCAAGTTTCCCGAACTCGAGCGGTTCTGACCCGAAGCGTCCTGTAGAATTCCGACAGGTTCCGACGGTGCGGCGTTCTTTGAGCTCGCCGCTACTCCGCCGCCAAGACCCGGATTTCATCCTGGTTGTGGCGGTACTGCTCTTCCATCACGAGTTGCGCGAGCTCGCGCGTGTAGCGGTTGAATTCGGTGGAACTCGGGTCACGCTCGCGCGCGAGCGTGACCTGCACTTCGCGCTTGATCGTCCCGGGCCGGTAGGTCATCGCCACCACGCGATCCGCGAGATAGACCGACTCCTCGATGCTGTGCGTGACGAAAACGATGGTTTTTCTCAGCTCCTCCCAGATGCGCAGCAGCTCATCCTGCAGCGTGCGCCGCGTCAGCGCATCGAGCGCGCCGAACGGCTCATCCATCAGCAAGATCGGCGAATCGAGCGCGAGCACGCGCGCGATCGCAACACGCTGGCGCATGCCGCCCGATAGATCCTTGGGGTAGCGGTCGCGAAAATCCGTGAGCTGGAGCTTGTCCAGCAGCCCGTCCACGGTCGCGCGGATTTTTTCCCGCGGCATTTTCTGGATCTGGAGGCCGAAAGTGATGTTCTTCTCCACCGTCATCCACGGAAACAGCGCGTACTCCTGGAACACCATGCCGCGGTCAGGGCCCGGGGCGGACACCGGACGGCCGTCCACTGAAATGCTCCCCGCGGTCGGCGAGGTGAAGCCGGCGATGGCGTTGAGCAGCGTGGATTTCCCGCAGCCGGAGGGTCCGAGCAGGCAGACGAATTCGCCCTGGCGGATGCCGAGGTTGATGTCCCGCAATGCCGTCACCGCACCCCGGCTTCGGTCGCCGAACACCTGGCTCAGATTCCGGATATCGATATACGGCCGTCCGGCGTTCCCCCGCGGCACCGACGTCGCGTTCATCGTTGCTCCATGCCCCGGTGCCATTTGAGCAGAAAGCTGTTGAGCCGGCTCATGCCGCTGTCGATGGCCAGCCCGAGCAGCCCGATCGTGATCATGCCGGCGATGATCTTGTCAGACCAAAAGAACTCACGCGCTTCGAGGATACGATAACCCAGCCCGTTGTTCACGGCGATCATCTCGGCCACGATTACCACGATGAACGCCGTGCCCATGCCGATGCGCGCTCCGGTGAGAATATACGGCGCCGCTGCCGGCAGCATTACGCGCAGGAACAGCGTCGTGCGACCCGCGCCCAGACTCTGGGCCGCGCGGATGTAGATCGCGTCCACGTGACGTACGCCGGCGATGGTATTCATCAGCACCGGAAAGAACGCTCCGAGCGTGATGAGAAAGATGGCCGGCGGATTGCCCAGGCCGAACCACAGGATGGCGAGCGGAATGAAGGCGATCGGCGGAATCGGCCGCAGCACCTGAATCAGCGGATTGAAGAGCTTGTAGATCGCGTCGCTGGCTCCCATCAGCAGCCCGAGCGGAAGCGCCAGCGCCGCGCCCGCGAGGAAGCCGAGGATTACGCGCGAGAGGCTGGCGGAGGCATCGTGAAAAAGCTCGCCTGACAGCAGCCATGTGAAGTAGCCCGATTTCGCGGGGTCGTAGGGCTCGAGCGGTGCGAGATAGGCGAGCCAGCGCGTGAGCACCGCCGCGGGCGACGGCAGGATCTGCGGATTCACCAGCCCGCTCGCGGACACCCACTGCCACACGGCCAGGATCGCGAACGGCACCAGCACGCCCTGTAAGACCCGCAATGGTTTCAGCCGCGACACGCGCATGAGATTTGCCTGACGCGTCGCTACTGGATGCGGAGATCCTTCTTCGCCTTGGCAAGGAGGTCGAGCTTCACCCAGTCCTTGGCCACGGGCGGGTGAGCCATCCTGCCCACGCCGTATTTCATCATGTCGTCGGTCGTCACCTGCACGTGCTGGACGGTGATGTCATAAGTGAAGGACGCGTTGCTCATCGCGTCCTGGTAGTCCTGAGGCGTGATCTGGCCCTTGAACAGGCTCTCGCGCACGTACTTTTCGGCGAGTACCGTGTTTTCGATGAAGGTCCTGGTCGCCTCGACGAAGACTCTCAAGAAACGCTCGGCCACGTCGCGCCGCTCGTTGTACATCTTCTCGGTCATGACGAGCGCGCGGATCGGCTCACCCATATCCGTATCGTAGGGTTTCATCAGCTCCACGCCCCAACCTTTGTTGATCGCTTGCGAGGACTGCGGCTCGGACTGGGACATGGCGTCGATCTGCTTCTGCTGCAACGCCTGGTTGAGATCGGCGAAGGCCATGTAGACGATCAGCACGTCCTTGCCGGGCTGGTCCGACCAGGTGAGCTTGTGCTTGGCCAGTTCCGCGAGCAGGAGCAGCTCCTGCGCCCCGCCGCGGGCGACTCCGACGCGCTTGCCCTTGAGATCGGCGATCGATTTTATGTTCAGGTCGGGTCGCGCCACGATGCGCGCTCCGCCTTTCGAAAAGCCCGCGACGACGTAGATCGGCGTCCCGCCCGCGCGTCCGGCGATGGCCGCATCGACCGCGCTCGCCGAGACGTCAATGTCGCCGGCAATGATGGCCGGCATGATATCGAGCCCCTTGGCGAAGATGCGTTCCTCGATCTTGAGGTTGTATTTGGGTGCGATCTCCTTCATGTACGACACCGCGCCGTAGTGGGCGAACTTGAGGTTGCCCAGTCGCACGACGTCGGTTTCAGCATGCACGGCCACGGCGAATACGGCGAAACAGGCGGACAACAGTAATCTTTGCAGTATCATGACTCCCCCTTGGTTGGCAGTTTCCGGTCGAATCCGGCACGCGTCGCACGACAGACCGCTGTTGAGACGGCCTGGAAGGCTAGTCTGATGTGATACATCGGTTTTCGCAACGGACGGTCTCGGGGCGCAGTTCTCCGGGTGAAGCCGCGTTTCATTGACCGGAACCATCGGCTCAAACACAATGGCGGCATGAGCCGGGACGTCGATGCCAGCCGGGAGCTTCAGGAGGCGGTGCGCGCCGCGGCGCAGGCGCGCACGCCGCTGGCGATCCGCGGCGGCGGGACCAAACATTTTCATACCGGCATTCTCCAGGGGCAACCCCTCGACGTCACAACCCACCGCGGCATTGTTTCCTACGAGCCGACCGAGCTGGTCGTCACCGCGCGCGGCGGCACCGCGCTCGCCGAAATCGAGGCGGCCTTGGGTGAAAAAGGCCAGATGCTCGGCTTCGAGCCGCCCCACTTCGGCGACGCCGCGACGCTCGGCGGCACCATCGCCTGCGGTTTTTCCGGCCCGCGGCGTCCGTACGCGGGCGCGGCGCGCGACTTCGTGCTCGGCGCCACGATCATCAACGGCAAGGGCGAAATCCTCCGTTTCGGCGGCCAGGTGATGAAGAACGTAGCCGGCTACGACATCTCGCGCCTGATGGTCGGCGCGTTCGGCACCCTGGGCGTGCTGCTGGACGTCTCGCTCAAGGTGCTGCCGAAACCGGCGCGCGAGCTCACGCTCGCCTTCGAAATACCCACCGCCAAGGCCATCGCCGTCATGAACGCCTGGGCCGGCCAGCCGCTGCCGCTGTCCGGCGCCTGTCATCTCGGCGATACCTTATATATGCGCTTGTCCGGCAGCGTCTCCGGCGTGCACGCGGCCCACGGCCGGCTCGGCGGCGAATTCGTCGAAAAAAGCGAAGAGTTCTGGCGCGAGCTGCGGGAACACGCGCGCAGTTTTTTCCGGGACGAAACGCCGCTGTGGCGCCTCTCGGTGCCACCGGCGACGGCGCCAATCGATCTTCCCGGCAAATGGTGTCTCGACTGGGGCGGCGCCCAGCGCTGGCTCAAATCGGATGCAGCGGCCGACGATATCCGGCGCGCGGCGGAGAACGCGGGCGGCAATGCCACCCTGTTTCGCGCCGCGCCCAATCAATCTCCGCTGGCCGTGCCGACGGCCTCGGCGCTGACGCGCTTGCAACGCAACATCCGGCAGGCGTTCGACCCCATGGGAACGCTCAACGCGCTTGCCTAAGATCAAAAAATATTCGCCAGCGCCACCGTATGATTTTGCGTTGATCCCGGCGCATTAACTGCATCGGCGCCGGTACCGGACAACTGAAAAATCCACCGCAACAAACCTGAAAGGAGTTCACATGGCCATTCCCCAGATGCATATCCCGGAAAAACCCCTGGCGCTGCTCGAGGAGTTCAAGAATTTCGCGCTCAAGGGCAACGTCATCGACCTGGCGGTCGGCGTGATCATCGGCGCCGCTTTCGGCAAGATCATCGACTCGCTGGTCAAGAACATCATCATGCCGGTGATCAGCGTGTTGCTCCCGAGTGAACAGGGTTATCTCGGCTGGAAGTTCGTGATCAACGGCAAGGATATTCCCTACGGCCTGTTCATCGGTGAGGTAGTCAACTTCCTGGTCGTGGCGCTGGCGCTGTACCTGTTCATCGTCAAGTTCCTCGGCTTCGTGATGAAGGCCAAGAAGGCCGAGGCCGCGGCACCGCCGGCCCCGACCAAGGATCAGGAACTGCTCACCGAGATCCGGGATCTGCTGCGGAAGAAGTAAGCGGCGCACTCATTCCATCTGGGCAAGGCGCGGTACGTACAGCGCCACCCAAGTGCGCGGGCAGAATGAACCGAGCTTCCGAAAATTTTCCCGGAAAATGTGGATTTGGCTTCGCATGGCTCACCCCAACCTACACCGTTTGAGTTGATCGCAAAGGACGGATCAACCTGCGCGTCGTTGTTGCGCATCATGAAAAATGGATTTACAGCCGGCGCCGTGCTGATAACATGACGGCCAAACCGAAACCGAGCAGTCCATGACAATTCCGTAGGGAAGAAGAATCCATGACCATCTTTTCCACCATCCACGAGTTGCTGGCGGGCAAGCCCGCCGCGGCCGTGGCCTTCGTCGGCAGCAGCTGCCCCTCGCTCACTTACGGCGGCCTGCGCGAGCACGTCGAGCGCACCGTGGCCAGCCTGAACCGGCTCGGAATCGGACGCAACAACCGCGTAGTGCTGGTGCTGCCAAACGGCACCGAGATGGCCAGCGCGTTCGTGGCGGTAGCGGCCGGCGCCACCTCGGCGCCGCTTAACCCGGCGTACCGCGCCGACGAGTTCGAATTCTATCTTTTCGACCTCAAGGCCAAGGCCCTGATCGTCGAGCGCGGTAGCACTTCGCCCGCCCTTGAAGTCGCGGCCAAGCTCATGATTCCCGTGATCGAGCTCGTGCGCGCGAACACCGATCCCGCCGGCGTTTTCGAACTGATCCCGGTCGATGGCGGCAAGGGCGCCGCGCCCGCAGCCGGCGGTTTTGCCAGGCCGGACGACGTCGCGCTGGTACTGCATACCTCCGGCACCACCTCACGCCCCAAGATCGTGCCGCTGTCGCACCGCAACGTCTGTGCCTCGGCCGGTCACATCCGCGATATCCTGAGCCTCACGCCCGCCGACCGGGGCTTAAGCATCATGCCGCTGTTCCACATCCACGGCCTCATCGGCTCGGTGCTGTCCACGCTCTGCGCCGGCGGCAGCGTGTACTGCACGCCCGGCTTCAACGCGCTCAAGTTCTTCGCCTGGATGGACGAGGCGAATCCCACCTGGTACACCGCGGTGCCGACCATGCACCAGGCGATCCTGGCGCGCGCCGCCAACAACCGCGAGATCATCGCGCGCCATCCGCTGCGCTTCATCCGCTCGTCCTCGTCGTCGCTGCCTCCGCAGGTGCTGGCCGAGCTAGAGCGAATCTTCAACGCGCCGGTGCTCGAGTCCTACGGCATGACCGAGGCCTCGCACCAGATGACCAGCAACCCGCTGCCGCCGCGGCCGCATAAACCCGGAACCGTGGGCATCGCCGCCGGACCGGAAGTCGGGATCATGGGCGAAGATGGCAAGCTGCTCGGCGCGAACATGACCGGTGAGGTGGTGATCCGCGGCCCGAACGTGACCAAAGGTTACGAGAACAATCCCAAGGCCAACGCCGAGGGCTTCACCAACGGCTGGTTCCGCACCGGCGACCAGGGCGTGATCGACGCCGAGGGCTATCTCTCGATCACCGGCCGGCTGAAGGAGATCATCAACCGCGGCGGCGAGAA
>Ga0187776_10000137_pt1 | contig 35660 bp, 35 predicted proteins | sample 0216_BV02_MP12_2_FD_132426 | JGI IMG/M metagenome (GOLD analysis project Ga0187776, IMG submission 132426) | Tropical peat soil microbial communities from peatlands in Department of Meta, Colombia - 0216_BV02_MP12_20_MG | ecosystem: Environmental > Terrestrial > Soil > Wetlands > Peat | place...
CGACGCCGCAGCGGACGTCGCGGCGTGGTTCAACCGGAAGCTACGACGCGAGCCGCCGGCCTGGAACGGGGAGACGCTCGTGCGGTTTCGAGAGGAGCGGGTCGTTCTTCTGCGCCGCCAGTGGCCCGCGCTGACAATGGCAACGCTGGCAAACCAGCTGACCGCCTTCCTCGTGTTCGAGTTCTCGCTGCGGGCGGTCGGAGTTTCATACGAGACCCTGTCGTTGAGCGAGTCGTTCCTCGCCTGGGCGATCGGCCGTGTCATCAGCTCACTGCCGTTGACGCCCGGCGGGATCGGAGTCGTCGAGCTCGGGTTGATCGGCACGCTCGTCGGATTCGGCGCGCCACACGCGCATGTCGTCGCAGCCGTGCTGCTCTACCGGGCCTTGATCATCGTGCCGACGCTCCTCGTCGGCATGGCCGGCCTCCTCGTACTGCGGCGCCCGGCCGCCGCAACGGCCTCCTAGGGAAGCGCCTCGGCGACTTCCTCGCGGGGATCGTCGGAGCTCAGCCGCTCCCGGACGGCCGAGACGATCCACTCGAGCCGGCGGAAGACGAGCGAGTTTCGGCGTTCGGCCTCGAGCCGGCTGCGGGTCCGGGCGAAGCGTCGGTCGATGTAGCCGACCGGGTTGTGCGGTGCATCGGGATAGAGCCGGCGGAGCGCGACCTCGAGCGACCCGTGGTCGAGGACCGCATCGGCATACTCGACCGTCTCACCGGGCAGCGCGTCGAGCACCGTCTCTGCGCGGACGAGACCTTCGACGAGCGCCCAGGGATGAGCGTCGAACACGCTCGCCGCGCGGGCGGGATACAGCCACTGCCGCTTCAGCATCGTGTACGCGACCTCCGCCACGTTCCGGCGGACCTTGAGAACCCGGAAGTCGCCGAGACCCTCCCATCCGCCTACGACGAACGGTTGTACGACGTCCTTGTACGCATAGCCCAGACGGATCGCCGAACGGTCGAGGTAGCTCGTCATCCCCGCGAAGGCGTCCGGAGCCGAGCCGAGCAGGGTGAAGCGCTCGTCCGCCGGCGCCAGGCAGTGCAGCCGCCTGGGCACGCGATCCCGGTTGAGGATCTCACCATCGCTCGTCCAGGCCGGCTCGGCGAGGCCGATCGCGCGCGCGGCGGCGACGTAGAGCAGGCTCGACAACGAGCGCGGCAGCGAGACCACGAAAAGCGACCGAAGCTCCACGGCGTGAGTACGTTCGGCCGCCCGCTTGATCAGACGCAGGCTGGTCACGCGAGCAGCCTACGGGTGCCGGAGGAGAGATTTATGTGAGGAAGGTATGAATGGTGCGTGGCGGTCGGGCACGGCAGACTCGTGGCTCAGTCTCGAGCCACGACCTCGCTGCGCCCTGCACACAGGACGGCCTGGATCTCAAGACGGTCGTCGAGGACGACGACGTCCGCAGGCGCGCCGGGCTCGAGGAGGCCGATGTCTCCCCGGCCGAGGAAGCGTGCCGGGACCTCGGTCGCCGCCCCGACCGCCTGCTCGAACGGGACTCCGAGCGCATGGAGGTTCCGCACCGCGTCGATCATCGTGAGCGTCGTGCCCGCGAGCGTGCCGTCCCCCCGCATCGGCGCTGCTCCGGCGCCCACCTCGACCTCGACGTCGCCGAGCCGGAAGGTGCCGTTGCCTGACGGGCCCGCGCCGGCGATCGCGTCGGTGACGAGCGCAACCCGTCCCGCAGCGCAAGCCCAGACGAGCCTCACGGTCTCGTCCGCGAGGTGGTGACCGTCGACGATCATCTGCACCACGACGTCGGGACGGGTGAGCGCCGCCCCCGCGACGCCGGGATCGCGCGAGCTGAAGGGCCGCATCGCATTGAAGACATGCGTGAGGCCCGTGATGCCGAGGTCGAAGCCCGCGTGCGCCTGCTCGGCCGTCGCATTCGTGTGGCCGGCGGAGACGACGACGCCGCGCTCCCGGAGCCGCCGCACGAGAGCGTCCGCTCCGGGCAGCTCCGGAGCGAGCGTCATCTCGGTGACGTTGCCGGCATCGAGGAGCCGGTCGAGGAGAGCGGCATCGGGAGCGTGGAGGTGGTCGAGCCGGTGCGCCCCAGGCCGGTCCGGCGAGAGGAACGGCCCCTCCAGATGGGCACCCAGCACGCGCGGGCCGGGCCTTTCCTGTGGCAGCTCGCGAACCGCCTCCACCGTCGCCGCCTCGGCCGACGTGATGAACGTCGGCTGGTACGCCGTCACGCCGTTGAGCAAAAGGGCATCGCCCGCCTCGCGGTACTCGTCCGTCGAGGCGGTGAGGAAGTCGACGCCCGCGTAGCCGTTCACCTGAAGATCGACGAAGCCGGGAACCGCGACACGGCCCCGCGGCCCGCCCGGCAGACCGACCGCGACGACCTCGCCTCGCTCGACCTCGACGTCGCCTGCCAAGAGTTCACCCCGTACGAGTGCAGCCTCTACGCCGAGTCTCATCGCAGTCTCCGGTCGAGCCTATCCGAGACTCGCGGAAGGTTCCCGGCCCACGCACGTTTTAGGTGGAGTCGCCTCGTTGCGACGCCGTGTTCGAGACCGTTAGGGTCGCTCGAAAAGGGAGGGATTGATGGAACTGACGATCGGCGATACCGCGCCCGATTTCGAAGCGCAGACGACGGAGGGAACGATCTCCTTCCACGACTGGATCGGGGACTCGTGGGTGGTGCTGTTCTCGCACCCCAAGGACTTCACGCCCGTGTGCACGACCGAGCTCGGCTACATGGCTTCGATCAAGCCGGAGTTCGACCAACGCAACGTCAAGATCATCGGGCTCTCCGTCGATTCTGCCGACGACCACGAGGCGTGGGCGCGGGACATCGAGGAGACCCAGGGCACGGCGCCGAACTACCCGCTGATCGGCGATCCGCACCTCACCGTCGCGAAGCTGTACGGCATGCTGCCGGCGGGTGCGGATGGCGACGCGAAGGGGCGGACGCCGGCCGACAACCAGACCGTTCGCAACGTGTTCGTGATCGGGCCGGACAAGAGGATCAAGCTGATCCTCGTCTATCCGATGACGACGGGCCGGAACTTCGACGAGGTGCTGCGCGTCATCGACTCGCTCCAGCTCACCGCGGAGCACAAGGTTTCGACCCCGGTCAACTGGCAGCGCGGCGATGACGTGATCATTGCGGGCTCCGTGTCGAACGACGAGGCGAAGGAGCTGTTCGGGGAGTGGCAGGAGCCGAAGCCGTACATCCGCATCGTGCCCGACCCCTCCAAGGTTCCGGTCTCGTAGCGGCTGATCCGAGGTGGGAGGGTGGCGTGGTCCACCCTCACCTGCCTCATCCGACGTCGGTCGCGGGGCTTTGGCGAGCACCCGCCGCGAATGCTGCTAGTGGCGCTGGGAACAATCGTCCTGCCGACGGCCCTGCTGATCGTCGCGTGCTTCACGATCGCGAAGGCGATCAGGCTCGTCTACTGAACCAAGGCTCCCTCGTTCGCGGCTCGATGCTGTCCGGCCCGGGGTGAAGAGTCGGTACATCACTGCCGTCCAGCCCAAGGAGGGCTCATGCAGAAGCCTAGGTTGAGGTCACCCAGTCCAGCGTTCGTCATCTCGCTGCTCGCCCTGTTCGTCGCGCTCGGCGGTTCGGCCTACGCCGCGACCGGCCTCTCGAAGAACAGCGTCGGCACCAAGCAACTGAAGAACAACGCCGTGACCGGCCCGAAGATCAAGAACGGCGCCGTCACAGCGGCCAAGATCAACACGAAGGGGCTCACCGTTCCCAACGCGCTCCACGCGAGTACGGCCGACTCGGCCACGAACGCGACCCAAGCGACATCTGCCGCTCCGAGTGGAGCTGCCGGCGGGGCCCTTGCGGGCAGCTATCCGAACCCCGGCCTCGCCCCGATCGAAGCATGGCACGAGGTCGGCGCGGCGGGTCAGCCCGCCTTTCAGAATGGCTGGACGAATTTCGGAGCCGGCTTCTCGACTCTGGCCTTCGCCAAGGACTCGGCCGGCTTTGTTCACCTGAAGGGAACCATCACAGCCGGAGCGTTCGGGGTGGCCGTCTTTACGCTTCCCGCGGGTTACAGGCCTGCGCAGAACCTCGCGTTGCCGGTCGCGATCGAGCGAAATGCCGACATCTTCACGACGGGGGACGTCGAGCTGTTCCAAAGCGGCGCAGAGACGAACGCCGGCTTCGACGGCCTGTCGTTCAAGGCCGGCTAGCGGCGCACACACAGCTCGAACAACGGGCGGGGGCTCGACCCCGCCCGTGCCGCAGCGGATGACCCCAGGCTCGATACCCCGTCCGGGGGAGGCGCGCTCCCCCGATACGGACGATTGCGTGTCAGTGTCCGCGGCACCGGCCGTAATCGGCGAGTACGGCGACGACCTGTCCCCCGATGAGGTCGCTCGCCGCTACCGCACGCTGATCGAGCAGCTCCCGCTGGTCGTGTACGTCGACGCACTCGACGCGATCAGCTCCAACATCTTCACGAGCCCGCAGATCGAGCCGGTTCTGGGCTTCAGCGTCGACGAATGGAAGACTGACACCCATCTGTTCACGCGCCTGCTGCATCCCGAGGATCGTGAGCGGGTGCTGGCCGCCCATGCGCACACGCACGAGACTCACGAGCCGCTCAGCCTCGAGTACCGGCTGATCGCTCGGGACGGCCGTGTCGTCTGGCTCCGCGACGAGGGCGTCATCGTCCTCGACGGGCACGGGAAGCCGCTCTACCTTCAGGGCTACCTCCTCGACATCACGCGCGAGCGCGAAGCGGAGCAACAGCTGCGGCAGCTCGCGCTCCACGACCCGATGACCGGACTCGCGAACCGCGCCTTCTTCCACGAGCGGCTCCGGCATGCAATCAAGCTCCGGCACGACGACCGCCAGTCCACCGGCCTCCTCTACATCGATCTCGACAACTTCAAGGGGATCAACGATCGCTGGGGCCACGATCTCGGCGACGAGGTGCTGAAGGAGATCGGCAGACGAATCGAGCTGTCGGTGCGCCCCGGAGACACCGCGGCGCGGCTCGGCGGCGACGAGTTCGCGGTCGTCCTGACCGAGCCGCTGGCGCCCGAAGACGCGGTGCGGGTCGCCGAGCGGCTGCTCGGCGAGATCGGCAAGCCGCTCGAGAGTGGCACGGGGCCGCTCTACACGAGCGCGAGCATCGGCATCGCGTTCGGCAGCGACGACCAGACGCTGCTCCGGGAAGCCGACATCGCGATGTATCGGGCGAAGGCGCACCCCAACCTCGGCTACGCGTTCTTCGATCCGGAGCTCGACCGCGCGGCAATGGATCGGTCGCAGCGGATCGGCGAGCTCCGCGAGGGCATCGCGCGGGGGGAGTTCCGGCTCGACTACCAGGCCGTCGTCGACCTCGATCGCCACGAGATCATCGGCTACGAGGCTCTCGTCCGCTGGGAGAACCCAACCGAGGGCGAGCTCCCACCCGCCGAGTTCATCCCCCTGGCGGAGGAGACGGGCCTGATCGTCGCCCTCGGCGAGTGGGTTCTGACCGAGGCGTGCACGGAAGCGACGCGTCTCTGCCGCCTCCACGGCCGCCCGATGCACATGTCGGTCAACGTCTCCGCTCGCCAGCTCCACCACCCCGACTTTCTTCGCCACGTCCGCCAAGCGCTCGACAAGTCGGCGCTCATGCCGAACCTGCTCACCCTCGAACTCACCGAGAGCACGCTGCTCTCGTCCGACGAGCGGGTAGCAAGGACGCTCGAGACGATCAAGGGTCTCGGCGTCTTCCTTGCGCTCGACGACTTCGGGACCGGCTACGCGTCGCTGTCGTACCTGCGCCAGTTCCCCATCGACGTCGTGAAGATCGACCGGAGCTTCACTGCGAATGTCCAGAGCAAGGAGGGCGATCTCGTGCTCCTCAAGGGCATCATCGATCTCGGCCACGCCCTTCAGCTCGATCTCGTGGCGGAGGGGATCGAGACGTCCGAGCAGCACACGATCGTGCGCCGGCTCGGCTGCCAGCAGGCGCAGGGGTTCTATTTCGGCCGGCCGTCCCACCCGGCCCAGCGCGACCTCGACTCGGTCGGCCCGGTCTAACGCTCGGCTCTAGCGGGGCTTGCCTTCGGAGAATCGCTCGAGCCCATCATCGGGGATCGGCTCCCATTCGCAGGCGTAGTCGACGTACGTGTGCCACTGCGGCCGGATCCCGTGGCCGGGATCGAAGAGCCCGAGCCGGACGCTTCCGACCTCGCCGGTGTCCGGGTACTTGCTCCAGAGCGCGCTGCCGCAGACCGAGCAGAAGCATTTCGGCCAGCCGTCGCCCGGCGCGTACTCGCGCACGAGCTCCTCACCTGCGAGCAGGCGGAAGGAGCCGGGCACGACCCGCGCCTGCGCCGACGCGGCTGTGCCCGTGCGCCGCTGGCAGCGTGTGCAGTGGCAATAGCCCGCGCTCGCCGGCTGCTCGGCCACCTCGAAGCGCACGCCCCCGCAGAGGCAGTGCCCGGTGTACGGGGGCCCGCTCATCCTCCCAGCGGCGAGGGCGGGATGCGCGTCTCGCCCGCGACGGGGATGCCGAGCCAGACCTCGTCGACGTAGCACCAGCTCCAGTCCTCGCCGGCCTCGAGCGAGCGGATGATCGGATGCTCGGTCTCGTGGGAGTGAGCGGTCGCGTGTCGGTTCGGAGAGCTATCGCAGCAACCGACGTGGCCGCAGGTCAGGCAGATCCGCAGGTGCAGCCACTTGCCGCCGATCCGCAGGCAGTCCTCGCAGCCGTCCACGGAGGCGGGTAGCTCGCGCACCTCGACGCGATCGAGGTGGCCACAGGCCCGGGCACTCATCCGACCTCTGCGGGCTGGACCGCTAGGTGCTCGTGCACGAACTGGACCGCCATCGCCCCCTCGCCGGCCGCAGCAGCGCAGCGTTTGGTCGAGCCCGAACGCACGTCGCCGGCGGCGAAGATGCCCGGGACGCTCGTCTCGAGCAGGTTCGCGGCTCCCGCCCCGTCGCCCGTGAGGATGAAGCCGTCGGTGTGCCGCACGACTGCGTCGCCCAGCCATCCGGTGCATGGGCTCGCACCGAGGAAGAGGAACAGGAACGAGAAAGGCTTGCGCGTCCCATCGGTGAGTGTCACCGCCTCGACGCGGCCGGTGCTGCCGTGGATCTCGGCGATCTCGCTGCGATCGCGGATCTCGACCCCGGCGTTCCTGACCTCGTGGACGAGATAGTCGGACATCGTCTCGGCGAGGTCGGCTCGGCGATGGAGGAGCGTGACGAGCGCGCCGCCTTTGGCGAGCCAGACGGCGGCCTGGCCGGCGGAGTTGCCGCCGCCGACCACGGCGACGCGCGAGGCACCGCAGAGCTGCGCCTCGGGAGGCCCCGCGGCGTAGAAGACACTCGTTCCTTCGTAGTCGGCGAGCTCCGCGAGGGGAAGCCGACGATACTCGGCGCCGGTGGCGAGGATGACCGCCCTCGCCGAGATCTCGTGTCCCTCCTCGAGCTGCACGACATGGCGTCCGTCGCCGGGCTCCAGCCCGATGGCGCGGAACGGAGTGGCCGGCCGGGCGCCGAACTTCCGTGCCTGCGAGACCGCGCGGCTTGTGAACTCGGTCCCGCTGATCCCTGCGGGGAAACCGAGGTAGTTCTCGATCCGTCGAGAAGATCCGGCCTGGCCACCGAGTGCGGTGCTCTCGACGACGAGCGTGTCGAGCCCCTCGGAGGCACCGTAGACGGAGGCTGCCAGTCCCCCCGGCCCGGCGCCGACGACCAGCAGGTCGACCTCTTCACGGCGCCCGAGCTCGCGGCCGATCCCGAGCGCCCGCAGCACGTCCCCGCTCGAGGGGTGCTTCAACTCGACTCCGCCTGGCAGCCGCACGACCGGAGGCTCCTCCCCTGCAGCCGGGGCCTCGTCGTGCCAGGTGAAGGGCAGCCGGTTCGCGCGCAGGAACTCGAGCATTCTCATCGTCGGCTCCGACGCGCGAGGCCCGACCACCTCGACCCCGATCCCCGCGACGGTCTGGAGCGCTTCGCGGCGCTCGATGAACGTCGACAGGAGCAGATCGCTCAAGGGAGCGTCCTCGAAGAGCAACGTACGGAGCGTGTCCCGGTCGACCGCGATGTAACGGAGCGGCTCGGTGACCTTGGCGGTCACGAAGACCGTCTGCCCCGAGAGGAGGTTCAGCTCTCCGAGGAAGCCCGAGGGGCCGTGCCGGATGATCTCGTTTCCGGCGGCGTCGAGGATCGCCACCTCGCCTTCCACGATCGCGATGAACGGATAGGTCGTGTCGCCGACCGTGTACAGGACATCGTCGACCTGCGCGCTGAGCTCTACGCCCTTTTCGGCGAGCGTCGCCAGCTGTGAGGACGAGAGGGCACGACTCGCTGGCACGACCACGAAACGAGCCTACTGATTGCGTGGAGGGCCACCGAGCGGCGGCCCTCCACACGTCCTGCTGGGTTCGTTCGCTAGGGGTTACCCGTGGTCGGGTTGAGGATGTACGGCGTGCTGTTCGGCGAGGCGGCGAAGTTGAACATGCCGCCGAGGTCGAACGGGACACCCTCCTTCTTATCTGCCTGGCCGAGGCTCTGATCGAAGGATCCTGGGATACCGGGCAGGTGCCAGTTGTACTCGACGAAGTTGATGATCGAGGACTGGTCGCTCGTGTTGTGGTCGACGAAGTTCTTCCTCGCCCACGGCGAGATGACCATCATCGGCAGGCGCGGGCCGAAGCCGCAGCGCCCCTGCTCGGCGGCGAGCGAGACGGCGGGCGTGCCGGGGTTCTCGTTCGTAGGCGTGCACAGTCCAGAAGTCCCATGGCCTGCCACGTCGAACGACGTGTTGTTGAGGTTGTCGGCGACCGAGACGGACGGGTTGATCACGCCGCTGAAGACGTGGTCGTACCAGCCGTCCGAGTCGTCGTAGTTCACAAACACCGCCGTGCTCGACCAGTCGGGCGACTGCTCGAGTTCGTTCACGATGTGGACGACGAAAGCCTGCTCGTCCTTCGGGTCCGAGTACTGGGCGTGACCGTCCTCGTAGCCCGGAGCCTTGATGAAACTCACGGCGGGCAGCGACACCCCCGGGGTGTGGCTGTCGACCGCGGCGACCAGGTTGTCGAAGTCGCTCGCGTCGTAGTTGTGGTTGGCCGTGTCGAACTGCGGCACCCCGCGGACGTAGGTCTGCGTGTCGGTGCCGATCGCCGCCAGACTCGTCGGGGCCAGGTGATGCGGGTTCGCGGTCGAGGCGTAGTACTGGAACGGCTCGTGGTGCGCGATGTAGTCGTCCTTGAAGCCGAAGTTCAGCGGCGGCGTCTGCGCCGCCGTGGCCCCGAACGCAACGCCGACCGGGTGAACCGAGTTGCAGAGCGCCTGGTTCGAGGCGCCGGGCGGCGTGACCTTGCCGGTGAAGTTGCCCTTGAACTCGTCGGGGATGAAGGTCGCCGTCGACTGGCCCGGGTGTCCGATCTCGGGCGCCGCGGCGGCCGTAGCGAACGGAGTCGTCGGAGCGAACCCGCCTTGGAACCAGCCCCACGAGATGTGGCGCTCGTTCAGCAGGTCGCCGATGTTCTTGCCCTTGAGCGCGACGGCGTCACGCGTCGAACAGTCGTCCCAGTACGGCTGGGCATCGCTCGTGAGCGAAAAGCCGCCGCGACGGTCGGGCGTGATGTCGCCGTTCGGCGACATCGAGGTCGAGATCGACGGACCGCTCGACTCGTGGCCGGTGTCGACACCTCCGGTGTTGCCCGAGACCAGGTTGATCGCGCCGGGGGCCGAAGGACCGAATGTCGTCTCCCAGGAGTTGTCACTCATCGCGTAGTGCTGGGCGTAGTTCCACAGCGCGGTGACCGAGTTCCCGTCGTAGTAGTCCATGACGACCGGCTTCACGGTGCTGCACGGCGTCGACGTTCCGGGCACGTTGCCGAACGTGCCGCCGAGGCTCTCGACGAACCTGTCCATCCTGCCGCCGTCGAAGGCCTGCTGCTCGTCGCTGTAGTTGTGGTCCATGTCGCACGTGATCTGCCCGCCGGGGCTGCCGGGCAGACCGCTCGGCGAGCTGTCGAGCCGCTTTGGGTTGGCGGCGTTCGGATTCGCCGCGAGCAGCGAGAAGTTGAGCCCGTTCACGGCCGGCGTGCCCTTCACCGGCGTGAACGTGGGGCCGTCCGTGTTCGCCGCAAACGGATACGTGCCGAAGTAGTGGTCGAAGGAGACGTTCTCCTGGAAGATCACGACCACGTGCTTGATCGGTGTCGCCGTTCCCCCGCCGGACGGCGGGTTCGCGTGCGAAGACCCGGCGGTCACGGCCACTACCGCGGCAGCGGCACCGGCGACGAGCATCGGCAGGATCCAGCGGATCCGTCTTCTCATCTCTTCTCCCCTCTTCTTGGAATGGGCGGTGGACTGGGCGATCCTCAACGGCACGCGGCTCGCAATGGGCGACGCTGCGGCTACGACCCGGAGACGGAGTGGTGACCGAACTGCCGGGTCACCGGACCGTTACTACCCCACCGAAGCCGGGTGGGAGATAGGCTCGTGCCATGGCCACAGTCCGCGCCCGCAAGCGAGCTCCAGCCGCGTCGGAGCGGCTGCTCAGCCGCGAGCTCTCGTTCCTGGACTACGCCAGTCGCCTGGTCGAGCTCGCCCGCGACGAGACCACTCCGCTGCTCGAGCGCATCTTCTTCCTCAGTGTCTCGGCGGAGATGCTGGACGAGTTCTTCATGATCCGGATCGCCGGACTGACCGGCCAGGCCGCGGCCGGGGTCAGCAGGCGGCTGCCGGACGGCCGGACGCCGCAGCAGACGCTCGTCGAGGCGCGTGAGCGGGTGCTCGAGCTCTACCGCAGCCAGGCGAGCCTTTGGAGCGGCGCGCTCCGCCCGGCGCTCGCCGAGGAGAAGATCGTCATCTCGGAGGTCGAGGAGCTCAACCCGGAAGAGCAGAAGGAGCTCGACGGACGGTTCCAACGGGAGATCTTCCCCGTGCTGACGCCGCTCGCCGTCGGCCCCGGCCAGCCCTTCCCCTACATCTCGGCCCTCTCGATCAGCCTGGGCCTCTTCGTCGCCGACCCTGATACCGGCGAGGCACGCTTCGCAAGGGTCAAGGTGCCCGAAGGCCTGCCGCGCTTCTTCCCGATCGGACGCCGTGGCCGCTTCGTGCCGCTCGAGCGAGTCCTCGCGCACTATCTCCCCGACCTGTTCCCGGGGATGGAGGTCCTCGAGGCGTCGATCTTCCGCGTCACGCGTGACGGCGATCTCGAGGTCTCCGACGAGGCCGACGACCTGCTGGAGGCCGTGGAGCTCGAGCTGCGGCGCGCGCGCTTCGGCGAGGTCACGCGGCTCGAGGTCTCGGAGTCGATGTCGCACGCGATGCGGGAGCGGCTGCAACAGGGGCTGCGGGTCCAGGACGAGCTCGTTTATCCGCTCGACGGGTTCCTCGATCTCGCCGATCTCAGCGAGCTCTCGAAGCTCGACCGGCCGGATCTCAAGAACGAGCCCTGGGTGCCGGTCACCCGGCCGCCGTGGAACTCGATCGAGTCGGCGTCGGAGCAGTTCAGCGCGATCCGGGCGGGCGACCTCGTCGTCCACCATCCCTATGACTCGTTCGCCAGCAGCTTCGAGTCGTACGTCGATCGCGCCGCGGCCGACGAGGAGGTGATCGCGATCAAGTCGACCGTGTACCGGACGAGCGACGACACGCCGCTCGTGCCCGCCTTGATCGACGCCTCGGAGCGCGGCAAGCAGACCGTCTGCCTGGTCGAGATCAAGGCGCGCGGCGACGAGCGCCGGAACATCGAGTGGTCGCGTGCGCTGGAGCAGGCGGGCGTCCACATCGTCTACGGATTTCCCGGCGTCAAGATCCACGCCAAGATGACGCTGGTGGTGCGGCGCGAGGCGGGTCGGCTACGCCGCTACGTCCATCTCGGCACCGGCAACTACAACGCCGTCACCGCCCGGAGCTACGAGGACTTCGGCCTCTTCACGGCCGACGAGGAGATCGCCGACGACATCGCCGATCTCTTCAACCACCTGACCGGATTCGGTCGGCCTGCCAGCTTCCGCAAGCTCCTGGTGGCGCCGTACACCCTTCGAGATCGCCTGATCGAGGAGATCCGCACGGTCGCCGAGGCGGCAACGGCCGGGAAGAAGGCACGGATCCGGATCAAGATCAACGGACTGACGCACCCGCAGGTGATCGACGAGCTGTATGCGGCGTCCGATGCCGGCGCTCGCATCGACCTGCTCGTCAGGGGAGTCTGCTCGCTGAGGCCGGGAGTCGCCGGTATGAGCGAGAACATCAGGGTGCGGAGCGTGCTCGGACGGTTCCTCGAGCACAGCCGGCTGTTCGTCTTCGACGCCGCCGATCGCAGCGTCTCCTTCATGGGCAGCGCCGACCTGATGCCGCGCAACCTCGACCACCGCGTCGAGGTCGTGACACCCGTCGAGGACGTGGCGCTCCAGGCAGAGATCGCCGCGACACTCGAGGCGCTCTGGCGAGACACTGCGTCGTCCTTCGAGCTCGACTCGAACGGGGTGTGGCAGCGCGTCCTCCCCAAGAAGGACGAACGGCCCCGCTCCGGTCAGCAGGTGCTGATGCGGCGGGCACGGCGGCGGCTCTCGCTCTCGCGCTCGCACTGACCGTCCTGTAACCGGACCGTATCCGCTCCGTCACCGCATGTTTGCGGTGCCCGCCGACGGCGGACCTACGATGCGCAGAGATGCGGATCGGGGTCATCGACGTGGGCTCGAACACAACCCGGCTCCTCGTGGCAGACGCGGGGCGGGACGGCCTCGTCTCGCTCGACAAGGCGAAAGTGCGTCTCGGGCTCGGCGAGGAGATCGAGCGCTTCGGCGCCGTGTCGGCCGTCCACGTCGCGGCCGCCGCGAAGGCGGTGCGCGGCATGGCCGCAGCAGCCCGGCGCGAGCGGGTGGCGTCGCTCGACGTCTTCCTGACCGCCCCTGGCCGCCAGGCAGGCAACGCCGAAGAGCTGGTCGCAGCGCTGACGCGCGCGGCGGGTGTGCAGGCGCGCGTGCTGACGAAGGAGGAGGAAGGAACGCTTGCGTACCGCGGTGCCGTCCTCACAGCCGGCGTCCCGCTCCCCTCGCGCATCGCCGTCTGCGACATCGGCGGCGCCTCGACCGAGATCGCGGTCGGAGACCCCGCCGCCGCTCCGTGTTGGATCGAATCGGTCGACCTCGGCTCCGTTCGCCTCGCGGCCCGTGCCGGAGACATGGAGACGGAGGCCGGAGTGGCGTTCGCCGCCCTCGAGCCTCCGAAGGTCGCAGCCGCGCTCGCCGTCGGCGGCAGCGCCCGCGCGACACGACGCCTCGTCGGAGCGAACCTGGGCGAGGTCGAGCTTGCCGAGGCGCTGCATCTCGTCGAAACGAGCTCGCCGCAGGAAATCGCCCTCCGCTTCGGCGTCGACCGCGCCCGCGCGGAGATCCTCCCCGCCGGCGTCATCCTGCTCGCCGAGGTGCAGCGGAAGGTCGGTGTCCCGCTGCAAGTCTGCGCCGGCGGCATCCGCGAGGGCGCGGTGCTCGCCTCTCGCGAGTCGCTCGCCGCGTAGTTACGGCGCAGCGATCGCCTGCACGACGTTTCCAGCGAGCAGCACGACCGCCGCGCCCTTCTTCAGGCCACGGCCCACCAGCGCCTCGACTACGTCGCCGTGCGTGCAGCAGACGACGCCGTCCTCCGCCAGCAGCTCCCGAGCGCTGGCGCCCGCGCCCTCGGCGAGGCGGTCGTCCTGCTCAACCGGCACTCCGACCGCCTCGGCGAAAGGCTCGACCGTCGCGACGCATCGGACGTACGGGCTCGAGACGACCCGGCGCACGTCGAGCGGGCGCAGGAGCTCGACGAGCTCCAGCGCCTGGCGGCGGCCACGCTCGTCGAGGGGCCTCGACACGTCGTGGCCGTCCCAGCGGGTGCGGTGACCCGCGGAGGCGTGACGGAGAAGGACGCTCGTCACAGCCCCTCCAGCAGCGCGAGGTCGCGATCCCAGCTGAGCAGGCCCACCGCGTGAGCCGGTGCCTCCCAGCGGATCTCGTCCACCTCGTCGTGCGGAACGAACTCTCCGTCGAGTGCATGCATGCGCCAGTAGCGGACGAGCTTGGGCCGGCCCCTGGCGTCGCGATAGCTCGTCCTTCCGAGCTCCTCGAGCAGCTCGCAGCGGAGGCCTGTCTCCTCCTCGACCTCGCGCAGAGCGCACGCCTCGTCGGACTCGCCGGGGTCGCATTTGCCCTTGGGGAACGTCCAGTCGTCGTACTTCGGCCGGTGCACGAGCAGCACCTTGCCGTCGCGCACGACGAGGCCGCCGGCAGCGCGAACGGTCACAGCGTCTTCTCGAGCTTCGTCCAGGCCTTCGGCCAGTCGGCCCGCGCCTCGGCGCGCCGCGCCTCCTCGAGCTCGACGAGGCGGCCGGCAGCAAGCGCCTCCTCCGGCGTGGCTTTTGCGGCGAGCGCGCGCAGCCGCTCCGCCGCGACGACCGCGTCCTGGTGCTCGCCGAGGACGTCCTGCAACGCCCTGGCGCGCTGCACGGGCTTCTTCCAGTCCGCGAGCTCGCCCGCGTACCTGGCGCGCTTGCCCTTCTTGCGCACCGCGTGCAACTCCGCGTCGGCCGGCGCATCGGGCAGCGCGCGCACGGCCTTGCGGGTCTTGCCGAACGCCTTGTCGGCGAGCTCGTCGAGGGAAGCGCCCGATCCGCTCGGCTCGAGGTTCTCGATCGTGTGCGCGGTGTCGTCTAGCAGCGTGAGGTAGCTGTCGGAGCGGAGGAACGTCATCAGCCTGCGACGACAGCGCTTGCGCTCGGTCCGCAAGGCGTTGAGCAGCGACCGCGCATGCTGGGCGTCCTCCCTGCCGAGCTCGCCCGCCTCGTCTTCGAGGCGCCCCAGGAGGACGTCGAGGTCACGCACGTCGCCGAGCACGCGGCCTAGCTTCTTCAGGCGGCCGTCGAGCTCCGTGGTGTCGGTGGCAACGAGCGTCTTGCCGGCCCGCAGCAGGGCGCGCAAGCGCCGCACACCGACACGCATGTCGTGCAGGCTCTCAGGGTCGCGGCCAAGGCGCGTGCCCGGATCGTGACGCTCGATCTCGCGGAGCTGCGCGCGCATGCGGGCCTGCAGCGCCTCGAACGGCGTTTGGGGAGACCGGGACTTCCCGGAATCGCGGTTGAGCGCGCGAAACACCTTGGGCATGGAGGCGCCCTGCTCGGCGCCGGCCTCGGCGAGCTCGTCCGCCAGGACGTCGAGCTGGGCCGGGCTGCCCCTGCGAAGCTCGACCTCGACCTCGACGAACCTGTCCTGCACGCGGCGGGCGTCCATCACCGCCACCTCGTCGACAGTCACCTCGGCCGTCGTGCCGTTGCGCGCGACGAGCTCGCCGCGCCGGCGGGTGCGCAGCTCGGCCACCCGCTCGAGCGGCCCGTGCCGCAGATACGCATGCAGGAGGTCCAGTACCCCCTGCGGCGGCTTCCTCGGGCCACCATCCACCTCGAGCTCCAGGCGCGAGCCGTCCGCCGGGAGCTTCAGCTGCCAGGCGCTCCGCCCGTTCTCGGTGCGGCGACGCAGGGTGATGCCCGCGGCCGCGAGCGACCCACCCGGGACGTCGTAGTAGACCGAGGTGAAGACGCGCGGCGCGAGTGGGCTGCCGCCGAGCGGCGGCAGCCGGAACCCGACCGGAGCGTCGAGCTTGCGCTCGTACTCGCTCGTGGCCCGCATTCGGCCACGTTAGCGCCCCGGCCGGGCTACTGGAGCAGGTCGGCGAGCTGCTGCCGCGTTTCCTCGGCCTGCCGCTCGAGGCCCGGCGCAAACGCGCCCGAGGCCTCGAGCAGAAGCAGCTGACGGCGCTGGTCGTCGATCCGGCGGAGCAGCTCGTCGACCCGGTTCCGGCGCGTGGACTTGTCGTCGCGGACGGTCATGCCGCCTCCTGCAGCTGCGGCACCTCGGCCTCTTCGATGCGCTCGGTCGCGGGCCGCAGCAAGACCGCGGCGATGAGGATCCCGGCGACGAGCAGCCCGCCGAGGACCTGCAGCGCCGTCTGGAAGCCGTGCACCGTCGCGGCGGGGCTCACGGCTGCGAGCCCGTGGGCCTTGACGTAGTCGGAGGTGACGCTCGCCGCGATCGTGCTCATCACGGCAAGGCCAACGGCACCGCCGATCTGCCGACTCGTGTTCACGAGGCCGGAGGCGACGCCTGCGTCGGCACGCTCGACTCCCGTGAGGCTGGCGATGGTGACCGGGACGAAGGAGAAGCCCATCCCGGCGCCGCCGAGAACGAAGGCCGGGAAGATGTCCCAGAAGTAATGACCGTCGACCGGCAGGCGTGTCAGAAGAGCGACGGAGACCGTCGAGAGCGCCAGCCCCGCCAGCAGCGTCGGCCGGACACCCACACGCCCGACGACCGCCTGCGCGAAGTTCGACGTGATCGCGACAGTGAGGGCGAAGGCGATGAAGGCCACACCGGTCTGCACGGCCGAGTAGTGGAGGACGTCCTGCAGATAGAGGGTCAGCAGGAAGAACTCCGAGAACGCGACCGCGCCGACGATCGCCATCGCCGCGTTGGCGCCGGTGAGCGCCCGCAGGCGGAAGATCCGCAGCGGCAGCAGTGGTGACCGCGAGCGCGACTCGATCACGATGAAGGCAGCAATCAGCACGGCGGAGGCGAAGAGCAGTCCAAGCGTGACCGGCGAGGCCCACCCGTCGGTCGTGGCCCGGGTCAGGCCGTAGACGAGCACCATCAGCCCGCTCGTGACGGAGGCAGCGCCGGCCAGGTCGAAGTGCCGGTGCGCCAGGTCCGCGCGGCTCTCGCGCAGCAGGACGGGCGTGAGCGCGATCGCAGCGGCGCCCACCGGAACGTTGATGAAGAAGATCCAGGACCACCCGAAGTAGGAGGTGATGACGCCGCCGAGCAGGACGCCCGCAGCCGCGCCGCTGCCCGATGCGGCGCCGTAGATCCCGAGCGCGAGGTTGCGGTCGCGTCCCTCGGCGAACGTCGTCATCAGCAGCGAGAGGGCGGCCGGCGCCAGCAGCGCGCCGCCGAGCCCCTGCACCGAGCGGAAGGCGATGAGCGACCCGGACGACCATGCGAGGCCGCAGAGGAGTGAGCTCGCGGCGAAGAGTGCGAGCCCGGCGACGAACATGCGCCGGCGCCCGAGCAGGTCGGCGAGGCGGCCGCCCAGCAGCAGCGTGCCCCCGAAGAGGATGGCGTACGCGGTGATCACCCACTGCAGGCCCGTCTGCGAGAAGCCGAGATCGGACTTGATCGAGGGCAGGGCGACGTTCACGATCGCCACATCGAGGATGACCATGAACTGTGCGGTGACGATGAGAGCCAGAGGGCTCCAGCGCCGCCGCGGTGAAACGGGTTGAAGCGTGGGAATCAAGCACTTCCTCCAATCGTTGGTATCTCCAACTATACATGGTCGGAACGCTTGGCCGCGTTACCATATTCCGGGAGATGGAAACTTCTATGAAGACTGAGACAAAGACCCAGGGGTGCCTGCCGGCAGAGCTCCGCGCGTCGAGCCTGGTCCTGCTCAAGCGGCTGGGGTTCAACGCGAAGCAGCACTCCTTCGAGGAGTACGAGAAGGCCGGCCTGAGCCCGTATCACCACGCGATCCTCGCCCTTCTCGACGAGGGCGTCCCCGAGACGCAGGCGGCGATCGCCGACTCGCTCGGCTACGACCGCGGAACCCTCGTCGGCCTCCTCGACGAGCTCGAGGAGAAGGGGCTCGTCGAGCGCAAGCGCGACCCAGACGACCGGCGCCGCCACCTCGTCCGACTGACGAGCGACGGCAAGCGGGCGCTCACGAAGGTTCGTGCGCTCGCCGAGCGGTTGGAGGACGAGTTCCTCGCTCCGCTCGACGCCGAGCAGAGGGAGGCGCTGCACGCGCTCCTGCAGGAGCTGGCCGCGTGGCACGAGCCGCGCTGCGCAGCCCCTCCTGCGTGACGCCGGCTTCTGCTGGACGAGGACGGCCGCGGGCGCGACACTCGCGGTGTGGCGGCCGGGCATTCCCTCGAGCGCAGAATCGTCACGGTGCTGTTCGCCGACTTGGGCGGCTTCACATGCGGGCCGCGATCGCCATCGCGGCGACCAGGCACGCGCCTGGCCGGGCGATCGGCTCGGCCGAACGCCACTCGATCGCGCAAGAACTCGGGATCGCCGAGACCGTGGTTGAATCGCCCTCGTGAAGGTGCTCGTGGTCGGAACCGGTGGCGTCGGAGCCGCGGTCGCAGCCGTCGCCAAGCGGCGCGGCTTCTTCGAGCGGATCATCTTCGCCGACCTCGATCCGACCCGTCCGCAGACGCTCGTCGAGCGCGAGGACGACGACCGCTTCGCAGCCGCGAAGGTCGACGCGAGCGACCGCGACAGCCTGGTCGGGCTCCTGCGCGAGACCGGCGCCGACGCAATGCTGAACGCGGCCGACCCGCGCTTCAACCCGCCGATCTTCGAGGCCGCCTTCGAGCACGGCTGCACGTATCTCGACATGGCGATGACCCTCTCGGCTCCCGGCGTGCTGCTCGGACAGGAGCAATTCGATGCCCACGACCGCTGGGTGGAGCGCGGCCTGCTCGCGCTCGTCGGCATCGGAGTCGAGCCGGGCCTCGCCGACGTGTTCGTGCGCTACGCGGCGGACCACCTCTTCGACGAGGTCGACGAAGTGGCCGTCCGCGACGGCGCAGACCTCGTCGTCGAGGGCTACGACTTCGCACCGACCTTCTCGATCTGGACGACGATCGAGGAATGTCTCAATCCGCCGATCGTGTGGGAGCTCGAGCGCGGCTTCTTCACGACGGAGCCGTTCTCCGAGCCGGAGCTGTTCGAGTTCCCCGAAGGGATCGGCGTGGTCGAGTGCGTGAACGTCGAGCACGAAGAGGTCGTGCTCGTGCCGCGCGCGATCGACTGCCGACGCGTGACGTTCAAGTACGGGCTCGGCACGGAGTTCATCGACGTCCTGAAGACGCTCCACAAGCTCGGCCTCGACTCGACGGACGCCGTACGCGTGCGCGGGATCGAGGTCGCGCCGCGAGACGTCGTCGCCGCTGCGCTCCCCGACCCGGCGACGCTCGGCGACCGCATGCGCGGCAAGACGTGCGCCGGGACGCTCGTCACCGGCAGGCGCAAGGACGGCAGCGAGGGCGCCGTCTACCTCTACCACGTCGCCGACAACGAGCGGACGATGCGCGAGTACGGCCACCAGGCGGTGGTCCTGCAAACGGCGATCAACCCGGTCGTCGCGCTCGAACTGCTAGCCACAGGCACCTGGCAGGGGGCCGGCGTTCTGGGCCCGGAGTCGTTCGACGCCGTGCCGTTCCTCGACCTCCTCGCCGAGTACGGCGAGCCACACAGCATGGTCGAGGGCGACCCGCGCCAGAGCTGAGCGGGCTTTCAGGCGGGCAGCGAGACTCGCAGCATCCAGAGCTGCTTCTCGAGGTCACGCACGACCTCGATCAGCACGTCCTGGGACGCGAGATCGATCTCGCCGAGGCGATCCATGCGGCTCCGGATGCGTTCGGTCACGTCCTCGAGGCGCTCCACGAGCTGGTGGGTGGCGGTGTCCGTGTCGAGTGACCCTGCGTCGACGGGCTCGATCCCGGAACCGGTGCTGACCGTGGTGGCCCGGCCGTCCGGAGCCACCCCGATGGCGACGGCGCGCTCGGCGACGGTGTCGGAAAGGTCGCGCCACGAGTCGACGAGCTCGTCGAGATGCTCGTGCAGCGGCTTGAAGGGCCGCCCGAAGATGTTCCAGTGCAGCTGCTTGCCGATCAACGAGAGATCGACCAGCTCGAGGAGCGTCGCCTGCAGTTCGTGCCCGGCCTCCTCACGGTGATGGTGGTCGAGCGCCGGCAGATGTGCCTGCTGTTGGGTGGATGCCATCTGATCCTCCTTGGACTCGATGCCGCTGACGACCATGTTCGCATGCCTGAGATCCGGTCCGCGCCGCTCAGAGCGCCGCACCACGATCAGCAGAAGCGCAGGACCAGCTCGACTCCCTCGAATCGGGTCAGGCGTGCGAGGCGACGACCTGCTCGGCGACCGGGAGCTCGAACGTGAAGGTCGAACCTTTGCCGGGGTCGGACTCGACCCAGATCGTGCCGTTCATCGAGCGGACGAGTTCGCGGCAGATGTAGAGGCCGAGACCGCTTCCGCCGATCCCGCGCCGGTGGTCCGGATCGAGGCGGTAGAACTTGTCGAAGATCAGCTCCTGCTCGCCGAGCGGGATGCCGAGCCCTTCGTCGCGAACGGTGAAGCGGGCATGCCCGTCGTCGACCTCGACGCCGAGCTCGATCCGTCCGCCGTGCGGCGAGTACTTGATCGCATTGTCGAGCAGGTTCGTGAGGACCTGACGCGTGCGATCGGCGTCGCCGGCCACCTTGGGCAGGACAGCGGGGAGCGACACGTCGATCGTCGTCTCGTCGCCGACCCTGAGCCGTGCCGAGCTGGCGACTGCTCGCACGAGCTCCTCGGGGTCGAACGGCTCCGTGACAACGCGAAGGGAGCCGCTGTCGAGCTGGCCGGTGACGAGAATCTCCTCCACGAGGTCGGCAAGGCGCCGGGACTGGACGGCGATCATGTCGAGCAGCTCGTGCTGAGTCTGGGTACTCAGATCCTGTCCGTGCTCGAGCAGGGTCAGCGCAGCCCCGTGCAGGGAGGCCAGCGGCGTACGCAGCTCGTGGGAGATCGTGGCCACGAACTCCGAACGGAACTCCTCGAGCCGCCGCTCGCGGGTGACGTCACGGAACGCGTACACGGTGCCGTCCGCGAGCGTGACGCCCACGAACGAAAGCCACAGCTCACGCCCCTCGATGTCGAGGGGCACGGTCTCGGCGCCCGACGCATCGTCCACGTCTCCGGGCCGGGTCGCCACGGGAACCCTGGCCGCGATCTCCGACCAGCCGGGAATCGTCTCCCACGCCGGACGGTTGCAGATTGCATCCGCACGGAGACCGGTGATCGCCTCCGCCGCCTGGTTCCAAAGGCGAATCATGCCGTCGCGATCGACCAGGAAGACGCCGTCGCCCACGTTCGCGAGCACACGCTCGGCTTGGTCACGCTCTTGCCGCGACACCCGGGTGCGCGCGATTGCAGGCGAGACGACGTAGGCGAGCGCGAGCAGTGCCGCGATCAGACCGAAGCCGATGCCGAGCACCCGCCACCGGGCGGCATTCGCCTTCGAGTCGACGACGGAGCTGCGCTCGAGCGCGACGAGCTTGGCCCCGGTCCGGCCATGACCGAGATCCTCGGCGAGGGCGCGGTAGCCGACGCCGTCCACGCGGATGTCGCCGACGCTCGAGCTCGGCGTCCCGGACTGAATGCGGTGGGTCCCCTGCGCACTGATCAGATCGCGCCCGCGAGCGAGGCCGAGCTGCCGCTGTGGCCCGAGTGCCGTCTGCTGTCCCAACCGGGCGACGAGAGAGCCGTCCAGCGGAAGGAAGACCACGACCCGACCCACGGTCCGCCCATTGCGGTTGGAGGAAAAGTCGACTCTGCGGACCGCGGCAGCGGGAGGGATCGATCCGTGCCAACGCCTGACGCGGCGGCCGTTCGGATCGATTCTCCACGTCAGCACGTGGATCCGGCCGCCGCGCAGGATCTCACGTCGCACGAGCCGCCTCGTCGCGAGTTTGTTCGCGGCCGAGCCTGCGCGGGACACCGCCTTGTCGAAGTTCTCGGTCGCAGTGCTGAGGGTCTGCGCGAGCCCGGCGTCGACGTTGCCGCGCGCTCGGCGAGCCGAGTAGCTACCGAACGCCCAGACGGCAATCGCAAGCGGGAGCGCCAGTAGCAGGAGCGCGGCCAGGAGCCGGACCCTGCCGGCGCGGATGCCTATTTCCCGCCCCCTCGCCCATTCGAGGCGCCGTGTCCGCCGGCGACCGGACTGTCTCTCTCATGACCCGGCGCGAAGGAGGACTGCCCGTGTGCAGCGGTCACGGAGCGTCCGCGGGCGTGCGCAGGGTGGGTTGTCGCCGCGGCGCCGTTTCCGACCGCGGTCACAGGCGACGGCGGCGATGCGACCTTCGCCACATGCCTATGCATGTGACCCAGTGCCTTCGCCTTCCCTCGGCCGCGCCGGACGGCCGAGGTCGCACGGGGCGTTGCCGGGGCAGTTGGCCCCGTAGCCCGTGTGGGCGAGACGGCCGGGGTGCGGGTGCTGTGCGCGCGGGCCAGCGACCGATGCGACGGCGCGACGCGTGTCCTGAAGGCCGCCCCGGACAGCGGCCGAGTCCGCAACGGCGTTCCGACGACACCCACCGCAGGTCGCGATCCCGTCACCGCGCGCACGGGATGCATGACGACGCCCACGGCGTCACCGGCCACTAGGTTCAGAGCAGGCGCCACGCTCGACGACCGAATGGAGGCGCCTCCTCCTGGCAGGAGCAGCAAAGACAGGCAGATCGCGATTGCGGCGAGCGTTGCCGGGACAGCGCTGATAGCGGGGACTTGCAGCTTCATCTTGATGCCCCCGACGGCCGCAGCGAAAGAGGCGATTCGACTCGATCGAACAGTAGCGTCAGCCTCCGTTCTTATCCAGCCGGCGGCAAGTTCCTGCGCGGAGGCCCGGCCTCTTTCTCGACTTCCAGCCTGGTGCTGCCTCCAACCGCGGACGCCGGGAGCCCGGATGGCCCGGTGGCTCGCGTGAAGGCAGCCTCGAGACGTGGGGTTCATCACGTCACAGGAGGCTCAGATGCAAGCGAACATCGCGGCCCGCGCGGGGCGATGGAGCGCCACGCACTGGAAGACGGCGACGTTCGGCTGGCTCGCCCTCGTCGTCGTTGCCGTCGCGGTCGGCTCGCTGGTCGGCACGAAGCAGCTGACCGATGCCGAGGGCTCGCAGGGCGAGACCGCACGCGCGCAGCAGATCCTCGCCCGCGCCGGCTGGGACAACTCCGCCGGCGAGGCTGTGCTCGTGCGGGCGAAGGGCTCCACCCGGCCGAACGCGGTCGCGGCCGAGGTGTCTGCGATGCTCAAGGCCCGCCGGGACGTCAAGGACGTCAAGGCTCCGGTCAGCTCGCACGACGGCCGGGCGCTGCTCGTCGCCTTCGAGATCCGCGGGAACGGCGACACCGCCGACGCGCGCGTCCAGCCCGTGCTCGACGCTGTGTCACGGATCCAGAAGGCACATCCGGGCTTCACCGTTGCCGAGTTTGGCTCGGCGAGCGCGAATCACGCGCTGAACCGCACGATCGGCAAGGACTTCTCGCGCGCCGAGAAGCTCTCGCTCCCCATCACCTTCCTGATCCTGCTCCTCGCCTTCGGCGCCTTCGTCGCCGCGGGCGTGCCGGTGCTGCTCGCCTTCTCGGCGGTGCTCGCATCACTCGGGTTGTCGGGTCTCGTCAGCCACGTCGCGCACGCGTCCGACGCCACGAGCTCCGTCATCCTCCTGATCGGGATGGCGGTCGGCGTCGACTACTCGCTCTTCTACGTGAAGCGTGAGCGCGAAGAGCGCGCGGCGGGTCACGAGGGGCGTGACGCCCTCCACCGCGCAGCGGCGACCTCGGGACAGGCCGTGCTCGTCTCGGGTGCGACGGTGATGATCGCGATGGCCGGGATGCTGTTCGCGGGCTCGGCGGACTTCACGTCCATCGGGATCGGCGCGATGATCGTCGTCTTCATGTCCATGATCGGCTCGCTCACCGTGCTGCCGGCGCTCCTGGCAAAGCTCGGAGACCGGATCGACCGCGGCGTCCTGGCCGTCGGCGCCTCGACGATCGGGCTGGCGTTCCGCCGGCGCGAGCCGCGCTGGATCGCGCGGCTCCGGACGCGGCGCACCATCATCCAGCGGCTGAAGGGCGAGCGGAACGAGTCGCGCGTCTGGGCCGCGCTGCTCCGGCCGTCGCTCCGGCATCCGGTCGTGGCCGTGGTCGTCTCGAGCGCTGTGCTGGTCGCGCTCGCATTGCCCGCAACCGGGCTACGGACGAAGCTTCCCGGCTTCTCCGATCTGCCGCACGGGCTCGCGATCGTCCACACGTATCGCGAGATGCAGTCCGCGTTCCCCGGCGCGTCGTCGCCGGCGACCGTCGTCGTCCAGGCACCTGACGTTCGGGCCCCACATGTGCGGTCCGAGATCGCGCGTCTACGGACCCAAGCATTCGCGTCAGGCGTGGCGAAGCGGCCGATCCGCACGACGGTCAATCGAGCGCACACGGTCGAGACCGTCGACATCCCGCTCGTCGGCGACGGCCAGGACGCGAAAGCCGTGCACTCGCTCCACGTGCTCCGCAGTCTGACCGCCGCACCGGTGACGGGCGAGACGGCCGGTGACGTCGACTTCACCTCGGCGACGCGCTCGCACATGCCGATCGTGTTCGCGTTCGTGTTGGGGCTCGCGTTCGTGCTGCTTTTGCTGACGTTCCGCTCGATCGTCATTCCGCTGAAGGCGATCGCGCTGAACCTGCTCTCGGTCGGAGCCGCGTACGGCGTGCTCGTCTGGATCTTCCAGGAGGGACACCTGCAGGGGCTGCTCGGGTTCCACTCGAACGGCGGAGTCGTGACCTGGCTGCCGCTGTTCCTGTTCGCGATCCTGTTCGGCCTCTCGATGGACTACCACGTGTTCATCCTCAGCCGGATCAAGGAGCTCGTCGACCGCGGGATGTCCACGGAGCAGGCGGTGGAGCAGGGGATTCGCTCGACCGCGAGCACGGTGACGAGCGCCGCGTTCGTAATGGTTGCGGTGTACGCCATCTTCGCCACACTGTCGACGCTCGACATGAAGCAGCTCGGTGTCGGTCTCGCGGTTGCGGTGCTGCTCGACGCCACGATCATCCGCGGCGTCCTGCTGCCCGCGACGATGAAGCTGCTCGGGCGCTGGAACTGGTACCTCCCGCGCGGGCTGCACTGGCTCCCACGCCTCCAGCCGGAGCTCGCACGGTGAGGACGCTGCTGTTCCTTCTCGCCAGGGTTCCGCTCGCCGCGCTCGCGCTCGGCGTGCTGATCGCCGGCTGGATCGTGGTTCCGGTCCTCGCGATCACGCCGCTGGTGATACCCGCTCTCGTCGGCCTCCGAGCGGGCGTGGGCGGGATTGCCCGGATCGACGCCGAGCTGGCGAACAGGCTGCTTGACACGTCGGCACAGCCGCCGAATCGGTCTGGGGGCCCGCCCGGATTCTGGAACTCGGGGCTGAACGTCCTCCGCGACGCCGCCTTCTGGCGACAGCAGGCGTACCTGCTCGTGAGCCTGTCCCTCGGGTTCGGAGTCGCCGTCGCCGAATGGACGCTGCTCGCCGCGTCGCTCGGAAGCCTGACGCTGCCGATCTGGTACCGGTGGAGCGCCCCCGAGCTGGGCAGCTGGCACGTCGACACGCTCGGACGCGCGCTGCTCGGCGTTCCGGTCGGCATCGCCGGTCTCGCCGTCACGCTCGCGCTCCTGCGCCCGATCGCCGCAGGGTCCCGTCTCCTCGTCGACCGCGTCCTCGGCGATGCTGCGAGTGGCGGAATGCCGAACCGGCATGCACTCAGGACGCACGCGCTCGCTTACGCGATCGTCAACGCCTTCCTGGTCGTCGTCTGGGCGCTGACGAGCCGGGGTTACTTCTGGCCGATGTGGACGATGATCGCGTTCGGCCTCCCGCTCGCAGTGCACGCCTCGGCCGCCTTCGCGGACGCCCGGGTCCCACCGGCGCGCCGCTCGCTCGCCGCCCACGCCGGGGTGACGGCGGCGCTCTCGCTGTTCTTCACGCTGATCTGGGCGGTGACGAGCCGCGGCTACTTCTGGCCGGTCTGGCCGATCGCCGTCCTCGTTCTCGTCCTAGCCGGTCACGTCGTCGTGGAGTTCGGTCGGCGAGGCCGTCGGATCTCGAAGCTCGAGACCACGCGCGCGGGCGCCGTCGAGCAGCAGGAGTCCGAACTCGAGCGAATCGAGCACGATCTTCACGACGGCGCCCAGGCGCGGCTCGTCGCCCTCGGCATGAGCCTCGGCATGGCCGAGCAGAAGCTGGCCACCGACCCGGTGGCGGCACAGGAGCTGCTCGCCGACGCGAGGCGCGGGACGCGCGAGGCGCTCGAGGAGTTGCGCAGCCTCGCGCGCGGCATTCATCCCCCGGTCCTGACCGACCGCGGCCTCGCGGCGGCCATCGAGGCGCTTGCAGCACGCACTCCTGTCGGGGTGGACGTCTCTGTGAAGCTGCCGAGGCGTCCGTCCCGCACCATCGAGACGGCGGCCTATTTCGTCGCCGCGGAGGGGCTCGCGAACGCCGGCAAGCACGCGAACGCGGGTCACGTGGACATCGGCGTCCGAGCCGACGGCGGCAACCTCGTCGTCGAGGTGGTCGACGACGGCAGCGGCGGCGCCGATCCGGCCGGCAACGGGTTGCGCGGCCTCGCGCGGCGTGTGGAGGCGCTCGACGGGACGCTTGCCGTCGACAGCCCGGCCGGGGGACCGACGACGATCAGGGCGGTGATGCCGTGCGAGTGGTGATCGCCGAGGATCTCGCCCTCCTACGGGACGGCTTGACCCGGCTGCTACGCGACAACGGGTTCGAGGTCGTCGCCGCCGTGACCGATGGTGACGCGCTCGTGACCTCCGTGCTCCTCGAGCGTCCCGACGTGGCGATCGTCGATGTCCGACTCCCGCCGACGTTCCGCGACGAGGGCGTGCGCGCGGCGCTCACGCTCCGCGACCGGTCGCCGGACACGGGCGTGCTGATCGTGTCGCAGTACATCGAGCAGGCGTACGCGAGGGAGCTGCTCGCCGACGGCCGCGGCGGCCTCGGCTATCTCCTCAAGGACCGCATCATGGACGTCGACGACTTCGTGGCCGCCGTCCGCCGGGTGGGAGAGGGAGGAACGGCGCTCGACCCCGAGGTGGTCGCGCAGCTGCTCGCGAAGCGCAAGCCGCTCGACGTCCTCTCGCCGCGCGAGCTCGAGGTGCTCGGGCTGATGGCCGAGGGACGGTCGAACGCCGCGATCGCAAGCCGGCTGGTGCTCACCGTCGGGGCGGTGGAGAAGCATGTGGCGAGCATCCTCTCGAAGCTGCGCCTTCCGCCCTCGAGCGCGGACCACCGGCGGGTGCTCGCCGTTCTCGCGTATCTACGCGAGGCCGACTGACGGCACCAAGGCGCGCAGCCCCGTCAGGTCGACACACGTCTCCGCCTGGCGCGTGACGATCTTCCCGAGGACACTTCCGCACCGCGGGCAACGGAGAACGACGCCGGCGCCGCGGAAGACGTGGACGGCGCCCACCGGCATGCTCGCTCCGCAGAAGGCGCAGGTTCCGGTCGCCGTCGTCATCTCGGTCCCGAATATCTCGTGCAGCAGGCCGGCGACTGCGTTGCCGTCGAGCATGAGCGCATCCATCTCTCAGCCTCCCGTCGGTCCGAATCGCTCGGTCTTGACGCGCGACGGCTCGTGTCCGAGGCCGACGAGCGCCGTGGCTACAGCCTCCACAAGCGGCGTCGGGCCGCAGACGTAGATGTGCGGACGGTCGCCGACGCCTGGCCCGACCGCCGCGAGCATGTCGGCATCGATGCGGCGCGCGTAGCCGGTCCAGCCCTCCGGTTGCGAGCGCGTGAGCGTGTGCGTCACGGTGAGCCCGTCTCCCTCCAGGCGCTCGAGCTCGTCGCGGTAGATGACGCCCTCCCAGCTGCGTGAGGAGAGGAGCAGCCGCATGTCGACATCGCTGGCGGCGGCGGCGCGCTCCCGGATCATCGCCATCAGCGGCACCACGCCCGAGCCGCCGCCGACCAGCAGCACCGGCCCTCCCACCGAAGGCTCCCAGACGAAGTAGCCGCCGACCGGGCCGCGCAACTCCAGCTTGTCTCCGGTACGCAGCTCGTCGGTCAGGTAGGGCGAGACCTCGCCGTCGTCCAGGCACTCGACGGTCAGCTCGAGGCGCGTGCCGCTCGGGGCGGAGGCGATCGAGTAACTGCGCTCGGCCTGATAGCCGTCCTCCGCGGTCAGGCGAACGTCGACGTGCTGGCCTGCGCGGTGTCCCGGCCAGCCAGGGACGTCGAGCGCAAGCGTCTTGACCCGATCCGTCTCCGCGGTGACATCCAGGACGTCCGCGAGCCGCCAGGTCAATCGCCCCAGTAGCGCTGTTCCTTCCACGGGTCGCCGTAGTTGTTGTAGCCGTTCTGCTCCCAGAAGCCCGGCTCGTCCTCCCTCTGGACCCGGAGCCCTCGGATCCACTTCGCGCTCTTCCAGAAGTAGAGGTGCGGGAGGAGCATGCGCGCCGGCCCGCCGTGCTCGGGCGCCAGGGGCTCGCCGTCGTACTCGTAGACGATCCACGCCTTGCCGCCGGTGACGTCCTCCAACGGAGTGTTCGTGGTGTAGCCGCCGTCGCTGTACTGGATCACGTGCTCGGCGGCCGTGTCCACTCCCTCGAGGAGCGTGTCGATCGAGACGCCGCGCCACGTCGTGTCGAGCTTCGACCACTTCGTCACGCAGTGGATGTCGACGGTCACCTCCTCGCTCGGGAGCGCCTGGAACTCGGCCCACGTCCAGCCTTTCTCCTCGTCGACCTCGCCGGTGATCGAGAAGTCCCAGACGTCGAGTGAGGTGTGTGGGGTCGGCCCGGCGGAGAGCACCGGATAGTCCGTTGTGACGTACTGGCCGGGCGGGACCCGGGCGGAATCCGCTTCCGGTTGCCTGCGACCCCGGAACCCTCTTGAGACGAATGACATCGTCGGCCCTCCTGTTCAGATGCCGTCGGTCTTGATTCTCGGCATGTCGCCCGCCGGATCGGCCTCCCGGTCGAGCTCTTCCTCGGTCTCTTGCACGTCCTCGCCCGAGTCGTCCTCGGCCGGCTCGCTGCTCTCGCCGCGTCGGAACCACTCGAGGATCCTCACGGCGCGAACCCTTCGTCGATCCAGTCGCGGAAGCGCTGCACGTTCTCGGCCGGCCAGGCCCCATAGCAGGGCATGCTGCCGTCGGCGAGCCGCGCGTAGATGCTGTCCGCATTCGCCCGCACGTCTTCGTACGACGACAGGTCGAAATGCGAGGACATCGAGCCGATGTCGCGGTCGTTGAACAGCGGCCGGATGTCCTCCCCGAACCCGACGTCAGGCATGGGCCATCGACTCCGAGCCCACCGACGCAAGCGCCTCGAGGATCACGTTGGTCACGGTCTTCGGCTGCGAGATCATGATCACGTGTGAGCCCTCGACCTCGGTGATCTTCGCGCCGGCCCTCTCGGCGTGGGCGCGGACGACGTCGGCGCCTGCGGCCTTGTCCCCGGTGGCGACGACGGCCCACGAAGGCAGGTGCTTCCAGGCGGCCGCCTGTGTGGCCTCCGAAAAGGCGAGGTCGGCAGCGGGGCGTTGCGTGACCGCCATCAATGCGGTCTGCTCGGGTGCCAGGTCGCCGGCGAACGCGTCGTGGATCTTCGCCGGGTCGATCGCAAACTCGACTCCGGCCTTGCCGCCGTTGACGGCCGGATAGTCGAGCGTGACGAGCGAGGGGTTGAGGACGCTGTCCTTCGAGCCGGCTTCGATCTCCCCGAGCGTTTCGCCTTCGGCGGGCGCGAAGGCGGCGACGAAGACGAGGCCGACGACGTTGTCGGCCTCGGCGGCGGCGTTCGTGATCACGGCGCCGCCGTAGGAGTGACCGACCGCGAGGACGGGCTCCGGAGTCTGCTGGAAGACGCTGGCCACGTAGGCGGAGTCGATCGCGATTCCTCGCAGCGGGTTCACCGCGGCCGTGACCTTGACCCCTTCGGCCTGTAGAAGCTTGACCACCCCGTTCCAGCTCGAGGAGTCGGCGAACGCTCCGTGCACGAGTACGACGGTCACTTCCCCATTCGATGTGTCCATCTCGGACATGTGCACTCCTCTCGGTCGACCGGCTCGCGCGCGGCTCGCCTGAGGCGCTGCCACCGGGCGCGACCCCCCGGAAGAGTCTCATATCCGGCCTGTCCTCCGCGCCCGTCGCCCTGTTGGGACGATGCCGCTGCTTCCTCCGCACACGAACATCGCCGAATGGGCTGGGTCGATCTCGAGCTCGTCCTCGTCGCGATCGCCACGATGCTGTCGCCGCTGACTCTCATCTGGTCGGTGCTCGCGCTCGTCCTCAGCAAGCGACCGCTCTATACGGGCCTCTGGTTCTATCTCGGCGCGCTGCTGGCGACGCTCGCCATCGGCGTCGCCGCTGCCTTCGTGCTCGGTGACGCAGCCGCCTCCCGCCACGCCTCCACCCCGAAGACGCCGGTGGCGATCTTCGATGTCGTCGGCGGCACCCTGCTGTTCCTCCTGGCCGTTCGAATGCTGCGCCGGCCGCCCAACCCCGAGAAACAGGAGGCGATGGTCGAGAAGATGCGCTCCGTCGCGAGCTCACCGGCGATCGCGATCTTGGGCGCGGGCGCGTTGCTGGCGAATCCGGGCATCTTCATTCCCTTCGCTCTCAAGTCGATCTCGGAGACGGATCCGAGCCACGCCCAATTCATCCTGGAATGGGTCGTCTACACGCTCGTCGGGCTACTGCCGCTAGCACTGGCCATCGTGATGCTGCTGATCGCGCGGGATTGGGCCGCGCACGCCCTGGGCGTGGCGCGGGACTGGCTCGTGCGACACTCCACGACCATCGCAGCGGGAATCATTCTGCTCCTCGCGCTCTCACTGCTTCGCGGCGGCATCGCCGGACTGACCGGCTAGCTAGCGGCCCCGAGCGTGACGACCTCGTCGACGAGGTCGAGGCCCTCCGGACGGTGCGTGATCAGGAGCACACTACGATCTCCGGCCGCGGCGAAGGCTTCGCCGACGATCGCCCTGGCCGTTTGCGGATCGAGGTGCGCAGTCGGCTCGTCGAGCACCAGCACTGGGGCATCCGAGAGCAGGGCACGCGCGAGCGTCAGCCGCTGACGCTGGCCGCCCGAGAGCCGGCTTCCGTCCTCGCCGACGGGCGTGTCGAGCCCTTCGGGAAGCGACGCCACCCAGTCGTCGAGATGAGCGCGGCGCAGCGCGGCGTGAAGGTCCGACCCGGTTGCGTCGGGGCGGGCCATGAGCAGATTGGCGCGAATGCTCGAGTCGAAGAGGTGTGCCTCCTGCCCCGCGAGGGCGAACGTCGCGCGCACGTCGTCTTGCCGATACTCGTCGAGGTCGCGACCCTGCAGGGTCACCCGCCCCTCGTCGGGATCGAGGAAACGAAGCAGCAGGTTCGCCACGGTCGTCTTGCCGGACCCGCTCGGTCCGACCAGCGCCACACGCCCACCCGACTCGAGCTGCAGGTCGAAGTCGGATAGGACCGGGGTCTCCTCCGGCTCGTAGCGGGCGGTCACGGCGTCGAGCTCGACGGTCGAGCCGCTCGGAGGAGCCAGCGGAGCCAACGGGTCGCGGACCGTCGGCTTGCGGTCGACGAGCTCGAGCACGCGCCTTCCCGACGCGAGCGTGCCGGAGAGCTCCCGAGCCGCCGCCGGCAGGGCCGATACTGCTTCGAACGAGGCGACGGCGAACAGCGCAAGCATCGCGACGAGCACGCGATCGAGCGAGCCGGCCGCGTGCGCGTGAACCGCCACGGCGAGGACTCCGACGACCGTCAGCCCGGCGACGAGGATCGAGATGCCATCGGCCAGGCCGCCGACGACCGCGTCCCGCTTCGCAAGCCGGTCCAGCTCGCGGTCCGCACTCCTCACTCGCTCGAGTGTGCGGTCCTCGGCGCCGAAGACGACCAGCTCGGGCGCAGCCCGCAGCAGGTCGACGATCTCTGCGGTGAGCTCTCCCCTCGCCACGGCCTGCCGCCGCCCCGCCGCGCGGGTGAGCCGACCGGCCACGATCGGACCTCCGACTCCGGCGACGATGAGCCCCACCGCGAGCACGACGCCTGCGGCCGGTAGGAAGGCCGCGGCCGTCCCGACGCAAACGGCCCCGGCCGCGATTGCGACGAGCGGTGGGCCGATCCCGCGGAGATAGAGGCCTTGAAGCGCATCGACGTCGCCGATCATCCGCGTCATCAGGTCGCCCGAGCGAAAAGCCTGCAGACCTGCCGGCGCGAGCGGCTCGATGGCTTCGTAGAAGCGGGCCCGCACCTGTCCCAGCGCGCGAAGGGCGAGGTCGTGCGACCAGAGCCGCTCGGCATACCGCGCGAGCGGGCGCATGAGACCGAAGAACCGCACGGCCACGATCGCCGTGGTGAGCGAGAGGATCGCCGGCCGTTCCGCGGCTCGTGAGATGAGGTATCCCGCCGTCGCGATCAGACCCACTCCGCAGAGGACCGTCAGCGCCCCGAGCAGGACGGAGAGCGCGACCCGGGAGACGCGGATTCCCGACAGCGCGAGAAGCCGAACGACGAGGCTCTTCACGCCACCGCCTCCACCAGCGCCGCCGCCGGGCGGCCGTCCTCGATCCGCACCACGCGGTCGCACTGGGCGGCGAGCTCGGAGCTGTGGGTGATCAGCAGCATCGTGCAGCCACCGCGATATCCCGCGATCGCGGCGGCGACCCGTTCGGCGCTCTCGGCGTCGAGATGAGCCGTGGGCTCGTCGAGGATCACGAGTGGTGCGTTGCGAAGGAACACCCGGGCCAGCGCGAGCCTCCGCGTTTGACCAGCGGAGAGTGGCCGTCCGCCGTCGCCGACCACGGTCTCATACCCGCCGGGCAGCTCCTCGATGAAGCCGTCCGCGCCCGCGAGGGCCGTAGCCGACCGAACACGCTCGAATCGCGCGCTCGGGTCGGCGAGCCTGATGTTCTCGGCCACGGTCCCACGCAGCAGCGACGGCCGCTGCGGCAGCCAGGCCAGCTGCCGCCGCCAGGTGGCCGGCTCGAACGTCGCGACATCGAGCCCCTCCGCGAGAATCCGGCCCTCGGTCGGCTGCGCGAGAAGTAGGAGCAGCGAGGCGACCGTGCTCTTCCCGGCGCCGCTCGGCCCGACGAGCGCAACCGTCTCGCCGGCGATCAGATCCAGGTCGACCTCGTCGAGCGCAGGGCGTGCGCGACCCGGATACCAGAACGAGACTCGCTCCAGCCGAATCGTCGCCGTCCGCAGGTCCGGAGCCTCGCGCCGGCGGACAGCGGGAGCCGGCGGAGCCTCGACGAGATCGAGCAGCCGACCCGCAACCGCCGCACCGTCGGCGCTCGCGTGGAACTGCGACGCGAGATTGCGGATCGGCAGGTAGAGCTCCGGCGCGAGAACGAGAACGGTCAGGCCCGCCCGGAAGCCCAGTCCGCCGTCGACCAGCCGTACGCCGACGGTCACCGCGACGAGGGCGACCCCGAGGGTCGCGGCAAGCTCGAGCACGGTGCCGGAGAGAAAGGCGACGCGGAGCGTCCCCATCGTCGCCACCCGGTACCGGTCGCTGACCAGCTCGATCTGCTCAGCCTGGGCGTGCGAGCGGTTGAACGCGCGGAGGGTCGGAAGGCCGCGGACGACGTCGGCGAAGTGGTGCGCGAGGGTCGAGAGTGCCTCCCACCGCTCGCGCGACCGATGCTCGGTGTAGCGGCCGACGAGCCACATGAAGACCGGGACGAGCGGCAGCGTCAGCAACATGATCCCCGCCGACGTGAGGTCGATCGAGGCGACGAGCGCAAGAACGGCGGGCGGGACAACCGTCGCCAGCACGACCTGAGGCAGGTACCGGGCGAACGTGGTTTCGAGCGCGTCGACCCCGGTCACGGCGAGGGTCGCGAGCTCGGAGCTCTCGCCGCCGTCGAGAGAGGCGGGATGGCGATGGAGCCTGGACTCGACGAGGCCAAGGCGGAGCCTCGAGAGGATACGACCGGCAGCTCGGCGTCCCACCAACTCGAAGCCCCAAGCGGCCGCTGCTCGCGCACAGACGACGGCGCTCAGCAGCGCGAGCGGCAACACGACATCGTGCAACGACGCGCCTTCGAACGACCGCGCGGCCACATCGGCGAGGAGCACCGCCTGGGCGAGGACGAGGAGCGCGGCGACCAGTCCGAGCACGGCGTCCGCAGCGAGCGCGGTCCGCGCTTCCCGCGCACGTTGCAGGAGGCGTCGGTCGAACGCCGCCATTCGCTCAGGCGGCGGGCGTCTCGGCCGCGCCCGTCAGCTCCTTGCCGCCGACTCGGGCATGGAAGACGTGGTATGTCCAGCCCTGGTACAGCAGCACGAGCGGCAGGAAGATCGCGGCGACCACGCTCATGACCGCCAGCGTGTAGTGGGCCGAGGCAGTGTTGTGGACCGTGAGACTGTTCGCGAAGTCGGGGCTCGAGACCATCACCCGCGGGTAGAGCGAGGTGAACAGCGTCGCGACGACGCCGAGCGTCCCGATGGCACTGAGGGTGAACGCAATCCCGCTTCTTTCGAAGTAGACGAAGATCGCCGCGAGCACGAACGCGACGATCGCGATCGCAGCGGGCAACACCGGCGGGAAGACGCTCTTGTCGTTGCGGTCGATCGCGACGGCGACCGTCCACACGAGGTAGCCACCGCCGACCGCCATGGCCGGAACCGCGAGCCAGATCGCAGCGGCATGCACGCGGTAGTAGAGGTCGCCCGTCGTTCGGAGAGTCAGGTACGTCGCCCCATGGAACGCGAAGAGGAGCACGAACGCAAGCCCACCGACAACCGTGTACCCGGTGAAGAGGTTCCAGAAGCCGCCGCTGTAGTTGCCTTGCGAGTCCAGCGGGACCCCGTGGAGGAGATTCGAGAGCCCGATCCCCCAGACGAGCGCGATGCCGATGCTCCCGACCGTGTTCGCCCACATCCAGGCGCGACGCCAGCGCGGGCTCTTGCTCTTGTCGCGCCACTCGAACGAGACGACGCGAATGATCAGGAAGAAGAGAAGAAGCAGCAGGGCGAGGTAGAAACCCGAGAACATCGTCCCGTACCAGGCGGGGAAGGCGGCGAAGGTCGCCGCGCCGGCGACGACGAGCCAGACCTCGTTTCCGTCCCAGACCGGGCCGATCGACTCGAACATCGCGCCGCGCTCGCTCTCGTCGCGCGGAACGAACGGCAGGAGCATGCCGACGCCGAAGTCGAACCCCTCGAGCACGAAATATCCGCCCCAGAGAACGGCGATCAGGCAGAACCAGACGTTCTCGAGGTTCATCAGTAGGTGACCGCCGGCACCGGCATCTCGTCGCGCTGTTCCGGGCGGCCCGGGCTCGCGTAGCGACGCATCAGTACGAAGTCGACGACGCCGAGGGTCACGTACAGAGCCGCGAAGACGCCGAGGCTGATTCCGAGCCAGGTCGTGGTCACGTTCGGCGAGCTCGCCTTGCTCGTCAGCAGCAGTCCTTGCACGATCCACGGTTGCCGACCCATCTCCGTGAGGATCCAGCCGGCGGTCGCGGCGATGTACGGGAGCGCGATCGCGGCGATCGCCGTCCGGTGGAACCAGCGTGCCCGCTCGAGCCTCTTTCGACGGTATAGCCACGCCCCGAGCACCGCGATGAAGAACATCAGAACCCCCGCGAACGCCATCACCCGCATCGACCAGTAGATCACCCGCACGTCGGGGATGTAGTTGCCGCGGCCGTACTTGCTCTGCTCCTGCGCCTGTAGCTGGTTCAGGCCCTGGACCTGGCCGCTAAAGGAGCCGGTGGCCATGTAGGAGAGCAGCCGCGGGATCGTGATCGAGAAGCTCGGCGTCTCATCGCTCTTGGTGAAGCCTCCGATCTGGAACAGCGAGAAGCCGCACGGATCGCAGGTGTTCCACTGTGCCTCGGAGGCGGCGATCTTCATGCCCTGCGCACTCGTGACCGCCTCCCCGAAGCGGTTGCCGACGATGAGCTGGAGGAACGTGACCGGCACCGCGACGATCAGCGCCAGCAGCGCCGCCTTGCGGAATAGCTCGACCTGGCGACTGCGCAGGAAGTGCCAGCAGCAGACACCGAGCATGATGATCGAGCCGAAGATCAGGCCGGCGAGGATCGTGTGCAGGTAGGC
>Ga0187776_10000138_pt1 | contig 35608 bp, 34 predicted proteins | sample 0216_BV02_MP12_2_FD_132426 | JGI IMG/M metagenome (GOLD analysis project Ga0187776, IMG submission 132426) | Tropical peat soil microbial communities from peatlands in Department of Meta, Colombia - 0216_BV02_MP12_20_MG | ecosystem: Environmental > Terrestrial > Soil > Wetlands > Peat | place...
ACGGTATCTGCTCATGCAGGCCGGGCTGAAGGAAGGGGATTTCAAGACCGAGCTCGCCGTCAATCCCCCGAACGCGCTGATCGCGCTCTACCACAAGCAGGCCGACGCCGCCGGCGGCGGAGACATTCTTGTCGACCTGCCGGTGGTGAGGAGGGCGATCGACGCCGGGCAGGTTCAGGTGCTGGCGACGACCGAGCCGTTGCTCTTCCTGCCGTGGGCCGTGAAGCGCTCCATGCCGGCAAAGCTGCGCCAGGAGGTCCAGGCGGTCCTGGTGGACCTCGGCAATAGCGCTGCCGGCCGCGAGGTGCTCAAGGCCGCCGGAACGACCAAGCTCGGGAAAGCGGGAGACCGAGACTACGAGCCCCATCGCCGCATGACGACCGCGGTCTTCGGTGCGGAAGGCATCGCGCGGTAGGCCTGGAACCATGGCTATGGACGAGGCGACGGAGACGGAGCGGGAAGGATCCGCGGAGCCGACGCGGCGCAGGGCGTTCGCGGTCGTCGGACTGATTGTCGCGTTCGTCCTGTGGGCGCATCTGGGGTCGGGCGTGCAGACGTTTCGCTCTGAGGTGTCCTCGGAGCCCGGATGGGAGAAGTTCAGCGCCGAGTACGACGTCAGCTACTTCGGAGATGACGGCCAGTTCGTACGCGCGGTCCAGAGCGGATACAACCTCGTCTTCTACACGTACAAGTACGCGCCGCGCTTCACCCGCAAGACCGCTGGCGACCGCGTCAACGCCTGCGGCTCCTGTCATACGGCGGAGGATCTGGCCTATGCCTTCGTCAGCTCCGACCGCGTCGACCCCAGGCTTGGAATTCGACTGTCCTTCGAGGACAGGGTGAGGCGTTGCTACGCCGGCCCGATGAACGGCTTCGTGCCGACCATCTACGAGCCTGCGGTCCGCGACATTCGCCTTTTCGCACGCGCGGTCTCGCATCACCTGCAGCTCAGCGAAGGCGCCCTGAGGAAGGCCAAGTAGCCCGTGTCCACGCTCGCCGAGAGACTCATTAAGCTTCTGTTGCTGGCAATCGCCTGCGGAGGACTCTACCTCCTGGCGACCTACGAACACTCCCAGAGGGAAGCCATCCGGCACGCAGAGGTTTCGCTGACGCCGGCCTGCACCGAGAAGCTCGCGCGCTACGGCCTCGAGAGCGGCGAGGTCTACCAGTCCCCCTATGTCCTGCAGCGCACCGGCGCAAAGGTCACTGCACGCGGCTACTCCGACGATGATGTTCGCGCCATCCAGCGGGGGTGCAACATCATCGATGATACCCAGGGGCGTCTCGCCAGCGATCCCGACCGCGAGCGCTGGAATACCAGGCGGTTCATCCGCGGCTCCCATACGGCGTGCCGGCACTGCCACCAGAGCATCGGGGACAAGCAGGATGCGGCGGGCAACCGGCTGGTCGGCTCGCTGAATCTCGGCGCCTCGTGGGCGATGGCGGACATGTACGACCGCTTCACCGGGCTGCTGCTGCCCTTCGAACTGCGGCAGATGCAGTGCTACATCAACTCGTCCAACGGCTACAAGCCCAACATCGCCGATGACGTCATACGCGACGTCACGTCCTATAGCCGCTTCCTCTCGGCCGCGCTGGACATGAAGATAGGCAACCGCTACGACGAGCAGGGTATCGACGAGATTCCCGCGTCGGCCACGCCCAAGCAGGGCGACGATTACGTTCGCGGCGAAGCGCTCTACAAGCACAAGTGTGCCAGCTGCCATGGCCCCCAGGCCTTCGGCGTGGTGGACGCGGAGGGCCATCTCGTGGCGCCCGCGATCGCCGGGCCCAATGCCTGGAACATGCAGTCGCGCAATTATTTCTATTACGTCTCGACGATCCTCCCCGGGTTCATCTGCCGGAATATGCCCCTGGGGAAGGAGAACACCCTGCCCAACCAGGAATGCCGCGATATCGCCTACTACCTCAGCAACCTGCCCAGGCCCGCGGGCGACCGACAGGGGCCTGTCGTCGCGCTCGTCCAGCAGATTCTGATGAAGGTCCTGCCTCCCCTGCTGCGGATGAGCGGATCGGCGCGCGGCGACGAGCCCCGGCCGGGGCCGGAACAGGGCCGATGATGAAGTCGGCGGCGCTGGCGGGAAAATACCGGGCCTTCGTCGTCGAGCGCTGGCCCGGGCTGAGCCGCAATCTGGTGGTCGGCCTGACTCTGGCCCTGGTTACGCTGCCGCAGGCAGTGGCTTTTTCCGTCACCCTTGCCGGCGTGCCTCCGCATTTCGGCATCTACGCCGCCATCTGGGGCGTGCTGTTCTGCAGCCTGCTCAACCCGTCGCGAGTCTTCCACGGCGGACCCAATACCGCGATGTCGACCTCGATCGGGGTCACCCTGCTTCCCACGGCGCCGCCGTTCGGCGCGGAATACATGGGCCTCGCGCTCACCCTAGGCCTCATGGCCGGCCTGATCCAGCTGATGTTCTACCTCGTCCGTCCCCTGGGCCGCATGCTGGACCTCATCAGCGAGCCCGTGATCAACGGCATGATCTGCGGCATCGGCCTGATCCTGATCTTCCGGTCGTTGACCACGTTCGCCGGGCTGCCGCTCAACACCGAGGTGGAGTGGCCGCTGTGGATCGCCTGGCAGTCGTTTCTCGCGATGCTGGAGATCGGCAATATCTACGCCATCCAGATCGGGCTCATCACGCTGCTGACTTGCGTGGTGGTGCAGGAATTCGAGCCGCTGCGCAACTGGGCGATCCTCTTCGGCATCGCGGCCGGCACGCTCTACTCACAGTACCTGAACGCGACGCTGGGGTTGCAGAACACGCTGATCGAGCAGATTGGCAACCTGTCTTCCGTCGGCTTCCTACTACCATCACTGCCGCTGTTCAATCAGGAGTCGATGCCGGATGTCATCTCCATCCTCCCCGGTGCCCTGACCCTGGCCCTGCTCGGGCTGTTTCAGACGGTGGCGGCCATGCGCCGCATGAGCCGCAAGGTCGGCGGCTTCACGGACAGCCGCAAAGCCATTTTCTCCGATGCCGTCTCCAACTGCCTTCTGCCGTTTCTCTCCTCGCTACCCACCTGCGCGTCTTTTAACCGCATGTGGCTGGTCAACAAGCTGGGGATACACAGCCGGATCGCGATTGCTAGCTCCGCGCTGTGGCTGCTGCTGCTGGTGGTATTTCTCGCCAAGGCGATCGCCGTCATACCCATGCCCGCGATGGCAGGGATCATCGTGCTGCTCGGCGCCAACATGATCAACTGGGAAGACATCAAGCCGCACCTCCAGAGCCGGCACGAAGCGACCGTGTTCATGGCGTCCTTCCTCTCGGTTCTTTTCCTCGATCTCTTCGAGGCCGTTCTCGTCGGCTCGGCGCTTGCCATCGCCTACTCCAAGTGGCAGCAGGCGCACCCCGACATCAGCCTGCGCGGCAACGTCCTGAAGATCCGGGGCAACATCTACTATGGTTCGCTGCCGGTGATCGAGTCCATGTATCACAACGCTCTCGCGCGCACGGAAGAGGTGGTCATCGATTTCTCCGAGTGCTACTACATCGATCGCGAGGGAATTCGCTGGCTGGCCGCGCTGAAGGCGGGGCAGAAGGCCGCCTTCGTTGATCGCCGCACGGGCCGGGACCGCCGAGACGTCGCGGTCGGCGCCCAGCAGCGGCCCGGCGACACGTCCGTTCTCGACACCAACCGCCGCAGGCAGGACCGGCGCCGGCGGACGGACATCTGAGTCAGCTCATCTCCGCCTCGACGTCCTTCGGGAAGATGTCGACGCCGAGCGCCTTGCCGAGTTTCGCGACCAGGGGAATGGTGACGGGCGCGCCGGGCAGGATGAGCAGGGTGCCGAGGCCCGCGATCTTGAGGTAGTCGCGCAACACCGCGTTCGCCTGCTCCATCTCCTCGCGGGTGGCCGCGCCCCGCAGGTATTTGTGGTAGGTCGCGGTCATGACTTTGCCGCGTCCCCACTGCACGGCGACGTAGGCGCGGACGCGGTGCGCCTCGTCCACGAGCCGCTGCTCGGCCAGTTGCGCCATGCTGTCCACGGTGCGCAGGGCATCGAGCAGATTGCCGGCGCGGCCGTCCCAGGCGGCGCTGCGCCTGTGGGTGCGCCGGGCACGCTCGCAAAGCGCGTCGATCACAGTGAGCACCGCAGCGGGCGAGCGCCGCAGCAGCGCGCTGAACTCCTCGGGGGACATCCTGTAGGCCGCCACCTCCGCGGCGGCGATCGCGGTGGCCGAGCGCGGCAGCGACTCGAGCACTCCCATCTCACCGAGAAATTCGCCGGCGCGGGCGTGCCCTGCGCGCCGGTCGGCTCCGCTGTTGTCCCGCGTGCGCACGAGGACGCGACCGGACTCGATCCAGAAGACGCTGTCGGATGGCGAGCCTTCCTCGAACAGGGCGCATCCCGGCTCGAATTCGCAACGCGTGAATCCGGATCTCTCGATGGCGGCGCGCAGCGCGCCCTGGTGCGGCACCCGCTTGAGGAGGGAGCGTAAGGCCTCGATGAAGCGCTGGAGAACCGACGCCCGCCTGCTAGGCGCCGGCGCGCCGCGCAGAAACTCGATCTGCGCGCGCGAACGAAGGCTCAGGCCGTTGAGCACCTGCGCCGAGAGATCCGGGTCGCGGACGATTTCCGCAAGAAACTCGCTGCGGCGGTAGCGTCTCAGGACCGTGCCTGAGACGGCCCGCGCCGTGCCGCTGCGGGGTGCCCACACCAGAGTGCCCATCTCGCCGACGAAGCTCCCGGACCCGACGCGCCCGAGGACGGCGACGCCGTCGCCCATGCGACGGCTGACTTCGATCTCGCCTGAAACGACGCGGTAGATATGCCGGCTGGCCGCGCCTTCCTGGAACAGGATCTGTCCGGACGTGAGTTCGATGTCAGCCATGGCGCGCCGAGCGCTTCGAGGAAGTGAGATGCGCGACCGCGACGTGTCAGGCCGTGCCGCCCACCGTCAAGCCGTCGATCCTCAGCGTCGGCTGACCCACGCCGACGGGCACGCTCTGGCCTTCCTTGCCGCAGGTGCCGACGCCGGTGTCGAGCGCGAGGTCGTTGCCTATCATCGAGACGCGCGTGAGCACATCAGGGCCGTTGCCGATCAGGGTCGCGCCCTTCACGGGATAGGTGACCTTGCCGTTCTCGATCATGTGCGCTTCCGAGGCCGAGAACACGAACTTGCCGTTCGTGATGTCGACCTGTCCACCGCCGAAGTTGACGGCATAGAGACCCTTCTTCACGGAAGCGATGATCTCGGCGGGATCCTTGTCGCCGTTCAGCATGTAGGTATTCGTCATTCGCGGCATCACGACGTGCGCGAAGGATTCGCGCCGACCGTTGCCGGTCACCGGCACGCCCATCAGGCGCGCGTTCAGGCTGTCCTGCATGTAGCCGCGCAGCACCCCGTCCTCTATGAGGACGTTGCGCTGGGTGGAGTTGCCCTCGTCGTCGATGTTCAGCGATCCGCGCCTTCCGGGCAGGGTCCCGTCGTCGACCACGGTGACGCCCTTTGCCGCGACTCTCCTGCCGATCTTGCCAGCGAACGCCGATGAGCCCTTGCGGTTGAAGTCGCCTTCCAGGCCGTGGCCGATCGCCTCGTGAAGCAGTACGCCCGGCCACCCCGGCCCGAGCACGACCGTCATCGTCCCGGCGGGCGCCGGCCGCGACCTCAGGTTCACGATTGCCTGGTCCACGGCGTGGTTCGCGTATTCCTGCAGCCGCTGCTCGCTGAAATACGCGTAGTCGCCTCGCCCGCCTCCGCCCGAGGAGCCCTGCTCGCGGCGCCCGTTCTCCTCGGCGATGACCTGCACCGACATGCGCACCAGCGGCCGCACGTCTGCCGCGAGCGCGCCGTCCGAGCGCGCAACGAGCACGACTTCGTATTCCGCTGCGAGGCTCGCCATGACCTGGATGACGCGCGGGTCGCGCGCGCGGCACAGGCTTTCCAGGCGCTCGAGAAGCTTCACCTTGCTCGCGTCCTCGAGCGATGCGAGCGGGTCGATCGGGCGGTAGAGCTGCAGCCCCGAGCTCGGCCGCGCCGCCACCGGGTGCCGCGTTCCGCCGCCGGCGGCGATCGCGCGCGTGGCCCGGGCCGCGTCCTCGAGCGCGGGAAGGCTGATCTCGTCGGAATACGCGAACGCGGTCTTTTCCCCCGCGATCGCGCGCACGCCCACCCCCTGGTCGATGCTGAAGCTGCCCGACTTGACGATGCCCTCCTCCAGGCTCCAGCCCTCGCTGCGCGCGTACTGGAAGTACAGGTCCGCGTAGTCGAGACGGTGCGCCAGCAGGGAGCCGAACACGCCTTCGAGCTTTCCTGCCTCGAGGTCGTGCGGGGCGAGCAGGAAGGATTGCGCAGTGGAAAGGAGCTGCTCTCTGGTATCCATGGATCCGAAACGTGGGGGCGATACGCCCGATATTCTAGCTCCGACCAGCCGGCAGGACGCGGTGCGCGAGCGCCGGGAGGCTCCCGCGCATCTGCGACTGGAAGGAAGGATCGATGTCGGCCAGCACGATGCCCGCTCCGGTCGCGCGCTCGGCAACGATCTTGCCCCAGGGGTCGACCACCATGGTGTGCCCATGCGTCTGCCGGCCGCTCGCGTGGGTGCCTCCCTGCGCCGGCGCCAGAACCCAGGCGAGATTCTCGATTGCGCGGGCTCGAAGCAGCGTTTCCCAGTGCGCGCGTCCGGTGGTCGCGGTGAACGCCGACGGCACGAGGATGAGGTCCATGGGCGCGAGCGCGCGGTACAGCTCGGGGAAACGCACGTCGTAGCACACCGAGACGGCGATGCGCCCGAACGGCGACTCGATGGCGCAGGGCGCCGTCCCTGCTTCGATGGTCCGGCCTTCGTCGAACCGCTCCGCCCCCAGCTCCAGTCCGAACAGGTGAATCTTGTCGTAGCGGGCGACGCGCCTTCCCTCGGCGTCGTAGATGAGGCAGCTGTTGCGCACCTTGCCCGGGTCGGCGCACTCGAGCGGCACCGATCCCCCGACGAGCCAGATGCCGTGTCGCCTGGCCGTTCCCGCCAGGAATTCCTGGACGGGGCCGGCGCCGTCCTTCTCCCGCGCGGCCACCTTGTCGGTGTCGCGCATCCCGAGAATGCAGAAATACTCGGGGAGCGCCACCAGCTTCGCCCCGTCCGCCGCCGCCTGCGCCACGAGACCCGCCGCGGCGTCCAGATTCTCCGCGACGACGGGCGTGGACACCATTTGCACAAGGGCGACGCGATACGGTGCGCTCGGGCTCATGGTAGCGAAGGCTGGGCGGCTTCCCTCACGGCGCGCACGTCCGCCTTGAGGCGATCGACTTTCGGCTCGGCCCAGGTTCCGGTGACATGGTACTCGAAGGAGAACACCTGCCCGAGAGGGTTCTTGAGTATCTTTTGCAGCAGCAGCGCACCCAGGCCCCAGACCGGGTTAACCACGGCGGCGACGACCAGAGCCGAGCTCTCGCCGACCGATGGCTCGACGTGCGCGTACAGGTCCTGTGTCTCGTTGACGATGTCGACGCGCCCCGACATGGTCACCTGCGCCGAGGGCCCGTTCATGCGGAAGTCCTTCGTGGTCATGGTGCCGTTGCTGATATCCACGCCGCTCGACAGGGAATCAAAGGCAAACCCCCGGTCCCGGAGCTCCCGGAAATCGAGCGTGAGCGGTGCGCTGAGGATTCCGACGAGCCGCCCTGCTCCAGGCTGCGCCTTCAGAAACTGTCCTTGCTCCGCGCTCAGGTCGAGGTGTCCGGTCAGCGTCGCATAATCGATGGATTGCGGGCTCCCCGCCCAGCTGAGGTTGCCCTTCAGCGTCGCACGCCCTTCGTTGATGCTCTTGGGATACCCCATCCGCTCCAGGTACCGCCCGATATCGTTGACCTCGAGCCCGGTGATGTTGACGTTGAACCTGGGCTGAAGCCGCCAGCTCTGCCACACCCCGTCCGCGGTGAGCTTGCTCTCGGGTCCGGTGAGAACGAGCTTCTCGATGCGCCAGTCGAGCGCCTTGTTGACGGCGACGAGCTCGAGCTTGCCGAGGTCGTTCCCGCCCAGAATCAGCTTGTCGGCGATGATATCGAGCGCCGGCAGGTCGCGCGGCGGCGGCTCCTCCTCCCTGCCCGGGGTGGCATCGGGCAGGCTGAAATACTTCAGGCGCGCGATCAGGCGGCCGAGACCCTCGGGGCGCCAGGCGATCTCGCCGGCTAGCTCCTTCGACGCGACGTTCGCGATCCACACGTTGCCGCTCGTGCCCGCCCTGAGCGCCACGTCGTTCAGGCGCCGGCCTGCGAAATCCAGCTCCGCGATCTTGAGGTCGAACGCCGAGGAGAGCGACGAGCCGGTGGGGTCCTTTCCCCCGAAAAGGGCGCGCCACCGGTCCGCGTCCGCGTAAGGCAGGCTGCCCGTTACCGTCATGCCTTCCCGGTCGGGCAGCACGGCCGGCTGATTCACACTGATCACGCCGCGCTCCATGACGTACTGCGCGCCCTCGCGCCTGCGCTGAAAATACGCTTCGATCGCCGATCCCAGCGAAATCTTGATCGAATCCCCCTGAGATCTGCCCGGGATCACGCGCTCCAGGCGCAGCGCCATCGGCTCGACCGCCGTTTTGGCCAGGGGAGGCGGGAGATCCGCGGCGATCCCGACGAGCTGCGATTGCACGACCAGGGTCACGGGCCTGCCACGGCCTCCGGTCAGCGTGCCCTGCCAGGCCGCGGCGCCGGACACGTGGCGCAGCAGGTTGTCGCCGAAGAAGCGCAGCATCTGCGGCGCGGTCGCAGTGCCCTGGGCGCTGACTGCGATCGTTCCGTCTCCGCGGGTCGCCACCGACAGCGTGGCCGGCCCCCCGAGGATCTTGGCCGTCAGGCTGCGCTCGGCAATGCCGGACTCGGTGAACTGGATCTGCCCGTTCACGCCGCTCAACGGCGGCGCATCGGCCCCGGCCGTTATCTCGTTCTCGACGAACTGGTAATCGCCGGAGAGCTTGAACGCGTCCGGCTTTCCGATCGGCACGTCGAGCCGGAGCTCCAGGCGTCCCAGGCCCTTCGCCGTCATCCCGTCGGTCGCTCCCTCGAGGAACCTCGTCACCGGGCTCACAGCGATGAACCGAAGAAAGTCGGCGGTCTGGTCCTCGGCGTGGACCTCGAGCAGCACGTGCGCGTCCCCGTGATAGAGGTCCGGGATGGTCGCCCGCACGCTGCCCGTTCGCACGCCCGCCAGCTCGCCGCGCGAGGCAATGATGCGCATCGCCTTGCCCTCGAAGATCAGGTCGCCGGTCAGGCCCGTCGCCGCCGGCCAGCCATCGGCGTAGCGGAAGTCCGCGTCGGCGATCTTGGCGACGATCTGAAAGGTCCCGGTGCCCGGCTCTTCGAAGGGAAACTGGTCGAGCGCACCCTTGAGCCGCAGCTTGACGTCGTTCGAGCGACCGCCGCGTATCGAGACCTTCAGATAGTCGACCACCGGCTGGGGCAGGCGCGGAATGTAGCGGTATACGGCGCGGCCGTCGACGCGGGAAAAGTTGCCCGTGAGGTCGATCGTCCCGCCCGCGTCCCGCGGCTTCGAAAAACTGCCGAAGAGCGTTCCCGACACGTCGGCGTTGGAAAAGGAGAGGTTGCCGAAGCCGACCTCGAGGCGGTCCGGCGCGAGCTTCCACGTGATCTGCGCGCTCAGCGTGTCGACCTGCGCCCCGCCTTCGGCAACGATCCCGGGCAGCTCGAACGACACGCGCTCCGAGCCGAGAACGACGCTTCCGCCTCTTTCGTTCGCTTCGAACCTGCCCGTGAGGCCCGACATCCCCGGAATCTTCTCGTGCGCCCGGACGGCCAGCCTGCGGAAGCTTCCGCGCACGTCGAAATGCTGTGGATCGTCCGGCTCGCCGGTCCAGGTAGCCTTCAGGTTGTGGATGCTGCCGCGTGGATCGCTTTCGGTGAGGCGCTCGCGCACGGCGCCCGAGAAGGGAAAGTACCCCGCGAGCTTGGCGAGCGGAGCGAGCTCGATGGCATTGGCTTCGACCTCGCCGCCAACGGTGGAGCCCCCTTCGGCCATCTCCCAGAGCACCCGGAAGTCCGCAGGCGGCACTTCTATCCCGGAGTCGGTCCTCAGCGTCACCCTTCGGCCGGACACTTCGAAGCCCCTGCCCGCGCGCTGGCTCGCCCCCAGGCGCCCGCGAAGATAATCCAGATCGAGCACCGGTGCCTCCTTCGCGAGGCGAACCGCGACCTGGGAGAGCGCCACGTCGGCGGTCGCCTCGGAGCGGCTCTTGCCGTCCAGGTCCAGCCAGACGCGCACACCTCCCTTGCCGGCCCGTATGTCGATCGGATAGTCCACCCAGCGCCTCCACACCGCGAGGTCGGCGTATTCAAGCTCGGCGTATACGCGCCCGCTCCACGCCGACCAGTCACCGAGGTCCCCGCCGCTCAGATCGCCGCGCACGTCCAGCGTCGAGGCGAGGTCTGCGGGCGGCTTGGCCTTGAAGGCGAAGCGATGGCCGAGAAAGCCGTTGCGGAGCACGAAATTGAGCGTATGCAGCTCGAGCGGAGGCGCTCCGCGGAGCTTGTCTTCCCAGCTGACACTCGCGTCGTGGATGGTGATCTCGCGCTGCGAAAGCACCCACTGCGCGATGCCGACGTCCCCGCCCTGGGCCGGGTGCAGCTCGATTCCGGCGACGTGGAACCTGCCGGCTTCGTCGCGGCGAATCTCGAGCCGCGGGCGCTCGAATATGAGCGAATAGAATCTCGGGGCCCAGACCACGAGCGAGCTCCAGGCGACGGTCGCCTCGATCCCGGGCAGCGACAGGGCGGCGCGGCCGTCGTGATCGTAGACGGTCACGTTTCCGAGGAGGAGCTCCGGGCGCAGGCCCTGCCAGTCCGCGTCGATGGAGCCGACCGTGATGCGCTGCCCGAGCGCTTGCGACGCCAGCCGCTCGACGTCGCCGCGGTATTGCGAAACCTGGGGAAGGACATAGTAGCGGAGCAGCAGCAGCACCCCGGCGAAGAGCAGGTACAGGACGAAGAGAGCCCAGCCGGCGACGCGCGCTGCCACCGCCCAGCCGCTCTCGGGCGGAATGGCCTCGTCGATCGTTTCCTCGATCGCGTGCTCGAGCTGCTCTAGTTTTTCAAGCGGCTGATTCAAGATTCGGTCATGTCCGCACGGGAATGTGGTCCCGGCACGGGGCCGGTCATGGCGGACGAGGGATCAACGCGATAGCACCGCGTCGCGACGACACAAGCGATGGAAACATTCTACCCGCAAGCTCTCCCTCTCGCGTCGAAAAATGCTGACAAGCCGCTGAAGCTCTTCGCATTTTCGCCCTTTGGGACGCGGCCGCGGCACCGTGCGCCTTTCCGATAGAATAGGCGTTTCTCGAGCGCTTCCCGGGGATCTTCCCATGTCGATGGCCGATCGCGACGGATTTATCTGGTACGACGGCAAGCTCGTGCCTTGGCGTTCCGCGACGACCCATGTCCTCACCCATTCGCTGCACTACGGTCTCGCGGTATTCGAGGGCGTGCGCGCGTACAAGACCGTCGAAGGGACGGCCATCTTCAGACTCGCCGATCATACCGAGCGCCTGTTGAACTCGGCGCACATCTACATGATGAAGATCCCCTACACGAGGGAAGTCCTCGTCGAGGCTCAGAAGGAAGTGGTGCGGGCCAACCAGCACGAATCCTGCTACATCCGCCCGATCGCCTTCTACGGTTCGGAGAAGATGGGCGTGTCGCCGGTCGGCGCATCGGTGCACGTCGCGATCGCAGCCTGGCCCTGGGGCGCGTATCTGGGGCAGGAGGCGATCGAGAAGGGCATCCGCGTGAAGACCTCCTCGTACGCGCGCCATCACATCAACGTGACCATGGCGCGCGCCAAGATGGCGGGAACCTATCCCAACTCCATCCTCGCAAACCTCGAGGCGACGCAGCACGGCTACGACGAGGGACTGCTGCTCGATGTCGACGGCTTCGTCGCCGAAGGCTCGGGAGAAAATCTCTTCATCGTCAAGGACGGCAAGCTGCACGAGCCCGAGCTGACGTCCGCCCTGTCCGGCATCACGCGCGCCTCGGTGATCACCCTCGCGAACGAGCTCGGCTACGAGGTCGTTTCGCGGCGTATCACGCGCGACGACATCTACATCGCCGACGAGGCCTTCTTCACTGGCACGGCCGCCGAGGTCACGCCGATCCGCGAGCTCGACGGGCGCGTGATCGGCTCAGGCGCTCGCGGACCGGTCACCACCAGGATACAGAAGCTCTTCTTCGACGTCGTGGCCGGCAGGGTCGCGAAGCACAAGGACTGGCTCTCCCCGGTCAGCGAAAAGAAGGCGGCGAAGGTCTCGAAAGAGAAGGCCTGATGGCGGCGACCGAGCGGGCCGGCCGCCTCGTAGAGGTCACTGAGTCCGATCTTCCGCTTCACTGTCCCACGCCGAAGTCGCCGGTGTGGTGCATGCACCCGCGCGTGTTCCTGGACGTCGCCAAGGCGGGCCAGATGCTCTGCCCCTATTGCGGCACGCGCTACATCTACAAGGGCCGGAAGCCGAAGGGCCATTAGCGCCCGGTGAAGATTCTCATCGTCGCGCCGAACTGGATCGGTGACGCCCTCCTCGCCCAGCCGCTGTTCGCGCGCCTGCGACAAAGGCTCCCGGGGACGAGCCTCGACGCGCTCGCCCCGGGCTGGACCGCACCGGTGCTGCACAGGATGCCCGAGATCGGCGAAGTGATCGATGCGCCCTTCGGGCACGGCGAGCTCGGGCTGGCCCGGCGCTGGCGGCTCGCCCGGACGCTGCGCCCGCGCGCCTACGACGAAGCCGTCGTTCTCCCGAACACCCTCAAATCCGCGCTGATCCCTTTCCTCGCCGGCATCCCGGTCCGGACGGGATTCGTCGGGGAACTGCGCCACGGACTGCTCAACCGCGCGCACCGGCTGGACGAGAAGGCTCTGCCGCTCATGTCCGAGCGCTACGCGCAGCTCGCAGAAGCACCGGGCGCGCCGGTGAATAGGCCCCTGCCCGACGTTAAGCTGCGGGTCGATCCGGAGAATCTCGCTCAGGCGCTCGCGCGCCTGGGTCTCACCCGCTCGAAGCCCGTCATCGCCTTCTGCCCGGGGGCCGAGTACGGCCCGGCGAAACGCTGGCCCGAGCGCCATTTCGCCGAGCTCGCAATCACCCTGGCCGCGCGCGGTCGCGCCGTGTGGCTGTTCGGCTCGGGCAAGGACGCGGGGATCGGCGAGCTGATCGTCCATCTCTCCGGGGGCGCCGCGGTCAGCCTCTGCGGAAGGACCGATCTCGGGAGCGCGATCGACCTGATGTCGCTCGCCGAGATCGTGGTGAGCAACGACTCGGGCCTCATGCACGTCGCCGCGGCGCTGGGGCGCCCGGTGGTCGCGCTGTACGGGTCCTCCAGCCCCGAGCATACGCCGCCGCTGTCGCGCAGGGCGCGGCTGGTCAGCACCGGGATCGAGTGCAGCCCGTGCTACGCGCGCGAGTGCCCACTCGGACACTTCAGGTGCATGAACGAGCTGTTGCCCGAGCGCGTGGCAAGGGAGATCGAGGCCTTTCAGTAGTACTCGACGAACTCGCAGCCGTCGCCGCTGGCGAACGAAGCCGTGACGGTGCCGGCGGACAGGTCGAGCATGGACACGACGCCGTCGTCGTGATTGCACACCAGCGCGCGGTCTGCGGCCGCCGGAAATCCGAATCCCATCGGAGCCTTGCCGACCTTGACGAGCGCGGTCTGCTCGAGACCAGGCAGGCTGAAGATTGCCACGTTGCAGTCCAGGTGCGACGAGAACAGCAGCCAGCGCTGGTCGGGGGAGATGCGCACGCGGCGCAACTGCGTTCTGTCCTCGCCGCCACCCTCGATACGGATGCTTTCGATAAGCCTGTCCTTGAGCGTATCGATCACGTTGAGCTCGGCCGCGGTGTGCGAAGCCACGTACAGGCGCGTGCCGTCCCCGGACAGGGCGACCCCTTCGCAGCGGCTGGGGATGTCCACCTGCCCCGCCACGCGGCGGCCGAGCAGGTCGACGATCGCGAGGCAGGGCGTCTGCTTGTGCGATACGTACGCACGCCTGCCGTCGGGCGACACCGTCAGCCAGTGCGCAGCGCCGCCGGTGTCGATGGCGGCGGCGACCTTGCGGCGTGCGACGTCGATGCCGAGGATGGCGTTGCTTAATTCCGCGGTGACCCACAGGAGGCCGTCGGCGCCGAACATGAGCCCGTGGGGGGCAAGGTAGGTGCCGACGTCGATGAAGCCGTCGATCTCGCGCGCCGCAAGGTCGATGACGACCACGCGATGATCCGGGTCCTTGTTCTTGCCGAACACGCCGCCCCCGTAGACCGTGCCGTAGGCGCGCTCAGGGGTGAGCGCGAGCTCGTGCACCGGCGCGGGCATGTCGAGCGCCGCGGTCCGCTGGTGCGTCGCGCCGTCATAGAACTCGACGCGCTTGTCGTTCTTGGCGGTAAGGATGATGCTTTTCATGGCTCGCCGAAGCATCGCCAACGCCATCGTACACTCGCGCCGGTCAGAGCCGCAGGAACACCTCGCCTCCGTCGATTCTCACGGAAACGTGCGCGTGCGGCCCGCCGTCGGGAGCATCGGCACACCCGTCTCCAAGCCGGATGGCCCAGCCATGGAGCAGACAGGCCAGAGCGCCTTACGGTTCCGCGTCCTCGACGATCTTCTTCCTGATGTATCCAGGCCGACGCGACGCACGGCTTTGACCGCACGGCCGGCGACGGCTAAGCTGCAGTCGCCATGCCCTCCGGCGCCGTCATCCTCTTCGCGCACGGCGCGCGCGAGCCCGAATGGGCGCGGCCGTTCGAAGAGGTGCGCGACCGGGTGCGATCGCAGGGCGTTCGCACCGAGCTCGCTTTCCTCGAGATCATGACACCGTCGCTGGAGGAGGCGGCGCGCATCCTCGTCGCCGAGGGCCACACGACCGTCACGGTCGTGCCGCTGTTCCTCGCCCAAGGGGGACACGTCAAGCGCGATCTGCCCGAAAAGGTCGCCGCGCTCACGCGCGAGCACCCGGGTGCGGAGTTCCGCGTGACGCCCGCGCTGGGCGAAGCACCGGAGATCGTCACGGCGATCAGCGCCTGGGTCGGGCGCGCCGCGCGCTAGAAAAGACTTCGCGCCGTTGCCAGCGCGAAGCGGTGTGAAGTTGGCCGATAAGCCGGGTTCTGTCGTGGACAGTCATTCCTCTAGGCCTTGAGTCGCCCCAAGGCTCGAGCCATCTACCCGCGGACTCGGCGAGCCACGTCGTTGTCCGCCTATTTGATGTTGCTCCGGGTGGAGGTTGCCGCGTTTCACTCCGGACTGAACCGGCTCGTCTCTGTGGCCCTAATCGTCGTCTCGCGACGCCTGGGTGTTACCCAGCACCCTGCTCTGCGGAGCCCGGACTTTCCTCTGGCGGTGTCGCATGCCAGCGACTGTCTGGCCAACTTCGCAGGCAATTTTAGCGCATCCGGCCCGATCGGGCTTGATTTCGGGAACCGGGCGGCGTATGAAGGATTCGACAGTCTTGCTCAAAGGAGGTTGCGATGAGACGCAGACTGTACTTCCTGCTTCCTGATCTGGGCAGCGCGATTCAGACGGCCAACGATCTGCTGCTCGCGCGCGTCGAGGACGCCGCCATGCATTTCCTCGCGCGCCGCGGCATGTCCCTCGGAAAGCTGCATGAGGCGAGCTACCTTCAGAAATCCGACGCCGTGCACGGAGCCGAGGTCGGCTTCGTGCTCGGAGGCCTGGGCGGATTTCTGATCGGCGTCTATATCTACCTCACTCCTCCCGACGGCGTATCGCTGCAGCTCGTCACGGTGCTGATCGGCACGGTCATCGGGGCGGTGTTCGGAGCATGGGCGGCGAGCCTCGTGGCGATGTCGGTACCGAATTCCCGCCTGAAGCCGTTCCACGGCGAAATCGAGTCGGGCAAGATCCTGCTTATGGTGGACGTCCCACCCTCGCGCATCGACGAGATCCAGGAGCTGGTGCACCGCCGCCATCCGGAGGCGACCGACCACGGCATCGAGCCGACGCTCCCCGCGTTCCCCTAGGCGCCTGCCCGTCCGGGCCTGAATTGCGAGGCGTCGTTGTAGTACTCCTCGCGCTCGTTCGCGGGCTCCCATCCGGGTATCCCCAGGATGGGGAGCGGCGGCAGGTTGCGCGTCGAGGCGCGCGCTTCCGCGCGCGAGAAGTGCAGCGCGGCTCGCGCGTCGAGCTCGGCGAGCCGCGCGTCGACGGGCGCGCCGAGCAGGCCCGCCGGAAGCTCGACGATCAGCGCCTTCGCGGTCACGCCCTTGTAGGGGGCGAGGGCTTTCTCGTAGATGGCGTGCCCGAAGATATGAAAGCGTATCGACTGCCGCACGTCTTCGCGGCGCGTCCAGAAAAGCTCCCTCCACCTGGATCGAATCAGCAGTTCCGAGAGGCCGGCGTCGGCAGAGCCGACTACCACCCCGCCCTCGTCGAATAGTGTGAGCACGTCACGGGCCGTGCCCCGCTGCGGCGCGCCGCGGTGCGCGACGATCTCGGCGCGATGGTGGCGGTTCAGCACCGCCTTGGTTCTCGGGAACGCAAGCCATACGAGTGCGTTGAACAGGTCGTGCCAGCTGTCCGGACGCGTCTGCACTTCGCCGGACTCGAAAATGCGCATCTCGTAGGACCCCGCGGCTTCCCGGCCGGTGGCTGGAGGCACGAAGCGGATCGGCGCGCCCCCTCCGCTGAGCACCGAGGGGCCGGCAAGCGCATTGAGCTGTTCGAGCCGCGGAAACGCGCCCGACGCCAGGCGCGCGAGCGACGGCCGCAGGGATTCGAAGATCGGAGCGGCGAGCGCCTCGCTCCAGGACTCGCTACTCATCCCCCGCGACCCGCCACCCGATCGACTCGCCCGCCCGCAGCGGCACGACGGTGGCGGGGCCGAACCCGAGCTCTCCCGGGACCGTCCAGGCCTCCTTGCGAAGCGTGATCGAGCCCTTGTTCCGCGGCAGGCGGTAGAAGGCCGGGCCGTGAACGCTCGCGAATCCCTCGAGCCTGTCGAGCGCGCCCGCCTGCTCGAAGGCTTCCGCGTAGAGCTCGAGCGCGGCGTGCGCGGAGAAGATGCCGGCATGCGCGCATGCCGCCTCCTTGTCGGCGCGCGCGTGCGGAGCGCTATCGGTGCCGAGAAAGAACCGGGGGCTGCCACCCGTGGCGGCTTGCATGAGCGCCGCGCGGTGCTCCTCGCGCTTGAGAACCGGCAGGCAATAGTAGTGCGGACGGAAGCCCCCGGCGAAGAGCGCGGCACGGTTGTACAGCAGATGATGCGCGGTGATCGTCGCCGCGATTCGCGGCCCGCCAGCGGATACGAACTCCACGGCCTCGCGGGTGCTTGCATGCTCGACGACGACTCGGAGCTGCGGGCAGACTCGCACGATGCCGGAGAGGACCGTTTCGAGGAACACGCGCTCGCGGTCGAAGACATCCACTCCCCGGGTCGTCACCTCGCCGTGGACCAGCAGGGGCAGGTCGTGCTCCTGCATCGCCTCAAGCGCCGCACGGACGCGCTCGATACGCGTCACGCCCGAGTCCGAGTTGGTGGTCGCGCCGGCTGGATAGTACTTTACGCCGAAGACCAGGCCCGAGCGCTTCGCGCGCGCGATTTCCTCGGCGCTCGTGTTGTCGGTCAGATAGAGCGTCATGAGCGGCTCGAACGAAGAGCCCTTCGGCAGCGCCGCTCTGATGCGGTCGCGGTACGCGGCGGCCATCGCGGTGGTGGTGACCGGGGGCTTCAGATTCGGCATGACTATGGCACGGGCGAAGATCCGCGCGGTGTGCGCGAGCACCGACCCCATCTCGGCGCCGTCGCGAAGATGGAGGTGCCAGTCGTCGGGCCGGCTTATCGTAAGCGTCCGCATTGCCGCTCAGCCGCGCCCGGCGCCCGCAAGGCTCAGTGCGCGCTTGTAGACCGCGTTCTTCTTCGCGCCCGCGATCGCGCAGGTGAGCTTCACCGCCCGCGCGAGCGGCAGCTCCGAGAGGAGCGCCGTCAGCAGGGGCTCCCAGTTGTCATCGGACCGGCTTGCCGGAGCGGCCTCGAGTACAAGCACGAACTCCCCGCGTCGGCGGTCCGGGTTCTCCTTCAGCCACGCCGCCGCGTCGCCCAGGCGGCAGCGGTGGATCTCCTCGAACATCTTGGTGAGCTCCCGCGCCAGAACAATCTGGCGCTCCGTACCGAGGACGGCGGCGAGGTCTTCGACCGATTCGACGATCCGGTGCGGCGCCTCGTAGAACACCAGGGCGTACGGCAGCGCGCGCAGGGGCTCGAGCGCCTTGCGGCGCGCTGCGGCCTTGGGCGGCAGGAACCCGGCGAAGAGAAACGGCCCGTCCGGCAACCCCGCCGCCGACAGCGCGGTCACGGCGGCGTTGGGTCCGGGAATAGGGACGACCCTGAATCCGGCGGCGCGCGCCTGCGCAACCACGAGGGCTCCCGGATCGGCCACGCCCGGCGTCCCGGCGTCGGTCACGAGCGCGACGTTCCTGCCCTGCGCGAGCTCCTCCACGATCTTCTCGGCAGACTGCCGCTCGTTGTGCTCGTGCACGGCGATGAGCCTGGCACGTAGATGGTGGCGCTCGAGCAGGCGCGCCGTTACGCGAGTGTCTTCCGCGGCGATCGCATCGGCGCGGGCGAGCGAGTCGAGTGCGCGCAAGCTGATGTCCTCGAGGTTCCCAATGGGCGTCGCCACCACATATAATTGACCCGCCCCGTTCGGGCTCCCGCCATGCCTGCCGGTCACTGCGCCCAAATCTGTTCCGCTCTGTTGGCGTTGTTGAGTCCGGCATTGTGCGCGGCCGTCGACGATCCGGCAAGCCGGCCGGCCGTCGAGCCGCCCTTCATCGGGCTGCTGCTCCCGCTCAACGCGCCGGAATTTTCGCGCGCCGGCGAGGCCGTTCAACTGGGCTGCCAGGCGGCGCTCAACCACCTGGAGAAGCGCCAGACGATGCAGGTGGTGCGGACCGACGCGCAAGCCTCGAGCATCATTTCCGAATACGAGGCCGCCGTGCAGCGCGGCGCCGCCGTCATGGTCGGTCCGCTCACGCGCTCCGGCGTCACCGCCCTCGCCGCCGCCGGCCATATCACCGTCGTCACGCTGGCGCTCAATGTCGCCGACGGCGACTCGCCCCTTCCCCCCCGCCTCTACACCTTCGGCCTTTCCGCCGAGCTGGAGGCGCGTGCCGTGGCCAGGACCGCCTTCGGCCGGGGGGGCCTGCGCGAGGGTGTCGTGGTGGAGGCGTCGACGATCTTCGCCAAGCGCGTCGCCCGCGCCTTCGCGGACGAATGGCTAGCCCTCGGCGGGAGAATCAGCGATGTCAGGGAATTCGGGCCGCGCGGCGATCTTGTCGACATGAAGCGCGGACTCGCCGACTCGCAGGCGCAGCTCATCTTTCTCGCGGCGGAAGCGGACCAGGCCCGCACGGTGCGCCCCTATCTCAACAACCAGATTCAGGTCTACGCGACATCGCAGATCAACGACGGCAAGAACGATCCGCTCGCCAACGGCGATCTCAACGGTATTCGCTTCGTGGACATGCCCTGGCTGGTGCAGCCCGACCACGCGGCGGTCATGGTCTATCCGCGGCCCGAGGGACTGTCCACCGAGCTGCAGCGCTTCTACGCGCTCGGAATCGACGCCTGCCGCATCGCGGGGCAGTTGCTATCCGGACAGCAGACCATCAACCTGGACGGAGTAACCGGGAGGATATCCTACCGCGGAGGGAGCTCGCTTCAGCGCGAGCCGGTCCAGGCGGTGTTCCGCGACGGCGTGGGTGTTTCGCTCGAAGGCGCGAAATGAACTCCGGCGACCGCGCCGAGCGCATCGCCGCCGCCTACCTGCAAAGCAAGGGCCTGGCCGTGATCGAGAGTCGCTACCGCTGCCGCTGGGGCGAGATCGACCTGATCCTCCGGGACCGCGACACGGTCGTCTTCGCCGAAGTGAGGTTGCGTCAATCAAAGGATTTCGGAGGAGCGGGGTACAGCGTCGACAGGCGCAAGCAGGCGCGGATCATCGCGACGGCGCGCCACTACCTTGCGGGCACGCGGGAGTCGCCCTGCAGGTTCGACGTCGTCCTGCTCGAGCGCATCGAGCCTCCGCGGATCGAGTGGATACGCGATGCCTTCTCCGTCTGAGGATCGCCCGATGCTTGCGGTAGAATGATTCTCCCATGAAGCCCACGCCGCCCCGCGCCGTCGACGACAGTGTGGATCTGCTCGAGCGCATTCGACGCCAGTTCACCGACAGCGCCCAGCTGAAGCAGAAAGCGCACGAGGTGCTCGCCGAGCCGATCGCTCACGCGATCGAGATCATGGTGAAGGCGCTCCTGTCGAACGGGAAGATCCTGGCGTGCGGCAACGGTGGTTCCGCGGCCGACGCGCAGCATTTTTCGGCCGAGCTGCTTAACCGCTTCGAGCGCGAGCGGCCCGGGCTCGCCGCGATCTCGCTGACGACCGACACCTCCACCCTCACGTCGATCGCGAACGACTACGAGTACGAGCAGGTCTTCTCCAAGCAGGTCAGCGCCCTGGGCCAGCCCGGGGACGTGCTGTTTGCGATCTCCACGAGCGGCAATTCAAAGAATGTCACTCGCGCCATCGCGGCCGCGCACGAGCGCGAGATGCGCGTCGTCGCGCTCACGGGGCGCGGAGGCGGCGAGATAGGCAAGCTGCTCGCCGCCGACGACGTCCACATCTGCGTTCCCCACTCGCAGACGGCCCGCATCCAGGAAGTGCATCTGCTCACTCTCCACTGCCTTTGCGACGGCATCGACTGCATGCTGCTTGGGGCCGAATGAGGTTGAAGGCCTGCGTTGCGGTGGTGCTGCTGCTCGTTTCCGCCGCGATCCTGCAGGCCTGCGCGCAGGCGCTCATCGTCGGAGGCGTGGCCGCGGGGGTGGTCATGGCCGCCGACCGCCGCCAGACCGAGGTCATGCTCGCCGACCAGCGGATCGAATTCGCGGCCGGCGATCGGATCGACGACGCCCTCAAGGGACAGGGACACGTCAACGTCACCAGCTACAACTACACGGTGCTCCTCACGGGTGAGGTTCCATCCGCGGCCGCCAAGGCGGACGCGGAGAAAGCCGTCCAGGGCGTTCCCAGCGTGAAGACCGTCGTCAACGAACTGCAGGTCGCCGGTGCCAGTTCCGCGGGCTCGCGCAGCAACGACGCCTACATCACGAGCAAGGTCAAGAGCAATCTGCTGGGGAACGGCAAGGTCAAGCCGACCGACGTCAAGGTGGTGACCGAAGCCGGCGTCGTGTACCTGCTCGGCCTGGTAACGCACGAGGAGGCCGATGCCGCGACCGAGATCGCCCGGGGCACGGGCGGCGTGACCAAGGTGGTTCGCGTCTTCGAATACGTGACCCCGCCCGCTAAGAATCCGGAGACCAGCGAAGCGCGCTAGCGCCCCGACGCGAGCATGCGTTCGATTTCGGAGACCAGCTTGCGGTCGCCGGGCTCAACCGCGCTGTCGAACGACAGGACGGTCTCGCCCGAGCGGTCGATAAGATACTTGTGGAAGTTCCAGCGCGGCCGCGCGCCGGTCTTCCTGGCGAGCGAGACGTAGAACGGGTTCGCGTTGCTCTCCGATACCCCCGACTTCGCGAACATCGGGAAGCTCACGCCGTAGTTGGCCTCGCAGAACTTGGCGATCTCACCGTTGCTGCCGGGCTCTTGACCACCGAAATCGTTCGCGGGGAAGCCGAGCACGACCAGGCCCTTGTCGCGATAGCGACGATACAGCGCTTCCAAGCCTTCGTACTGGGGCGTATAGCCGCACTCGCTCGCCGTGTTCACGACGAGCAAGACCTTTCCCTCGAACCGGCACAGCGGTGTGGGCTGGTCGACCAAGCTCGGGAAAGTGTAGTCGAGAAGCGCCGGGCACGCCGTGGCGGCGGGGGCGCATGCGACGGCACCTAGAAGAAACGCTAGCAGCGAGCGCATCGATCGACCTGGAAAGAAGCCGCTAAGCTACCATATCCGCATGCCCCCGCGCTTCGAAGCGAAGATCTTTCCTCCCCGGGAGCTTCCTTCGCGGATCGAATCGTGCGCGCGGCCGCTTGTGTTCACGAACGGGGTTTTCGACATTCTCCACCGTGGGCATGCCACCTATCTCGCCGAGGCACGTGCGCTCGGGGAAACGCTGCTCGTCGCGCTCAACAGCGACGCCTCTGCAAGGCGCCTGGGCAAGGGCGACGACCGCCCCGTGAACCGGCTCTCCGACCGCGCCGCGCTGGTCGCGGCGCTCGAATCGGTCGGCCTGGTGACGTGGTTCGAGGAGGACACGCCCCTCGGGCTGATTCGGGCATGCAGGCCCGACGTGCTCGTCAAGGGCGGGGACTGGAAGCCCGAGGCCATCGTCGGGGCGGCCGAGGTGCGGGCCTGGGGCGGAAGCGTTCACTCCATCCCTTTCAGGCACCAGCTCTCGACGACGTCTCTGCTCGAGAGGATCCGGCGCAGCTGAGGCCGGCGCGCCTACCTTCCGGCGCGTTTTTCCTCAGCGGGGCAGTCCCTGAGCTCGATGCCGGAGAAACCCTGGCGTATGTCGTTCAGCCGCGTGACCAGCGCATCGGGCACTTCACGGATCGCGAAGTAGACCTTCTGCACGGAAGTCTCCCTGGGGGCGACCCGGGCGGTGCGCACTCCCTTCTTGCGCAGCTCCGCGAGGCGCGCGTTCGCCGCCTCCTCGGTCTTGAATACGCCAAGCGAAATCGCAAGCCTGAACTTGGGATCCTCCTGGACGATAAAGAAATCCTCGACACCCAGCTTCTTCAGCTCGGCCGCCTTGAGGCTCGCCGACTGGCGGCTCCGCAGCGGCGGGATGAACACCCAATAGCTCGCAATCTCGTCCGCGCGCCGCTGCGATAGCCGCGATCCAAGAGCGAGCGGCTCGAGCGCCTGCTGCACGCGCGGCGCATCGGCCGTGTTGAATGCCCCCAGCTCGAGGCACGCGATCACCGGCGGTTTGGGCGGCGGCTTGGGACGCTCGGCGATCTGCTTGGCCCGCTCAGCCGCAAGCTTCGCGACCTGGTCCGGGCTGAGCAGACGGATCTCCTGAGGGTTCAGCTGCTGCTCCATGAGCTGCTGCTCGTCCGATACCCGGCCCGTTCCGAAATAGACCCAGGTGAAAAAAGCGAGATTGGCCAGCAGAAGCAGGAAAAATACGATTCTCACGACTTCGCGGCTCACTTCGAGGTCTCGCCCGCGATGCGCACCAGGCCCTCCAGCACGAGATTGTCGGCCCGTCGCACGGGAATGCGAAGGTGCGGAGCGATTTTCGCGGCGGCGCCGCCGGCCAGCACGCAGGCTGCCCTCGGACCCAGCGCCGCGAAAATCCGCTCTATGGCGCCCACCTGGGCGAGCAGGCACCCGGACTCGATAGCATCGACCGTGCTGCGAGGCGTCCTGGAAAACCGGCCCCGCGACAGCGGCAGCCCGGCCGTGTTGTCCGCGAGCACGCGCTTCATCAGCTCGAGCCCGGGGAGGATCATGCCTCCCGCAAACGTCCCGTCGCCGCGAAGCATGTCCACCGTGGTTGCGGTGCCGGAGGCGACCACGAGGCATGGGCCGCGGAACATCTTCCGTGCTCCGATCAGAGCGGCCCAGCGATCGGCGCCGAGCTGCCCGGGCTCGAGGTAGCCGTTCCTTACGCCGCACTGGCGTCGGCGCGCTACAACCCAGACGGGACGCGCATCCCGCCGGGAGAGAATCGCCTCCAGACGCTGCCGGACGGACCGCCCCGCGACGTTCGCGACGACTGTCTTTTCGACGTACGGAAGCGCCTTCCACGCCTTGTTCAGCCTCGCAAGCGCCGACAGCGGAACGCTTCCTGTCTTGACCCAGCGACCCCGGTCGTGCAGGCCCCACTTCAGCCGCGAATTCCCGCAATCGACCGCCAGTATCATCCGAGCCTCAGCGACAGCTCACCGCTGTGGAACCGCTGGATCCCGCGCTCCGAGGCGAGCTCGAGCGCGCCATCATCCGCTATGCCGACCACACGCCCCTCCGCCACGCTCCGATCGGCCTGGGAAAGCACGACCCGCCTGCCCTGCCAGGCGTGGCGCTCCAGCCACGCCAGCCGGAACGCCGCGAAGCCCTCGCGCGAGAAGCCCTCGAGCGAGGAGGCCACGTGCGACACCAGCTTCGCGAGCGCCACGCTGCGCGAGGGCATTTCGCCGCAGCACGTCGCGATGTCCGTTACCGGCCGCGCGATGCGCTCGCGGGCCGCGCCGTCCAGGCGGTAGTTCACCCCGACGCCGACCACGGCTGCGACCGGCCCGGCCGCGTCGCCGGCGGTCTCGACGAGTATGCCGCCGAGCTTGCCGGTGCCGCAAAGCAGGTCGTTGGGCCATTTCACGCCCACTTCACGCGCGCCGAGGCTCTCGAGCGCCTTTGCCGCACCGACGGCGACGGCGAGACTCAGGCCCGTCAGCACTCCAGCGCCCCGCGCGAATCGCCACAGGACAGAGAACGTGATGCCGCCACCGACCGCAGAGAACCAGTCGTTTCCGCGCCTGCCCCGGCCGTCGCTCTGGTGCTCGCACGCGAGCACGGTCCCGTGCGCGGCGCCCGCCCTGGCGCGCTCCGCAAGCACGGTGCTGGTCGACGTGCACTCATCGAGGCACTCAATTCGCAGGCCGGGGAACGCGCGGCTCACCTGCTCGGAAACGAACTCCGCGTCGTATAGATCGACCGGACGCTCGAGACGAAGGCCCGAGTCCTCCGCGAGCACACGCATACCGAGCGCTTCGAGATCCCCGACGAGCTTGCGCATCCCGGCCTCGGACACTTCGAGAACGCAGCGGACTCGGTCTGCAGGATGAACCTCACCGTCAGCCAATATCCGGAGCAGGGAGAAGCGGGCGTTGCCCATGCGCGAGGTTCGCGGGACGGAACTGGCGAATACTAGCATCGCGAAAACAATCCCGGCCGCATCCGTGAAAAAGTCACAAGCGCACAGCCCGGAATTTCAAGTTCGTTAGATTGTGCACAAGGCGCTCCGTGAATTCGGGGGACAGGGAGCGTGCTCGACCTTGTGGCGCGGGTATAGGGGTGATATGATATTGTCATAGCTGAAGTTTGGGCGTCTCGTTCTGGGGCGCTTCGAGTTGCCCGCCGGCCCAGCAAACGGCGGCTAAACGGGGGAAACCCTCCCTTCCCCCGTTTTTTTTTGCCTGCGTTTCCCGCGGTTCTGGCCGACCCGCTGTCTATAATGCGCGCACATGCGCCCCAGAGTCTGGCCCCATCCCCGGATCATCGGCCATCGCGGCGGCGGCACGTTTGCCCCGGAGAATACGCTCGCCGGAATCCGCAAGGCGGCGAAATCGGGGATACGCGCCGTCGAGTTCGACGTCATGCTCTCCTCGGACCGCGTTCCGGTGCTGATGCACGACGAAACGCTTGAGCGCACGACGAGCGGCCGGGGCAGCGTCTCCGCGACGCCTTACGCCGAGCTCGCCTCGCTGGACGCCGGCGCCTGGTTCGGCCCCGAATTCCGCAACGAGCCGGTGCCCTCCTTCGAGCGCGCCGGACGGCTCTGCGTCGAGCTCGGCCTCTGGGCGAACGTCGAGATCAAGCCGGCCGCGGGATTCGAGCGCGAGACGGCGCAGGTCGCATGCGACCTCGCCCGCAGGCTGTGGGCCGGTGCGTCGCCGGCGCCGCTGCTCTCGTCATTTCAGCCTGTCTGCCTCGAGGTGGCGCTCGCCGCGGCGCCCGAACTCGAGCGCGGCTATCTGACCGACCGCGTCGAGCCCGGGTGGCTCGAGTTCGCCACGCGGCTCGCCTGCGTCTCGGTACATTGCAACGGCGATCGATTGACGCAGGCCCAGGCCGCCGAGGTGAAGAGCGCCGGCTTCGCCCTCCTTTGCTACACGGTCAACGACGCTGACGCAGCGCGGCGGCTGTTCTCCTGGGGCGTTGACGCAATCTTCACCGACCGCCTGGATCGGTTCTCTGCCGATTTCGCCTGAACCCGGGAACGCCTAAAACGGCAGCTTGGCATCGGGCTTCGCCGCCAGCAGCACGCGCCGAAACTCCGCCTCGATGCGGGCGAGGCCCGCCTGGTCGTCCGCCTCGAACCGCAGCACGATCACCGGCGTGGTATTGGACGCGCGCGCCAGCCCGAAGCCATCGGGGTATTCGACGCGCAGGCCGTCGAGCTTGATCACCTCGGTCGCTCCGGGGAAGGCCGCATTTTGCTGCAGGATGCCGATCAGCCGGTGCGGCTCGCCCTCGTTGAGTTTCAGGTGCAGCTCGGGCGTGCTCACCGAATCCGGCAGCGCGGTGAGCGTCGCCGTGGCGTCGGGCGTCTTGCTCAGGATCTCCAGAAGGCGCGCCCCAGCGTACTGTGCGTCGTCGAACCCATACCAGCGCTCGACGAAGAAGGTGTGGCCGCTCATTTCCCCGGCGAGCGCCGCGCCACGCTCGCGCATTCTCGCCTTGATCAGCGAGTGGCCGGTCTTCCAGAGGCTGGGGACGCCGCCGTGGCTGCGGATCCAGGGAGCGAGATTGCGCGTGCTCTTGATGTCGTAGATGATCTCGGCGCCAGGCTGGCGCGAGAGCACGTCCTTCGCGAACAGCATCAGCTGCCGGTCCGGAAAGATGATGTCACCCTTCGCGGTGACCACGCCGAGGCGGTCGCCGTCGCCGTCGAAGGCGACTCCGATCTCGGCGCGCTCCTTTCGCACCAGCGCGATCAGCTCCCCGAGGTTTTCGGGATGGGAGGGGTCGGGGTGATGATTGGGAAAACGGCCGTCCACGTCGCAGTAGAGCTCGAGCACTTCGCACCCCAGGCGCCGGTACAGCTCGCCGGCCGTCGCGCCGGCGACACCGTTGCCGCAGTCCACCGCGACCTTCATGGGGCGGGCAAGGCGCACGTCCGAGGCGATCCGCTGGAGGTAGGCTTCGCGGATGTCGGCGCGGCGATGCCGTCCGCTGCCGCGGGCGAGCTCGCCCGAGATGATCCGCGCGCGCAGGCGCTGCACGTCCTCGCCCGCGAGCGTCGTTCCCGCGAGGACCATCTTTAGCCCGTTGTACTCCGGAGGGTTGTGGCTGCCGGTCACCGAGACCGCGCTGCCGCAGCCCAGCTCGTGCGCCGCAAAGTAGGCCATCGGGGTGGCGACCATGCCGATCTCGGCGACGTCCACGCCGCTCGCGCGGATGCCTTCCATCAGTCCGGCCGCGAGGTCCGGTCCGGACAGCCGCCCGTCGCGCCCAACTGCGATCTCGGTCCGCCCGCCCGCCCGCGTGCGGTCGAGAAGCTCGCTGCCGAGCGCCTGACCGATCTGCCGCACTCCGTCGACGGTGAGCGACTTGCCGACGACGCCACGGATGTCGTAGGCCTTGAAGATTTCCTGCGGGGGAATGTTCATTTCGAGACCGGCCTCCGGTGCCGATTATCCCATCGTTTCCTCGAAGAAAGCCGTGACCCGGCGCGGCATCCAGTCGATGCTGCCGGGAAACGCCCCGCTTACGAAGGACGCATGACCGCCTTCTTCCGGAAACTCGAGGTGCACCGTGCGAGACACCTCCTGCGCCGCGGGCAGCGCCGCCTCCGGCAGGAAAGGGTCGTTTCTCGCATTCAGCAGGAGCGTGGGCACCCGGATGTGCCGCAGCAGCGGCTTGGAGCTGGCGCGCGTCCAGTAGTCGTTGGTGTCGCGAAATCCGTGCAGGGGCGCGGTCACCACATCGTCGAAATCGCGCAGGGTGCGCGCGCGGCGCATCGCCTCTCCGTCGAAAAGGCCCGGAAAGCGGGCGAGCTTCTCCGCCGCCTTCCTCTTCATCGTCGCAAGGAACGCGCGCGTGTATACCCGGTTGAAGCCGCGCCCGAGCGCGTCGCCCGCCGCCATGAGATCGACGGGCGCCGATATCGCGGCGGCGGCGGCGACAACCGTGTCCGCCTCAACGTCCTCGCCCAGCCATTTCAGCAGGGCGTTGCCCCCCAGGGACACGCCGGCCGCGAACAGCGGCCCGCCCGACTCCGCAGCGAATCGCCGCAGGATCCAGCGTATCTCCGCGGCGTCCCCGGAGTGGTAGGCACGAGGCAGCCTGTTCGGTTCGCCGGAGCAACCGCGAAAATGTGGCACCGCGCCCCGCCAGCCGCGGCGCTGCAGCTCGCGCGCGACGCCGCAGGCGTAGTGGCTACCCGAGCTCCCCTCGAGGCCGTGAAAAAGGACCACCAGCGGCGCGCCCGCGCGTCCGGGAATACGGTCGACATCGATGAAATCCCCGTCGGGCGCGTTCCAACGCTCCCGGGTCCAGGCGATCCTCGAGTGCGCGAACAGAACGCCGTAAAGGGTCTGAGCGTGCCTGCCGGGCAGCCATCCCGGTGCTCGATAGGGGCTCAATGCAGGATTTTCGGCGACACGACGGGCGCGCGCGCTTCGGGGGGCGCCGGCGATCCGTGATGCAGGATCATTCTCCAGCCTCTTCCCGTGCGCAGATACACGTTGGTGGTGGCGATGGGCGCGCGCGGGCGCGATTCGCCCTGCACCAGGATGTTCTCGTGCACGCTGTGGATCGCGAGCATCATGCTCGACAGTACCACCTGGTTGGAAACGTGCACCTTCAGCTTCTGCCCCGACCCCAGGATCTGCGCCCAGCTGGCGCGCACCTGCTCGAAGCCCGCGAGCCGCGGGCCTCCGGGATGCACGCAGACGATCTCCTCGTCCTCGGCCCACACTTCCATCATGGCTTCGAGGTCGGCCGTCTCGAGCGCCTCGTAGAAAGCGGCCTCCGCGTCCTGCGGCGTCGGAAAGTTGCTCTTCTTCACGGGGCGGCTCCGGAGGCGCGTAGCGTAGCCGAAAAGCAGCGCAGCCGCCAACGGCGCTCCCGGACGCTCTAGCGGGATCTCCGCTGGAAGCCGATCGCGGCCTCGCACCACCGGGCCACGCGCAGGAGCCGCGCGTCCTCGCGGGCGGCGCCCGCCAGCTGGATTCCGTGGGGCAGGCCCGATTCGGCCACGGCGGTGGGGAGCGTGATCGCCGGAAACCCGACCAGGGTCCACAGCGTGCAGAAGCTGGGGTCGCCGGTGATGTCGAGCCGCCCGGGCGCGACCCCAGGCGCGGGAAGCGACGCGACGGCGTCGCAATCCGAGAAAAGATCGAGCGACATTTCCGCCAGCGCGGCGCGCCTGGCGAGCGCTGCGCGGTACTCGTCGTGCGACATCGCGAGGCCTTCGTCGATCGCCGCGTTCAGCTCGGAGCTCATGATGCGCCGGTGCGCGGCCTGTCTGGGCGCGTGCTCGCGCGCGCCTTCGTAGAGCATGATCGTCCGGTGCACCTGCTTGGCGTCCTCAAACTCCTCGGGCAGGTCGAGCTCCTTCACCTCGGTCCCCGCGGTGATGAGCCGGCGCAAGGTCGCCTGCAACTGCGCCGCGGCATCGCGCTCGGCCGCGTTCCATGGAAAGCGCAGGAGCACGGCAACCCGCGGGGGGCGCGACAGCGCCTCGACCTCGGCAGTGAACGCGCCAGGCTCGGCGAGGCAGGCGGTAAGGTAGCCCGCGTCCTCCACCGAGCGCGCGAACACGCCGACCTGGTCCAGCGTTTCCGCGAAGGGCAGCGCACCCTGGATGGGCAGCGTGTCCAGCGTCGGCTTGAAGCCCACGACGCCGCAGAACGCCGCGGGCCGTATCACCGAGCCGTTGGTCTGCGTGCCCACGGCGACGGGGACATGGCCTGCGGCCACCGCCGCCGCCGAGCCCGAGGAGGAGCCGCCCGGGGTGTGCCGCGGGTTCCAGGGATTGCGCGTTTCCGCGGGGTGCATGAACGCGAATTCCGTGGTCGCGGTCTTGCCGAACGCGTAGCCTCCGCTCGCGACGATGCGCTCGACGAGTTGCGCGTTCCTGGCGGGCCGGTTGCCGACGAACACCGGCGAACCCATCTCCGTGGGCAGGTCCTCGGTGTCGAAGATGTCCTTCACGCCCACCGGGATTCCGTGAAGCGAGCCGTGCGCGTCCCTGACGTCTCGCGTCGCCGCGATACTGCGGGCGCGACCCTCATCGAGGACCGCCCAGGCCTTGATCGTCGCCTCGTCCGCGCGAGCGCGCTCGAGGCAGGAATCGCAGAAAGCGCGCGCGGTCAGCGTGCCCTCGGCGAGCGCTTCTACCGCGGCCCTCAGGCCATCGGACGGGGCCGGCTTGGCAGCCGGAGCGTCGGGAGACATCGCGGCTCCTAGCGGCGCCGCTTGGCCCAGGCCTCGGGATTGAGGAGATTGGGGGGGCGCCTGCCGGCCAGGGCCGCCGCCAGATTCCTTGCCGCCAGGGTGGCCATCGCCGCGCGCGTCGCGCGCGTGGCGCTTCCGATGTGCGGCACCAGGGCCACGTTGTCGAGGCCGAGAAATCCCGGGTTGAAGTTGGGCTCGCCCTCGAACACGTCGATGCCCGCCGCGGCGATGCGCTTGTCTTTCAGCGCCGCGATCAGGGCTGCGTCGTCCACCACCCCGCCGCGGGCGGCGTTCACCAGGACCGCGGTCGGCTTCATCATGGCGAGCTGCCGCGCGCCGATGAGATGATGGCTTGAGGGCGAGTACGGCATGTTCAGGCTCACGAAATCCGACTGACGCAGCAGCCGCTCGAGGCTGACGTACTTCGCGCCCGTGGCGCGCTCCACCTTGGCGGGAAGGCGATTGCGGTTGTGATAGATCACCCGCATGGAAAAACCCTTCGCGCGCCGGGCGATCGCCTGGCCGATTCGCCCCATGCCGACGATGCCGAGGGTGGCGTGGTGCACGTCGACGCCCAGGAACTGGTCGTTCTTCCAGCCCTTCCAGTGGCCCGCGCGCAGCCAGCGTTCGGCCTCGGTGATGCGGCGCGCCGCCGCCATCAGAAGAACCCAGGTGGTGTCGGCGGTGGTCTCGTCCAGAACCTCCGGCGTGTTGGTCGCCGCAATCCCGCGCTCGCTGCACGCGGCGAGGTCGATGTTGTTGTATCCGACCGCGATGTTGCAGACCGCTTTCAGGCGGGGCGCCGCGTCGAGCAGCGCCGAGTCGACGCGATCGGCTCCCGTCGTGAGGACGCCGTCCTTGTCGGCGAGGCGCCGCCGCAGCTCGTCGGCGCCCCATGGCGTGTCGTCCTTCTGGTTGTCCTCGACCTCGAAACGCTCGCGCAGCCTGTCGACCACGTCGTCGAACGTGGCGCGCGTCACCAGGATCCTGTGCTTCACCTTGTCCCCGGATACGATGAGGGCGGCAGCGCCGTCCTCCCTGAGCCTGATTCGCCTAGCCGCCGCCGTAGAGGTAGTTCGGCAACCAAAGAGTCATCCCCGGCCAGAGATACATGATGACCATGCACAGAATCACGACCAGCATGTAGGGCATCATGCCGGCAAAGATCTGGTTGAGCGTGACGTGCTTGGGTGCGACGCCCTTGAGGTAGAACGCCGACATCGCCACGGGCGGAGAGAGGAACGCGGCCTGCAGGTTCACGAACACGAGCGTTCCCCACAGGATCGGGTCGATGTTGAAGTGCTTCAGGAGCGGCAGGAAGATCGGCACGAAGATGACGATGATCTCGGTCCACTCGAGCGGCCAGCCGAGGACGAAGATGATCGCCTGCGACATGATCATGAACTGTACCGGCGACATGTGCAGCGACAGTACCCACGTCTCTACGAGCTGCTGCCCGCCGAGGAGAGCGAAGACCGCCGAGAACAGCGCCGATCCCACGAACAGCCAGCACACCATCGCGGTCGTCTTGGCGGTCAGGAACACCGCCTCTTTTGTCTTTTGCCAGGTGAGCGTCTTCGCCTGGACCGCCATCAGGAACGCGCCCGCGGCGCCTACTGCCGCGGATTCGGTCGCAGTGGTGATGCCGAAGAGGATCACCGCGAGCACCACGATCGTGAGTATCCCCAGAGGCAGGGTGGACGACGACAGCAGCTTCAGGATCTCGAACTGGTCCTCCTCGAGCCTCCAGTAGTAGTACGCAAGAAGCGCGGCGCAGGCGGCCACCGTGATCCAGAACCAGGTGAAGAACTGCGCCGGCGGCCCCGCCTCCGCGGGCGCGGCAGGGCCTTCTTTCAGCAGCTCCGGCGTGCCGAGCTGCTCGACGCCGCCTCCGGCTGTCTCGGTATCGGCCGACCCGGATTCTCCCATGCCCAGTTCCTGAGGCTTGTCCTCGGCCTTGGCTTGCGGCGCCGCCTTGGCCGGCGTCTCGGCCTGCTTCACCGATGCGCTGATCTCCTGTGCCTCCCTCAGCTCGGACTGCGGGTGGATGACCACGTACCACCATACGCCCCACAACGTGACCGCGGTCATCGCCAGCGGCACCAACGCCGCGAAGAAATTCTTCACTATCACGCCGTAGGTGATGCGCATGCCCCCGGCGTCGATCCGCAGCGCCTTGGCGGGCGCGAACAGCGCGGAGACCAGGCCGAAGAGCATGTTGCTCGAGTAGGCCTGCTGGAACTTCGAGACCCATTCCGGCACCGGCACCTTGGTCTGGCTCTCGGGCAGCGCGGGCGCGATCTTGGGATTGATCAGCGCCCAGCCGACGATGTAGAGCAGGTACAGGAAGGAAAGGAAAAAGCCCGGGAACATCGCGGAGGCGTAGAGCTTCACCACGGACTGCCCCGCGACGGCGGCATAGACGATGATCATCACCGAGGGCGGGATCAGGATGCCGAGCGTGCCGCCGGCCGTGATCACGCCCGAGGCGAGACGCACGTCGTAGCCCGCGCGCAGCATCGGATTGAACGCGATTACCCCCATCAGCACCACCACGGCTCCGACCAGACCGCTCGCGATTCCCCAGAACGTGCAGATGATCAGCGTCGCGACCGCAAGCGAAGCGGGCACCCGCCGGAACGCGAGCTGCACGCTGTAGAACATCTTGTCGACCAGGGCGCCGCGCTCCATCACATAGCCCATCAGCACGAACAGCGGGATCGATATCAGCGTATCGTTCGTCATCGCGCCGTAGGTGCGCTGCACGACGAGGTCGAAGATGTGGTTCTGCGTCCACGGCGTCGACGCGTCGTGCAGCGCGAAGAAACCGAAGAACATGCCCAGGCCCATCAGCGTGAACGCCGTCGGGAAGCCCATCATGATCACTACCACGATGAGCGCGAGCATGGTCAGCCCGAGCGCCGGGTCGCTCATCGCTCCGCTCCCATCGTGGTCGAACGCTGCTTTGCGGCCTCGTCGATCTGGTGGACGCTTGCTATCGCTCGCTTGCGCGATTCCTCATCGACATACTCGCTGTGCGCGAGCTGCTCCTCGACCACGTCGATTTCCTCGGCGTCCTTCAGTCGCTCCGGCCACTCCCCAGTCCTGAGGCAGATGACGCAGCGGGTGATTTCCGCAATGCCCTGCAGGAGCACGAGCGCGCCGGCGATCGGGATGATGGCCTTGAAATGGTAGACGGGCGGCCCTTCGGCCGTATCGTTGACGTGCTCGCGGATCACCCAGGAGGCGTGCGCGAAATCCCAGCCCGCGTAGGCGAGCGCGGCGATTCCGGGGACGAAGAAGATCAGGTAGAGCGCAAGGTCGAGCCCGGCCTGCAGACGCGGCTTCATCGAGCTGTACAGAAAATCGCCCCGCACGTGGCCGTCCTGCGCCAGCGTATACGCCCCGCACATCATGAACAGGACGCCGTACAGCATGTAGTCTGCGTCGAAACTCCACGATGTCGGCGCGTTGAGCATGTAGCGCTTGACCACCTCTACGCACACGCCGCCCGTCAAGACGAGGATCAGCCACGAGAACGCCTTGCCGGCCCAGGTGCTGATGTGGTCGATCAACAACAGATACCGCTGAACCTGCATGGGCTTCCTCTATTTGCGGCCGCCAAAAAAGTCATCCCGCGGCTTGCCGCGGGATGACTCGGTCAGTGCAAGGTGCGCTTAAGCCTTCTTGCCGCTGAAGTAGTGGTTGAACGCCATCTTGAAATCGACCTGCTGGTCGTTCTGCCACTTCGCCGCCCGCTGCGCAAACGCCTTCTGCGAATCGAGCACTTTCTTGAAGAACGCGTTCTCGCCCGACTTCTTAGCGATGACTTTGTCCCACATCTTGAGCTGGTCCTGCAGGACCGTGTTCGGGGTCCGGTAGACCTTGACCTTGTCCTTCGCCTGGATCTCGATGTAGTCCTGCGAGTAGCGGTCGATCGCCTTCCAGGACATATCGGCCGACGCCGCCTCCACCGCGTGCCAGATGATCGACTTAAGCTTCTCGGGAAGCGCGTCGTACTTGGTCTTGTTGAACAGGATCTCGAGCGTCTCCGCCGACTGGTGGAAGCTCTGCATCATGTAGACCTTGGAAACGTCGGGGAAGCCGAGCGCCTTGTCGGAGGACGGGTTGTTGAATTCCGCCGCGTCGATCAGGCCGCGGTCCATCGCCGGGACGATGTCCGGGCCGGCGAGCGCGTTCACCGCCGCCCCCATGCCGGAGAACAGCTCGATGCCCAGCCCGACGGTCCGGAATTTCAGACCCTTGAAGTCCGAAACCTTGGTGACCGGCTTCTTGTACCAGCCGAGCGGCTCGGTGGGCATCGGACCATAGGGGAAGGACACCACGTTCATGCCGATGCTCTTGTAGATGTCGGAGAGGATCTCTTTGCCGCCCCCGTAGTAGTGCCAGGCGAGCAGCATGTTCGCATCCATTCCGTACGCCGGACCCGAGCCCCAAAGCGCGAGCGCCGCCTGCTTGCCATACCAGTAGACCAGCACGCCGTGGCCGCCGTCCAGAGTCCCCTTGGTCACCGCGTCCAGCAGGTCGAACGCCTTGACCACCGCGCCCGCCGGAAGCACCTCGATCTTGAGGTCGCCGCCGGTCATGTCGTTCACCTTCTTGGCGTAGTCCAGCGCGTACTCGTGGAAGATATCCTTTGTCGGCCAGGTGCTCTGCCAACGGAACGTAATGGGCCCTGTCTGCCCCTTGGCGATCATCGGGAAACCCACCGTCGCTGCGCCTACAGCGGCTGCGCCGGCACCCGTGAGGAATTTACGCCGCGAGGCCGTTTCGGTCTTCTTGGATTGCTCCTTGCTCATGAGATCCTCCGTAGGAAGCGGTTGGTCGGGCGTTTCCGTGTTGTTGTTGTTCTTCTTGAGCCTCGACGGATTCGCCCGGGTAAACAGCCCGCTGGGCTGCTTTGTTCCGGCGCCAGCCCTCCAGGTTTATGGCGCCAAAGTCCGCGAATCGTATCCCCAAGTACAGGTGAAATCAAGGCCGAAACGGCCCACAATTCCCCGATCGCGGCCGGAATTGATCTACGACAAGAATCCGCGGGTCCGGGAGTCCGCCACCGGACTAGTAGAATGGCCCGCGACAAGAAGCCAGAGGGGACGATTCCTTGCAGCCCAGTTCGATCGAAGTCGCCAAGCACCTGCTCTATACGGTGGGCGCGATCCTGCTGTTCGGCGTCGCCTCGACCCTTATCGCCCGCAAGACCCGGGTGCCGGACGTCGCCGTGTTCCTGCTCGTCGGCATCGCTCTGGGTCCCGGCGCCCTCGGGATCGTTCACGTCGGCGCGGGCTCGACGGCGAATCAGCTGCTGCTGCTGTTTGGCTCCTGCTACATCCTGTTCGACGGCGGCGCGTCGCTGCGCCTCAGGGTGCTCAAGGAAGTCTGGATCACGATCGCAGTGCTTGCGACGCTCGGCGTGCTCGTGACGGCGGCCATCACCGCCGTCGCGGCCCAATGGGCGCTCGGCGTG